>Ga0335085_10017200_pt1 | contig 10428 bp, 9 predicted proteins | sample Lox_Sample_45_FD_206712 | JGI IMG/M metagenome (GOLD analysis project Ga0335085, IMG submission 206712) | Soil microbial communities from Loxahatchee National Wildlife Refuge, Florida, United States - Lox_Sample_4.5 | ecosystem: Environmental > Terrestrial > Soil > Wetlands | place: USA: Florida...
CCGCGAGTCGGCGCTCGACTTCGAGGACCTGCAGCTCCGCGCCCGCGATCTCCTCCGGGACGACGAGACGATCCGCGAGCGCGAGCGGCTCCGCTTCCGCCAGGTCTGCGTGGACGAGTTCCAGGACACGAACCGCCTCCAGTGCGAGCTCATCGACCTCGTCGCGCGCGACGACCTGTTCTTCGTCGGCGACGAGTTCCAGTCGATCTACCGCTTCCGCCACGCCGACGTCGAAGTGTTCAAGGAGCGCCGCGAGCAGGTCGGCGAGGTGCTGCCGCTGACGCAGAACTGGCGCTCGCGGCCCGAGGTGCTCGCGGTCGTCAACCGGTTGTTCGGGGCGACATTCGGAGACGAGTTCCAGCGGCTGGTCGCCGCCGGGCGCTTCCCCGACCCCGCGGCCGGCCCGGCCGTCGAGCTGCTCGTCACCGACAAGGCGAGCTACAAGGGCACGGGGACGACGTGGCGGAAGGGCGAGGCGAAGGCGGTCGCCCGGCGCGTCAAGGAGCTGGTCGAGTCGGGCGAGGCCGAGCCGGGCGAGATCGTCCTCCTCTTTGCCGCGGGCACCGACGCGGAGGTCTACGAGGAGGCGCTGCGCGCGGCGGGCCTGCCCACCTACCGCGCGACCGGCCGCGGCTACTTCGGCCAGCAGCAGGTCGTCGACCTGCTCGCGTACCTCCGGCTGCTCCACAACCGCTACGACGACGAGGCGCTCGTCACCGTGCTGGCGTCGCCGTTCGTCGGCGTCTCCACCGACGGGCTCGTCCTCCTCCGGCGCGCCGCGCCGCGACGGCCGCTCTTCACGGGGCTCGAGCGCGGGCTGCCGGAGGGGCTGGGCGAGGAGGACCAGCGGCTCTTCCAGGCGTTCCGGCAGCGGTACGACCGGCTCGCCGGGCTCACCGAGACGATGGGCCTCGAGCGCCTCTGCGAGCAGATCCTCGTCGAGCACGACTACGACCTCGCGGTGCTCGCCCAGTGGGACGGCCGGCGCCGCTACGCGAACCTGCGCAAGCTGGCTCGGCTCGCCCGCGCCTACGAACAGCTGCGCGGCCCCGACGTCGAGGGCTTCGTCCGCTTCGTCTCCGAGCAGGACGCGGCCGGCGTGAAGGAGCTCGAGGCGGTCGCCGAGGAAGAGGGCGCCGGCGCCGTGCGGCTCCTGACGATCCACGCCGCCAAAGGGCTCGAGTTCAAGGTCGTGGTCGTCGCCGACGCCGGTCGCGAGCGCCCGCGCCCGAGCGGTGAGGAGATCCTCTGCCTCCCAGACGGCCGCTTCGGGTTCAAGGTCGTCGACCCGTCCACCGGCAAGCGGGTCGCGGCGTTCGAGTACGACGCCGTCCGCGACGCCGAGGACGACGCCGAGGAGGCCGAGCGCATGCGCCTCTACTACGTCGCGATGACTCGCGCGATCGACAGGCTGATCGTGTCGGGCTCGATCGACCCCGATCGCCGCGACGCGCGCACGCCGATCGGCTGGGTGCTCGGCCAGCTCGAGCTCGACGCGCTCGAGGAGGGCGACGTCGTGCGCGACGACGCTCGGCTCACGCTTCGGGTCGACCGCTACGCCGAAGAGCCGGAGGAGCAGCCGAAGGACGAGGCGCCGCCCGCCCAGCTGACGCTGTTCGAGGCGGGCGGCTCCACGGAGGCGGCGCCGGCCGTCGTCCCCCCGTTGCCCCCGCTCGACCCGGTCGCGCCCCCGCCGGCGGAGCGCGTCCGCCGGCTCTCCTACAGCGCGCTCGCGCTCTTCGAGCGGTGCCCGTACCGCTTCTACGCCGAGCGCCTCGCCGGGATGCGCCCGGTCGACGGGAGCGGGCGCATCCCCGGCCAGGCGGGCATGGCCGCGAGCGAGATCGGCGACTCGGTCCACCGCCTGCTGGAGCGCGTCGACCTCGCCGCGCCGGCGCCGCCGTCGCTCGACCAGGTGCTCTCGTGGTACCCGGCCGCGACGGCGGACGAGCTCACGCGCATCGGCAGCCTCGTCGAGGCGTACTGCGGCTCGGCGCTCGCCGCGCGTCTCGCCGGCCTCGAGGGCGCCCGCTCCGAGCGGCCGTTCGCGTTCGAGCACGACGGCGTCCTCTTCCACGGCGTCCTCGACGTGCTCCAGCTCGAGAACGGCCGCGCGCTCGTCGTCGACTTCAAGTCGAACCTGCTCGGCGAGCTCTCGCCCGCCGACGTCGTCGAGGCCGAGTACCGCCTGCAGAGGCTCGTCTACGCGCTCGCCTGCTTCCGCGCCGGCGCCGACCAGGTCGAGGTCGTCTACCAGTTTCTCGAGCGCCCGGACGACGTGGTCGAGGCGACCTTCGGCCGCGGCGAGCTGCCCGCGCTCGAGGCGGAGCTGTCGGCGGCCGTCGCGCGCATCCAGGCCGGCGCGTTCCCGCCGCGCCCGAGCGAGTTCGCGTGCGCCGGGTGCCCGGCGCTCGATGTCGTCTGCGCGGGCCCGGGGCTTTCGGTGTGAGCACCCGTTGACGCTCGGCCGGCTGCTCCTCGAGCTGCTGCCGATCACGCTTCTGAGCGCACTGACGCCGTGGACGATCGTCGGCGTGATCGTCCTCCTCGCCTCGCAGGGCGGGGTGAAGAACGCCGTTGCGTTCGCCCTCGGCTGGTTCACGGCGATCCTGGCCCTGGGAGCGGTGATCGTCGTCGCGCTCACCGAGGGGCACGAGGAGCACGCGCGCTCGGTCACGTGGTTCCAGATCGGCCTCCAGCTCGGGTTCGGCCTGGCGTTGCTCCTCTTCTCGCACAACCGCTGGCGGAGACGTCCGGCCCGCGGCGCGACGGTCGCGGAGCCGGCCTGGATCGGCAGGCTCGACCGGATCGGGCCGGTCACCTCGTTCCTCTTCGGCGCCTTCTGGATCAACGGCTTCCTCGTCATTCCGGCGGCGACCCAGATCGCCCAGGCGGACGTGACCGGGCCGGAGAAGGCGGTCGCGCTCGTCTTCTACGCGCTCGGCGCGACGGCGGCCCTGATCGGCGTGATCGCCTACCGCCTGCTGGCGGCCGAGCGGGCGACGATCGGCCTCGGACGGCTGCGCGGCTGGGTTTCGCGGAACAGCACCGCGACGATCGCGATCCTCCTGGGCGCGATCGGAGCCGGGCTGGTGATCAAGGCCGTCGTGGAGATGGTCCAGCAGCTCTGACAGGATCGGCCCGTGGTCAGGAGCTACGTCAAGGAGGCTCGCCGGCGGGTTCCGCCGAAGCGGGAGCGCGTCGGGCCGGTCGTCGAGCGCCTCCGGGCCGAGCACGCCGACGCGGCGATCGCGCTCCGGTTCCGCACGGACGTCGAGCTCCTCGTGTCGGTGATGCTCTCCGCGCAGACGACGGACGTGAACGTCAACCGCGTCACGGCGGCGCTGTTCCAGAAGTACCGCCGGCCGGAGGACTACCTCGCCGTCCCGCAGGAGGAGCTCGAGCGCGACATCTACGCGACCGGGTTCTTCCGCCAGAAGGCGAAGGCGATCCGCGGGACGATGGCGATGCTGATCGAGGAGTACGACGGGCAGGTGCCGCGGCGGATCGAGGAGCTCGTTCGCCTCCCGGGCGTCGCCCGCAAGACGGCGAACGTCGTCGCCGCCGAGCTCGGCGAGCCGCAGGGGGTCGTGGTCGACACGCACGTTCGCCGCCTGTCGCAGCGGCTCGGCTTCACGAAGCACGACGACCCGGTGAAGATCGAGCGCGACCTCCAGCGGCTCGTTCCCCGGGCGGACTGGGGGATCTTCCCGCACCTCCTGATCTGGCACGGCCGGCGGGTGTGCGTCGCCCGCACTCCGCGCTGCGAGGACTGCGTCCTCACGGATCTCTGTCCGTCAAGCAGGCTCTGAGCCGGCACGGAGCCGTCACACGGGCGCGCCTACGCTGGCCGCATGCGCTCGGTCGACCTCGCGCTCTACGCCGACTCGCTCGCCTCGGAAGCCGGTGCCGTCGCCGCGCGCATCGAGCGGGCCCGCGCGAGGCTGCGGGAGTGGACGATCGAGCAGGACGCGAGGCGTGCGCTCCGCCGCGAGACGATCGAGCGGCTGGAGCGGCTCGGGCTGCTCCGTCCCGGCGACCGGCGGCGGCTGGGCGACGAGCTCCGACGGCTCGAGGCCGACCTCGAGGCGCTGGAGGAGCTGCAGGCGTGGGTCGAGGCTCGACTGGCCGAGTAGCCTCACGGTGTGCCCGACCTCCACACCGCACGCCTGCTGCTCCACTCGCTGACGGTCGCAGAGGCGACCGCGCTCGTCGAGGGCGAGGCCCTCTCCGACTGGCCGTTCGCCGACGGGTTCCCCCTGCCGGACACGCCGGACGGAGTTCGGCTCTTCCTGCGCCACCGCGACCGCGACTTCGGCGTCCACCTGGTCGTGCGGAGCGAGGACGGGCTCGTGATCGGCGACGGAGGCTTCTTCGGCCCGCCCGTGGACGGCGCCGTCACGATCGGCTACGAGATCGTCCCGGTGGCGCGCCGCCAGGGATTCGCGACCGAGGCGATCGTCGCCCTGGCGGGCTGGGCGCTCGGGCAGCCGGGCGTGTCGGAGGTACGGGCCGAGACGTGGCCGGAGAACGAGCCCTCGATCAGGGCGCTGCTCCGGGCCGGCTTCTCGGAGCGGGCACGGGGCGAGCGCGTCCGCCGCTTCGCGCTCAGCGCGGGCTGAGCGCCACGAGCAGCCCGCCGTCGTCGTCGTAGGCGGGAAAGAGGTCGGCGATCGCCGGCTTGACGACGCCGGCCTTCGTGCGCAGCTCGAGCTCCTCGCCGAGCCGCCGCACGCCCCACTCGAGCGCGAGCGAGACGGGATTCTGGCCGTCCTGGAAGCCGCCGAGGCCGAGCCGCTCGACGAGGTCGTGGCCCATCAGCTCGCCCTCGCTGAAGCCGGTCAGCTCGAAGACGCCGCGGCCGGAGGCGAGGATCCGCGCCTCCTGGTCGCAGACGACCAGGCCGGTGTTCGGGCCGGGGTAGTAGTCGTCCATCAGCTCGAAGAGGAAGCCGAACCCGCAGCGGTGGCAGGCGACCGCCTCCGTGGACATGCCCTCGAACCCGTCGATGTCGATCGACCGGTCCTTGCAGTTCGGGCAGATGTAGTAGGGCACGGGCTCAGAGTAGCCGCGTCCCTAGAGCCAGCGGCGCGCTCTCATCAGGATGAACAGACCGGCGGCGGCCAGGAGCTCGATGCCGACGCCGAGCACCCAGAACGGCCAGCGCCCGACCTCGATGTGGAGTACGAGGTACGAGAAGTTCTGGCCGAAGAACCCCGTGAGGAACGTGAGCGGGAGGAAGACGGTCGCGAGGACGGCGAGCCGTTTCATCACCTCGTTCTGGTCGTTCGCGATCTTCGCCTGGGTGTAGTCGCGGACGCCACTGATGAGGTCGCGGGCGAGCTCCAGGTTGTCAGCCGCGCGAAGCAGCTTGTCATAGGCGTTCCCGAAGTTGAGCTCGATCTCGTGGGTGAAGACCTCGTCGCCGGCGAACTCGACGCGGTTGTCGATCACCTCGCGGACGGCGTCTCTGGTCGGCGCGAGCGTTCGGCGGATGTGGAGCATGTCGTGGCGCAGGGTGGAGAGCCGCGTCCGGATCCGTTCCGCCGGCCACTCCTCGACGTGGTCCTCGAGCTCGTCGATCTCGTCGTTCACGGCGTCGACCAGGTCGAGGAAGCGCTCCGCGACGTCGTCGAGCAGGTGGTACGTGATCATCGCGACGTTGTCCTCGTCCCGGCAGGCGGCCTGAGCGATCGTCGGATCCCACGGCGGTCGGCCGTTCTCGGGAGACTTCCGGACCGTGACCATCAGCGGGCGGGTGATGACGAGGTCGATCTCCTGGTAGTAGACGAAGTCCTCGTCCGGGACGAGGACGGGCACCAGCAGGATTCCGAACACGTAGTCGCCGTGCGGCTCGAGTTTTGGACGCGGCTCGTCCTCGTGCTGCGCGGGGGCGAGCAGCTGCTCGAGTGCCCGGTCGTGCACTTCGGCCGGGAGCTTGGCGTTCAGCTCTTCGAGCGTCGGGTCGAGCAGATCGATCCAGCGGTCGCCCGCGGCCATCGCGGGAAAACGCTAGCGGGTGCCTCGGCTGGAGGGCTGAGCGGCGAGCGCCGCCTGCTCGCGGGCGCTCAGCCAGCGCTCGGCATCGAGCGCGGCCATGCAGCCGGAGCCGGCCGCGGTGACGGCCTGCCGGTACGTGTGGTCCTGGACGTCGCCGGCTGCGAAGACGCCTGGGATGTTCGTCTCCGTCGAGCCGGGCTGCGTCACGAGGTACCCCGCCTCGTCGTGGTCCAGCTGGTCGAGGAACAGCGCCGTCGTCGGGTCGTGCCCGATCGCGACGAAGAGGCCGTTCGCCGTCAGCTCGCGCGTCTCTCCTGTCTCGGCGTGGCGGAGGAGGACGCCGCGCAGCTTCTCGTCGTCGCCCTTCAGGACCTCCTCGACGACGTACGGCGTCAGGAACTCGATCTTCTCGTTCGCGCGGGCGCGGTCGACCATGATCGGCGACGCGCGGAACTCGTCGCGCCGGTGGACGAGCGTCACCTTCGTGGCGAACTTCGTCAGGAAGGTCGCCTCCTCCATCGCCGAGTCGCCGCCGCCGACGACGACGACGTCCAGGTCGCGGTAGAAGGCGCCGTCGCAGGTCGCGCAGTAGGTGACGCCGCGACCCTGGAGCGCGCGCTCGGACTCCAGCCCGAGCTGGCGCGCGGTCGCGCCCGTGGCGACGATCACCGCCTCGGCCCGGTACTCGTCGTCGCCGACCCAGACGCGGAAGGGCCGCTCGGAGAAGTCGACGCGCGTGACGTCGTCGGTGACGAACTCCGCGCCGAAGCGCTCGGCCTGGCGGCGGAAGTCGTTCATCATCTCCGGCCCGAAGACGGCGTCCGGGTAGCCGGGGTAGTTCTCGACCTCGCTCGTGATCATCAGCTGGCCACCCCACTGGAAGCCCTCGATCACGAGCGGGTGCAGGTTCGCGCGCGCGCTGTACAGCGCCGCGGTGTAGCCGGCGGGGCCGCCGCCGATGACGATCAGCTCACGTGTCTCGCTCATTACTCCATTAAACGATAGGCGGCGGCGGAAGCTTCCGGGGCCGGCTCTGCGGCCGCCCCGGAGAGCTCACGCAGCTTCGATCGCCCGGACGGCCGGCTCGGCGGCCGGCTCGTCGGGGGGCTCCGCGACCGCGTCCCACTCCGAGGCGCGCTCGAGCTGCGTCTCGAACTTCCCCAGCCGGCGGTCGGCCTCGCCGTGCTTCTTCTGCGCGTGGCCGATGTGCGTCCCGATCGTCTCGAAGTCGTCGCGGAAGCGGGCGAAATCCTTGGCGAGCTGGGCGCAGTACCCCATCACCTCGTGGGCGTGGCGCTCGATCTGCATGCCGCGCAGGCCCATCACGATCACGAGCATGAAGGCGTGGAACGTGGAGGGCGAGACCGGGAAGACCCGCTTCTCGAGCGCGTAGGCGTACAGCTCGCCCGTCCGCCCGTTGACGAGCTCGTAGTAGACGGACTCCGACGGGAGGTACATGAAGGCGAAGTCGAACGTCCCCTCCGCCGGGCGGATGTACTTGGTCGTGACCGCCTGGATGTGGCCTTTCACGTCCCGCGCGAAGGCGCGCTCGTGCAGCGCGCGCTCGGCCTCGTCCTCGGTGTTGACGAGCCGCTCGAAGTTGTCGAGCGGGAACTTGGAGTCGACCGGCAGGAGCTTGTTCGTGCCCGTCCTGATCACCGCGTCCACGCGGTCGCCGGAGCGGAACGTGAACTGCAGCTGGTACGCGTCGGCCGGCAGCGTGTCGGCGAGCAGCTTCCCGAGGAGGATCTCGCCGAAGCCGCCGCGGGCCTTCGGCGGCCGGAGCGCCTGCTCGAGCCGGGAGAGGTTGTTGGCCTGCTGGAGCATCTGCGCGGCCGTGCCGTCGAGCTTGCCGAGCCGCTCGACGATCTCGGTGGCCGTCTTCCCGGTGGACTCCTGGCTCTTCAGGAGGCGGCCGTCGATCCCGTCGAGCCGGCGATCGACCTTCTCCTCGATCCCCGACAGCCGGTGCTCGAGCTGTCCCTCGATGCCGCCCAGGCGCTGGTCGAGCAGCTCGCGGCTCGTGTGTGTCGTGGCGAGCGCCCGCAGGGCGATCGCGGCCGCGATCACGAGGAGAGCAGCGAGGACGATGACGAGTCCGATCAGCATCGGGCCGCAGAACGTAGCGACCCGGTCGGACGGAGGAGGAAAAAACCCACAAAAAACGCCAGATCCGGCGAGCCCGAAGGCCTACCGGATCTGACGCGAGGAATCTACAACGGCCCGCGAGCGCCTGTCAAGCACGAAAAACCCGCACGTTGCGAACATTTGCGGCGCGCCGACGCGAACACGTGTTCCTCCGGCCGCGGCCGTCCGTACGCTTTCCCGCGTGGAGCGATTCTTCGGGCCGGGGGGCCGCCTCGAGCAGGTGCTGGACGGCTACGAGCCGCGGGCCGAGCAGGCCGTGCTGGCGGAGGCCGTCGCCGCTGCGCTCGCGGCCGGCGACCATCTGCTCGCCGAGGCCGGCACCGGCACGGGGAAGAGCCTCGCCTACCTGATCCCGGCCCTCGAGTCGGGCCGGCGGGTCGTCGTCTCGACGGCGACGAAGGCACTCCAGGAGCAGCTCCTGACGAAGGACGTCCCCGTCGCCGCCGCCACGCTCGGGCGCGACGTCGAGGTCGCGGTGCTGAAGGGGCGCCAGAACTACCTCTGCCTGAACGGCCTGCAGGGCTTCGGCCTGCTCGGCGGCCAGCTCTTCGAGCGCGAGTCCGATGCGGCCGCGTTCGACGCGATGCGAGGCTGGATCGAGACGACGGAGACCGGCGACCGGGCCGAGCTGGACGTCGAGCCGCCGGAGACGGTGTGGGCGGAGATCGCGGTCGGGGCCGACCGCTGCCTCGGGCGGCGCTGCGCGTTCGCCGGCACGTGCTTCTCCGAGGCGGCACGTGAGCGCGCCTCGCACGCCGAGCTCGTGATCGCGAACCACGCGCTCTACTTCGCCGACCTCGGGCTGCGCTCGCGCGACGTGCCCGGGGTCCTTCCCGAGCACGACGCGGTCGTGTTCGACGAGGCGCACCGGCTGGAGGAGTCGGCGGCGACCTGGCTGGGCGGGCGGGTGAGCGGGCCGGTGCTCCACCGGCTCCTGCGCGACGCCGACCGCGCCTGCCGGGAGGCGCTCGTTCCGGCCCCGGCGCGCGCGCTCGACCGGGTCGAAGCCGCGGGCGGGCGGCTCCTCGCCGCCGTCGCCCCGCCGGTCGGGCGGCGCCGGCTGCGCGAGGTGCCGGAGGATGCCGCGCACGCGCTGGCCGAGCGGCTTGCAGAGCTCGCGGAGGCCCTCAGGGGAGGCGGAGAGGAGGTCGACGCGGTCGCCGAGCGGGCGCTCCGCCTGGCCGCCGGCGTCTCCGCCTGCCTCGAGCCCGACGACGGCAACCGCGTCGTCTGGGCGGAGCCCGACCTGCTCGCCTGGGCGCCGATCGACGTCGGCCCGGCGCTCGGCGAGCTCCTCTGGGGCGCCGGCCCCACCGCCGTGCTCGTCTCCGCGACGCTGACCACCGGCGACGACGGGTTCGGCTTCGTCCGGGAGCGGCTCGGCCTCGAGGACGCGGACGAGATCGCCGTCGGCTCCCCGTACGACTTCCGCTCGCAGGCGCTCCTCTACCTGCCCGCGCACATGCCCGACCCGCGCTCCGACGACGCGCTCGGACACGTGGCCGACGAGGTCGCCGCGCTCTGCCGGCTCTCGGCGGGCCGCGCGCTCGTGCTCACGAGCTCGTACCGCGCGCTCGAGGCGGTCGCGGCCGGGATCCGGGGGCGCGTTCCGTACGAGGTCCTCGTCCAGGGCGAGGCTCCACGCGAGCGTCTCCTCGAGCGCTTCCGCGACGACGTCACGTCCGTCCTCGTCGCCACCTCGACGTTCTGGCAGGGGATCGACGTGCCCGGCGAGGCGCTCTCGCTGCTCGTCGTCGACAAGCTCCCGTTCGCGGCGCCCGGCGACCCGCTCGTCGAGGCGCGCTGCGAGCGCATCGGCCGTCTCGGCGGCGACTGGTTCCGCGACTACTCGCTGCCGTCGGCGGTCCTCCAGCTCCGGCAGGGCTGCGGGAGGCTGATCCGCTCGCACGCCGACCGCGGCGTGATCGCGATCCTCGACCCCCGGCTGCGCTCGCAGCCGTACGGGCGTGTGTTCCTCGAGTCGCTGCCGTCCTGCCCGGTCACAGCCGAGCGGGCCGCCGTCGCCGACTTCTTCGGCTACGGAACGCTCATGAGCGCCTGATACCCTGGCCGCCCGTGGCGAAGAAGAAGCCCCGCACTCCGCCCCCTCCACGCAAGGTGCAGGCGCCCAAGCAGCGCCACGAGCCGCGGCAGGGGATGAGCTCCGCCCGGAAGCGCAACCTGTACTTCGGGACGGGGGCCGCTGCGCTGATCGCCGGCGCCGTCGTCCTCGTCGCCGTCCTCGCGAGCGGCGGCAACAGCAAGGCCGGCAACCCGAAC
>Ga0335085_10017201_pt1 | contig 10428 bp, 13 predicted proteins | sample Lox_Sample_45_FD_206712 | JGI IMG/M metagenome (GOLD analysis project Ga0335085, IMG submission 206712) | Soil microbial communities from Loxahatchee National Wildlife Refuge, Florida, United States - Lox_Sample_4.5 | ecosystem: Environmental > Terrestrial > Soil > Wetlands | place: USA...
CGGGTGCGAGATGAGGTGGACTCTCACGAGCAGGTCGTTGAAGACACCGAAGGTGTCGTCGAGCATCCACTTCCACATCTGCGCCGCAACGACGGTCGGGATCGCCCACGGGACGAGCATGATCGCCCGCATGGCGCCGCGGCCCTTGAAGCTCGAGCTCACCACAAGGGCGATCGCCAGGCCGAGGGCGAATTCGAATGTGACGGTGATGAGTGTGAACTTGATCGTCGTCCAGATCGAGTGGCGGAAGAGCGTGTCGTGCCAGAGCTCCCTGTAGTTCTGCAGGCCGACCCACTTGGTCGGCGTCAGGGCGAGGAACTCCTGGTCGGTGAAGCTCTGGAAGACGGTCTTCCCCAGCGGGTACAGCGCGACGAGCGCTACGACCGTCAGCGACGGCAGCAGCAGCAGCCACGCCGTCCGCGTCTGCCGGCGCTCAAGCTTCGTCCGCCTGCGGCGGCGGCGTGTCCGGACTGATGTGGCGACGGATGCCAGTGGGGGGATCGAAGAGAGAACCGAGGGAGGACGGCGAGTGACATCCTCCCTCGGTTCGGGTCAGTGCGCGTGCCCTACTTCAGAAGTGCCTGGAGCTGGGACTGGAGGCCCGGCAGCACGCTCTCCGCCGGTGTCCCGTTCAGGATGCGGCTGACGGCCTGGTAGATGTCCTTCGAGCCCTCGTTGTACTTGGCCCCGAGGATGCTCGACGGGCGCACGACACGCGGCACGTTCGCGGTCGCGGGGTTGAGGTACGGGGCAGCCTTGCGGACCGCCAGGTCCCTCACCAGCGCCGGAATCGTCGGCACGTTCGAGTTCGTGATCGTGTCGAACTTCTCAACGGGCGCGCTCGTCATGTAGCGGACGAACTCGATCGCCGCGTCCGGGTGCTTCGAGTACTTCGACACGGCGAGCTGCCAGCCGCCCACCGTCGCGACCGAGTTGCCGCCGTTCGCACCGTGCGGCAGCGGGGCGACGGCGAACTTGCCGGCGACCTTCGAGCCCGCGGCCTCGTTGAGCGAGTAGGCGTACGGCCAGTTGCGCTCGAACGCGGCGTCACCGTCGGTGAATGCGGTCTGCGACTCGCCCTCCTGGTAGGTCGTCACACCGCGCGGCGTCGTTACGCCGATGTTCTCGCGGAACAGGTTGAGGACCGCGGCCGCCTTGGGATTGTTGATCGTGACCTTGCCGTAGTCGATGAAGTTGCCGCCGCCCGAGGAGGCGATCCACTCGAGGGCGTCGCACGTCAGCCCTTCGTAGGCGTTCCCCTGGAAGACGAAGCCGGAGAAGTTCGGGTTCGTCTGCCGTTCGCCGTCCTGGATCTTCTTCGCCATCGTAAAGAGATCGGCCCAGGTGGTCGGCGGACTCGAGTAGCCGTATTTCTTCAGCAGGTCCGTACGGTAGTACAGCATCCCGAAGTCGCCGAACCACGGCATCGCTACGAGCTTGCCGTTGATCGTGTCGTTCTTGATGATTCCCTGCGCGTGCATCGTCGCCTGCGAGCCGAGCTTCGGCTTGAGGTCGACGAGGAACGGCGCGAACGCACCCGGCCAGACGACGTCGATCATCGCGACGTCGATCGACGACGAGTGCGTCGCGAACGCTCGCGCGAGCTGCGAGTACGCCGCGTCGGAGGCGGCGGGATGCGGGACCACCTTCACCTTGATGCCGGTGTCCTTGGTGAACTCCGTTGCCAGCGCCGTGTCGCGCTGGTGCCCCCCGCCAACCGAGTCGCCGATGAACGTGATCGACTGACCCCCGTACTTCGCTTTGATCGCCGCCGCATTCGGAACCTTCGGCACTGGGTACGAAACTGCGGCGGCGTGGGTCTGCGCCGCCTTCTTCGTCCCTGCGGTGGCGATGCTCAGCGAGACGAGCAGGGCCAGCAGAGCAACGACCCCTGCCATGACCAACAGGCGCGGTTTCACTTGGCTCACTGTCCTTTCTCTTTCGAACTCGGCCCGAGGGCCTTGAGATGACACTGAGGGGCTGCTTTAGGAGCGAGCCTAACACTCTCTCGCCGACCTGGCTGCCACCTTTCCGGACTGGGCTCCGTTATCGGTCGCCGTGCCTACGACACGGCGAGCACCAGCCCGTTCCCGGAGGGATCCGACGTCGACGGGTCGCCGTCGCGCTCGCCGACCTCGATCCCGGCGTGCTCGAGCCGATTCACGGCCCGTTCTCGCTCGCCGCCGTCGGGAAAGACGATCGTCGCGTGACGGAGCGCCGCCGAGCCCGGAGGCGCCGGGGCGCCGCCCGCGCTCTCCCACGTGTTCGCACCGATATGGTGGTGATAGCCGCCGGCGGAGAGGAAGGCCGCCTGCCCGCCGAGCTGCGCCATCAGCTCGAACCCGAGCGCATCGCGATAGAAGCCGAGCGTCTCGGGGATGGACGAGACCTTGAGGTGGACGTGGCCCATCGTCGTACCGGCCGGCAGCCGGTGGAAGGCCTCGCCCGCCGGATCGTCGAGTGAGCGCAGCAGGTCGTCGACGTCGAGCGGCATCGTCGTCAGCCGCGAGCCGACCTTCCCCTGCCAGACCTCCCGGGGCCGGTCGCGGTAGATCTCGATCCCGTGCCGGTCGGGGTCGCTGAGGTAGAGCGCCTCGCTGACGAAGTGGTCGGAGAGCCCGACGAGCGGCACGCGGTCGCGGGCCGCATGCGCGAGCCACCGTGCGAGGTCGGTCCGCTCGGGGACGAGGAGCGCGAAGTGGTAGAGGCCGGTCGCGCCGGGCGCAGGAACAGCGCCGGGCTCCTCGACGAGTGCGAGCAGCTCGCGTCCACCGGTGCCGAGCGACGCCCGCCCTGCGGCCCGCTCCAGCAGGTCGAGCCCGATCGCCCTGCCGTAGTAGTCGAGCGACCGCTCGAGGTCCGAGACCGTGAGCTCCACCGGGCCCACGGTCGTCGCCGGCGCCAGCTCGTGGACAACGGCCGTCGCGGTCGCGTCGAGCTCCTCGGGATCGCGCGGCGCGCTCACCGCTCGATCGTCGCAGAAAGCCCCGGGTAGGTGCCTGGCACCAAGGTGCCAGGCACCAGTTCAGTTCGGATCAGTAGCCGTAGCCGCGCGACGTCGTGGTCGGCGGCGGCGGGTTCCCACCCGACGACGTCGTCGTCGTGGCGGGCTGCGTGGCGGCGGTCTTCACGAGCGCGCCCGAAGGCGAGACGGTGAACCACACGTGGTCCTCGTCCTGACCCTTGGCGTCGCCCTTCTTCGTGTCGTCGCCGTACCGGTAGAGGGCGAAGCCGTTGTACGTCACCTGAATCGTGCCGTCGGGCCGCTTGATCGTCCCGAGCTTCGCCGCCTTCACTCCGGTGCCGGCCGTCGGCTTGGCGCCCTCCTTGATCGTCAGCGGTGGCCAGTCCTTCGCGCAGGTCCCGCTGCAGGCGATCTTGCCGCGCTTCTCCGCCGTCAGGTGGTAGAGCGTTCGGCCGTTCGCGCTCACCAGGATGGTGCCGTACTTCGTCGCACCGGTGTTCACCGTCCCGGTATGCACCGCCGTGGCGGCCACTGCCATCCCCGTGCCGATCGTGGCAAGCAACGCGAGCGGCAAGACGCGGGTCGCGATGCGAGTGATCATCCGTACTCCCTTTCCTTCGCTGGCTCGTATGGGAGGAGTACGACCCGGCGCCGCGATCGGATTTGCCTCAGGCCACGTGCTCGAGCTCGGTCAGCCGGGCGCGCAGCCGCTCGATCTCCGCGGCGTGCTCCTCGATCTCCGCGGACGAGGCGCCGCGGAGATCGAGGAGTGCACGTACGTGGACGAGACCGGTCAGCTGCAGGTGAAGATCGGCTCGCTTCCGTTCGACCGCCGTCACGCGGCGGCCTCCAGCTCGAGCGCGTCTCCCGCGACCACGGTCTCGGTCGAGGCGGGCTTCGGCTCGATCATCACCGCGGCGAGCACTGCGCCGACAGCAGCCAGGGCAGCCAGCACGTAGAACGCGACGCTGAAACCGTGGGTCAGGGCCGCTCCGCCGAAGGCGGTCGACCCGGCGTGATCGCTCACGAAGTGGGCCGTGTACGTCGTCGCGATCGTGGTCGCCAGCGCGACTCCGACCGCACCGCCCACCTGCTGGCTCGTGTTGATCAGACCTGACGCGATCCCGGCATCCGACTCGTTGACACCGGTGAGGGCGCCGATCGACATCGGCACGAACGCGAGCGCGAGCCCGACCGCGCTGATGATGAAGGCCGGGAACAGGTCCGTCCAGTAGTGGCCGTCGACCGGCAGCCGGGCGAACAGGATCAGCGCGACCGCCGACAGCGTGAGCCCGACGGGCAGCACGCGGCGGACGCCGAGCCGAGTGACGAGCGCCTGCGCGGCGGCCGAGAACGCGACGATCGTCAGCGTCAGACCGATGTACGCGACGCCGGTCCGAATCGCCGAGTAGTGCAGGACCTCCTGCATGTACAGCGTCAGCAGGAAGAACTGCGAGAAGATCGCTCCGCCCATCAGGAGGCCTGCCACGTTCGAGCCGGTGAGCGTGCGGAGCTTGAAGATCCGCAGCGGCAAGAGCGGCGCCTTCGAGCGCGACTCGACCACGAAGAACGACGCGATCAGCGCGCCCGACGCGATCAGGAGCCCGATCGTCTCGGACGTCCCCCACCCGTGCTGCGTGGCACGGGTCATCGCGTAGACGAGCAGCATCAGGCCGCTCGTGATCGTCGCCGCGCCGGCGACGTCGAAGTGGCGATGCTCGAGCTCGGCACGGCTCTCACGCAGCAGCAGCGGGCTGACCGCCATGACCGCCAGGCCGACCGGGACGTTGATGAAGAAGATCCACGACCAGCTGAGAGCGCTCGTCAGAGCACCTCCGAGCAGCACGCCCGCGGCTCCACCGCTTCCTGACGCCGCGCCCCACACTCCGAGGGCGAGGTTGCGCTCGCGCCCTTCGCGGAAGGTCGTCGTCAGGATCGACAGCGCGGCCGGCGACAGCAGCGCGGCCCCGAGCCCCTGCAGCGAGCGGAAGGCGATCAACGATCCTTCGGACCACGCGAGGCCGTCGAGCAGCGAGCTGACGGTGAAGATCGCGAGGCCGGCGATGAAGAGCCGCCGTCGTCCGAGCAGGTCGGCGAGTCGCCCGCCGAGCAGCAGGACACCGCCGAAGAAGATCGCGTAGGCGGTGATCACCCACTGCAGGCTCTCCTGCGAGAAGTGAAGGTCGGTCCGGATCGACGGCAGCGCGACGTTGACGATCGCGACGTCGAGGACGACCATGAATTGTGCGGCGACCACCACCGCGAGCACGAGCCACTTCCGGCCGACGGAGTGGCCGGCAGCCGTGGGCTCTGCGACAATCTGAGCAGTCATTCGTTCCATCCCCCGATCGTTTACTCGCTCAACGATATCACCAGTAAACGTTTGGGCGCTACACTTATTTCCGATGTCATCGATTGCCCCCGAGCCACGGCTTCTGAAGCCGACCCGCATCCCGGACGAGCTGCTCCGGAGCGAGGCATTCCTGCTCGCGCGGCTCGGGATGCTGCTCAAGGGTCGGGCGCTGGACGAGTTCGAGCGCGCGGGCTTCGACGCCTACCACTACAGCCTGCTCGCGCTGCTCGGCGAGGGGGAGCGCGAGACCCAGGCGACGATCGCCGACGTCCTCGGCGTCGATCGCAGCCAACTCGTCGGCATCCTGGACTCGCTGGAGGCGCGGGGCCTCGTCGAACGGCGCCGCGACCCCCATGACCGGCGACGCCACGTCGTGAGCCTCACCCCGGACGGCCGCCGCCAGCTCGTCAAGCTGCGCGCGATCGTCCGCCGGCTCGAGGACGAGTTCTTCGCGCCGCTCGACGCAGCAAGCCGCGCCGTTTTCCACGACGCGCTGCTCACGCTCGCGATGCATCACGACCCGCGCTGCTGTCCGGCGTAGGTGCCTCTAGCCCCGGCGCCGACCGCGTGTCACGTCTTCTCCACGTGACGTTGATCACCGCCGTGGCGCTCGCGGCGGCCGACTCGGCGATCGTCGTGCTCGCGCTCCCGCAACTGCTCGTCGACTTCGGGCAGTCGATTCCCAGCACTGCGTGGGTGATCACGAGCTACAACCTCGCGGCGGCGATCGCGGGTGTGGTGGTCGTGATCGCGTCCGCGCGGCTGCGCACACGCCGGCTGCTGGCGACGGGCCTGATCGTGTTCGCAGCGGCGACGATCGGCTGTGCGCTCGCTCCGTCGCTGTCGGTACTGGTCGCGCTGCGCGCCGTGCAGGGCATCGGGGGGGCGCTCGTGCTCGGCGGCGCGTTCGTCGAGCTCGGCCCCGCGGTCTGGGCAGCAGCAGCGGCGATCGGCGCCGCGGCCGGGCCGGCTCTCGGGGGCACGCTGACGCAGGTCTTCGACTGGCGCGCGATCTTCGTCGCACAGGCGCCCGTCGCCCTGGCGGCGATCGTGGCCGCGCTGCGCTCGGAGGACGTCGCGCTGCGCGCACGCGGCCTCGGCCGCGCGGATGCGACCGCGTCGGTCGCGCTGATCTCGGGCGCACTGGTCGGCGCGCTCTTCCTGGCGGTCGTGCTCCTCGTCGAGGGGCACGGGTTCACGCCGCTGGCGGCCGCGGCGATGGTGTCGATTCTGCCTGTGGCGGCTCTGGCGGTCAGGCGGCGCTTCCCCTCCGCCTCGGTCCCGGCCGGCGTGATCGTGCTCGCGGGCGGACTCGCCCTGTTCTCGGTGGCGCCGGGGTCGATTCCCGTCAACGTCGCGGCCCTCGTCGCCTGCGGCGCGGGCCTCGGCGTCTGCCTGCCGCCGACCAGCGAGGACGCGGGGATCATGGGCGTCGCCTCGCGGCACGCAGGCATCGTGCTCGGGCTGCTGCTGCTCGCGCCGATGCTCTCGGACGACCTGTCGCACAACGCCGACGCGGCGAAGACGAAAGGGATCGTCATGGTTCTGAAGGCGCCGGTCCCGCTGCTCGACAAGATCCCGCTCACGATCAACCTGTACCGGGCGCTGCGCGCATCCGGGCACGGGAAGCTGCCGGACTTCTCGAGCGCGTTCGACAAGGCGCGGCGCTCGGATGCCGACGCGATTCCGAAGCTGAACGACCTCGAGCACTCGCTCGACCAGATCCAGCAGGATGCGGTCGCGAGCTCGTTCAAACGTCCGTTCGCCGTCGCGGCGATCCTCGCCCTGCTCTCGCTGATCCCGTTCGGTGCAGGGAGAGTCGCCGCCGTCGCGCGGCTACCTGCGTAATAACATCGTCGGAGTGGCCACGGTTCAAGCGGTCGAGCGCAAGATCTTCCGCGTCGAAGGGTTCAAGGTCGTGATCAGGCACCTCGACGGGCGCAACGTCCGTGGCGACCGCGAGCACCTCCCGGCCTATCCGTTCGGGCGTGCGATGAAGAACCGCAGCAACGTGAAGGACTGGAAGCGGCGGCGCTTTCAGCCGACCTATCCCGGCTTCGAGGTCGATGTCATCGCCGAGCACGGCGGCCGGGTCCACGGGGGGACGCTGCTCGGCACCGTCCGCGACGGATACCTGGAGGCTTGATGGAACGCGACGAGCTGAGGGCCGTGCAGGAGCCGCTGAAGCAGCGCTACCAAGACGACCCCGAAGCGGCGCTCGTCACCCTGAAGGCGACCGGGACGCTCGAGGCGGGGATCGCCTGCTCCGTCCAGACCGGAAGGGCGCTGGCCGAGGCGGGGCTCCACCCGGCGAGCGGCGGCGACGGCTCGCTCCTCTGTTCGGGCGACATGCTGCTCGAGGCACTCGTCGCGTGCGCGGGCGTGACGCTGCGGGCAGTAGCGACGTCGCTCGAGATCCCGGTCAGCGGGTCGGTGCACGCGGAGGGCGACCTCGACTTTCGCGGCACGCTCGCGGTCGACCGCGACGCCCCGGTCGGGTTCAGGGCGATCCGCCTCCGGTTCGAGCTCCAGGGCGAGGCGAGCGAGGAGCAGATCGAGACGCTGCTGCGCCTCACCGAGCGCTACTGCGTCGTCCTCCAGACGCTGACCGATCCTCCTCGAATCTCCGTCTCGCGGGTTACGTCGCCGTAGCGCGTCCCCCGATCGGGGGAAGTTGAAGATTGGGGCTAACGGTCGGCGCCGCCTGCGCCGATGTATCCCTCGTCATGGGGAAGCCGACCATACTCGTCGTCGACGACGATCCACTGCTCTGCGAACTGCTCCGCGATACCTTCGAGCTCGAAGGCATCGACATGCGCGAGGCGGGGCACGTGATCGAGGCCGAGAAGATCATCGCGGCGGAGCTGCCGGACGCGATCGTGCTCGACGTCGGGCTTCCGGGTGTCGACGGCCTGTTCTACTGCGAGCGGCTGCGCGAGAGCCCGCGCACCCGCGCCGTGCCAATCGTTGTGATCAGCGGCTCGCGCGAGGCCGGCGTCTCCGCGCTCACGGTCGGAGCACAGGGATTCTTCGCCAAGCCCTTCGACCCGCTGCAGCTGCTCGGCCTGCTCGAGCGGCTTCTCGGAATCGACCCGCTGCACCACGTCACGCGCGAGCGGAACGTCGAGCCCGCAGCGATCGGCGATCTCCGGCGCCTGCTCGCGATCGGGCAGCGCCAGCACGAGCTGCTCGAGGTCTCCTACCGCCAGACGGTCGAGGCGCTGGCAGCGGCACTCGAGTCGCGCGACTTCGGAACGAGCGCGCACTCACAGCGCGTCACGTCGTACGCCACCCGGCTGACCGTCGAGCTCGAGCCTGCACTGATCGACGACACGAGCCTCGAGTGGGGCTTCCTGCTCCACGACGTCGGAAAGATCGGCGTGCCGGACCGCATCCTGCTCAAGCGCGGCCCGCTCGACGAGAACGAGCGGAACCAGATGGAGCAGCACACGACGATCGGAGAGTCGCTCCTCGCGCACGTCCCGCTGCTGCACGGTGAAGGCCTCGGTGTCGTCCGCTCGCATCACGAGCGCTGGGACGGCACGGGCTACCCGGACGGCCTCGCCGAGGACGCGATCCCGCTCGGCGCCCGCATCTTCGCCGTCGCCGATGCGCTCGACGCGATGACCAACGACCGTCCCTACCGCGACAGGATGACGTGGGACGATGCCGTCAGCGAGATTCGCGATGGCGCGGGAACGCACTTCGATCCGGCCGTGATCGACGCGCTGACCGTCTGCGAGCCGGACCTCTTCGCGACGCACACGTCCGTGCTCGCGGCATCACCCGCCGGCCGCTGACCTCGCCGCAGCAAGCGCAAGCGTGGCGCGATAGAGGAGCGGCCGGGAGGCTTCGACCTCGCGCCATGCGGCGACGAGCGCGCGCGGGTAGTGGCGGGAAGCGGCTCGACTGAACAGCGCGGCGCCGCGCTCGAGACCGGGGCACGTCCCGACGAGCCGTGAGAGAACGCCGTCGAAACCGGCAGGCGCCCCGCCGATCCCGCCGACCATCTTGCTGCAGCCGCCGAGATCCGTGTACGCGACTAACAGGCCGTAGAGCTCCGAGAGATCCCGCAGCGAATGCCTCGCGCCCGCCAAACCCGGCACGGGAGGCTGCGCAGCCGCGATGTCCGCGCTCAGCTGGTCGATCACGCCGGACGCATTGTCGACCCACTCCCGATCGCCGGTCGCAGCCGAGACGTGTCCGTGTCTGGCTGCGGATCCGCCGCAACCGGCCAGCCCGGCTGCAGCGAGAGCCGCAGCGCCGGCGACCGTCGCCCAGGACGCGGGGATCGGCACAGGCGAGATGCTCTCACAGGTCGCATCACTAAGGTGTCGGGATGACCAACGCGACGATGCAGACAAATCACGGCACGATCGAGATAGAGCTGTTCGCGGACGACGCGCCGAAGACTGTCGAGAACTTCGTCAAGCTATCGCGCGACGGCTTCTACGACGGTGTGATCTTCCACCGTGTGATCCCCGACTTCATGATCCAGGGCGGCGACCCGACCGGGACCGGGACGGGCGGGCCCGGCTACCAGTTCGAGGACGAGTTCAACGACCGCCGGGTCGAGCGCGGCGCGCTGGCGATGGCGAACGCCGGGCCGAACACCAACGGGTCGCAGTTCTTCATCGTCACCGCGGACGCGTGCCCGTGGCTCGACGGCAAGCACACCGTCTTCGGGCGCGTCACGTCGGGCATGGAGGTCGTCGACTCGATCTCGCAGCTCGACCGGGACGCCCGTGACCGGCCGCACGACGAGGTGACGATCGAGTCCGTCGCCGTCGTGGAGGGCGATTGATGCGTGCGAGTGACGGGCACGCCGCAACCGCGATCGTCTGCCCGCATTGCAAGAAGCAGTTCAGCGGCGAACTGATCGAAGGCGCGGCCGAGCGCTATCGCGGATTCAAGTGCCCGCACTGCCGGCTGTTCGTGCCGGCCGAGCGCACCGACAGCTAACGGACCGTCAGACGCAGTCGCGGAGAGCCTGCGCCTCGGGCAGGCCTTCCAGCTTCTTGAGCGTGTTGTTCTCGATCTGCCGGATGCGCTCGCGCGTGACGCCGAACGCCCGTCCGACCTCCTCGAGCGTGCAAGGCTGCCCGCCCGT
>Ga0335085_10017203_pt1 | contig 10427 bp, 9 predicted proteins | sample Lox_Sample_45_FD_206712 | JGI IMG/M metagenome (GOLD analysis project Ga0335085, IMG submission 206712) | Soil microbial communities from Loxahatchee National Wildlife Refuge, Florida, United States - Lox_Sample_4.5 | ecosystem: Environmental > Terrestrial > Soil > Wetlands | place: USA: Florida...
TCGAGTCGCGGCTCCTCGCGGCGGATCGTGTCATCGCGCTGACTCGAGGCGTGCTGCGCCACCCGGCCGTGATCGGCTCGGCGCTGCTCGTGTTCGTGCTGCTCGGCCGCGCCCGCGCGGTGCGCCTGCTCGGCCAAGCGGCTTTGCTCGCGGGCGGCGTGCGAGGCCTGGTCCGCGCGGCGCGCAAGGCGCTCTGATCGAGCGTGCGGCCCCGCGAGCGAGCGCGGTTCGCGGCCGCGCGCCGGGCCCACGGCGGCGAGTGCGTCGAGCTGTCCGCCGGCGTCACGCACTATCGGGTCGAAGGCGCGGCAGACGCGACCCCGCTGATTCTCGTGCACGGCGCGACCGTGCCGCTCTGGGAGTTCGACTTCCTCGTCCCGGAGCTCACGCGCGCGGGCTTCCGCACCCTGCGCTTCGATCTCTACGGTCACGGGCTGTCGGACCGGCCCTGGGTCGACTACACGCTCGAGCTCTTCGTCGAGCAGACGCTCGAGCTGCTCGAGGCCGTAGCCTTTCCGCGGCCCGCCGCGATCCTCGGCCACTCGCTCGGCGCCGCGGTCGCGGCGGCCGTCGCGGCGCGCCGGCCCGACGCGGTGGCCAAGCTCGTGCTCGTCGCGCCGCTGTTGAACTTCAACGCGCGCTCCGGCTGGGCGCGTGCGTTCAAGCGGCGCGGCGCCGGCGAGCTCCTGATGCGCGTCTTCGGCGTGCCGGCGCTCGTGCGCCGCCGGCGCGCGCGCTACGCGCGCATCGGTCGGCCGCGGCTCACGGAGCTGTTCATCGAGCAGGCGTCGTTCGACGGCTTCGGGCGAGCGCTCTTGTCGATGATCCGCGCGGAGACGCTCGGCGATCAGAGCGCGCGCTACGCGGCCCTCGCTAAGCTCGGTCGCGACGTGCTCGTGATCTCGGGCGCTGCGGACGCGGTGATCCCGGCCGAGGACGTCGCGCGCGTGCGCGAGCTGCTCGGGCCGCACGTCCATGTCGAGATCGCGCGCGCGGAGCACAACCTGCTGCTCACGCATCCGGTCGAGGTCGTCGCGGCGCTGCGGGCGTTCCTCGCGAGACGAGGCTGACGCCGGCGGGCCCGGGCGGCCGAAGGCCTCACGGCAGCCGCTCGAGATCCTTGCTCGCGTGCATCGCGCCCAGGCGCGCGAGCATCGCCGACAGATCCTCGGGGCTGATGTAGAAGTACTCGCAGACGCGGCCCCAGAGCATCGTGGTCGGCACGCTGCGGCCGCGCCGCTCGCGTTGCGTCTCGTGCAGCACGTAGAGCACGACTCGCTCCTCGCGGGTGAGCCCGTCGCGGACGTCGGGCCACCCGTCGTACGCCGAGCGAGCGGCCGCGCGCGGGGTGGTCGGGGGTTCCGCGTCCCTTGGCATCGAGCCGGAACAGCGGTTCAATTCAGCGCTGTCTCGGTCTCGATCGTCTTTGGGAGTGCTCATGAAACTTGCAGCCACCATGACCGCGTGCGCGCTGATCTTCGCGTCAAACCTCGCCGCTGCGCAATCTCGCACGACCGTGCTATTCATCGGCAACAGCTTCACCTACGCGCAGGGCTCGCCGGTCCACTTCTATCGCGCCGCCACGGTGGCCGACCTGAACGACGAGGGTGTCGGCGGCGTGCCCGCTCTGTTCAAGTCGTTCGCCGACCAGGCCGGCGTCGACTACGACGTGTCGCTCGAGACGCGCGGCGGTGCCGGGCTCGACTTCCATCTCGCCGAGAAGAGCGCCGCGATCGGCAAGCGCGGCTGGGACGTGGTCGTCATGCACGGCTACAGCACGCTCGACGCCGAGAAGCCGCGCGACCCGGCCAAGCTCGTCGCGACCAGCAAGCAGATGGCGGACCTTCTGCGTGCGAAGAACCCGGGCGTCGCGATCTATCTCATGGCGACCTGGTCGCGCGCGGATCAGACGTATCCCAAGGGCGGCGCGTGGGCCGGTCAGCCGATCGAGGCGATGGCGCGGGATCTGCGCACGGCCTACGACTCGGCCGCGCGCGCAGCCGCGGCGAAGGCCGTGATCCCGGTCGGCGAAGCCTGGCTCCGCGCGATGCAGACGGGCGTAGCGGATCCCAATCCGTACGACGGGATCGAGGCCGGCAAGCTGGACCTTTGGACCTACGACCACTACCACGGCAGCACGTACGGCTACTACCTCGAGGCGCTCGTGATCTTCGGCGCGCTGACGGGCCGCGACCCGCGCTCGCTCGGCGACACCGAGTGCTCCGCATACGAGCTCGGGCTGTCGCGCGCGCAGGCCGGCGCGCTGCAGCAGGTGGCGTTCGACGAGCTCGCGAAAGCGGGCGCCGTGAAACCGAATCCGCGCCTGACCGAGGGTCGCGCCGCGGCCGAGCGCTGCGCGGCCCCGCGCTGACGGTCGCGCCCGTCGCGTGGTCGCGCTTGCGCGACGCCCAAAGCGTGTGCAAGGTGAGCTCCGGGGAAGGTTCCGATAATCCGCTCGTCGAGGTGTCTCATGCAAGGTCTCGCACGCCGCCCCGCGTGGTCGGCCCTCGTGCTCTCGCTCTCGCTCGGAGTCGCGCACGCTCAGCCCGCGGCGCCTCCGGCGGCGCCGCCGCGCGTGTTGTCGCCCGAGGTCGCGGCCGACGGCAAGGTCACGTTCCGGATCCGCGCGGCCGAGGCGAAGGCCGTCGCGCTCAGCAGCGGCGGCGACCTGCCACAGATCCCGTTCAGCCAGACGCTGCCGATGCAGAAGGGCGCGGACGGCGTTTGGTCGCTCACGATCGGGCCAGTGGATGCCGGCGCCTATCGGTACGCTTTCGTCGTCGACGGCGTGTCGACGGTCGATCCCGCTCAGCCGCGCGTGAGCCCCTCTAACGACAACGTCTGGAGCTTGTTCACCGTCGCGGGCGCGAAGTTCATGGACACGCTCGACGTGCCGCACGGCACCGTCGCGGAGGTCCGCTACTACTCGAAGGAGCTCGGCAAGTGGCGGCGCATGCACGTGTACACGCCGCCAGGCTTCGGAACGTCGCAGAAGAGCTATCCGGTGCTGTATCTGCTGCACGGCGCGTTCGACAGCGACGCGTCGTGGTCCACGGTCGGCCGCGAGGCCGACATCATCGACAACCTGATCGCGGACGGCCGCGCCGCGCCGATGCTCGTCGTGATGCCGGCGGGGCACACCGGGCCGTTCACTCTCGGCGGCGGCGGCGCCGCGGGGCTCGGCATCGACCAGTTCGTGCGCGAGTTCGAGCGCGACATCCGCCCGTACGTCGAGCACAACTATCCCGTGAAGACCGGACCGAAGCAGACGGCGATCGCGGGGCTGTCGATGGGCGGCGCGCAGACGCTCGAGATCTCGATCAAGCACTTGAAGGATTTCGGCTACGTCGGCGTGTTCAGCTCCGGCGTGCTCGGCGGCAACGGCGCGAACGCCGTCGACGACTGGGGCGTGAAATACGCGGCGCAGCTCGACGACAAGGCCGCGCGCTCGCAGCTCGCGCTCTTGTGGTTCTCGACCGGCAAGGACGACTTCCTGCTGCAGACGACGAAGGCGACCGTCGCGCTGTTCGAGAAGCACGGCTTCAAGCCGACGTTCAAGGAGAGCGCGGGCGGGCACACATGGATCAACTGGCGCGAGTATCTCGACCAGTTCGCGCCGCAGCTGTTCAAGTGAACTGATGCGCTGATCGCGCGAGTCCCGCCGCGCGAGCGTCGAATATCCTTCCCTCGACACGCCGGAAGGCCATCCCTGGGGCTCGTGTGCGCACGTCCCTGTGCGCACACGGTCTCGGGAAGAACACTCGACGCTCGCGCGGCGGGACTCGCGCGATCAGCGCATCAACACGCCGCCGTCGGCGATCAGCGTCTCGCCGTGCACGAAGCTCGCGGCCGGCGAGACGAGCCACGCGGCGCACTCCGCGATCTGCTCGGCCGTGCCGACCTTGCCGACGGCCTTGACGACCTCTTGCCTGCGCTGCGGATCGTTCATCGCGGACGCGACGAACGGCGTGTCGATGAAGCCGGGCGCGACCGCGTTGACTGCGATCCCGCGTTCGCCGAGCGCCCGCGCGCAGCTCTTCATCATCGTGAGCACGGCGCCTTTGCTCGTCGCGTAGGCGCCCGTCGCGACGTAGCCGCCGCCCGTGTAGCTCGAGATGCTCGCGACCATGCAGATTCGCGCGCCGGCCTGCATCTGCTTCGCGGCCTCGCGCACGCTCAAGAACGAGCCGATCACGTTGATGTCGAAGAGCCGCCGGAACTGCGCGGGCGTGGTCTCGAGGAACGGCGTCGTCTCGATCACGCCCGCGGCCGTCACGAGCGCGTCGAGCCCGCCTAGAACCGCGCCGGCCTCCGCGAATGCGCGCACGCTCGCGGCCTCGTCGGCGACGTCGAGCCCGATCGCGACGCCGCCGGCGCCGGCCGTCGCGCGCGCACCCGTGATGTCGCGGTCGAGGCATGCGACGCGCCAGCCGTCCGCGAGCAGGCGACGCGCGGTCGCGGCGCCGATGCCGCTCGCGGCACCCGTCACGGCGGCCCGTCGTCCGGCGGTAGTCATGTGGTCACCTCTCGGTCGAGTCGATTCGAAGACGCGCGATTATTGCAGCCGGGCCGAGCCGGCGACAGGCGGGCGCCGGAACGCCCGCTTATCTCGCGGGCTGCGCTTTCCGCGCCCGGACGGTCGTTTCCCTTCTTCCCGGCTCACCTTTCGTAGGCCGCCCCGCGAGATCGTCAACTCAAGGGACGAAATCGTGTAGATCGTCAACCTCGTTGACGATGTAGCGGAGATCGTCCGGCGAGTTGACGACCGCCGCGGGGATACCCACGTGCGCAAACGTCCGCGCGGCGCTCGACAGCGATCAGGCGGTCCCAGTGCGCGCGACCGAACGTGAGTCGGCGGCGCGCGTCAGTCGTAGATCGCGTAGACGCGCGCCTCGATGCTCACTCGCGGCGGCGCGCCCGGCGGGCAGCTCGGGTCGTCGAACGCGCTGTGCGGCACGCCCGCGCGCCAGGTCGGACCATTGTCGTAGCCGCGGAAGATCAGCACCTCGTCGGGGCGCATGTCGCGGTAGTAGAGCCAGCGGTGCGCGGGGTTGTGGTGCACGACGTACGCCTCGAGCTCCGTCCACTTCGACGGGTCGCCGCCCTGGTCGTAGACGCCGTCCGCGGCCAGCAAGTCCTCGCGCGCGACACTGCGCGCGTCGCAGACCGCGAGCGGCACGTCCTGCGGCGGCTGCGACACCACGCGCCAGACGTTGTAGCCGACGAGCCGCTGGCCCGGCTCGAGCTTCTCCGGCCTGCTGCCGAACACGTTTTCGGACAGGCCGGGTGAAGTATTGGGCGTGAAGTCGACGTGCGGGAAGCGCGCGGGCTGCGTGTTCATGCCGGTTTTATAGTACGGCGAGCGCTCCGTGTAGCGCACGAGTCCGCCGCCACCGAGCATCTTCGCGCGCACCGCGCCCGTGAGCTCGACGATCAGCCGCTCGATCTCGCTCGGGTACTTCTCGCGCACCTCGGCCGCGTCGCGGAAGTCGCGGATCGCGGAACGGTGCGGCGCGATCGTCAGGCCCTCGCGCTCGAGCGTCGGCGGATCGCGCAACGAGCGCGCATTCGTGATCCGCATGCGCTGCGGATTGAAGCGCAGGTTGTCGCGGCCGTGATCCTGCGCGTGGAACTTGGCCCTCTCGGTCATCTGCGCGACGTAGTTGATCGTCGCCTCGACCATGTCGGCGGCTGGTTGCCGCGAAGCGGAGCGCTGCGGATGGACTTCGGTGGCCATGAATGATCTCCCAAGTTGCTCTGCGGAAAGACTCGACGGCAGACGGCGCCCGGGCCCTAGGCGCGTCGCGACGCCGGCTCTTTCGCGGCCGGCGGCCGCGCGCGAGTCGCGCGTTCCCGCCACGCGGCGATCTTCTCGGCGGTCTCACGGTCGTGCGGCGTGTAGACGACGAGCCGCAAGGTCGGACTGCCTTCGGGCACGTACGACGAGTGCTCGAAGCTCAACCCGCCGAGATGCGGGTAACGCCCGACGCCCTCGAGCCGGCTCATCACCTCGGGGCTGTTCCAGAGCCGCCTGAACGTCGCGCTCTTCTCCCAGAGCTCCGCGACGAGCTCCTCGAACGCGGCGCCGTCGGGCGTCTGGCTGTAGTCGACCCGAAACTTCGACAGCACGCGGCGCGCGATCTCCTCGAAGCGCGCGGGATCGCTCCGGTACGTGTCGTCCTCGAGCAGCACGATGCGGAGCAAGTTGCGCCGCTCCGGCGGAAGCTCGTCGTAGTCGCGGAAGACTCGCGTGAGCGCGTTCCACGCGATCACGTCCCAGCGCGACGTCATGACGAGAGCCGGGACGGAGATCGCCGCGAGCATGCGCGCGAGCGAAGGGCTCATGAGCCCCGCCGGCGACGCCGCGGGCGGGGCGGGGCGCTGCTGCACGAGCGCGAACAGGAACTCTCGCTCCGTCGGTGACATGCGGAGCGTCGCGGCGACGCGCTCGAGCACGTCGGCCGAGACGCCGATGGTGCGGCCTTGCTCGAGCCACGTGTACCAGGTGACGCTCACCCCCGCGAGGGCCGCGACGTCTTCGCGGCGCAGGCCCGGCGTGCGGCGTCGGCTCGTGTCCGGCAGGCCGACCTCTGCGGGCACGAGGCGCGCGCGGCACCGCTTGAGGAAGTCGCTCAATTGCCGACGGCGCATGAGGGAAACTCACCGGGATCGTTCGGTTACCTTATAAGTGACCCCAGCGGCGAAAAGCAAGGCCGCGACGCGTTGTCCGGACGCTTTCAAAACGAGCGGGGACACTATATACATAGGCGAAAACTTCTCGCGCGCGTTTCGACCCGAGACGCCGCCGTAGAGGACGGGCTCTGCCTCGCATGACTCCCTATGTCGTCCCGCTCAACACGCTCGGCCGCGACGACGTCGACGTCGTCGGCGGTAAGAACTCGTCGCTCGGCGAAATGCTGCGCTCGCTCGGCGGGCTCGGAATACGCGTCCCGGACGGTTTCGCGACCACCGTCCACGCCTATCGCGACTTTCTGCGCCACGGCGGGCTCGATCGCCGGATCGCGAACGCGCTCGCGGATCTCGACGTCGACGACATCGACGCGTTGACGCGTACGGGCGCGGAGGTCCGGCGCGCCGTGCTCGACGCCGAGCTGCCCGTGCGGCTTCGCGACGGAGTCGTGCAAGCCTGCCGCTCGCTCGGCGCGGATCGCGGCGACGGCGTCGCGGTGCGCTCGTCGGCGACGGCCGAGGATCTGCCGGACGCGTCGTTCGCGGGCCAGCAGGCGACGTTCTTGAACGTCCGCGGCGAGCAGGCCGTGCTCGCGGCGGTCCACGAGGTCTTCGCGTCGTTGTACAACGACCGCGCGATCGCCTACCGCGTGCACAACGGCTTCGATCACGACTTGGTCGGGCTGTCCGTCGGCATTCAGCGCATGGTCCGCAGCGACCTCGGCGCGAGCGGAGTGATGTTCACGCTCGATACGGATTCCGGGTTCCGCGACGTGGTCTTCATCACGAGCTCGTACGGTCTCGGCGAGACGGTCGTGCAGGGCGCGGTGAATCCCGACGAGTTCTACGTCTACAAAAAGGGCCTCGCTGACGGTCGGCCCGCGATCGTGCGCCGCAACGTCGGCGCGAAGGCGATCAAGATGGTCTATGCCGGCGGCGAGCTCGGCGCGACCGTCGCGACGGTCGACGTGCCGGCCGCGGATCGACGACGCTTCTCGTTGTCGGACGCCGAAGTCGAAGAGCTCGCGCGCGAGGCCGTGACGATCGAGCGCCACTACGGCTGCCCGATGGACATCGAGTGGGCCAAGGACGGCGCGACCGGCCAGCTGTTCATCGTCCAAGCGCGGCCCGAGACCGTGCAGAGCCGAGAGCGGCCGACCTTGCTGCGTTTCGCGCTGAAGTCGCGCTCGCGGGTGCTCGCCGAAGGGCGCAGCGTCGGCCAGAAGATCGCGAGCGGCCGCGCGCGCCTGCTCGCGGGCCACTCCGAGATGGCGCGGGTCCAGGCGGGCGACGTGCTCGTCGCCGACATGACGGATCCGGACTGGGAGCCGGTCATGAAGCGCGCCGCGGCGATCGTCACGCGGCGCGGCGGTCGCACGTGTCACGCCGCGATCATCGCGCGCGAGCTCGGAGTGCCCGCCGTCGTCGGCTGCGGCGACTCCGTCGACGCGATCCGCGACGGCGCGGCCGTCACGGTGTCGTGCGCCGAGGGCGACACCGGCTTCGTCTACGACGGCGCGCTCGCGTTCGAGGAGCAGGAGACCGCGCTCGACGCGCTGCCGGATCCGCCCGTGCGGATCATGATGAACGTCGGCAATCCGGACCGCGCGTTCGGCTTCGCGCGGCTGCCGAACCACGGCGTCGGCCTCGCGCGGCTCGAGTTCATCGTGAACCGGATGATCGGCATCCACCCGCGCGCCGTGCTCGACTTTGCGCGGCTAGAGCCCGACCTGCGCGGGCAGATCGCGGAGCAGATCGCGGGCTACCCGGACCCCGTGAGCTTCTACGTCGCGAAGCTGGTCGAGGGCATCAGCCAGATCGCGGCGGCGTTCGCGCCCGCGCCCGTGATCGTGCGCCTGTCGGACTTCAAGTCGAACGAGTACGCGAATCTCATCGGCGGCCGCCGATACGAGCCCCGCGAGGAGAACCCGATGCTCGGGTTCCGGGGCGCCGCGCGCTATCTCGATCCGACCTTCCGCCCGTGCTTCGAGCTCGAATGCCGCGCGCTGCGGTTCGTCCGCGAGCAGATGGGGCTCACCAACGTGCAAGTCATGGTGCCGTTCGTGCGCACGCCGGCGGAAGCCGCGCGAATCGCGGAGCTGCTCGCGGAGAACGGCTTGCGCCGCGGCGCTCACGATCTCAAGGTGATCATGATGTGCGAGCTGCCGACCAACGCTCTGCTCGCGGAGCGCTATCTCGAGCACTTCGACGGCATGTCGATCGGCTCCAACGACATGACTCAGCTGACTCTCGGCATCGACCGCGACTCGGCCATCGTCGCGAAGTCGTTCGACGAGCGCGACGACGCGGTCAAGGCGCTGCTCTCGATCGCGATCGCGGCCTGCCGCAAGCGCGGCAAGTACGTCGGCATCTGCGGCCAAGGCCCGTCCGATCACCCGGACTTCGCGCTCTGGCTCGTCGAACAGGGCATCGAGAGCCTGTCGCTGAACCCGGATACCGTGCTCGAGACCTGGCAGGTTCTCGCGCGCCGAGGGTAGCGGCGATGTCGACAGGCCCGACGCGGACCGTTTGCTTCGTCTCGGATCGCACGGGCATTACGACCGAGACCTTCGGGCATAGTCTGCTGTCGCGCTTCAGCGGCCTCTCGTTCGAAACGCTCACGATGCCGTTCGTGTCGAACGTCACGCAGGCGAAAGGCGTCGTCGCGCGGATCGACGCGCTCGGCGCCCAGCAGCACGCGAAGCCGATCGTCTTCTGCACGATCGTGGATCCGGAGACGCGGGCCGTGATCGCGACGGCGAAGGCGCTCGTCATCGATCTCTTCTCGACGTTCGTGGGAGCGCTCGAGTCGGAGCTCGGTGCGAGGGCGGAGACGACCGGCGTGCCCGCGATGCACGGCGCGAAAACCGATCCGACTTACGCCGCGCGAATCGACGCGACGAACTTCGCGCTCGCGAATGACGACGGCGCCGGCACGCGCGACTATCGTTCCGCGAACGTCGTGCTGCTCGGCGTCTCGCGCTCGGGCAAGACGCCGACGTGCCTGTACCTCGCGCTACAGTACGGCGTACTCGCGGCGAACTACCCGTTGGCCGACGAGGAGCTCGAGAGCAACGAATTGCCGCGCCCGCTGCTGCATTACCGCGACAAGCTCTACGGCCTCACCGTCAAGGCCGATCGCTTGCAGCAAATCCGCAGCGAGCGCCGGCCCGGAAGCCGCTACGCGTCGGCGCAGCAGGTGCAGTACGAGCTGCGCGCGGCACAGGCGCTATTCACGCGTTTCAACGTGCCGTGCCTCGACGTGACGGAGTGCAGCATCGAAGAGATCGCGAGCCGGATCATGGACGAGATGGCGCTCGCGCGGCACGCGCGCAGCTGACGCGCGCGAGCGCCACCGTCTCTCGGGACGCTACTTCGCGCGGTGCGCGACGAGCGATTGCTCGGCGGGACCGCCGCCCGGCGGCGCGCCTTCGAACTTGCTCTTGAGCTCGAGGTCGTCGCCTTTGACGGTGCCCGTATAGCTGATGTTCATCGCGCCGTTCGGCCCGCCGTCGATCGTAAGCTTGAAGGACACTTCGCTGCCCTTGAGCGTTGCGTCCTTGATCGGGATCGAGCCGATGAATTCGTTCTGCAGCGAGCCCGTGAGCTTGCCCGCGGCGTCGACCAGGAACTCGAACACGAGCGCGAACGGGCCGTTCGGAGTGTCAACGCTCGCGTTCCATTTGCCGGCGACGCCGGTCTGCGCGACGACGGGCAACGCGAGCAGCGCGAGCGCC
>Ga0335085_10017204_pt1 | contig 10427 bp, 8 predicted proteins | sample Lox_Sample_45_FD_206712 | JGI IMG/M metagenome (GOLD analysis project Ga0335085, IMG submission 206712) | Soil microbial communities from Loxahatchee National Wildlife Refuge, Florida, United States - Lox_Sample_4.5 | ecosystem: Environmental > Terrestrial > Soil > Wetlands | place: USA: Florida...
CGGACGTGGCTCGGGCGGACGTGCCGCTCGCGAGTTGCCGCCGGTGCGATCGCCACGAGCAGGCCGCGGCGCGGTCGGCACTCCGTTCAGCCGCTCGGCCGCACCCGGACCTCGCTATCGTCGAGCCGGGACGGGGAGGCCCGAGGGGCTGCCCGTACGCGAAGCGCCCGCATCGCCGGGGAAGAGCGGAAGAAATGTCCACGGACTACGTCTTCACCATGTACCGGGTCGACAAGTTCTACGGCCCGGACCGCCAGGTGCTCGGGAGCATCTCGCTCTCGTTCCTGCCCGGCGCGAAGATCGGCGTGCTCGGCCCGAACGGCGCCGGCAAGTCGACGTTGCTCCGGATCATGGCCGGGAGGGAGGAGCCGTCCTCGGGCATCGCGGAGCGCTCGCCGAACGCGAGCGTCGGCCTGCTCGAGCAGGAGCCGTGGCTCGATCCGGAAAAGGACGTGCGCGGGAACGTCGAGGACGGCCTCCGCGACCTGCGCGACCTGCTCGACCGCTTCAACGAGATCTCCGCAGCGTTCGTCGAGCCCGACGCCGACTTCGACGGACTGCTCGCCGAGCAGGCCGCGGTGCAGGAGGCGATCGACCGCGCCGGCGCCTGGCAGCTGGACGATCATCTCGACCAGGCCATGGACGCGCTCCGCCTGCCCGACGGCGATCGGAACGTCGAGACGCTCTCGGGCGGAGAACGCCGGCGCGTCGCGCTCTGCCGGCTGCTCCTCTCCGCGCCCGACCTGCTGCTGCTCGACGAGCCGACCAACCACCTTGACGCGGAGTCCGTCTTCTGGCTCGAGCGCTTTCTCGCCGACTACGGGGGCACGGTCGTCGCGGTCACGCACGACCGCTACTTCCTCGACAACGTCGCCGGGTGGATCCTCGAGCTCGATCGCGGCCGCGGCCTCCCGTTCCGGGGCAACTACTCCTCGTGGCTGGAGCAGAAGCAGGCGCGGCTCGCGGCCGAGGAGAAGCGGGAGTCCGCGCATCAGCGCACGCTCGCGCGGGAGCTCGAGTGGGTTCGCTCCAGCCCGCGCGCACGTCATGCGAAGTCGAAGGCCCGCCTCGGCGCCTACGAGCGCCTGCTCGCCGACGAGCAGAACGTCAGGCTCGACCGGGTCGAGATCCACATCCCGCCGGGACCTCGGCTCGGCGAGACCGTGATCGAGGCCGAGAACGTGCGTAAGGGCTTCGGCGACCGGCTGCTCGTCGACGACCTCACCTTCTCGCTGCCGCCCGCCGGGATCGTCGGGGTGATCGGCCCGAACGGCGCCGGCAAGACGACGCTCTTCCGGATGATCGCCGGCGAGGAGAGCCCGGACGGCGGAACGCTGCGGATCGGCGACACGGTCCAGCTCGCGTATGTCGACCAGTCACGCGCGGACCTCGACCCGGCGAGGACGGTCTGGAAGGAGATCAGCGGCGGCCAGGACACCATCGAGCTCGGCAAGCGCGAGATCAACTCGAGGCAGTACACGTCCTGGTTCAACTTCAAGGGCGCCGACCAGCAGAAGCGCGTCGGCGACCTCTCCGGCGGCGAGCGCAACCGCGTCCATCTCGCCAAGCTGCTCCGCTCGGGCGGCAACGTGCTGCTGCTCGACGAGCCGACGAACGATCTCGACGTGGACACGCTCCGCGCGCTGGAGGAGGCGCTCCTCGCCTTCGCGGGCTGCGCCGTCGTGATCACCCACGACCGGTGGTTCCTCGACCGCGTCGCGACCCACATCCTCGCCTTCGAGGGGTTGAGCGAGACGATCTGGTTCGAGGGCTCCTGGGGCGACTACGTCGAGTGGATGAAGGAGACCCGCGGCCCCGACGCGCTCGAGCCGCACCGGATCGGATACAAGAAGCTCACGCGCAGCTGACGCGCGGCATGATCCGGGCATGAGCTCGGCCGACGCCTTCCGGGACGCGCGCGACTTCCTGCTCGAGCACGGCGCCGACTACGACCGCGCCTACGCGGAGTTCCGCTGGCCCGACCTCGACGAGTTCAACTGGGCGCTCGACTGGTTCGACGCGGTCGCCGCCCGGAACGAGAGGCCCGCGCTCCGGGTGGTCGGTGCCGGAGGCTCGGAGCGAACGCTGTCGTTCCCGGAGCTCTCCGCGCGCTCGAACCGGGTCGCGAACCACCTGCGCGGCCTCGGGGTCGAACGCGGCGACCGGCTGATCCTGATGCTCGGCAACCAGGTCGAGCTCTGGGAGACGATCCTCGCCGCGATGAAGCTCGGCGCCGTGATCATCCCTGCGAGCACGCTGCTCGGCCCGGCCGACCTCGTCGACCGCGTCGAGCGCGGTGGCGCCCGCCACGTGGTGGCAGGCAGCGCGGACGCGGCGACGTTCGACGACGTCCCCGGGAAGTACACGCGGATCGCGGTCGGCGAGCCGGTCGACGGCTGGCACCGCTACGCAGAGGCCGACGCCGCGCCCGCCGGGTTCGAGCCCGACGGCCCGACGCTCGCCTCCGATCCGCTGCTCCTCTACTTCACCTCGGGCACGACGGCGCAGCCGAAGCTCGTCGAGCACACGCACGCCTCGTATCCGGCCGGGCATCTCTCGACGATGTACTGGCTCGGCTGCCGTCCCGGCGACGTGCACCTGAACATCTCCTCGCCCGGCTGGGCGAAGCACGCCTGGTCGAACGTCTACGCACCCTGGAACGCGGAGGCGACCGTGCTCGTCGTCGAGCAGGTGCGTTTCGACGCGCGGGCCCTCCTCGACGAGATGGCGCGGCAGGGGGTGACGACGTTCTGCGCCCCGCCGACGGTCTGGCGGATGCTGATCCAGGAGGACCTGGGCGCGTGGACCGTGCCCCTGCGCGAGGCGGTCGCCGCGGGGGAGCCGCTCAACCCCGAGGTGATCGAGCAGGTGCGCCGGGCCTGGGGGATCACGATCCGCGACGGCTACGGCCAGACCGAGACGACGGCGCAGATCGGCAACCCGCCGGGGCTGCGCCTGAAGGAGGGCTCGATGGGCCGCCCGCTCCCCGGCTACCGGGTCGCGCTCGTCGACCCGCTCACCGAGGAGGAGGCGGACGAGGGCGAGATCTGCCTCCCGCTCGCCGAGCGGCCGCTCGGGCTGATGACCGGCTACCAGGATTCGCAGGAGCGCAGCGCCGAGGCGATGCGGGGCGGCTGCTACCGCACGGGCGACGTCGCGAGCCGCGACGGCGACGGCTACGTCACCTACGTCGGGCGGGCGGACGACGTCTTCAAGGCCTCCGACTACCGCATCTCCCCGTTCGAGCTCGAGAGCGTCCTGATCGAGCATCCGGCCGTCGCCGAGGCGGCGGTCGTCCCCGCTCCCGACCCGCTGCGGCTCGCCGTCCCCAAGGCCTACGTGGCGCTCGTCGCCGGGTACGAGCCCGACAGCGAGACCGCGTTCTCGATCCTCCGCCACGCACGCGAGCGGCTCGCGGCGTTCAAGCGCGTTCGCCGGCTCGAGTTCGCCGAGCTGCCGAAGACGATCTCCGGAAAGATCCGCCGCGTCGAGCTGCGCAGGCAGGAGGAGGCGCGGACGGAGCGGCCGCCGCAGGAGTACCGCGAAGAGGACTTCCCCGACCTGAAGGAAGCCGGATGAGGCATGGCCGGTCGCCGCCCCGCCTTGGTTCGATCGTCACGGCGGGCCGCTCACGGGCGGCCCGTCGCAAACGGCTAGACGAGTGTCTTGATGAAGACGTCGATCTTCTCGATCGGGAACGTCTCCGTCTTCACCACCTCGAGCTTCCCGATCTTCGCGAGTGCGCGGAACGCGGCCTCGTTGTCGGGATACTTCACGAGCGCGAGGAAATCCCACGGGCCCATGACGGCGAACGTGTCCTCGAGGACGCCGCCCTCCTCCTCGATCAGCTTCTTGAACTTCTCGAGGTACTCGGGCGTCTTGTCGAGGTTCTCGCGGCCCTCGGGCGTGAGCGTGATCAATCCGACATACGTGAACATGTGTCACCTCCCCTCGTGTGCCGGGCCGATCCGTGGGCTTGCGCGATGCCGCGCGCCATCGGTGGATCTGCTGATCGCTACGGCAGCCGCGGTGCCCAGAGCACCGAGACGATCCCGGCGAGAACCAGCAGCACGGCAGCCGCGGCGACGAACTCGTCCGTGATCTCGACGCTCTTCGGCGTCCGGCCGAGACTCGAGCCGAGCTTCGAGTAGGCGGCCTCGACGGCGCCGGCCGTCTTCGCCCGGTAGAACTTGCCGCCGGTCGCCTTCGCGATCGCACGCAGCGTGGCGGGGTCGGGCGAGAGGCCGTGGAAGCCCCCGAAGCCGCCCCCGCCGAAGAGGCCTCCCCCTCCGCCGCCTCCTCCCGGGAAGCCGCCGCGCAGGGTGGTGTCGCCGGTCGTGCCGAGCGAGACCGTGTACACCGGGAAGCCGGCCTGTTTCGCGAGCGCGGCGCCCTCCAGCGGCTGCAGGGTCCCGCGGGTCTGGTGGCCGTCCGAGAGGAAGAGAATGGAGACGAGCGTGCTGCTCTTGCGGGCGGCGGGTGCGCCCTGCAGCCCTGCGAGGCTGCGACCGGCAGGAGCCGCCGTCGTGCTGGCACCGGTGATCTCCTGGCCGAGGCGCACGGCGGCTGCGAGCGCGTCGCCGATCGCGGTGCCGCCGAACCCTTCGAGGTAGCCGGCGTCGTCGACTGCGCGCCCGACGAGGGCGTGGTCGGACGTCGGCGGCGCCGCCACCTGGGCCTCCGCTGCGAAGAGGATGAGGCCGACCTGGAGGCGCTTCGGGACCTTGGCGAGAAATGTGTGGAGCCCCTTCTGCGCCGCGGCGAGGCGCGTCGGCTTCACGTCCTGCGCCTGCATCGACCCGGACACGTCTAGCACCAGGATCACTGCCGCCCGGTCGCTCGCCACGTTCCGTGTTACGTGCGGCCGCGCGACGGCGACGCAGAGCGCCGCGACCGCGAGCAGAAAGAGGAGGGGGGCGACGTGCCTGCGCCAGGAGCGCTGCGGTACCAGCCCGGCCAGCACCTCGACGTTCGTGAAGCGGACGGCGTAGCGCACGCGCCGTCGCTGGAGGAGCGACCAGGCGACGGCGGCGGCCGGCACGAGGAGGAGGACTGCGAGCAGGAGCGGGTGCGAGAAGCTCACGAGCCGCCCGCGCAGGTGAGGTCGAGCTGGACGACGGTTCGGGTGCCGGCGATCGCGCGGCCGGCGTGGACCACGAGCGTCACCCGTCCCTGCTCTCGCTGCTCCCGGACGGCGACTGCGGCGGCGAGCTTCCGTGTCGGCGGCGCCGCCGCGAAGAAGCCGATCGCGTCACTCGCGGCGACCAGCCGCTCCCCTGCCTTGCATGTGCGGACGACCCGCCGAGTCGTCCCGGCGCGCGCCGCGACCTGGCTCGCGCGCACGACCGTGGGCTTGCCCGGCGGGAAGACGCGCTGCACCGTCGGCACTCGCTCTCCACCGCCGCTCGCGGGGATGCAGCCGATGTGCGGTCGGAAGCTCGCCGCCGGATCGCGTCCGACGGCAAGCCGTCCGAGGAAGACGGCCGCCGACGAGGTGCTGATGCCGGGGTTGACCGGGCTGCCGAGCGTTGCCCGGAAGACGAGATCGAGCGCGCGGCTCGTGAGCTCCGCGTCGAGGCCGCCGACGATGTAGCGCTGGGGGCACGAGAGCTGCCACTGCGTCTCGAGGGGGCCGGGCGCGAGCACCCACGGGCCGGCGACGGGGACGCAGACCTGGAAGCCCCGGCACTCGTTCGTCGCGGCTGCCGCGCCGGCACCCGTCAGTGCCGCCGCACAGCAGGTTGCGAGTGCGAGTGCGAGACGCCGCGTCACGGGACCACCCGCCTGAACCAGACGCTCGACAGCGCGGCGCCCGCGAGCAGGAGCACGATCGCGCCGACTGCGAACAGATCGGTGATCTCGCGGTCCTCCGTCGTGTGCCCGAGCCGTGTCGTGAGCTTGCGGTACACGTCGGCGAGCGCAGCCGGAGTGCGCGCCCGGTAGAAGGTGCCGCCGCTGTCGTCCGCGATCAGCTGCAGGGTGCCCGGGTTCGCGGGCACCCGGATCTGCTCGGTATAGCCGCCGACGAGCTTGACCGTGACGACGCCGTTCGCGGTGCCGACGAGCACGGTCGAGACGGGGACGTGCAGCGCCTTCGCCCGCCGGGCGGCTGCCTTCGGGGCCGTTCTGCCCCCGTCGCGGGCACCGTCCGAGATCACCAGCACCGAGGTTGGCGGCAGGACGCCGTCGACCTTCTTCTGGCTCTGGCCGAGTCGTGCGGCGAGCAGCACCGCGTCGCCGATCGCCGTTCCTTCACCGGTCTGCAGGTCGCGAAGGCCGCGCCGCACGAGGTCGCGGTCGCGCGTCGGCGGCACGGCGACGTAGGCGTGGCTGCCGAAGCTGACCACCCCGACGCTGAAACGGCTCGGGATCGCGTCGAGGAATCGGCTGGCCGCCGAGACGGCGGCATAGAGGCGTGTGGGCGGGACGTCAGTGGCTCCCATCGATCGCGAGGTGTCGATCGCGAGCACGACCGTCGCGTCCTTGCGCGGCACGGTCAGCCTCGCATGCGGCTTCGCCATTCCGACGATCAGCGCGGTCAGCCCGAGCAGCAGGAGGGCCGCCGGGACGAGGCGGAGTCGTCGCGGCACACGGTCGACGAGATTCGGTAGCAGTGCCGGGCTCGCGAAGCGTCCCGCACCTTCCCGCCGGCGCTGCTCGAGCAGGAACCAGAGGAGAACGAAGAGCGGCACGACGAGCAGCGCGGCAAGCGCAACGGGGCGGCCGAAGCTCACCGAGCCCCCGTTCGGTCGGGCGGGTGCCGGGTGTTCGGCCGGGTCGCGCCGGCGCCGCGCCGGCGCCGCCGCAGGGCCACCGCCAGCGACCGCAGCCAGTCACCCTCGGTCGAGAGCACGACGTGCGGCACGCCGAGCGCCGCGAGGACGCGTGCGACGCCGGTGCGCTCCTCGGCGGCCGCCGCGGCGAACCGCTCGCGCAGCGTTCTGCTGCGGGTGTCGACCCGCACCTGTCGGCCCGTCTCGGGGTCGACGAGCCAGACGTCTCCCACGTCGGGCAGCTGCTGCTCGCGCGGGTCGCGCACCTCGACGGCGAGAACGTCGTGCCGGGGCAGCAGCTCGAGCAGCGGCGGCCGCCAGTCGAGCGGCCCGCGGAAGTCGGACACGACGACGACGAGGCCGCGCTGCCGGGCGGTGGCTCCGGTCCGCCCGAGCGCCGCGCCGAGCGAGGTCGCGCCCACCCGCTCGGCCTCGGGCTCGTCCTGAAGGGCGGCCAGCAGACCGAGCAGCCCGTGGCGGCCCTGGGCCGGAGGAAGCGTGCGCTCCCTCCGGTCGCCGAAGGTGAGCAGGCCGAGCCGGTTGCCTCGTCGCGTGGCCAGATGACCGATCGCCAGCGCCACCCCGGCCGCGACGTCGGCCTTGCGCCGGTCGGCGGTACCGAACTGCATCGAGGGAGAGGTGTCGAGCACGAGCCAGGTGACGAGCACGCGCTCGGCGAGGTGGACCCGCACGTGCGGCGTGCCCATCCGCGCGGTGACGTTCCACTCGATCATGCGCACGTCGTCGCCCGGCACGTACGGTCGCACCTGCGCCAGCTCGACGCCGTCGCCGTGGCGCGACGAGCGGTACTCGCCCGCAAGCAGCCCCTCGATCCGGCGTCCGACGTCGATCTGGAGCGCCCGCAGCAGAGCCGGTGACAGCGTCCCCGGCCCCGGCCGTGCGGGGTCGTGGGCCTCGCTCATGCGAGTGCGGGTCTCACCGGGCCCACCTCGGGTATGGGCACCGTCTGGAGCACTCGATCGAGGATCGCGTCCTCGCTCACGTTCTCGGCCAGCGCCTGGTAGCTGAGCACGAGCCGGTGGCGGAGCGCGTCCTTCGCGAGTGCACGCACGTCGGCTGCCGTGACGTAGTCGCGGCCGCGGAGGAGCGCGAGCGCCCGGGCCGCCTGGGTGGCGCTGATCGGGCCGCGTGGACTCGCCCCGTACTCGACGTAGCCGTGGAGGTCGGCGAGTCCGGCCGAGCCGGGATCGCGGGTCGCCGTCGCCAGCGTGACCGCGTAGGACACGAGGGCGGGGTCGACGTAGACCTCGAAGACGGCGGCCTGCAGCCGCCGCAGCTCCTCGAGCGAGAGCACCTCGCGCAACTCGGGCGGCGCGACCAGCTGGCGCTGGACGATCGTCAGCTCCTCGTCGTGCTCGGGATAGTCGATCAGGATCTTGAGCATGAAGCGGTCGACCTGCGCCTCGGGCAGCGGATAGGTGCCCTCCGACTCGATCGGGTTCTGCGTCGCCATCACGAGGAACGGGTCCGGCACCGGGTAGGTCGTGTGCGCGATCGTCACGTGGCGCTCCTGCATCACCTCGAGCAGCGCCGACTGCACCTTGGCGGGAGCGCGGTTGATCTCGTCGGCGAGGAGGAAGTTGCAGAAGACCGGGCCGAGCTCCGTGTCGAAACGGCCCTCGTCGGGGCGGTAGATACGCGTGCCGACGAGGTCGGCCGGGACGAGGTCCGGCGTGAACTGGATCCGCGCGAAGGAGCCGCCGAGGACACCTGCCGTCGTCTTGATCGTCAGCGTCTTGGCCAGCCCGGGAACGCCCTCGATCAGCAGATGGCCCTGCGCGAGCAGGCACACGAGCACCCGCTCGAGCATCGCATCCTGCCCGGCGATCACGCGGCGGATCTCGAACAGCGCCTGCTCGAGCCGGTCGCTCACCTCGGCGGGGTTGAGCGGCGGACGGTCGTCCTGCCCGGTCACGGATACCTCCCGGTCGGTGGAGCCCGCAATTGTCGCATTCGAACCTAAGCCCGGGATGAGCAGGTCACGAAGTGAGGTCGTACACCGTGACGCCGCCGACCGTCGTGGCCGGGAAGGTCCGCTCCACCCAGCCGGCGATCGCGCTCGCAGAGGCGCTGCCTGCGCCTGCGCCGCCACCGCGGCCGGAGGCGAGGAAGTAGTGGATCTTTCGAGCCGCGACGTACGCCTTGAACTGCGCGAGCGTCGGTGTCGGGTCGGTGCCGTTGAAGCCGCCGATCGCCATGATCGGCTCGTCCGCGGCGAGCTCCGAGCCTGCGGCGCCCTCTGCTCCGACCGTCGCGGCGACCCACGTGTACTGCGAGGCGTTCGCCCGGAGGAGCGAGACGAGCGCGCTGCTCGGGGTCGCCGTGTCGAGCAGGCCGCCGAGGCCCCCGCGGCCGCCGGCCGGGCCCGCGAAGCCCCGTTGCCCGTTTGCTCCCTGCGGCGGCCGGGTGAAGCTCTGCGACCCGGGGGAGCCCTGCGACCCGGGGGAGCCCTGCGGGGAGGTGAAGCCCTGCCGGCGAGCGCCCGGCACGCCTCCGAAGGTGCGGCGTCCTCCGGGCCCTGCAAAGCTGGACGCTCCGGCCGGGCCCGCCGAGGGAATCGCGCCCGTGTGTGCGACCGAGGCGGTCTGGAGCGAGTACGCGCCCGGCGCCGCGAGAGCAGTCACGATTGCGGTGGCGGCGACCACGAGGCCGGTGCGCCGCGGGAGCCGCGGCAGTGCAATCGCGGCCGCGCTACCCAGACCGAGCGCGAGCACCGTCACGCGCAGCGCGGGGTGCCACGACGGAGTCCGGTCGAGCAGGACAAAGCCCCAGATGGCGGTCGCCGCGAGCGCGACGGCTCCCGCTCCACGGAGCACGATGTCGTCGCGTCCGCGCCAGACCGTGGCTGCGCCGATGCCCGCGAGCGCCCCGAGCGCGGGAGCGAGAGCGACCGTGTAGTACGGGTGGATGATCCCCTGTGCAAGGCTGAAGACGAGGCCCGTGACGACGAGCCACGACCCCCAGAGCACCACCGCGGCCCGCCGGCCGTCGGTCCGCGGGGCGCCCCTCCGCGACCAGAGCGCGGCTGCACCGAGCACGAGCGCCGCCGGCAAGAGCCAGGAGATCTGCGTCCCCATCTCGGCGCCGAAGAGCCGCGTCAGTCCGGTCGGCCCCCAGGCGCCCGCTCCACCCGCTCCGCCGCCGCCGACGACGCTGCCGGTCTCGGCGCCCGTGATCCGGCCGAAGCCGTTGTAGCCGAAGATCAGATTCAGGAGGCTGTTGTCCTGCGAGCCGCCGATGTAGGGACGGTCGGAGGCCGGCCAGAGCTCGACCGCGGCAACCCACCAGCCGGCGGAGACGACGAGTGCGACCCCCGCGGCGAGCAGCTGCCGCACGCGCCGACCGAGCCCGGTCGGCGCCGCGAGGAGATAGACGAGCGCGAAGCCGGGCACGACGACGAGTGCCTGCAGCATCTTCGTCAGGAAGCCGAGGCCGACCAGGACGGCGCAGAGCGCGAGCCAACGGCCCGAGGCCCGCTCGATTGAGCGCGTGAGCGCGTACGCCGAGGCGACGAGCAGCAGCGTCAGGAGCGCATCGGGGTTGTTGAAGCGGAACATCAGCGTTGCGACCGGCGTCAGCGCGAGGACGGCTCCCGCGAGGAGGCCGGCACCCGCACCGAAGCGCCGCTTCACG
>Ga0335085_10017205_pt1 | contig 10427 bp, 7 predicted proteins | sample Lox_Sample_45_FD_206712 | JGI IMG/M metagenome (GOLD analysis project Ga0335085, IMG submission 206712) | Soil microbial communities from Loxahatchee National Wildlife Refuge, Florida, United States - Lox_Sample_4.5 | ecosystem: Environmental > Terrestrial > Soil > Wetlands | place: USA: Florida...
CTCGCGCCGCCCACCTATGAATCGGTCAAGGAACGCGTCGCCCAGATCGTGCTCGGCAACAAGTACAAGGCCTACGTGGACGGCCTGCTCGCCAAGGCGCAGATCGACAAGAAGATCTGACGCTAGGGGTGCTGGAGGAGCCTTAAGAACCCCGGCTCATCGAGCACGGGGATTCCCAGCTCCTGGGCTTTCTTGAGCTTGGAGCCGGCATCGCGGCCGACGATGACGCCGGTGGTCTTCTTGGAGACGCTCCCCGCGACCTTGGCCCCCAGATCCACCAGCGCCTGCGTGGCCTGCTCCCGGCTCATGCCCTCCAGCGTCCCGGTCACCACCCAGGTCTGACCGGCCAGCCTGCCGGGGCTGGCGCCGCGGGCCGGCATCGCCGGCCAGCTCACCCCCTGCGCCCGCAGTCGCGCGATCACCTCCCGGTGTACCTTGGAGGCGAAGAACACGGCCACGTGCCCGGCCACCACGGGACCGACATCAGGCACCTGCTGGATGGCCTCGGCCGAGGCTTCCATGAGCGCCTCCAGGGTGCCGAAATGCTGGGCGAGCGCGAGCGCCGTGGCCTCCCCGACATCGCGGATCCCCAGGGCATACAAGAATCTCGGCAGCGTGGTGTGGCGGCTGGCGGCGATGGCCGCGTGCAGATTGGTCGCGGACTTCTCGGCCATGCGCTCCAGGCCGGCCAGCTGCGGCACCGTCAAGGCGTACAGATCGGCCGGTGATTGGACCAGCTCGTTCTCGACCAGCTGCTCGATGAGCTTATCGCCCAGGCCCTCGATGTCCAGGGCACGGCGGCTGGCAAAGTGCCGCAGGCCCTCCTGGCGCTGGGCGCGGCAGGTGAATCCGCCACTGCAGCGCGCGATGGCCTCGCCCTCGGCGCGCTCCACCGGCGCGCCGCATACCGGACAATGCCGGGGCAGTCGCACCTTCGCGCGCGCCTCATGCCCGGCATCCCGCTCCACCCGCACCACCTCGGGAATCACATCCCCGGCGCGGCGGATCACCACGGTGTCGCCGGCGCGCACGTCCTTGCGCTCCACCTCGTCCATGTTGTGCAGCGTCGCGTTGCTGACCGTGACGCCGCCGACGAACACCGGCTGCAGCCGGGCCACCGGCGTCAGCGCCCCGGTGCGCCCGACCTGGAATTCAATCGCGCTGAGGAGCGTGGTCGCCTCCTGCGCCGGGAACTTGTGCGCCAGTGCCCAGCGCGGCGCGCGCGACACGAACCCCAGGCGTTCCTGATCGGCGCGCGCATCCACCTTGTAGACCACGCCGTCGATCTGGTACGGCAGCGTGTCGCGGCGCGCGCCGATGTCGCGGTAGTACTCGAGGCAGCCCTCGATGCCCTTGACTGCACGCGCCTCCGGACAGGTCTTCAGGCCCCAGTCGCGAAACGCCTGCAGCAAGGTGGTGTGGTGATCGGGTACCGCACCGCCCTGCACCTCCCCGACCGCATACAGGAAGATATCCAGCGGCCGCGACGCACTGATGCGCGCGTCCATCTGACGCAGGCTTCCGGCCGCGGCATTGCGCGGATTGACGAAGGTCTTCTCGCCGCGCTCCAGGGCCTGCTCGTTCAGGCGCGCGAAGCCGGCCAGCGGCATGAACACCTCGCCGCGCACTTCGATCAGCGCCGGTGGCCTGCCCCGCAGCATCAGCGGCACGCCGCGGATGGTGCGGATGTTGGCGGTGACATCCTCCCCGCGCACGCCATCGCCGCGAGTCGCCGCCCGCTCCAGGGCCCCCTCGCGATACAGCAGCGAGACGGCCAGACCATCGAGCTTGGGTTCGGCCGAGTAGGCGACCGGGGCCTCGCTCTTGAGGCGCTCGTGGATGCGCCGGTCGAAGTCGCGCGCATCCTGCTCGCTGAAGCCGTTGTCCAGCGACAGCATCGGCACGATGTGTTCGACCACGCCGAATGAGGTGGCCGGAGTGCCCGCGACCCGCTGCGTGGGCGAGTCCGGGGTGATGAGCTGCGGATGCGCGGCCTCGAGAGCCTTGAGCTCCTCCATCAGCCCGTCGTAGACCGAATCGCTGACGCTGGGATCATCCAGCACGTAGTAGCGGTAGTCGTGTGCGAGAAGTTCCGCGCGCAGCGTCGCGATGCGCCGCGCCGCCTCTCCCGCGCGTCCCCGCGCGGGCTCGCGCTTCATGGCGGCGCCGCGGCGGCTACGTCGCGCATGACCGCGGTGCGCGAGGGCGTCAGCGGCTCACCCCGCTCATCCTGCAGCGTGCCGCGCAGGCGGCGCGACAGCACCTGCGCGCACATCAGCATTTCATCCACCGCATCCGGGCCCGGCACCGGGCCGGGCAGCACGGTGAACAGGTTCAGACCGCTGTAGCGCTGCACATCGATGGAGGCCGGATCGAAGGTTCCGGGCTTGTTCAAACTGGCGATACTCAGCAGCGCGCGCCCATCGGGTGCCGGTTTGTGGAAGATCGAAAAGCGCCCGAGCTCAAAGCCTTCCGCGGCGAGCGCCAGGCGCACCGCGCGCCCGGAGAATTTTTCCCCCGAGCTGATCAGGCGCACGGCGATCACCTGGCTGGCATCGGCCGCCGGCCAGTCCACCACCACCGGCGGCGCTGGGGCCGGCGGTACGGGCTGCGGCTCGGGCGTGCGCGGTGCCGCGGCGGCGAGCGCTTCGCGCCCGGGCGGGTGCCAGGGATGATCGAAGGTGCGCACCGTCACCGATTCCACCGCGAAGGGCTCATCAGCCGGCGCGGCCGCCTGGAAGTCCTCGGTCAGATCGGAAATCGGCGGATCGGGGTGCTGCTGCGCGCCGAGTTCCTCGATGAGCCCGTCCACGCTCTCCAGCGCCGGAGCCTGCGGGGCGGGCTCATCGGGCCGGGCGAAGGCCACCGGGGTGGGTTCGGCCTGCGCGGCGAGCGCTGCAAACGCCTCGGGCTCCACCTCGACCACCGGCAGATCCAGCTCCGGAGCGCGGGCACTCATGCGGGGCAGGTCCAAGGTCGCGGCATCCCACTCGCCGCTGCGCTCGGCCGGCTCACGCGGTTCGGGCGCCGGGCGCGGCAGCTCGCTCCCCCGGGCCTGGTGGGGGCGACGCAGTTCCCACCAGGTCAGTCCGATCAGGAACACCAGGCCCACCACCAGCAATGTCAGGCGCAACTCCGGCATGGAGCGATTCTACCGCAAGCTCACACCGCGGCGAGGCGCACCGCCTCTTCCACATCCACGGCCACCAGGCGCGACACGCCCGGCTCGGTCATGGTGACGCCAATCAGCTGCGAGGCCAGCTCCATGGTCGCCTTGTTGTGGGTGATGAAGATGAACTGCACCCGTTCGGACATCTCGCGCACGATGTCGCAGAAGCGCCCGACGTTGTGCTCATCAAGCGGCGCGTCCACCTCATCGAGCAGACAAAACGGCGCCGGGTTCAGATCGAAGATCGAAAACACCAGCGCCACGGCGGTCAGGGCCTTCTCACCGCCGGAGAGCAGGTGGATGGTGCTGTTGCGCTTGCCGGGCGGCCGCGCCATCACCGCCACCCCGGCGGCCAGCACATCATCGCCGACCAGTTCCAGATAGGCGTGGCCGCCGCCGAACAGGCGCGGAAACTTCTCCTTCAATCCGGCGTTGACCTTCTCGAAGGTCTCCTCGAAGCGCGTGCGTGTTTCTTTGTCGATCTTGCGCATGGCCTCCTCCAGAGTGCTCAGCGCATCGTTCAGATCGTTGTGCTGGCGCTCCAGGTACTCCTTGCGCTCGCTTTGCTCCTTGAGCTCGTCGATGGCGGCGAGGTTCACCTGACCCAGGCGGGCCACCTCCTCGCGCAGCTCGTTGACCTTGTCCTCCCAGGCGGCGACCTGTGCCTCCGGAGCCAGGCTCTGGGTGACCTCGGCAAGCTCGTACTGGGTGGCGGCGAACTGTTCGGCCAGCGCCTCGCGTCGCACGCGGCTCTCCTGCGCCGCCATGCGCGCCTGCTCGATCGCATCGCGAGCCTCGGCCACGCGCGCCTCAGCGGCGGTCCGCAGCGCGTCGAACTCCCCGATCTGGCTCTCGGCGCCTTCCAGACTGCGGCGCGCCGCCGCCAGCTGCGCCTCCACCTCCAGCTGCTGGGCCAGGAGCGCATCAAGACGGCTCTGCAGCTCGGTGATCGGCGCATCGCCGCTGGCCAGTTCCGCATCCAGCTCGCCACAGCGGCCGATGAGCTGCGCGCGCTGCTCGCTCATGCGCGCGAGGCCCACGGCGAGTGAGCCCTCCTGGGTGCGACGCGACTCGCTGCGAATGATGAGGTCGCGGCAGGCCACCTGAGCGGCCTGGGCGCGCTGGCGCGCCGTCGCCAGTGCCGTCCGCAGTTCATCGCGCTCGCTCTCCAGCTGCGGACGGCGCGACTCGAGGGCACTGAGCTGCGCCTGCGATGCATCCAGTGCCGCGCGGGCGCGCGCCAGGGATTCGCTGGCGATGGCGTTCTCGCGGGCGACCTCCGCGGCTTCATGCTCCAGACGTTCGCGCCGGGACTGCTGTTCATGGGCCCGGGCGCGGGCGGCCTCCAGGCGGCTTCTGGCATCCGAATGCGCGCGGTGGGCGTCGTGAATGGCCGCCTGCAGCGCATCGCGCCGGCTCTCCGCCTCGCTTTGCGCGCGGCGCACTGCATTCAAAGTGCTGTCGGCGCGCTGCAGGCGCTCCTCGGCGCCGCCGAGCTCGGCCCGCAGGCTCTTCAGGCGCTGCTCGCGCTCGATGATGCCGGTGTGCGGATCCTGCCCGCGGCTCAAGCGGATCCAGCCCCGGCCCACCCATTCTCCGGAGCGGGTGATGATGGAGTGACCGGGCGCGAGCGCGGCGCGCCGCCGCAGCGCCTCGGCGAGGGAGTCCCCGCAGCGCACGCCGGCGAGCTGCGCCACCAGGGCCGCCGGCCCCCGCGTCACCTTGCTGGCCAGGGACTCGGGCTGGAAGTCGGCGCGCTCGCCGCTGAGCTGCTCCACCAGCGTAATGCGCCCCGCCGCGAGCGTCCCGAGCGCCGGCTCGACATCCTCCAGCCGCTCCACGCACACCGCTTCGAGATAGTCACCGAGCGCGGTCTCGACCGCCCGTTCCCACCCGGCCTCAACGTCCAGCTGCTGCGCCACGCGCTCGCGCGACCCCAGTCCACTGCTGCTCAGCCATTCCCCGGCACGCGGGGCGTTGTGGCTGAGCGCGGCCTTCTGCACCGCCTCCAGCGCCACGAGCTCACCGCGCACCTTCTCGCGCGCGCCCCGGGCCGCCTCCAGCTGCGCTTCGGCGCGGTGTTGCTCCTCGCGCAGGGACTGGGCGCGCTCGGCGGCGGCGGTCTGCTCCCCGCCCAGCTGCTCGGCGTGCTGCCGGGAGTGGCTCTCCTCCTGCGTCAACTGTGACAACTGGGCCACCGGATCGTGTGTGCCCAGCTGCTCGTGCTCGATGCCGAGCCGCTCGCTGCGGGCGCCCAGGCCACCCAGCTGATTCTGCAGCTGCTCGATGCGGGTATGCTCCACCTGCGTGCGCTGGCTGGCACTGGCGAGCTCGCCCACGAACGCATCCCAGCCGTGCTGCCACTGCGCGAGCTGCTGTTCGCTCTGAGTCTGATTCTCCAGCAGCGCCCGTTCGAGCTGCGCCGCCTCGGTCAGCTGCGGGTCAAGCGCGGCGATCTCGGTACGCAGCAGCGCCACCTGCTGCTCATCGCGCTCGATCAGCGCGGCCAGCTCGGCGAGCTGCTCGTGCGCCTTGGCCAGATCGGCGCGCTGGCGTTCGCGCATCTCGCGCGTGTGCTGCAGGGTTTGCCCGGTCCGGGTGATGTCGGCGCCGATCTCGTAGTGGCGCGCCTGCACCGCGGCGACCGCTTCGGCATGTTCGGAGTGCACCGCGCGCTGGCGCTCCAGCGCCGCCTCGGCCGCGCGCTGGTCGGCCAGCGCCGCCTGCATGGCCAGGTCGCGTTCGCGCACCGCGCTGTCCTGGATCTGCGCCCCGCTGTCGAGATCGCGGATCTTCAGCGCCAGCAGTTCCGCCAGGGCGCGCCGCTCCTGGTCCTTGAAGGCCTGGTAGCGCCGCGCGGCGGCCGCCTGGCGCTGCAGATGGCGGATCTGGCGCTCGACCTCGTCGCGCACGTCCTGCAGGCGCTCCAGGTTCTCGCGGGTATCGGCCACGCGCGCTTCAGTCTCGCGGCGGCGCTCCTTGTAGCGCGAGATACCCGCGGCCTCCTCGATGAAGGCGCGCATGTCCTCGGGCTTGGCCTCGATGACGCGCGAGATCATGCCTTGCTCGATGATCGAGTAGCTGCGCGAACCCAGCCCCGTGCCCAGGAACAGCTGGGTGATGTCGCGGCGCCGGCAGCGCGTGCCGTTGATGTAATAGTTGGAGCTGCCGTCGCGGGACACGACGCGCTTGAGCGAGACCTCGTTGTAGCCGGCGTAGGCGCCGCTGATGCGCCCGTCGGCGTTGTCGAACACCAGTTCCACCGAGGCTGAGCCCACCGGCTTGCGCGCCGAGGACCCGTTGAACACCACATCGGCCATGGAGTCACCGCGCAGATGCTTGGCGGAGAGTTCTCCCATCACCCAGCGCACCGCGTCGATGATGTTGGATTTGCCGCAGCCGTTGGGGCCGACGACTCCGGTGAGGTTGCCGGGAAATCCGACCGAAGTCGGATCGACGAAGGTCTTGAAGCCGGCGAGCTTGATCTTGGTCAGCCGCATCGTATTGAGACTCGAGGTTCCTTCAGGAGCATGACGCCCATGATAAAATATATGGACACACTATGCCTTCAAGTCCAAGCACCGATCTTACGACCTTTCCGAACCCGGCGACGGCCCGCGACTACACCGTGCGCATGACGCTGCCGGAGTTCACCTGTCTGTGTCCGCTGACAGGCCAGCCGGACTTCGCGACGCTGGAACTGGAGTACGTGCCGGATGCGCTGTGCGTGGAGCTGAAGTCCCTGAAGTTGTACATCTGGGCGTTCCGCGACCGCGGCGCCTTCCACGAAGCGGTGACCAACGAGATCGCCGAGCACATCAGCAAGGAGATCGAAATTCAACGTCCGAGGCGGAATCTATACCTCGGTGGTGGTCGAGACGCGGCGTCCCGGCTGGCAGCCGGCCCCCGCCGTGACCCTGCCGTAGGTCCCCGAGAACCCCCAAACCGGTGTTTTGCCGCTGCCCTGTACAGCCACGGGCGCGCCGGTATAATCCCGCGTCCTTCGCCAAGGCAGCTGCTTTTGAGGAGTGACTGATGCCGGCCAAGAAGACCTCGGCCAAGCCTGTCAAGGGCAAAAAGGCTGCGAGCCGCCCGGCCGCCCGCAAGGCGGCGATTCGCAAGCCCGCGGAGCGGGCCAAGGCCTCGGTGCACCCCCGTTCGCCGGTGGCGGCCTCGGCCACCCGCAAGAGCGCCCCAGCCGCCCGTAGCACTCCCGTCACTGCCGAACCTGTGGAAACGATGCGACGACCCGCCGCCGAACGAACCGAACCCGTCCCGAGCAAGCCTGCCCCGGAGGCCAAATCGACCCCCACCCGGGCGGCCATTGCGACGCACCAGATCGGCGCGAACGAAGCCGACGAGGGCGAGGCGCCCGAGCCGGGCAGTCTGCTGGCCGGCCCGCGCAACGTTCAGCCCTACATCGTCAAGCGCGGCGAGCAGTACATGAGCAAGGAGCAGTCGGAGCATTTCCGGCAGATCCTGCAGACCTGGAAACGCGACCTGATGGAGGAGGTCGACCGCACCGTCACTCATATGAAGGATGAGGCGGCCAACTTCCCGGACCCGAACGATCGCGCCACCCAGGAGGAGGAGTTCTCCCTGGAGCTGCGCACCCGCGACCGCGAGCGCAAATTGATCCGCAAGATCGATGATGCCCTCAAGCGCATCGAGGACGGCTCCTATGGCTACTGCCTGGAGACCGGCGAGGAAATCGGCATCAAGCGCCTGGAAGCCCGCCCGGTCGCCACCTTGAGCATCGAGGCCCAGGAGCGCCGCGAGCGCCGGGAACGCCAGTACGGCGACCGCGACGATCGCTACCGCTGAACCCCTACATCGGCCGCTTCGCCCCTTCCCCGACCGGCGCCCTGCACACCGGCTCGGTCCTGGCTGCCCTCGGCAGCTTCCTCGATGCCCGCCACCACGGCGGGCGCTGGCAGATCCGCATCGAGGACCTGGACACCCCGCGTGTCATGCCCGGCAGCGCCGCGCAGATCCTGCGCACCCTGGAGGCGCTGAATCTGTTCTGGGACGGCGAAGTGACCTATCAGTCCGCCCGGCTGGAGCGCTACCAGGCCGCCCTCGAGCAGCTGTGCCGAGGCGGGCACACCTTTGAGTGCAGCTGCTCGCGCCAGGCACTGAGCGCCCAGGGCGACCGCGGCTACCCGGGAACCTGCCGGCAGGGCCCGCGCGCCGCCGGCCCCACCGCCACGCGCTTCCGGGTGCCGGAGGCCGAGTGGGTGGAATTCTCAGACCGGCTGCAGGGTCCGCAGCGCCAGCGGCTGGGTGAGCTGGGCGATGTGGTGATCCGCCGCCGCGACGGGCTGTTTGCCTACCAGCTGGCGGTGGTGGTGGATGATGCCGAGCAGAACATTACCGACATTGTCCGCGGAGCGGACCTCATCGAGAGCACCGCCTGGCAGATCAAGCTGCAGCGGGCACTGGGCTACGGGATGCCGCGTTACGCCCACCTGCCCCTGGTCACCGGCGCCGATGGCGGCAAGCTCGCCAAATCCCGCCATGCGCTGCCGGCGCAGGTCAGCCAGCCCGCTCAGGTGCTGTACACGGCGCTGCTGTTGTTACAGCAACACCCCCCGCAAGCGCTGGCTGGACTTGAACCCGGTGAAGTGCTGGATTGGGCCGTTTCGCACTGGAATCCGGCGGCCCTGCAGGGCTGCGCCGCGGTTCCCGCACCGGCCTGAACCGCGCCGCTGCGGCGCTAACACTTGTCAAATCAATTCCGAATTGCCCAACCCTGCAAGGTTGTACTAAGGTAGAGATTCGGGGACGGGAAATAACATCGGCCCACCTGCCCTCAAGAAGGGGCGGGCGGAGTACGCATACTAATTACGGGGGCTTGCAATGAGCGAACCGAGGGTCATCAAAAAATATCCGAATCGCCGGCTGTACGACACGGTTGAGAGCCGCTACATCACGCTGGCCGATGTACGGAAGCTGGTCGTCGAACGCATCGAATTCATGGTCGTTGACAAGAAGAGTCAGGAAGACATCACGCGCAGCATTCTGCTGCAGGTGATCGCCGAGCAGGAACATGCCGGCGAGCCGCTGATGAGTCGTGACTTTCTGCAGCACATCATCCGCTCCTATGGCGGAGGAATCATGCAGGGTGTGGTCGGGTCGTACCTGGAACAGAGCCTGAAACTCTTTGCCGCCCAGCAGCGCGAAGTGCGCGACAAGGCGCAGAGCTTCACGGCCGGGGATGCCGACGGCGCCGTCGCAGCAGTGACCCAGCGCAATTTCCAGCGCTGGCGCACGGTTCAGGATGAGATATTCCGCACACTGATCGGCAGCGCCGCGCGCGCCCGCCCCGATGAGGATGTGGTCGCGGCCGCCGCGAAGTAGTCGCAAGCGCAAAGCAAAAAGGGCGCGCCAGAAATGGCGCGCCCTTTTTCATCAGGCCGGACTTGAGCTTGAGCCTCAGGCGGCGTCGACGCTGCGCATGGACAGGCGCACGCGACCCTGCCGATCGACCTCGAGCACCTTCACGCGCACCACGTCGCCTTCCTTGAGCTTGTCACTCACGCGCTCCACGCGCTCATCGGAAATTTGCGAAATGTGCACCAGGCCATCGCGTCCGGGCAGGATGGTGACGAAGGCGCCGAAGTCCATCAGCCGCGCCACCCGGCCCTCGTAGATGCGTCCGACTTCCACATCGGCGGTGATCAGCTCGATGCGCCGCTGGGCTTCGCGCCCGGCGGTGCCATTGACCGAGGCGATCTTCACCGTGCCGTCGTTCTCGATGTCGATGGTGGTACCGGTCTCCTCGGTGATCTGACGGATCACCGCACCGCCCTTGCCGATGACATCGCGGATCTTCTCCGGGTCGATCTTCAGGGTAATGATCGAGGGCGCCCACTCGGACATCTTGGCGCGCGGCTCACTCAACACCTTGTTCATCTCGCCGAGGATGAAGAGCCGTCCGGTGCGCGCCTGCTCCAGGGCTACCTTCATGATCTCAGGCGTCACGCCCTCGACCTTGATGTCCATCTGCAACGCGGTGACGCCGTCTTTGGTTCCGGCCACCTTGAAATCCATGTCGCCCAGGTGATCCTCATCACCGAGGATGTCGGTGAGCACCTTGAAGCGGGTACCCTCGAGCACCAGGCCCATGGCGACACCGGCCACGGGTGCCTTGAGCGGCACGCCGGCATCCATCAGCGACAAGCTGGTGCCGCACACGCTCGCCATGGAGCTCGAGCCGTTGGACTCCAGGATTTCCGACACCACGCGGATCACGTAG
>Ga0335085_10017206_pt1 | contig 10426 bp, 9 predicted proteins | sample Lox_Sample_45_FD_206712 | JGI IMG/M metagenome (GOLD analysis project Ga0335085, IMG submission 206712) | Soil microbial communities from Loxahatchee National Wildlife Refuge, Florida, United States - Lox_Sample_4.5 | ecosystem: Environmental > Terrestrial > Soil > Wetlands | place: USA: Florida...
TAAGCAAAGTCCTGAAGCCATTGCAAAAGTTATTGAAGATCTGATGATGCATCAGCCAAAATAATGTCTAATAAATTCAGTCGTCATGAAAATCAAGTTATTGTTTATTTTTTGTATCGCCATGATGTATAACAGTCATGCTCAGCCTAAAACAATCAAGCTGACCAGAGAGCAATTAAAAGATAAGATCATGGGTGGATGGGCCGGACAAACAATCGGTGTGACATTTGGCGGCCCTTATGAATTCCGATTCGAAGGGACATTCATAGGAGATTATCAGCCTTTATTATGGTATGATGGTTATTTGAAAAAAACCATGATTGAGAATCCGGGTTTATATGACGATCTTTATATGGACCTGACTTTTGTGGATGTGTTTGAAAAATATGGATTAGATGCACCGGTTGATTCATTTGCCAATGCGTATGCACATGCAGGTTATATGTTATGGCATGCCAACCAGGCGGGCAGGTATAATTTGTTGAATGGTATCAAAGCGCCCATGTCGGGGTATTGGCTGAACAATCCGCATGCAGATTGCATCGATTACCAGATTGAATCAGATTTTGCAGGACTAATGAGTCCGGGTATGCCCAATACTGCATCTTCAATCAGCGACAAAATTGGTCATATCATGAATTACGGAGATGGATGGTATGGAGGCGTATTTGTGGGAGCGATGTATACAGAAGCATTTATTTCTGATGATATTCATTTTATCATCAACCAGGCATTAAAAACGATCCCTCCGAAAAGCGAATTTTATCAATGCATTCATGATGTGATCGGATGGTATAAAAAATATCCGGATGACTGGAAGCAAACCTGGTTAGAAGTTCAAAAAAAATGGGCGAATGATATTGGTTGCCCGGATGGAGTATTTGCTCCTTTTAATATTGATGCGAAGGTGAATGCAGCTTATGTTGTAATGGGTTTATTATATGGGAACAAAGGCTTCACCCGTTCACTGGAAATTGCAACCCGATGTGGACAGGATGCAGATTGCAATCCGTCGACAGTAGGTGGAATATTGGGCGCCTTACTGGGATATAATAAAATACCTGCCTATTGGAAGATGGGATTGAAAGATGCAGAGAGCATCGATTTCAAATACACGACCATGTCCCTGAATGAAGTGTATGAAACAGGCTTCAGGCATGCATTGAAAAATATAGAAAGGAATGGAGGTAAGATTAATGGTGATCAAATTACCATTCAATTGCAGGAACCCGCTGAGGTAAAATTCGAAAAAAGTTTTGATGGGCATTATCCTGTTGCCAAAATACCAGTTCATTTGTCTGACAGCAAAGATGAAGTCAATTTTGATTTTGAAGGAATCGGTTTTGTACTCAAAGGAGATGTTTCAGAATGGGGAAGTTCATCAGATTACGTTTTCAATACGGAACTATACCTGGATGGTAAATTGATTGAATCGCCGAAGCTGCCAGTCAGCTATACTACCAGGCGTTATGAACTTTGCTGGAAATATCAATTGCCCGGGGGAAAACACACAGTGAAATTAAAATTCCTAAACCCGTCAAAGGATCATAAAATTAATGTGGAAGAAGCGATCATTTATTCAGACAAACCGGTAAATGGAATGGATGTCAATCTCTCGAAGGCAAATCAATAATTTCAGGTTTGAAATATTATCTTTCACAAACTCTTCACGACAGTAATTCAGCGACTCTTCCATTTTATATTATTTTTGTACGCATACCGAGCTGATGAAAAAACTGGATTGGTACATACTAAGAAAATTCCTCACCACTTTTGTATTCACAATGCTGGCCATTACTGCAATTGCAGTAGTCATCGATACCAGCGAAAAAGCAGATGATTTTGTAAAGTCAGGATTAACTACCTGGGAAATCATCACTCATTATTTTTTAGGTTTTGTACCTTTTATCATGTCCATGATATTTCCGCTCATGGTATTTATCGCAGTCATCTATTTCAGTTCAAAAATGGCGGGCCAATCAGAATTCATTGCCATTCTTGCCGGCGGAGTCAAGTATAACCGGATGTTACGCCCTTACCTGATCGGTGCCATATTCCTTGGTGCTTTGTTATGGGTTGCTGCACAATATTGGATACCCAGGGCAGAAGAAATCCGAACCAATTTTCAGGCTACCTATATTGATCGCAACAGCTCTTATAACAGCGATCCGTTCAGAAGCAATAGTTTTTATTTGCGCGTCGATGCCAATACCTACGTGGGTATGCGCTATTACGACACAACACGTAAAACGGCCAGCTATTTTTTTTTATCAAAGGTTAAAGACAATCAGGTCTACTATAATCTGCGTGCAGAAACTGTCCGATGGGATACTGCTAAAAAAAACTGGAAGCTTGAGAATATCATAGAAAGAAAAATCAATGGCCTGAGGGAAGAAGCAAGGAGAATTCCAAGCATGAATATCAATTTGAATGTACATCCTAATGAATTGAAGCGTGACGATTACCTCAAAGACAAGCTTACCACACCCGAGTTGAAGCGGTTTATTCGTTTGGAAGAAATAAGAGGATCCGAGGGATTGAATACTTACAAAGAAGAAAGATTTCACCGGGATGCTACTCCATTCTCAGTGATAATTATGACAATGATCGGGGCGATATTGGCAACCCGAAAAGTGCGGGGAGGGAGTGGTTTGCACCTGGCCCTTGGTCTTGTTCTGGCTTCTGTTTTTGTAGTGATGGATAAATTTTCTATTACTTTTTCCATCAAGGGTAATTTTTCACCTTCTCTTGCAGCATGGGTTCCCAATATTATATTTTCAGGTTTGGCAATTTGGTTATACAGAAGAGCGCCAAAATAAGTTTCGAGTTTGGAGTTTCGGGTTTTAACAAAAACAGCAAACTATCAACTCAAACCTGCTCAAAATCATTTGTTCTAACAGAGGGCTTGGCCTAACTTTAGCCGGCAAACAGTTTGGGGTTTATCATTCCGGGCACTTCAAACTATAAACTCTAAACTAAAAGCTGAAAACTGTACATCATCCCTGCATCCCAAAACTTTTAAAAATAATAGCATGGCAATCATAAAGGATAAGTTCAAAGAAAAAGCAGATAAAGTCGCAGCAGAGATAAAAGATATTTTAAAAGAGAACGGAAATAAGAAAATTGGAGAAGTGACCCTGTCTCAGATTTACCAGGGAATGCGTGGGATGACCGGCCTGGTTACAGAAACATCATTGCTCGATGCACAGGAAGGAATCCGGTTTCGTGGGTATTCAATTCCTGAGATACAGAAAAAATTACCGAAAGCGCCAGGAGGTAGCGAACCATTACCCGAAGGATTATTTCACCTGATGCTGCTTGGAAATTTGCCAACTGAAAAAGATGTTCATGAACTCACGGCTAACTGGCAGCGCAGGAGTCATGTTCCTAATCATGTATTCGCTGCCATTGAAGCGCTTCCTGTTGCAACACATCCCATGACGCAGTTTGTAATTGCGATTATGGCATTGCAGACAGAAAGCCAATTCGCCAAGAAATATGCGGAGGGAATGAGTAAGAAAGATTATTGGGAAGCCATCTTTGATGATTCAATGAACCTGATCGCCCGGCTGCCACGTGTGGCCGCATATATTTATCGCAGGAAATATAAAGACGAAGATCATATTCATCCGAACGGACTTTTGGATTGGGCCGGCAATTTCGCACATATGCTGGGATATGAAGATGAAACTTTTAAAGAGCTGATGCGTTTGTACATGACGATACATGCAGATCATGAAGGAGGTAACGTAAGCGCACATACGACGCATCTGGTGGGATCAGCACTGGCCGATCCGTATTTGTCCTTTGCTGCAGGCATGAACGGGCTGGCGGGACCTTTGCATGGATTAGCTAATCAGGAAGTCATCAAATGGATATTGGAAATGAGAAAAGAATTGAAAAAAGATCTTCCGAGTAAAGATGATATTGTTAAGTATGTCCGGAAAACTTTGAATGATGGAAAAGTTGTGCCGGGATACGGACATGCCGTATTGCGCAAAACAGATCCCAGGTTCACAGCGCAAATGGAATTCGGAAAGAAACATTTGCCTGATGATCCCTTGGTTAAAACTGTTTGGAATATTTATGAGGCAGTACCACCGGTATTGCAATCATTGGGAAAAATTAAAAATCCCTGGCCTAACGTAGATGCACATAGCGGAGCCTTGCTCGTTCATTATGGATTGGTGGAATATGAATTTTATACCGTACTTTTCGGAGTAAGCCGTGCACTCGGAGTCCTGGCAAGTTTATGCTGGGACAGAGTCCTTGGATTCCCGATTGAACGCCCAAAATCGGTAACTACTGAATCTGTAAAATTGTGGCTGGAAGGAAAGGGCGATATATGGGGTGAATGATATTTCCTCAATTTTTTACAAAATCAAACAATACAGTGTTTTGATTTTGTTTGTCAGCTGAATTAAAATATCTGGAATTATACCCGCTTCGCACAAAAAAAATCAGGCTTAAGACTGAATTTATTCCATTCATTGCTTTCATCCGGTTTCATCTGTCGCCTACAATTTATTTTTGAGGAAACTTTGATAGTGGGAAAAAAGATTGGGATTATAGAGTACTCGGATGACTACTATAAAAAGATTATTAATCTTATTCTCCATATTCAGCAGATTGAATTCAATACACCTGTTACACTCGATGAACAACCGGATTTATTGGATATTCCCGGTTTTTATCAGAAAGGAAATGGAAATTTTTGGATTGCTTTAAGAAATAATGAAGTAATCGGAACAATGGCTCTGATGGATATCGGCCAGGGATTCGGAGCATTAAGAAAGATGTTTATCAATGAGCAATTCCGGGGAAAAGGACATCGGATAGCCCAGCGTTTGCTGGAAGTTCTTTGGATCTGGGCAGAACAGAATAAAATGAATGCGATATTTCTTGGTACAGATGAAAAGCTTGTCGCCGCACATCATTTTTATGAAAAAAATGGTTTCGAGCGAATTGAAAAGAATAAATTACCGGAAGGATTTCCTATCACGAAAATTGATAATGTATTTTATGTATACGAGATAGAAGGAGGAGTGATTAGTCGTGAAACGTGATATGTCAAACGTGAAAAATAGTATTCACCTTTCACGTTCGACGTTTCACGATTAGTCACTCAACATTTTTCCAGCGTCTGTAAAATATCATTCAGGATATCATCCCTGTGTTCGAGCCCGACAGAAATTCGTATGAGCCCGGGCGTTATATTCACCGATAATCTTTCTTCTTCAGTGAGCTTTGCATGTGTGGTGCTGGCCGGATGTGAAACGATGGTTCTCGTATCGCCCAGATTTGCAGTCATTGAAAGCATGGATAAATTATCAAGGAATTTACGACCACTTTCCAATCCTCCTTTCAATTCAAAATTAAGAATGCCTCCTCCGTTTTTCATTTGTTTTTTTGCGATAGCATATTGTGGATGACTTGGAAGATAAGGATATTTCAGGCGGGACAATTTTGGATGTTTTTCCAGCGCCTGCGCGAGAAAGAGTGCATTGGAAGAATGACGTTCCATGCGTACATCCAGGGTTTCAAGGCTTCTGCTCAATACCCAGGCATTGAAAGGAGAGAGAGCGGGTCCCGTACTGCGGCAGAATAAATACACTTCATGAATTAATTCTTCCCTGCCAACGATGACTCCACCCAGTACCCGGCCCTGGCCATCGATCCATTTTGTTGCAGAATGGATGACCAGGTCTGCCCCATATGCTATCGGTGTTTGACTGACCGGGGTGGCAAAACAATTATCCACATTTAAAATCAAATCATGCTTACGGCTAAGTGTAGCCGCAAATTCAAGATCGATGATATCAAGACCCGGATTCGTTGGGGTTTCGAGATAGATCATTTTCGTGTTGGGACGAATCGCGGATTCCCAGGTTTCCGGCTTATCGGCAGGCACATAAGTGAATTCAATTCCATATTTCGGCAGGTATTTGGTGATCACACTATGTGTACTTCCGAAAATGGCATTGCAGGAAACCAGGTGGTCTCCTTTTTTCAGAAATGTCATAAAAGAAGCGAATACAGCGCTCATCCCGGAAGCCGTTGCATAGCCGGCTTCTGCTCCTTCCAGCACACAAATCCGGTCTGTAAATTCTTTCACATTGGGATTACTAAAACGGCTGTATATATTGTCGTCCGTTTCGTCTGCGAATGCCGCCCGCATCTCCTCAGCATTGTCAAAACAAAAACTGCTTGTGAGAAACAATGGAGATGAATGTTCCATTTCATTGGTGCGGTCGATCTGAGTACGGATGACTTTCGTTATCGGGTGCTGAGACATTTTCTTTATTTTAAAATATTTTTTTGAAGGATATATATTGGGGGATTTGGGATGGGAGATATGGGATAAGAAGGTGTTTCATCACAAATCCCCTATCTCATATCACCCATCAGTATCCGAATCGGCATTCTCAACCTTCACTTCCCATTTTATTTTGCATCTGGCCATGGTCAGCGTGGCAGCAACTGAACAATATTTTTCAATCGAAAGTTCACAGGCTCTCTTAGCTTTTTCAGGATCAATTTTGCCTTTCAGGTGAAAGACGATTTTAATATGCTTCCATAAAGAAGGATCCTTTCCCTGTTCTCTTTCGCCATCAATTGACATGCTGAATTCTTTGACTGTTTGTCTTTGCTTTTTTAGAATGGAAACAACGTCAATTCCGCTGCAACCTCCCAGTCCCATTAATAACATTTGCATGGGACGAACGCCAAAATTTTTACCTCCTGTCTCCGGACTGGTATCTAATTTCACTTTATGCCCATATGCATCGGAAGCTTCAAATCCATAATCAGCATGCTTCCGGATTACGTCTATATGTATCATAAGAAAAAGATTTTTGCAAATGTAATTCATGCAAGCCCTTATTTTGCATCCTTAAATGCAGAATTTGGACGATGGAGCAATTTCATTATAACCAGCCCTTCCGGCTTGAAAACGGCGAAATACTTCCGGGGATAACGGTTGTTTATCATACATATGGCAAATTAAACGCCGATCGGAGCAATACAGTTTGGGTCTGCCATGCATTGACGGCCAATTCCGATGTATCTCGCTGGTGGCCTGGCATGATTGGAGAGAACCATTGTATAAGTCCTGGAAAATATTTTATTGTCTGTGCAAATATTCTGGGTTCCTGTTATGGAAGCACCGGGCCATTGAGCACGGATCCTTTAACAAGGCAGCCATATTACAGCAATTTTCCCATGATCACTATCCGGGATATGGTAAAAGCGCATATCCTTCTACGAAAGCATCTGGGAATCGACCATATCCGCTTACTGGTGGGAGGAAGCATGGGTGGTTATCAGGCCCTCGAATGGTGTGTGATGGAAGAAAATGCTATTGAAAATCTTTTTCTGATTGCTACTTCGGCCACCGAAAGCGCCTGGGGAATAGCTGTGCACACTGCCCAGCGCCTGGCTATTGAGGCGGATGCAAGCTGGAGAGATCCTTCCCCGCTTGCAGGACAAAGAGGATTAAAGGCAGCACGTGCGGTCGGAATTTTAACTTACAGGAATTATGGTATCCTGAAACTAAAACAATCGGATCCGGATACTGAAAAAATTGATGGGTACAGAGCTTCTTCTTATGTCAATTACCAGGGCGATAAACTCGTAAGTCGTTTTAATGCGTATAGTTACTGGCTTCTCACAAAAGCAATGGATAGTCATCATCTGGCAAGGGGACGGGACGCGGGATTAGAAGAAATACTCCATCATATCAAACAAAAAACTTTAATCATCGGAATCAACAGTGATATTCTTTGTCCGTTGGAAGAACAGAAATTCATGGCCAATCATTTACCAAATGCCAAGCTGGTGGAAATTGATTCTGCGTATGGACATGATGGTTTTATGGTGGAATCAGAGAAAATTTCCCATCATTTACAGAAATGGATTAATGAGTCTTGAGTCTATAGTCGGCAGTCTTTAGCCAGGAAAAACTATTCCGACCATCGACTTCAGACTCCGGACTTACAAGCTTAGTCTTCCCTGATAATAATCCAGGATCTTTGTGCGGAAAATATAATTATATCTTGACAGGGTATAATTGATATTAGCCCTGTCGAAATTATTTTTTGCAATCACGTAATCCACAGAAGTGATAGCTCCGGCATTAAATTTAATTTCAGCAGCGCGGAATGACAATTGATAAGCCGCTACCTGGTCCTGATATGACTTAAACTGGCCGACAGCAGCGATCAGATTTTGATATGCAAGCTCAACATTTTGTTGCACCTGGTTGCGTGTATTATTGGCTATGTTTTGAGAATTCTGCAGATTGATTTTTGCAATTTTTACATTGTTCCTTGCCCTGAAATAATTAATGATTGGAATAGAAAGCTGCAGACCAATCTGAGTATACCTGTTGTTTTTAAACTGATCTCCGAAGGAAATTTTTTCTGAAGAGGCACCGATTTCTGTTGGCGATATCACGTAATTTTTTGAACCCGACTCGAGTATATAACTGGCGGTAGTCTGATCCATAATCGTCCCCGGAACATTGACTTCAGCAGCGCTGGAATAATTGGTTGTGACACTGCCATAAAAAGATAAGCTAGGGTAATAAGCTCCCTTTGCTACCTGCAATGCTTTTTGATAAGATTTGATTCGCAGATCAGCTGACTTTACCAACGGCAGGATTTGAACTGCTGTCTGAAAAATGCTGTCAGAACTTGTTTGCGAAGGGGATACCGTGATATTAAGAGGCACTCTTTCGAAATCAATGTCTCTCACATAAGGAACATTCAGCAATTGAAAAAGACTTACTTTGGACGATTCCAATGCATTTACACTATTTACAATATTCACGAGATCATTTGCATATTGTCCCTGCAGATCATATAATGTTGCCGGCGCAATAGCACCTTCTTTATTTTGTATTTCAAGCCTTACGACCTGTTGTGAATCCACATTAGCCTGAGCACGGCTTATTGCCAGCAAGTCCTGGTTGCTGAGCACCTGCAGATAAGCCAACAAGACACCCAGTGTGATATTGTCTTTCTGTTGTTGCAAATCCATTTTACTGGCATCATAAGCAAATGAATACTGTTTGATGGAATTCTGTGTTTGAAGTCCGCTGAAAATTAAAAGGTTTGTATTCAGTCCATAATTACCGGTGTTGATCTGTTGATCAATATACTGGTTGGTATATGGGTTAATGCTTCTACCGAAATTGATACCATAACTGCCCTGCCCATTCAGTGTCGGAAGCAGATAGTCTTTTGCCTGTTTCCAGTTCACCCTGCTGGTCTCCATTTGAGTCTGATTCTGCTGAATCTGTAAATTATTTTTGATTGCGATGTCCACACACTGCTTCAGGTTCACCATTTTGCCAATAGCATCCTGCGCCTCACTATGATTAAATAAAACTAATGCAATGATACAGAGCCCTAAAACTTTTTGTTTCTGCATATGATCTGATTAAAGTTTGATATCACCCAAAAAATTCATTAATGAAAGATTCAGGATTCATTTATTTTTTCTATTCTTCCGTCAAGCAGGTGAATGATGTGTGAACCATAAGCTGCATTTTTTTCTGAATGTGTCACCTGCAGAATCGTTACGCCATCTTCTTTATTCAGTTTTTTAAACAATTCCATAATTTCTTCACCTTGTTTGGAATTGAGATTGCCGGTTGGTTCATCTGCAAGGATGAGTTTTGGTTTAGCCACAAGCGCTCTTGCGATACCAACCAGTTGTTGTTGTCCACCGGATAGCTGTGTGGGGAAAAGATCTTTTTTGCCAACGATCTGGAAACGATCAATAATATCTGCAACGATTGCTTTTCTTTCGGATGTTTTTACGTCCTGATAAATCAAAGGGGTCTCAATATTTTCATATACTGTCAGTTCATCAATCAGGTGATAAGCCTGGAACACAAAACCAATATGGGTCTTGTATAGTTGAGACCGCTGCTTCTCCCTTAATTTATATACATCATAATCCATGAACCGATAAGAACCCTCAGATGGCTCATCGAGCATACCAATTATATTTAATAATGTGGATTTGCCGGATCCCGAAGGACCCATAATGGACATAAATTCTCCTTCCTTCACTGTCAGGTTAATATCTTTTAAAATAAAATTCCTTGTTGCCCCGATATTGATCCATTTCGAAATGTGTTGTAGTTCTATCATGATTTGGTTTTGAAGTTTCCTTTTTTTGACTTTTCCAAAGTTTTAAACTTTGGAAAAGTTACCCTTGTAAGGTCAATTATTCAAAATTTGTGTTGCATAGACCCGGCAAATTTATGTCCTTATGGCCATTGCCAGTTTACCTATTCCATGCCGGAATACGATCTAAGTGATTTACAAGGAACTAAATACCAGGAATATACGAACCAGTTCGTTTTTGATACAGGGGCTGTCCGGTTTTGATACAGTTTATTTTCCCTCCTTTCGTA
>Ga0335085_10017207_pt1 | contig 10425 bp, 11 predicted proteins | sample Lox_Sample_45_FD_206712 | JGI IMG/M metagenome (GOLD analysis project Ga0335085, IMG submission 206712) | Soil microbial communities from Loxahatchee National Wildlife Refuge, Florida, United States - Lox_Sample_4.5 | ecosystem: Environmental > Terrestrial > Soil > Wetlands | place: USA...
CCGACGCCGACGCCGACCGGCACCAGTGCCCCTTCCGACACCCCGACCACCGGCAGCGACGGCGGCACGGCCACCGGTTCCGGGAGCACCACGGCCAACGCCACGAACGACGTCAAGTTCATCCCGGACAGCGGCGGCGGCACCCCGGACGTCAGCTGCGGCAGCACGCCCACCACGAAGGCCAAAGCCAGCTCGAACGCGACGTCGTAGTCACGACCAGCGGGCCAGGCGGGTGAGCAGGACGGCGGCGGCCACCGCGCCGGCGGTGGAGGCGCGGAGCACGGTCGGGCCGAGGTGCGCGGGGAGCGCGCCGGCCGCGGCCAGGGCGCTGCTCTCCTCCGGGGCGATGCCGCCCTCCGGGCCGACGATCAGCAAGATCTCCCCGGCGGCGGGCAGGCCGAGCGCGCCCAGCGAGGTATCCGCGTCCGGGTCGAGCAGCACCGCGCAGGCCGCGGCGGCCACCCGGGCGGTCAGGCCGGGCAGCCCAGCCGGCCCGGTCACCTCGGGGAACCGGGCCCGGCGGGCCTGCTTGCCCGCCTCACGGGCGGTGGACCGCCACCGGTCCAGCGCCCGCTGGCCACGCTCCCCCGACCAGCGCACCACACAGCGCTGCGCGGCCCACGGGATCACCACGTCCACGCCGACCTCGGTCATCAGCTCGACGGCCAGCTGGCCGCGCTCGCCTTTGGGAATGGCCTGGGCCACGGCCAGCGCCGGGTCGGCGGGCGGGATCGTGCGCCTGGTGTGCACCGCGAGTTCCAGCGTGCCGCGCTGAGCCCGGGTGACCACGCACTCAGCCAGCTGGCCCGCGCCGTCGGTCAGGTCCACCCGCTCGCCCGCGGTGAGCCGGCGCACGTCGGCCGCGTGCCGGCCTTCCGGCCCGGACAGCACCACCTGGTCCCCCGTTAGCTGAGCCGGGTCAGCCAGAAAGACAGGTGGCCGCGTATCCCGGGGGGGCGACCCCCCGCGCTGCTTTCCCGGGGGACTACCCCCGGATCCCCCGGCCCCCGATCGCCGCTCCGCGCCGAGCGCCGGCCAGCCGGCGCGGTTACCGGCCGTTGAACGCGTCCCGGAGGCGGGAGAAGAAGCCCTGCTGGCCGGGGGCGAACCGGCCGGGCGGGGTCTCCTCGCCGCGGAGCGCGGCCAGCTGCTTGAGCAGCGCCTCCTGCGGCTCGTCCAGCTTGGTCGGGGTCTCCACCGAGATGTGGATGATCAGGTCACCGCGGCCGGAGTCGTTCAGGTGCTGGACGCCGAGCCCGTACATCGGGACGACCTGCCCGGACTGGGTGCCCGGCCGGATGTCCAGATCCCGGGGGCCATCCAGGGTCTCCACCGACAGGCTGGCGCCGAGCGCCGCGGCCACCATCGGGATGGTGACCGTGCAGTGCAGGTCATCGCCCTGCCGCTCGAAGATCGGGTGGGGGCGCTGCAGGATCTCCAGGAACAGGTCGCCGGGCGGCCCGCCGCCGGAGCCGATCTCGCCTTCGCCGGCCAGCTGGATGTGCGTGCCGTCCTCGACCCCGGCCGGGATGCGCACCTTCATCGTGCGCCGGGTCCGCACCCGGCCGTCCCCGTCGCACTCCGGGCACGGCCGCCGGATCACGGTGCCGAACCCGCCACAGTGCGGGCACGGCCGGGACGTCATGACCTGGCCGAGGAACGACCGGGTGACCTGGCTGACCTCACCGCGGCCGCCGCACACGTCACAGGTTTCCGGGTGGGTGCCCGGGGCGGTGCCCTCACCGGAGCAGGTCGGGCAGACCACCGCGGTGTCCACGGTCAGCTCGCGGGTGGTGCCGAACGCGCACTCGGCCAGGTCGAGCTCGACCCGGATGGTCGCGTTGCGGCCACGGCGGGCCCGGCTGCGCGGCCCACGGCTGGCGCCCGAGCCGGCCCCGAAGAACGCGTCCATGATGTCGCTGAACGGGAACCCGCCGGGCCCGAACGGCCCGGCGCCCGGGCCGCCGCCGCCGTTGGGCGCGAACGGGTCCACGCCCTGGTCGTACATCTGCCGCTTGCCCGGGTCGGAGAGCACCTCGTAGGCCTGGGTGATCTCCTTGAACCGCTCCTGAGTCTGCGGGTCCGGGTTGACGTCCGGGTGCAGCTCACGGGCGAGCCGCCGGTAGGCCTTCTTGATCTCGTCGGGCGGCGCGTCCCGGCGTACGCCGAGCGCGGCGTAGTAATCGCTAGCCACTACGACCCCGCCAGGATCTGGCCCACGTATCGTGCCACCGCGCGCACCGCTCCCATCGCCGTTGGGTAATCCATCCGTGTCGGGCCGAGCACCCCAAGCCTGGCCAGCATCTGGTCTCCGGTTCCGTACCCTGCCGCCACCACCGAGGTGCCCTGCAGCCCTTCGACGGGGTTCTCCGCGCCGATCCGGACGGTGAGGGCGGGGTGGTCGCCGGACTCGCCCAGCAACCGCATCAACACCACCTGCTCCTCCAGCGATTCCAGGACTTCGCGCAGGCCCTTGGAAAAGTCCGTCGCGGTCAGGTTGGCCGCACCGCCGACCACGACCCGTTCGCCGGTCCGCTCCACCAGAGTCTCCAGGATGACCGAGAAGACCGCGGCCGCGTTGGGCCGTTCTCCCGGCTCGACCAGAGTGGGCAGGTCGGCGATGACCGACGCCGCCTCGGCCAGCCGGCGGCCGTCCAGGCAGGCGTTGAGCACCGCCCGGAGCTGCATGATCGAGTCCTCTTCGGCATGGTCAGGCAGTTCCACCGAGCGCTGCTCGACCCGCCCGGTGTCGGTGATCAGGACCAGCATCACCCGCTTGGCGGCCAGCGGGACCAGTTCCACGTGCCGCACTGAGGACCGGGTCAGCGACGGGTACTGCACCACCGCGACCTGGCGGGTCAGCTGGGCCAGCAGCCGCACCGTCCGCATCACCACGTCATCCAGGTCGTATGCGCCGGCCAGGAACGTCTCGATGGCCCGGCGCTCGGCCGAGGACAGCGGCTTGATGCCGGACAGCCGGTCCACGAACAGCCGGTACCCCTTGTCGGTGGGGATCCGGCCCGCGCTGGTGTGCGGCTGCACGATGAAGCCCTGCTCTTCGAGCACGGCCATGTCGTTCCGGATGGTGGCCGGCGAGACATCCAGGTGGTGCCGGTCGACCAGGGACTTCGAGCCCACCGGCTCGGTGGTGGACACGTAATCTTCCACGATCGCGCGCAGCACCGCGAGCTTGCGGTCGTCGAGCATGTCCCCACCTCCCCTGACACTGGCACTCCACTATCCTGAGTGCCAATTTTAAGGCGGTCCGGGCACCCTGGCATCCAAGCACGGGTATCGGGAGCATAGCGATTCGGGGGTTTCTTGTACGCCCGCGTGAAAAGTCGCTGGTGAGGGGGGACCCGCCGCAGGCGGGCTCCCTCCGAGCCGGTGTTCGGCGCGAAGCGGCGATCGGGGGGTCCAGGGGGGTCGTCCCCCCGGACAATGCGGCGCGCCGTCACCAGGCGGTCCGGGTTGTCCGGTACCGTCCTGCGGGTCATGTACGGGCGAGATGTGCTGGCCGACGGCGGCCGGCAGCGGCCGCAGCCGCCGCGGGTCGAGGCGGCCCGCGGGCTGGTCGTCGAGGAAGCGGGTGGCCAGGGCTTCTGTGGCGCCGTGGTGGCTTGCGAGAAGGACGCCGTCACGCTGGAAGACCGGTTCGGCCGCCAGCGGGTGTTCCCGCTGCGCCCGGCGGCGTTCCTGCTCGACGGCCAGCCGGTCACGCTGATCAGGCCGGCCCCGGCCGGTCCAGCCACCCCATCGCGCAACCGGTCGGGGTCAGTGGCCGCACCGGCCAGCCGGGCCCGGGTCGCCCGGGCCAGCCGGATCTATGTCGAGGGCCGGCACGACGCCGAACTGATCGAGCAGATCTGGGGTGACGACCTGCGCGAGATCGGGGTCGTGGTCGAGTACCTGGAGGGCGTTGATCACCTGCCCGCCACCGTGGCCAGCTTCGCGCCCGGCCCGCAGCGCCGCCTCGGCGTGCTGGTGGACCACCTCATCCCGGGGTCCAAGGAACAGCGCATCGCGGCCGGGGTGACCTCGCCGCACGTGCTGGTGGTCGGCCACCCGTTCGTGGACATCTGGCAGGCGGTCAAGCCCGCGGCGGTCGGCATCCGGCGCTGGCCGGACGTGCCACGGGGCCAGCCATGGAAGGAAGGCGTGCTGCGCGGGCTGGGCTGGGGCACGGACACCGCGGCCGGCTGGAAACGCATCCTGGCCGCCGCGCGCAGCTACACGGACCTGGAACCGGAACTGCTCGGCCGGGTGGAAGAGCTGATCGACTTCGTCACGGTGCCAGGTAGTGACTAACGTGTGAGCAGAACGTCACGCGAGGAGCCGATGACCAGCCACCCGATGCAGTCCGCCGCCCCGGTCGACCCCGGCCCGCCGCCGGGCCTGGCCCCGGCCAGCCGCCGCGAGGTGCACCGCGCCATGCTGGCCTACCTGGGCGTGCCATTCACCCTGTGCCTGCTGCCGCTGGCCATCTACCTGGCCAGCCTGCGCAGCGGGGGGTTCGCTCGCTGGCACGCGGGCCAGGCACTGAACGTGGCCGTCACCGCGCTGCTCTACACGGTGTCCGGGCTGATCGTCGCCGGTGTGCTGGCCCTCGACTCGGTGCAAGTGGCCACGCTGGTCGCGGTGCCGCTGCTGGCCGCGCTGTGGATCTCGGTGCTGGTGGTGCTGGTCCGCGCGGCCAGCACGGCCAGCCGGGGCGAGCAGCTGCCGGTGCCGGGCTGGCTACGGCTCAATCGGTAACGCCGCGGATCACCGCGTCGGCCAGCAGCCGGCCGCGCGTGGTCAGCACCAGCCGGCCCGCGGCGTGGGCCGCGCCGTCGGCCAGCCCGTCCGCCGCCGCGGCCGCGGCGGCCGCCTGGCCGGCCGGGCTGAGCAGGCTGACCGGGCAGCCCTCGGCCAGCCGGGTGCGCAGCATGATCTCCTCCAGCCGGCGTTCCGGGCCGGTGAGCACCTCACGGGCCAGGCCGGGGCTGGCCCCTTCGCTGATCCGGGCGGCGTAGGCGGCGGGGTGCTTGACGTTCCACCACCGGGTGCCCGCCACGTGACTGTGCGCCCCCGGCCCGATCCCCCACCAGTTCCCGCCGGACCAGTACAGCTGGTTGTGCTGGCAGGCGGCGTCAGGACCAGCCGCCCAGTTGGACACCTCGTACCAGGCGAGGCCGGCGCTGGAGAGCAGATCATCGGCCAGTAGATAGCGTTCGGCCATAAGGTCGTCGTCCGGTCCGGGCACCTGGCCGCGGCGGATCCGGGCGGCCAGACGGGTGCCCTCCTCGATGATCAGCGCGTAGGCGGAGATGTGATCCGGGCCGGCGGCCAGCGCGGCCTCGACCGAGGCCCGCCAGTCCGCGCCGGTCTCCCCCGGCGTGCCGTAAATGAGGTCCAGGCTGACGTGCCCGAAGCCGGCCTGCCGGGCCCACCGGGCGCACTGCGCGGGCCGGCCCGGCTGGTGCTCGCGGTCCAGCACGGCCAGCACGTGCGGCGCGGCGCTCTGCATGCCCAGCGAGATCCGGGTGATCCCGGCCGCGCGCAGCCCGGCCAGCAATCGCTGGTCCACGGTCTCCGGGTTGGCCTCGGTGGTCACCTCGGCCCCCGGGGCCAGGCCAAACTCGCCGTCGATGACCCGCAGCAGCTCGCCGAGCTGGGCCGGGGGCAGCAAGGTGGGTGTGCCGCCGCCGAAGAACACGGTGCGCACCGGCGGGCAGCGGTCCCCGAGCACCTGCCGGGCCAGCCGGAGCTCGGCGGCGGCCAGGCTGGGGTAGGACTCGCGGGACGCGCCGCCGCCCAGCTCGGCGGCGGTGTAGGTGTTGAAGTCGCAGTACCCGCACCGGGTGCGGCAGAACGGCACGTGCACATAGATGCCGAACGCCGGCCCGGCCAGCCCGGCCAGCGCGCTGTCCGGCAGCCGCCCGTCGGCGGGCACCGGCTGGCCAGCCGGCAGCGCCCCAGGCATGGTCAGCCTGCCTGCCGCGCGGCCCGGGCAAAAACCTCGGCGGCCACCTCGTCCCACTTCGGGTCGCGGTCGGTCACGGCCACCAGGCGGCGCATCAGGCCGGCGTCGCCGTAGTAGGCGGCCATGGCCTCGGCCACGGTCACGCTGGCCGCGGGCCGGTGCAGCACCTCGACCGGGTCACCGGGACCGGCCATGCCCTCGGTCAGCACCTTGAGATAGGCGCCGGGCCGGCCGGCCGCGGCGAACCGCTTGACCCAGGCGCGCTGGGCCGCGTGCTGCTCGCCCATCCAGCCGGCGAACACGCCACACGGGATGCGCACCGAGCGGACCTGGAGCACGGCCGTGCCGACCCGCCAGGTCTCGCCGAGCAGCGCGCCGGACACATCAAGACCGGCCGTGGTGAGATTCTCGCCGAACGTGCCGTTGGGCAGCTCCAGGGCGAGCTGCTCCACCCACCAGTCCAGGTCCTCGCGGGCGTAGGCGTACACGGCCTGCTCCACGCCGCCGTGGTGCTTGCGGTCCGCCTGCTCGTCCCCGTGCACGCCGAGGCGGCCAATTGGCAGTGAGCCCGCCGCGGGCCGCTTGTCGATGGCGGTGCGCCGCAGCGGGCGGGCCCACTCCGCGGCGCGGCTGGGGCCGGTGTTGACCGAGATGAGCCGGGCGTTCGACACCCCTGCACGCTAATGGACGGGCCGCACCAGGTCGAACGATATTGGCGGGAGGAAAGCGCGGTTATCCTGGCACATGGGTGCGACGGGGAGGCTGCGATGACCATGGAGCCGGGGTACGGGCTGGCGGCCAGCGGGCAGGGCGGCCTGCGGGCCTCGGACGCGGACCGGGAGCGGGCCGCCGAGGTCCTGCAGACCGGGTTCGCCGAGGGCCGGCTGGACAAGGACGAGTACGACACCCTGCTCAGCCAGGTGTACGCGGCCAAGACGCGCGCCGACCTGGCCACCGCGACCCAGCAGCTGCCCGGCGGCGGCGCCATGCTGTACCGGGCGACGGCCTCGCCACCCGCCCGCTACACCGCACCCGCCGGCCGCACCAGCAGCCTGGCCGTGGCGTCGCTGGTGTGCGGCATCGTTCCGCTGCTGCCGACCTCGATCCTGGCCATCGTGTTCGGCCACGTGGCCCGCGGCCAGATCCGGCGGACCGGGGAGAAGGGCGACGGGCTGGCGCTGGCCGGGCTGGTGCTCGGCTGGGTGGGAGTCGCGCTGACCGTCCTGGCCCTGGTGATGTTCGTCCGGCCCCACGGATGACCCGCTCAGCGCGGGCCGCGGGTACCGTGAAAGCTGGGCACGCCGGCGGGAGGCTTCGATGACGTACTACCCGGGACCTGGATACCGGATGGCGGCCGCGGCGCACGCCAGCCTGCGGGCGTCCGACCAGGACCGGGAGCGCGCGGGTGAGGTGCTCAAGAACGGTTACGCCGAGGGCCGGGTCAGCAAGGAACGAATACGACACCCTGCTGAGCCAGGTCTACGCCGCGCGGACCGTCGGCGACCTGGCCGCGATGACCAGCCAGCTGCCCGGCGGCGGCGCGGCCCTGCTCCCGGTGCCGGCCGGGCCGCCGAAGACCAACTCACGGGCCGTGGCCGCGATGATCTGCGGCGTGGCCGAGTTCTTCACGCTCGGCCTGACCTCGATCCCCGCGGTCATCCTGGGCCACACCGCCCGCAAGGAGATCCGGCAGACCGGGGAGGCCGGCGACGGGCTGGCCATGACCGGGCTCGTCCTGGGCTGGGTGGTCATTGGCCTGTGGCTGCTGTTCTGGGCCGTGCTGGTGGGGATGTACGTCGCCTACAGCCACACGCCGCCCGCCGGGGGCTAGCGAATCTCCATCTGGGCTGCACCGCCCGCACACACCGGATCCCGCTCCCGGGACTACCACTGGAGCATGACACGCGTGCGGAGGATCATCGCCGGGGTCAGCGGCAGCGCCCGCGGGCTGCCCGCGCTGCGTTATGCGGCGGATCTCGCGCACGCGCACGGCGGCGCCCTGGTCCCGGTGCACGCCTGGGCGCCATCGGCCCTCGAGCTGGCCGGCCACCACTACCCCGCCACGGTGCTGAGCGAATGGGAGGACGCCGCCTGGCAGCGGCTGTGGGCCGCGCTGGACACCGCGTTCGGCGGCTGCCAGCCGGGCCTGCGGGTGCACCCCATGATCGCGCTCGGCAACCCCGGCCGGATCCTGGTGCACGCCGCCTCCCGGGCCGATGACGTGCTCGTCGTCGGCGCGGGCCGCCGCGGCGCGGCCCGCCGCCGCGGGCATGGCACGGTGAGCCGGTACTGCCTGGCCCGTGCCAGCTGCCCGGTGATCGCGGTCCCGCCGCCCGCGCTGCCGCGCGGCAAGACGGGCTGGCCCGATGCCAGCCGCGCGCAGGCCCCGGCCGGTTAGCGCTGCTGCCGTTCCGGCTGGGTGGACAGCGCGGCCACGAACGCTTCCTGCGGCACTTCGACCCGGCCGATGGTCTTCATCCGCTTCTTGCCTTCCTTCTGCCGCTCCAGCAGCTTGCGCTTGCGGGTGATGTCGCCGCCGTAGCACTTGGCCAGCACATCCTTGCGCAGCGCGCGGATGTTCTCCCGGGCGATGATCTTGGAGCCGATGGCCGCCTGGATCGGCACCTCGAACTGCTGCCGCGGGATCAGCTCGCGCAGCCGCGACGTCATGGCCAGGCCGTACTCCCGGGCCTTGTCCTCGTGCACGATCTGGCTGAACGCGTCGACCGGCTGGCCCTGCAGCAGGATGTCCACCTTGACCAGGTCGGCCTCCTGCTCGCCGTCCGGCTCGTAGTCCAGCGACGCGTAGCCGCGGGTGCGCGACTTGAGCTGGTCGAAGAAGTCGAAGATGATCTCCGCGAGCGGCATCGTGTAGCGGATCTCGACCCGGTCGGCGGACAGGTACTCCATGCCCAGCAGCGCGCCACGGCGGCCCTGGCACAGCTCCATGATGGTGCCGATGTACTCGGCCGGGGCCAGGACGGTGGCCCGGACCACCGGCTCGAACACCTTGGCCACCTTGCCGGCCGGGCCGGTCCCGGTGCCCGCGGTGTTCCCGGTGGGGAAGTCGCTCGGGTTGGTGACCCGCAGTTCGGCGCCGGACTCCATGACCACCCGGTACACCACGTTGGGCGCGGTGGAGATCAGCGACAGGTCGAACTCCCGCTCCAGCCGCTCCCGGACGATCTCCATATGCAGCAGGCCGAGGAAGCCGCAGCGGAACCCGAAACCCAGCGCGGTGGACGTCTCCGGCTCGTAGACCAGGGCGGCGTCGTTCAGCCGGAGCTTGTCCAGCGCGTCACGGAGTTCCGGGTAGTCGTCGCCGTCCACCGGGTAGAGCCCGGAGAACACCATCGGCCGCGGGTGGTCGTAGCCGGGCAGCGGGCCGACCGCGGGCCGCGCGGCGCTGGTCACCGTGTCGCCCACCCGGGCCTGCCGGACGTCCTTGACCCCGGTGATCAGGTAACCCACCTCGCCCGCGCCCAGGTTCTCCGACGGCACCGGCTCGGGCGAGATCACCCCCACCTCGAGCGTGTCGTGCGCCGCCCCGGTGGACATCATCAGGCTCTTCTCCCGCCGGGTCAGGCGGCCATCCACCACCCGCACGTAGGTGACCACCCCCCGGTAGGTGTCGTACACCGAGTCGAAGATCAGCGCCCGGGCCGGCGCGTCCGGGTCGCCGCTGGGCGGCGGCACCTGCTGCACCACGGCGTTGAGCAGATCAGGCACCCCGTCGCCGGTCTTGGCCGAGACCCGGAGCACGTCGGACGGCGCGCAGCCGATGATCCCGGCCAGCTCCTCGGCGTACAGATCGGGCTGGGCCGCGGGCAGGTCGATCTTGTTCAGCACCGGGATCAGGTGCAGGTCCGCCTCCAGCGCCAGGTACAGGTTGGCCAGCGTCTGCGCCTCGATGCCCTGGGCCGCGTCCACCAGCAGGATGGCGCCCTCACAGGCGGCCAGCGACCGGGACACCTCGTAGGTGAAGTCGACGTGCCCCGGGGTGTCGATGAGGTTGAGCACGTACCGGTGGCCGTCCGGGCCGGTCCACGGCAGCCGCACGGCCTGGCTCTTGATGGTGATCCCGCGCTCACGCTCGATGTCCATCCGGTCCAGATACTGCGCCCGCATCTGCCGGTCGGTGACCACCCCGGTGAGCTGCAGCATCCGGTCGGCCAGGGTCGACTTGCCGTGGTCGATGTGCGCGATGATGCAGAAGTTCCTGATCACGCTCAGGTCGGTATGACCGGGGCTGGTCGCGGGCTGCGCGCCGTCCGGTAGGACCTGTTCGGGCACTGCTGGCACAGAAATCCGCCTGGTTCGAATCGGGCTTGGTTATCCATGGTCGCATGCGGCCGGCGATGCGCGGTCCGGTGGCCAGCCGCATCGCGCTGGTTTGGGGCCATGGCCATGGGTACGCTATCCTGCCTTGCCGGAGCGTACGCGCTGCCGCTGCCTTGCGG
>Ga0335085_10017208_pt1 | contig 10425 bp, 8 predicted proteins | sample Lox_Sample_45_FD_206712 | JGI IMG/M metagenome (GOLD analysis project Ga0335085, IMG submission 206712) | Soil microbial communities from Loxahatchee National Wildlife Refuge, Florida, United States - Lox_Sample_4.5 | ecosystem: Environmental > Terrestrial > Soil > Wetlands | place: USA: Florida...
GACGGCCGGCGCGCGACCTTCCTGCCGCAGGTGTGGGACGGGCTGCCCGACAAGCGCCGCTTCCTCGAGGAGCTGGCGAAGAAGGCGGGCCTGCCGGAGGGAACGCGGCTCGCGCGCTGCAGGATCGCGCGCTACCGGGTGACGAAGTTCCGATGATTGCCGAGACCGCCTACCCCGCGCGGTGGTGGCACCCGCTCCAGGACGGCCGCATCCAGTGCGACCTGTGCCCGCGCGATTGCCGCCTGCACGAGGGGCAGAGGGGCCTGTGCTTCGTGCGGAAGCGCGAGGGCGGGGAGATGGTGCTCACCACCTACGGGCGCTCCTCCGGGTTCTGCGTCGACCCGATCGAGAAAAAGCCGCTCAACCATTTCTATCCGGGCACCCGCATCCTTTCCTTCGGCACCGCGGGCTGCAACCTCGCGTGCAAGTTCTGCCAGAACTGGGACATCTCGAAGTCGCGCGAGACCGACCGCCTGATGGACGCGGCGACCCCCGAGTCGCTCGCGCAGGCGGCGGTGCAGCTCGGCTGCAAGTCGGTCGCCTTCACCTACAACGACCCGGTGATCTTCGCCGAGTACGCGATGGACGTCGCCGACGCCTGCCACGCGCGCGGCGTCGGCGCGGTGGCGGTGACCGCCGGCTACATGCACGAGGCGCCGCGGCGCGAGTTCTACGCCAGGATGGACGCGGCGAACGTGGACCTGAAGGCGTTCACCGACGAGTTCTACTGGCGCCTGTGCGGCGGGCGCCTGCAGCCGGTGCTCGACACGCTCGAGTACCTGGTGAGGCAAACGCAGGTCTGGACCGAGATCACTACGCTGCTCATCCCCGGAAAGAACGACTCCGACGCCGAGATCGAGGCCGAGTGCCGCTGGATCCGGGACCGTCTCGGCGCCGAGGTGCCGCTGCATTTCACCGCCTTCCATCCGGACTGGAAGATGATCGACTTGCCGCGCACGCCGGCGCAGACGCTGGCGCGCGCCAGGGAGATCGCCCGCCTCGCGGGCTTGCGCTATGTCTACACCGGCAACGTGCACGACGAGGAGGGGGGCTCGACCTATTGCCCATCGTGCGAGCGGCCGGTGATCGTGCGCGACTGGCACGAAATCCGCGCTTACCGGCTCACGGACGCCGGCGCCTGCGCGCATTGCGGCGCGCAGCTGCATGGCCGCTTCCAGAAGTTCGGCAAGCCGTTCGGCTCGCGCCGCATCCCGGTACGCATCGCCGCCTAGCGGCGGGCGCCGGCAAACCTCAGACCCCGAGGTAGCGCTGCAGCAGCTCGGGCTGCGCCTTCAGCTCCTCGGCCGGGCCTTCGTGCGCGATGTGGCCGTTGTTGATGATGTAGACGCGCTGGGAAAGCGCCAGCGTGGCGGCGAGGTTCTGCTCCACCAGCACGATGGTCTGGCCTGCGGCCACCAGCTTGCGGCACGCCGCCATCAGGTCGTGAACGATGACCGGCGCGAGCCCCTCGAACGGCTCGTCGAGCAGGATGATCTTGGGGTCGCGGATCAGCGCTCGCGCGATCGCCAGCATCTGCTGCTCGCCGCCGGAAAGATCGGTGCCGCGGCTGCCCCGCCGCTCCATCAGGCGCGGGAACATCTCGTAGATGCGCTGCAGCGGCCAGCGCGATTTCGCCGTCAGCCCGGCGAGCACCAGGTTCTCCTCGACGTTCAGGCTGCCGAAGATGCGCCGCTCCTCGTGCACCAGCTGCATCCCGGCGCGCGCGATGGTGTGGCTCTTCCGCCCCGCGAGCTCGGCGCCGTCGAACAGCACCGAGCCGGTGCGCGGCGTCACCACGCCCATCAGGCTCTTCAGCGTGGTGCTCTTGCCGGCGCCGTTGCGCCCGAGCAGCGCCACCACCTCGTTCTTCTCGACGCGTAGCGAGACGTCGAACAGGATGTGCGAGTCGCCGTAATAGCTGTTCAGCCCCTTGACCTCGAGCAGGCTCATGCCGCGGCCTCGCGCACGCCGCCGAGGTAGGCCTCCTGCACCTCGGCGTTGCTCTTGATCTCGTCGGGGGTGCCCTCGACGAGCACCCGGCCCTCCTGCAGCACGGTGACGCGCTCTACCAGCTCGAACAGCGAGTCCATGTCGTGGTCGATGATGATCATGGTGCGGCCGCGGCCGATCGACTTCAGCAGCTGCACCGTCTCGACGCGCTCGCGCGGGCTCATGCCGGCGAGCGGCTCGTCGAGCAGCAGCAGGCTCGGGTTCGAGGCGAGGGCGAGCCCCACCTCGAGGCGCCGCTTCTCGCCATAGGCGAGCTCCGCCACCGGCGTGTCCGGCCGCCCGGCGAGGTTCACCAGCTCCAGGGTGTGCTCGACCTGGCCGCGCAGCCCGGGGATGTTCCACAGGCCGCCCATCATGTCGAGGCGGAACTTGCCGCGCAGCCGCGCCAGCGCCGCGATGGTGATGTTCTCGCGCGCCGTCAGGCGGTTGAACAGCTGGTTGACCTGGTAGCTCTTGGTCAGGCCGAGCTGGCACACGTCGGTCACGCTCATGCCCGTGATGTCGCGCCCCCCGAACTCGATGCGGCCGGAGGTGGGCGGCACCTCGCAGGTCAGCATCTTGAAGAAGGTCGATTTGCCGGCGCCGTTCGGGCCGATGATGCCGCGCAGCTCTCCACGGTTGACCGTGAAATTGATGTCGGCGTTGGCGACCAGGCCGCCGTAGCGCTTGTTCAGATCGACTGCCTTCAGGATTGGGCCGGCGGCGTGGGCGCCCTCGCGCGACGGTGCCGCAGCGGCGGCAGTCCGCGTCCTAAGGGGCGTCGCGGCAGGGGCCGCGGCTGCCTGCTCCTCCCGCGCCGCGGACCCCTTGCGGAACACGAGCGCGTACAGGTCCCTCAGCCCGCCGATGATGCCCCGGCGCAGGAAGCAGACGAGCAGTACGAAGATCAGGCCGAGCACCAGCTTCCAGGTGGCGCCGAGCTTGAGCGTCGCTTGCAGGAAGTCCTGCAGGAACAGCCACACCGCGGCCCCCAGCAGCGGGCCGAACAGCGTCCCGATGCCGCCGATCGCGGTCTGGATCACGAGCTGGCCGGAGGTGTCGAACATGAACGCGTCCGGCGGCATGAAGCCCTGCATCACGCCGAGCAGGCCGCCGGCGAGGCCGGCGTAGGCGGCGCCGATGACGAAGGCGCAGAGCTTGTACGCGTGCACGCTGTGGCCGACCGCCGCGGCGCGCAGGGGATTCTCGCGGATGGCGCGGAAGATGGCGCCCACCGGCGAGCGCACGATGCGCAGCGCGACGACGATGCCGATGAAGTACAGGAACGCGATGAACGGGTAGAGCTTCCAGCCCGACCTGAAATGGAGGGTGGCGAAGCCGAGGTAGATCGACGGCGCCGGCACCCCGGGCAGGCCGTTCTCGCCCCCGGTCCACCGCGACAGCGGGTTGAACTCGACGAAGAAGAACACCTCGGCGATCGCCACCGTGATCATGGCGAAGTAGATGCCGGTGCGGCGCAGCGCCACCAGCCCCACCAGGTAGCCGACGATCGCCGCCGCCACCGTGCCGATGACGAGTGCGGTGACTACGTGAGGGAAGCCCGCCTGGGTCAGCAGGTACGCGGACACCATCCCCCCCGTGCCGTACAGCGCCGACTGGCCGAACGAGAGCAGCCCGGTATAGCCGAACAGGATGTCGAAGCCGAGGCCGAACATTCCCCAGACCAGGATCCGGTTGACGGTGTCGGGCGCGGCGCCGAGGTGCGGCAGCACGAAGGGCGCCGCGATCAGCGCGGCCGCGGTGAGCCCCTCTACCATGAACCGGCGCTGGGTGTTGCCGAGGCGGTCGGCGTTCATTCGCGCCCCTTGACGCCGAGCAGGCCGTGCGGCCGCACCATCAGCACCAGCGTCATGGCCGCGAACAGCATGACGTAGGCGTAGCCAGGGTTGATCATCGAGGTGATGCTGATGATCTCGCCCGCGATCAGTCCGCCGAGCACGGCCCCCGGGAACGAGCCGACGCCGCCGATGACGACCACCACGAAGGTCTGCACCAGGATCGCCTCGCCCATGTCCGGGGCGAGAGAAACCACCGGCGCGTTGACGACGCCCGCGAAGCCGGCGGCCATCGCGCCGATGCCGAACACCAGCATGAAGACGCGGTCGACGTTGATGCCGAGGGAATCGACCATCACCGAGTCCTCGATCCCGGCGCGCACGATGAGGCCGAGGCGGGTCTTGTACAGGATCAGGAACAGCGCGATCAGCGCCAGCGCCACGACGCCGACCACTGCCAGCCGGTAGGTCGGATAGAACATGAAGCCGAGGTTCGTGATTCCGGCGAAGATCTTCGGCGGCGGCACGGTCTTCGACAGGCTGGAGAAGAAGAAACGGACGATCTCGACGAAGCAGATCGAGAGGCCGAAGGTCACCAGCAGCTGGTCCTCGGGCGGCCGCCTGTAGAAGTAGCGGATGATGACGCGCTCCATCACGATCCCGACCACCAGCAGGAACAGCGCGCCGGCGATCACCGCCAGGACGAAGGAGCCGGTCCTGTCGTACGCGAGGTACCCGGCGTAGCCGCCGAGCATGAACATCGCCCCGTGCGCGAGGTTCAGCACGCCGAGCGTGCCGTAGATGATCGTCAGCCCGGAGCTGATCAGCGCGAGCAGCGCCCCCAGCGCGAGGCCGTTGAACAGCTGTGAGACGAAGTTGGACCAGGTAATCATGCGGGACGTCCACGCAAAAACGCTGCAGGCGGCACGCCGCCTGCAGCGTCGCTACGCACCCTCGGATTTTATCCTAGGTGTAATCGCCGAGCTTGCAGCCGAACTCGTCCGGCTTCTGCATCAGCGGGCCGCCGGGGACGACTTCGGTGACCTCCCAGTAGTCCTCCTTGTTGCGCATGTCGCTTGGCTTCTTGCCGCGCACGATGATCACCGGACGCACCAGCTGGTGGTCGGCGGCGCGGAAGTGCACCTTGCCCACGGTCGACTCGAAGGTCTCGCCCTTCTCGTAGGTCTTGATGACGTCCGGCGGGTAGAAGCTGCCCGCTTCCTCGACCATGCGCGCCCAGATCGCGAACTGCATGTAGGCGTTGTTCGCGCCCCACTCGGGCTTGTAGCCGTACTTCTTGTCGAACTCCTGCACGAACATCTTGGCGAGCGGGTACTTGTCCTCCAGCGTCCACCAGAAGTCGGTGGCGGCGTACACGCCCTCGGTGAGCTCCGGACCCACTTCCTTGGCGAGGAACGGGATCTGGTAGGGGATCACCATCTTCATCTTCGGGGTGAGGCCGAACTGCTTGGCCTGCTGGATCGACAGCACCGCGTCGCGACCCCAGTTCACGTTGATGATGAACTCGGCGCCGGAATTCGCGATGTTGGTCAGGTACGAGCTGAAGTCCGAGGTGCCGAGCGGCGAGACCTGGTTGGTCACCATCTGCCAGCCGGCGTGCTCGCTCAGATAGTCGTTCACCGACTTGGTCACTGTGTGGCCGTAGGTGTAGTCCGGCGTCATGAACGCTGCCTTCTTGTTCTTGCCGAAGGTCTTGATCAGGACAGGGCCGATCGCCGCCGCCGCGGTCTGGCCGTAGAAGCACTGGCGGAAGCTGTAGCGCGCGCAGTCCTTGCCGGTGGTGTCGTTCGACCCGGAGATCGCCACCAAGTACAGCACCTTCTGCCGCTCCGCGAACTTGTTGAGCGCCACCGCCACCGCGCTCGAGGTCGAGCCGGTCATGGCGATGATCTTGTTCTCGTTGATGAAGCGCTGCTGCGCCTGCACCGCCTCGTTGGGCTTGGCGCCCGAGTCGGCGACCACCAGCTTCACCTGCTTGCCGAGCACGCCCTTCTTCACCTTCGGCGCGATGTGCTTGATCAGCGCGTTGCCCTCGTTGATGTGCTCGACCGCGAGCTGCATGCCCTTCAGCTCGTCCTCGCCCTGCACCGCATAGGCGCCGGTGCGCGGAACCGACGCGCCGATGTAGACCGTATCGCCCTCGGTGCCGGCCGGCCAGGTGCCGAGCGCCGGATGGTCTGCGGCCCACGCGCCGCGCGAGAACAGCAGCGACGGCGTCGCGATGCCGGCGCCGAGCACCGCGCTGGCCTTGAGCAGCCGCCGGCGGTGTGCGTCCTTGATGGTGTCGCTCATTGAGAAATCTCCTCCAGATTGGGATCGGATTGCGCGCCCGCGCAATTCTAGGAAAGATGGTCCGACAAGTTTGTAAACAAGACAATATTTCGTTGAGTAGATTGGGAATTCTTGTGTATCCTTGACATCGATGCTGAAAATCCCGTCGATTTTCGACCTTGCGCCGCAGCATCGGAGGGTTGGATGACGCCCGCGGCGCTGGTCGGCCCGAAGATCCGCGACCGGCGGCGCGTCCTGGGGATGACGCAGGCCGGGCTGTCGGCGGCGCTCGGCATCTCCCCCTCGTATCTGAACCTGATCGAGGCGGGCAAGCGCAACATCGGCGGCGCGCTGCTGAAGCGCATCGCCGGCGCGCTCGGGTTGTCGGTCGACGAGCTCGACGGCGCCGCCGAGCGGCGCCTGCTCGGCGACCTGGGCGAGCTCGCCGCCGAGCCGCTGCTCGGCGCGCTCGGGCTCGATGCGGCGACGGCCGCGGACCTCGCCGGCCGCCACTCCGGCTGGGCGCGCGCGCTGGTCGCGCTGCACCGCGCCTGGCTCGAGCGCGGCCAGGCGGTGAGCGCGCTTTCCGACCGCCTCGGCCAGGACCCGGTCCTCGCCGAGACCGTGCACGACCTGCTGACGCGCATCTCGGCGATCCGCTCCTCCTCCGAAATCCTCGAGACGGTCGACGACCTCCCGCCGGCGCAGCACCGGCGCTTCGTCTCGATCATCGGCGGCGAGAGCCGGCGCCTCGCCGAGGTGGCGCAGGCGCTCGCCGCGTTCTTCACCCGCGCGCCCGCCGGCGCGCGCGCGGCCACGCCCGCGGGCGAAGTGGACGATTTCCTGCTCGAGCACAACAACTGCTTTCCCGCGCTCGAGGAGGCCGCGGCCGCGCTGCGCCCGCCGCCGCCGGCGCCCGGTGCATCGCGCTTCGATGCCGCGCTGGGCGCGGTGGAAGCCGCGTTTCCGGACGGGCCGCTCGCCGAGCAAGTGCAGGCGTCGCCGCTGCTCACCGGCGACGCCGCGCGGCGCCGCGCGCAGCGCGCCCTGTCGTCGTACCTCGCCGCAGCGGTAGTGATGCCGTACGAGGCGTTCCTCGCCGCGGCGCAGGAAACGCGCTACGACGTCGAGCTGCTCGGCGCGCGCTTCGGCGCCAGCTTCGAGCAGGTCTGCCGCCGCCTCGCGACGCTGCGCCGGCCCGAGGCCGAGGGCATTCCGTTCGGCCTGATGCGGGTCGACGCGGCCGGCTTCGTGAGCAGGCGGCTGCCGCTGCCGCGCTTGCCGCTGCCGCGTCACGGCGGCGCGTGCCCGCTTTGGGCGGTATACCAGGCGCTGCAGTCGCCGGGCGCGATCGTGCGGCAGCTGGCCGGGTTTCCGGGCGGCGAGCGGTTCCTGTTCGTCGCCTGCGCGCTCGACAAGCGGGCCGCCGGCTTTCCGATGCCGCGGCGCCTGGTGTCGGTCATGCTCGCCTGCGACGCGCTCTACGCCGACCGCACCGTGTACGGCGACGGCCTCGACCTCTCGTCGTCGGCGCCGGCGGCGCCGGTCGGCGCCAACTGTCGCGTTTGCGCGCGCCCGGGCTGCGCCTACCGGCAGGAGGACCCCGTGGTCGGCGCGTAGGGCGCTGCCGCTGCCTGCACGAAGCGCTACACTGGGGCGCTGCGCGCGGGCCGGGAGGAGACTGGACGTGGCCACCAGGGTATTGATCGCGGAAGACGACCCGAACATCGTGGAGTCGCTCAGCTTCGTGCTGAGCCGCGACGGTTTCGAGGTGTCGGCGGCGCTCGACGGCGAGGAGGCGCTGCGGCGGCTGCGCAGCGAGCCGCCCGACGTGATGATCCTCGACGTGATGCTGCCCAAGCGCAACGGCTTCGAGGTGCTGAAGGCGGTGAAGTCCGATCCCGCGCTGCGCGCCATGCCGGTGATCGTGCTGACGGCGAAGGGCCAGGCGCAGGACCGCCGCATGGCCGAGCAGATCGGGGTGGAGGGATTCATGACCAAGCCGTTCTCCAACACCGACGTGCTCGAGGCGGTGCGCCGCCTGGCGCGCGGCTGAAAGGCGGCGGCGAGCCCCGCGGCATGGCGCCCGAACGCCCGACCCCGCCGGAACGCGCCGCACGCGCGCGCGACGCCGCGATCGTGCTGCCGCTGCTCGGGCTGTTCCTGCTGCTGCCGCCGGTGATCTCGCTGTTCGCCGTGCCGCTCGAGCTGGCAGGCGTGCCGCTAGTCGTGGTCTACCTGTTCAGCGTCTGGCTCGGCCTGGTGCTCGGTGCGGCGCTCCTCGGGCGCGCGCTCGAGCCGCGCCCCCCTGCGGCGCCGGACGAGCCCGCCCCGCCCGCCTGATGGTTTCGGCCGAGCTGATCCTGCCGATCGCGCTGCTGTACGTGGCGCTGCTGTTCGTGGTCGCGTTCGTCGGCGACCAGCGCGCGCGCGCCGGGCGGCTCGGCTGGCTGCAGTCGCCGGTGGTGTACACGCTGTCGATCTCGATCTACTGCACCTCGTGGACCTTCTACGGCGCGGTCGGCTCGGCGGCGCGCCACGGCCTGGAGTTCGCCACCATCTACCTCGGGCCGACGCTGGTGTTCGTCGGCTGGTGGCTGCTGCTCAGGAAGCTGGTGCGCATCGGCCACGTGCAGGGCGTCACCTCGATCGCCGACATGATCTCGTCGCGCTACGGCAAGAGCGCGCCGCTTGCCGCGCTGGTGACGCTGATCGCGGTGGTCGGGATCGCGCCGTACATCGCGCTGCAGCTGCGCGCGGTCACCGAGAGCTACCAGGTCATCAGCAGCGCCGGCCCGGAGGACGCGCTCGGCCTGCCGAGCGCGGCGCCGGACTTCCAGGCCGCGTTCTGGATCGCCGCCGGCATGGCGATCTTCACCATCCTCTTCGGCACGCGCAACGTCGACGCCAAGGAGCAGCACCACGGCGTGGTCGCCGCAATCGCGCTGGAAGCGGTGGTCAAGCTGGTGGCGCTGCTCGCGGTCGGCCTGCTGGTGGTGTTCGGCCTGTCCAACGGCATCGCCGACAGCTTCTCGCGCGCGGCGCCCGCCCTGCTGCATGCGCCCGACGCGTTCGGCGCGCGCTGGGTGACGATCACGCTGCTCTCGGCCGCGGCCATCGTCTGCCTGCCGCGGCAGTTCCAGGTCACGGTGGTGGAGAATGCCGACGAGCGCCACCTGCGCACCGCGTCCTGGCTGTTTCCGCTGTACCTGCTCCTGATCACGCTGTTCGTCCTGCCGATCGCGATTTGCGGCCTGAGCCTCCTGCCGAAGGGCTCGAACCCGGACATGTTCGTGCTGACGCTGCCGATGTGGTCGAGCCAGAACACGGTGGCGCTGCTCGCGTTCCTGGGCGGCTTCTCCTCCGCCACTTCGATGGTGATCGTGGCCTGCATCGCGCTCTCGACCATGATCTCGAATCACCTCGTCATGCCGCTGGCGATGCGCCTGAAGTGGGTGCCGCACAACGCGAGCGGCGAGGTGCGCCGCTTCCTGCTGATCACCCGCCGCATCGGCATCTGCGTCATGCTGGCGCTCGGCTTCCTCTATTTCCGCCTCAGCGGCAGCAGCGACGCGCTGGCCGCGATCGGGCTGATCTCCTTCGCCGGCGTGGCGCAGTTCGCGCCGAGCCTGGTCGGCGGGCTGTACTGGCGGCACGCCAACGCCAGCGGTGCGATCGCAGGCCTCGTCGCCGGCGCCGCGCTGTGGGCCTACACGCTGTTCCTGCCGAGCTTTGGCGGCGGCCTCGTGTTCTCGCCCGAGCTGCTGCGCGACGGCCCGTTCGGCCTGGCGCTGCTGCGGCCGCAGGCGCTGTTCGGCATGACCGGCCTCGACCCGCTGGTGCATTCGCTGTTCTGGAGCCTCTCCGCCAACGCGCTGCTGTTCGTGCTGGTGTCGCTGGCGCGCCAGCCGCGCCCGATCGAGCGCCTGCAGAGCACGCTGTTCGTGGACGTGTTCCGGGCCCCGGCCGAGGCGGCCTCGGGGCTGATCCGGCGCACCGCGTCGGCGCAGGACCTGGACGCGCTGGCGCAGCGCATCCTCGGCGCCGACGAGGCGCACCGCTTCTTCGAGCGCGCGGCGCGCGAGCAGGGGCTGGAGCGCGGGCCGCCAATCGCCGACGACGCCTTCATCTCGCAGCTCGAGCGCAAGCTCGCCGGCAGCATCGGCGCGGCCACCGCGCGCGCGGTGATCTCGGAAGCGGTGACGCTGGAGACGATCAGCCTGGACGAGCTGATGAAGATCGCCGACGAGACGCGGCGCATGGCAGAGCACAGCCGCCAGCTGGAGGAGAAATCGCGCCAGCTCGAGGCCGCGGCGGCGCTGCTGCGCGACGCCAACGCCCGCCTGAC
>Ga0335085_10017210_pt1 | contig 10424 bp, 13 predicted proteins | sample Lox_Sample_45_FD_206712 | JGI IMG/M metagenome (GOLD analysis project Ga0335085, IMG submission 206712) | Soil microbial communities from Loxahatchee National Wildlife Refuge, Florida, United States - Lox_Sample_4.5 | ecosystem: Environmental > Terrestrial > Soil > Wetlands | place: USA...
AATTGGTGCATCCCGAGGACCGCACCCGTTTCATAGCCAAGCTGGAAGATGCCGCCCTCACAGGACGCTTTGATGAGGAGTTCAGGATTGTCCGGCCAGACGGCGGGATTCGCTGGATTTGGAGCAAGGGCTTCATTGTCGACGATTCGCCTGAGACTGCAAGGAGGCTCGCCGGGATCGCCCTCGATATCACGTCGCGCAAAGTGGCGGAGCAAGAGACCGCTAAGCATCTGGCCGCCGCCGAGGCGGCTCAAGCAGAGGCCGACGCACTTCGCAAAGCAACGCTGACGTTGACGAAGAATCTCCGGATGGACCAGCTCTTGGACGCCTTACTCCAAACACTGCATCCCATCGTGCCTTTTGATTCGGCGTCCGTGCTCTTACTGGAAACTCCCGACGAATTCCTCGTTGCGCGAGAAATGCCCTTCCCCGCAAACAGAAAGAACCTGCTCATTATCGGGATGAACCACAGCCGTTTTCTCCAGGACGCAACCCTTGGACGCAAGAGCATTTTCCTTGAGAACACACAGAACGAGCCGGAATGGCGGGAGCACGCAGCCTTCGGCTGTGCTCGCTCGTGGATCTGCATCCCCCTCGTGGTTTCAGAAAACCTGGTGGGTTTGCTTTCCGTCTGCAGCAAGGAACCCGGTAGATTCACTCGCGACCACTTCAAGTTCGCCAAGTCCCTAGCACTGTCAGCGGCCGTCGCTATCCAAAACGCGCGCCTCTACGAAAGCGTCGCGATCTACGCCTCAGAATTAGAAGTCCAACTAAAGAAGCTCAAAGAAACACAGTTAGCGCTGGAGCAAACGCAAGCTCGCTCCCGAGGTTCATCCACCTGAGTCACTTCAGCGTATAATCGCGAGCATGGAACGATTTCAGATTGCTCATATACTTGTTCAGGGCGTGAATCTGATAGTTGTATTCGTTAACTCTTCTCTCGGATATCGTACTCCTGACGAGCAACAACAAGTTGTAGCCTCGCTCCAAGCATGCGCCAGTGCGGCCGGCCTAGCCGGAAATGTTGTCCCTGTGTGGCGCGACGCCTCGGGGAGATTGAACTTCATTGCTCCACCCAATCAGCATCCGTATTTCAAGAGCGCGACTTTCGACTATCTCTACGCAAACATCAACAAGACCCTGACTTGCGGGTAGAACGGAACTTTGTCAGATCAGCTTTGAGCGGATCACGAATTAAGAGTTCCCGGAATCATGATGAACTACAACGTATTTATTGGATGGTCAGGCGAACGCAGCCGTCTCGTGGCAGAGTTCCTCCGTGGGTGGATTCCAAAGGTCGTCCAATCGGCAAGACCGTGGATGTCGGAGACCGACATAGAAAAAGGCAGCCGCGGACTCGATGAGATCACGAAGGCCCTCGCTGAAATTAGGGTGGGAATCACGTGTCTGACGCCGGAGAACCTACAGCGTCCCTGGATTTCCTTCGAGGCAGGGGCTTTGTCAAAGACAATTGGTGACCGAACGCGACTGTGCACCTACTTGATAGGTGACCTTGCACCTCAGGACGTTCTCCCTCCTCTTGGGATGTTTCAAGCCACGCGCGCCGTCCGTGACGACACCTTCAAGCTGGTACGCACAATTAACGTCGCCGTTAGCAGCGACCCCGTCTCGGATCCGAACCTTGAGGAGATTTTCGACGCTATGTGGCCCAAGCTTGAACAGCGCCTCTCAACACTCCCTCAGCCCGAAGAAATCGCACCACCCAAGCGATCTACGGATGACATGGTCGCCGAAATATTACAGATTGTGCGCACTGAAGCTAACACTCGTAGTGGGACCGCAATCTTAGCTGGAATTGCCACTTCTGGCGTCAGTGACACAATCAACCCAACTCCTCTTCAGGGCCTTGCTCCCAAAACTTTAACTGGGGAAAAGAATGAAATACCGCCGAATACTTCTGGTACGTAGAAATTCCTGGCCCCCTTATTCTCGGAGTTTGGGAGTTTAGCCAACGGCCTCTCCCAGCCCCTCTTGTGTACCAATCACTCCAACCTTCAACCTTCCGTAGGCCACAGATCGTCACGTAAGTAAAGTATCTACAAAGGTTCTTCCCACTCAGCCCTTCCTGCCGAAAGAGTGCGCCTAGCCATCCGCTTCTCCTGATCAAGGGTCTGCGCTTCGCTTCGATGAACGCACAGAACGCGCCCTTGACAGCGCGGACGGCTAGTCGTTGGGGACCTCCAGGAAGGGCATTTGTTTCTTATGCACCGCTCCGCGTTGCCTAAGAGGCAAAAAACCACACCTTCCGAAGGAGACAAATCCCATGCAAGAAACGACCAAGGTAGTTCTATTTCCACTCGGCCAGATTGTCGCTACACCCGGCGCGCTGGCCGCACTCGAAAAAACCGGACAAACCCCGCTCGACTTCCTGTCCCGGCACGTGCGCGGCGATTGGGGAGAACTCGACGAGCACGACCGCAAGGAAAACGAACTCAGCCTGAAACGCGGTTTCCGCCTGCTGAGCAGTTATCGCCTTTCTTCCGGCGACACCAAGGTATGGGTCATCACCGAGGCGGACCGCAGCGTCACAACCCTGCTTTTGCCCGACGAGTACTGAGATCGCGAGAGGAGAACTGACGATGTCGCGCAATGGACACCGACTGACAATGGACGACTTCTTGGCACAGGACGGACGCACGCTTGAAGAAATCTGCGAGGCCGTCCTCATTGGCGAAGAAAACGCCCCCGCACTTTGCGACGAAGGCTGCGAAGTCGAACCGGACGGCGTTTGCCCTCACGGCTGCCCCTCGATTCTGCGAGCTGCCGGAATGATCTGAAAACCAATCCACCCACAACCGCGAAACGAGATGAAGAAAAAGGAGAAAAGAGATGAACGCGACCGAAACGACGAAAGCTACGCAGGAGTACCGCATCATTCCGATTGCGCAGTTGAAGGAATCGAGCACCAATCCCCGCAAGACCTTTGACGAGAAAGGGCTGCAAGAACTCGCCGAAAGCATTCGCAGTAAAGGCGTGCTCCTGCCGCTCCTTGTGCGGCCCGTTAACGGGCACTACGAAATCGTTACCGGGGAGCGCCGCTACCGTGCATCGAAACTGGCCGGGCGTGGCAGCGTCCCCGCGACGGTTCGTGAACTCAGCGACGAAGAGTGTTTGGAAATCCAACTGATTGAAAACCTGCTCAGAATGGACTTGCACCCCTTCGAAGAAGCGCAAGGCTTCCGTGCCCTGCTCGACCGAGAGGGAGGCGGTTATACGATTGAGAAGCTCGCCGCCAAGACAGGCAAGAGTGCCTCTTTTATTGCCAAACGCCTTTGCCTCTTAGACCTCATTCCAGCCGTAGCCGATGCCTTCACCACTGGACGAATCGGCGTCGAGCACGCGCTCTTGATTGCCAAACTCGCGCCCGAAGTTCAGGAAGAGGCTCTCAACCACTGCTTCGAGGGCTTCTACGGGGCAGGGGAGAAGGACCGCAGCCTTGTTCCCGTTTCTCGCTTGCAGGCATGGATTGAGCACAACGTCTATTTGAGCCTCAAGTCTGTGCCGTTCTCGAAAGACGATGAAACGCTGGTGTCGGAAGCGGGCAGTTGCGCGAATTGCCCCAAGCGCACTGGATTCAACAGGCTGCTCTTCTCCGAAGTGCGAGAGGATTCGGATTCCTGCACCGATGTCACGTGTTTCAATCGCAAGCTCGACGCGCACATTGCGCAACGCGTCGTCAAGATGCCGAATTTGGTGCAGATTTCGAACAACTACCGTATCACGGATGAGACGCCCGCTCTCCCGCGCCGTGACTATGTGGAAGTCGTGGCCCGGAAGAACCAGAAGGGCAAGGACACACTTCCCGAACACAAACTCTGCAACCATTTGAAACCCGCAATCCACACGGATGGCATCGAGAAAGGCCGTCTCGTGAAAGTCTGCGCCAACCCCGAATGCAAGATTCACTTCGGAAACCGACAGAAAGAAGAGGAGCAGCAGCTTCGCTGGAAAGCGGAGAAGCTGGCCGCAAACCGGAAGGCCAAGCAGACCGTGAGCCTGCGGCACCGCGTCCTCGCCGAAGTGCTCAAACGCGCCAAACCGCCGTTCCGCGAAGAAGAGTTGCGTCTTGTGGCGCAATTCGCCCTCGGCACGCTTTCACACGACCTCGCGTGCCGCCTTGCGAAGCGTCACAGCCTCGAACCCGCGACGAAGGGCCAGGATTGGGAACTGGCCGAGAAAGCACGGTTGCTTTACAAGACTGCAGACGGCGCAGCACTGGCTGCGCTCATCTTCGAAGCGATGCTACTCGCGCTTGCCGCGAACACGACCGAAAGCAAGGACGACCTACTGGCCGACGCCGCCAAGCTCTATAAGGTGGACGTGAAAGACCTTCGGCGGGAAACGAAAAACGCGTTGAAAGAGAAGGCCTTGAAACTCAAGGTTCCTAAAACCGGAGGAGCGAAAGCGCAAGCGAAAACCAAAAAAGCCCATTCGTAACGATTGTTCAAGACCCAAGCGAGGCCGTCCCGAATGATGGCCTCGCTTTCTTCATACATATTCAATCAGCCTCAGGAGGAAACGTTCGCGATTCCGTGTGCCATCCATAGGCTTCGTTCAGGATTCGCGCGACCTCTACACGGTGCGCCTCGCCCACAATCACCATCACGGACCCGGCAGCGCTAAAGCGTTGTGCAGCTGCATGAGCCATCGCCTCATCTCTTTCCGCTATCGTCATCTGGTCGGCACCGTGAGCGCGGATATCGGCGTACGCGCAGCCGACCTGTTCCGCGATAAGGCTGGCAATCGTTCGTTGCGGAGAATTGACGATTTCAGTGCCCCTGAAAAGCGCCCGCAACTCCTCGGGAATGCTCGCCTCTTCCGCCCTCAGATGGTTCCACACTTCGGTGTCGTCGCCTGCTTCTTCCGCGATGCCGTCAACGTGCTGCGCCGCGACCGTCTCGCGGAGGAGTTGCTCCCATCGATCGCGAAGTTGCTCGTGTTCCTCGGACCGATCCTGGCGCCGCTGGAATTCGTGGGAGGTGCCCAGAACGATCGCCGAGGTTTGTGGAGCAGAGTCCGCCATTTTTGCCGATTTCACTTTCCGAGCGCCAGCCAACGGCTTCTACCGTCGATTCGCCGCCGAACCTCAAGGGCGAGGATCCGTGTACAGTCGTCCCGGCATTGACGAAATCCAGAGCTGGCCATCTTGTACGTCGAACCGAAGTCCCAACGCCAGTCATTACGGTTTTCCTTCACTAGTTCGCCGCACTGGAGTCGCTCTAGAGCCGTGGCCAGCATAAGTCCGCTGGCGGCGGACAAGAACGGAAGCGCCGCGTCGGTTTTTGTTCCCGCCGGAAGTTCAACGCTGCCTGTGGAACATTGAAAGGTTGGCGAACCAACCTCGCCGGCGCGACACCAGATGCAATCGTCCACACCAGCGATGTGGCGATGAAGCTGGCTCAGCCAGTTGTTTCCCGTCGTGGCATGGAGAGTAACGGTATTGTTGCGGCTCGCGATATAGTGCCGGACATTGTGGTCGTTTGCGAGCCCAAGAACGACATCGTAATGCTCTTCCACTACTTTAGATTGGTGATACCACGCGGCGTCGGGCCGGCCGTTGGGAAGCCAGGACGCCGCGAGTTCCGCTTTATCTTTGGCTTTCCTGTCGGGCCATCCTGCATCCGACGCCACAAAAAGCAAACTGCGATTCAGATTGTGAACCTGGACTACGTCTCTATCCACGACAGTCCATTGTCCGCGCGCGCCGAACGCACGCAACCAATAGACGAGCGACGACGCAACAGCGCCCGCGCCCACCACCAGGACGCGTCCCACATCCAGCGGAGGTAACGACTCCGGACCTAAAGAAGCTTCATGCTCTTCCGCATAATTCCAAACGGACACTGAGCGCGGTACTGTCTCCAGACCGACCATCGAACGAAATCCCGCAGCCGCTCCGAGACAAGAAGCAAGAGCGGCCCCACGGAGCGTGCCTGCTTTGCTCGAGAAACCAACCGGATGGCGACTCAGGTAGCCAACGGCCTGGTCCGCTCCGAGATACCAGTCGTATTGCCCTTGCACATTATTTCCGAGAGCGAGGGACACGACACGCCCAGGCTGCGGGCTCCCGATTCGAAACTCCCCGCAGGGATCGATTCTCGAGCACATGTGCACAAGCGTCTCATCGAGCGTGGGGCGGGCAAAACGGATGGGAACACGCAGCAGTATCGGAGTAGTAGGGACATCGAACGTAATGTGCCGGTGCACGCGCGCGAGTTGATTTGCGAGGGCCAGCAGAGCCAGTTGACCCGGGGGTTCCGTCGCAGCCTCGGCATCGATAGCCACGTGCGCCGGCCAGACTTCGAAATCGTGGTTCCCTATGTACTCCGCAGTGCGGAGATCGCGTTCCCTGTAGAACTCGGTGCAGTCATGCACGAAGATCGACCTGTGCCGGCGCAATAACAATCCCGGCCGCAACCGAGGCGGCGGAACACAACACCCATCGGCCGTCCTGAAACTGATGAACCGAGGCTTGGCTCAACTGCGTAAAGCGAATACCAAATTCCGGAACAACAATCGAGAGCATCCCCTCGAAGGGAAGCAGAATAAGGCGATCGTCTCCATCGGAATGCCGCGTGTCGCGTCCGGGGTGAGAATGTATCTGACAGAGGATACCGACACTATGAGCGCGGGCTACGCGAGCCGCGCTGCCTACCGCTTCGGCACTGGCCATCACTCGCTGATTTGAGTGTTCTGCATCGGGAACGATGACTTCGAGGATCACCGTCGGCCCGCATCCTTCGCTCTCGCGTCCGGCCCAGAACGCCATCCCCTCGTGGCCTCCGTCCTCGATGCCGGCCAGGGCAAAACTCACCAGTGCCTCTCGCGTCGCGGGGATGACCGATTCCGCAAGTACGAATGAACCTCGAAGGTCGCCCGCAGGAAGCGGGCGAGTCCGATGCACGGGCAAATCGCTTCGCTTAAATGTCGACTTTTTCATGGATTCGCCATTCGCTCCCGCGTGTACAGGAAATCACGATAAATGGCCTGCAGCATATCTCCGATCGTCTCCGCATGAATCTGGCCGGGGCCGGCGTTCAGCCAGTTCGCCGGGCCGCCCCAGTCTCCGTGCGGGCCGCCCTGATCCGTATATGCCAGCCGATTGAAGGGAACACAAATAACGGCGGTTTGATTATGGATAATAAATATGGGTGCTCCGAATCGTGTCTGGACACCCCTCGGAAAATCAGTAGGGCGTCCGGCAGTTTCCCCCTTTTCACCCGTGAAGGTCCATTCAGGGGGCAAGGCTCGATACTCACCGAAAGTCCCACGCAAGAAATAGATTGACCCGCCCTCGGGTTGCACAAACTTGACCCGCAAGGTGAGTTTGTCTGGAAGCCATTCCAGAGGAATGCCATAGCGCTCGGTCCAACCGCGCGCGCCCTCCAATTCCGCCTCGACAATAATCCGTGCTTGCTCGGCGGGGATCACTCCTGTACCCCGCCTCCTGTATCGATCAGCTCGAGTTTCTCGCCGTTGTGCACGTGTTCCTCTGCGAGAGTCTTGTTGTTGTCAAGAACCCGCGGCGGATTAGCGGTCGTCTGAAGTCCCGGGTTACCACCCTGGTAACCGAAGGCGGTTGCGGCCTCGCGTGCAGCCTCCCCAACGCGCAAGGTCTTGCGCCATTCGAACTCCTTCGGTTGCGGTGACCGAGGCGAGTAGACAATCACCTTGACCGTATCGCCATGGGTGTGAGTTGTTTCCTGTTGGGCCGTGGTTTCCATTGAATTCCTCCTGGGACTAGCTACGCCCCGGTAGTTGGTCGAACTCCCGAATAGGAAGTCCTCATCTTGTTCATGCGTCTGAAACCGGGGAAAATTGCCAAAGGTGTTGAAGAAGAGGCTAAAGTTCTCATTAGTAGATGGCAATTTTAAGCCTCCCCGAACGAATAAGTAAGCAGCGATGTCGGTAGACGACCGATTTCGGGATGTCGATTGGGAAGTCGTCCTGTACAAACTCACGGTGCGCGCCCGCCAGCTCTTCCTGACCGCGCAAGCCAAGGGCTACAGGAACGCCTTGGCGCGCGCCTGCACGGACCCGGACGATCTGGCTCGGTCGGTGATTGCGGAAGCTTTGAAAAACGACCGCGTGAAATACAAACCGGGGAAAGGCGCCAGCTTAAGTACCTTTCTTTGTAAGGTGTTGGAGCGAGATTTCATTGACCTGCTACGAAAAGGAATCCGCCTAGATCGCCGTCTGGATGCGATTGAAGACCTCAAGCCCGAGTCGCCTAGGGAGTTGGGCGTCGTCTACGACGTCAACGATGGCGGCAAGAGTGCGAAGCGCCTGGAACTTCGGGCGATTGCCCTCCGGGCTGCGGTCGGCCAAAAGGATCTGGAAGACTATGTGACCGCTGCCTTCGATTGCGGAGCAGTTACAAGGAGCGATGCGGCCACCTGCTTGGAAGTTTCCCCAAGCGAGGTCACCAATCTGCGCAAAAAGCTTATGCGGCACCTGGGACTCACCTCTACCAACGACTCTAACGAAACAGGGGGTGAAGAATGAACCAAGACGATCTGGAGAAAGACTTGAACGAAATCATCGCCGAGTCCAGGAGGCTGCTGGGCGACGTGGAAGAAATGGATAAACCCGAACTCGTGGAGATGCTGAATAATTCCGAGCGGCCTGCCGAGGCCGTACGTCAAGTTGCGTTTTCGGTGTTTGAAAATCTATTGAGGGAATACAGACTGCGCGGCGAGCATCCTCCACAACGGTACATCGATCTAGTGACTCAACTGCGTCCCGCCCAAAATCTCTCTCACAACCAAGACACCCTGGTTAAACAGGCAAAGAAATGGGTCGCCGATTTGCTCGCTGGCTCCGCGGGCGGCACGGAGACAAGCTTGCAGTTTGCGTTTCATCACCGGGCGGAGCTGACGGATGCCGACCGCAGAATCTTGGAGGAAGCCGAGGCCGAGGTGAGCCGGAAGATGAAGAGGAAGAAATGAGTAACGCGGCCCGAGTATTCGCCGACGAACTTGTGACCTCGCTGAAGCTGACTGCTCCGGTGGACTTGGTCGACGTTACGCGCGCCTTGGGACTAGAAATCCGCTATTGCGAATCGTCCGGGTTTGATGGGGCCCTCATTTGCTCAAAGCAAGGTCGCGTTGGAACGGTTTTGGTGAAGAAATCGATTCGCGAATTAGGCCGGAGGAAATTCACCATCGCCCATGAGATCGCGCATTATGTTCTTCCCCACCATGGTTCGAGCGAAAATGTTTGCAGTTCTCGCGAGGTGGAGAGCTGGGATCGACGCCTGCCCGACCAGGAATTGGAAGCCAATATCTTTGCCGGGGAGCTCTTGATTCCAGAGCGCCTTGTCAATCCCGCCGTGAAACGGGGGAAACCGACAATGTCCATCATTCGCGACATGGCAACGAGTTTTGAAACCTCCCTAACCGCCGCCGCCTACCGCGCGATGCATCTCACTCCGTTCCGAGCAGCAATTGTGTGGAGTACAAACGGCATCATTCGGTGGTTCAAAGGATCGGACGAGTTTGAAGCTTTTGTCTCCGTTCGCGAATCAGTGGCCGAGGGTACTTACGCGTACGACTGCTTCCGTCAGAAGCCGGTTCCAGACGAATTGAAGACCGTGCGAGGCGCTTTGTGGCTCGCTGAATCACGGCGAGGCCATCCGGATTACATTTTTGAGCACTCTCTTTGGCTTCCGTCATACGACAGTGTGCTGACCCTCTTATACATCGAACAAAGCCGCCACGCCCTTGCAGACGACGAGCAGGGAACTCTTGACGAGCTCGATCCCGAAGAATTCACTGTGAAGCGGAAGCACTGGCACCCGTAGCGTCGACTCGATCTCATTCCCGCTTTTTTGGGGGTCGCTGCTGCGTAACCTCTGTCAGTCGCGCTAGCGTCGTTCCCCTTCCACGCCTATGGTGCCTCGTTCCTCTTGCTGTACTTTACGATATTGCCTGAGTGCCTAAATCGCCCTTCTTTCTCGGTCCTCGCGATACCGTTTCCAGGACACGGTGCCACGGGATCGTTCGCTGAGTTACATCCGCCACCTGCTTCAATGAGGATCCAGCGTCCCTCATGTGTTTGCTTTCGCACTTTCCCAAACGCCCTGGCGATTTTTCGTTTCCCTCTCCATTCCACCCTCTCCATTGGGCACGGCTTCGCGGGAATTCCTGCGCCCGGCGGCTTCGCAGCTTCTGCTTTCACGGTTCCTCCCGGACGGCACGGTTCCCTCCCATAAAGCAGCCGCTTGCCTTGGGAGCAGACCCGTCTCGCTTTCGAGTGCCCCAATTACGAGGGCAGAAAATGGAGATTTTTCAAAAATGTACGTATATGTTAAGTGGAATAGCTTTGAGTGGCTCGGCTAACCGTCGAATGATTAGAACACGTTCGCTGGTTGACATGCGACTCCCGGAGCACAGGCCTGCGCC
>Ga0335085_10017211_pt1 | contig 10424 bp, 9 predicted proteins | sample Lox_Sample_45_FD_206712 | JGI IMG/M metagenome (GOLD analysis project Ga0335085, IMG submission 206712) | Soil microbial communities from Loxahatchee National Wildlife Refuge, Florida, United States - Lox_Sample_4.5 | ecosystem: Environmental > Terrestrial > Soil > Wetlands | place: USA: Florida...
ATGCGCGCCGCCGAGCGGCTCGGGGATGACCTCCTCGACGATTTTGAACTCCGCGAGATTCTGCGCGTTCAGCCGCAGGGCCTCGGCGGCCCGGGCGGCGGCGCCGGCGTCTTTCCACAGAATTGCGGCGCAGCCCTCGGGCGAGATGACGGAATAGTAGCTGTTTTCGAGAATGAGCACCCGGTCGGTCACCCCGATGCCCAGCGCTCCGCCGGAGCCGCCCTCGCCGACCACCACCGCGATCGTCGGAACCTCCAGCATGGCCATCTCGCGCAGGTTCACGGCAATGGCCTCGGCCACGTGGCGCTCCTCGGCGCCGACGCCGGGATAGGCGCCGGGGGTGTCGATGAAGGAGATGACCGGCAACCCGAATTTCTCTGCCATTTTCATGAGCCGCAGCGCCTTTCGGTACCCCTCGGGGTGCGGCATGCCGAAGTTGCGGGCGATCTTCTCGCGAGTCTCGCGACCCTTCTGCTGGGCGACAAGCATCACCGCATGCCCGTCGAAAAACGCCGGGCCGCCGATCAGCGCCTGGTCGTCATGGAACTGCCGGTCGCCGTGCAGCTCCTGGAAACCCGTGAACAGGCTGTCGATGTAGTCGAGCGCATAGGGCCGCTTCGGGTGCCGGGCGATCTGCACCCGCTGCCACGGCGTCAAGCCGGCGTAGATCTCCTGTTTGGCCGCCTCGATCATCTTCTCCAGGGCGGCGATCTCGCCCGAAAGGTTGAGGTGGTGCTCGAGCGCCTGCTGGTGGAGTTGCTCCAGATGCCGCTCCAGTTCGCGCAGCGGTTTCTCGAATTCCAGCGTGTAGGCGGGCTTGGCCATGCCCGAAGGCTACGCCGCGGGCGGAAGCGGTGTCAACCGGGCCGGTGGTGGGGATAGGGCAGGATTTGTTACAATCCGCGCGGCCCCCTCGCGCCGCTGCACGACGAATCTGGAGCGCCCGCCGCCGGGCGGGTCGTTTACTCTCAGACATTGGCGCGGGCCGTTCACTCCAAAGCATCGGCGCGGACCAAGGGCCAGCCCTACAACCGGCCGCCTACTTCTGCAGGCCTGACTCGATCTCGATGGTCACGGCGACATCCTCGCCGAGCATCTTGCCGAGGACGGCCGGGCCGTTGACGCCAAAATCGGCGCGGTGCACGGTCGTCGTGGTCTCCCAGGCGGAGAGCATGGCGCCCTGCGCTCCCGGACCGAAGCCGAGCAGCTTCACCGCCAGGACGACCTCCTTGGTCACGTCCCGAATCGTGAGGTTGCCGGTGACATCGAAGGTGTCATCCCCCGTCTTCTTCCACGAGGTGCTCTTGAAGGTCATGACGGGGAATTTGGCGACATCGAAGAAGTCGGGCGACCGCAGGTGGCCGTTCCGCTTCTCGACGCGCGTGTCCACGCTGGCCACGTCGATGGTGGCGGTGACCGCACTGTTGGCGAGGTTGTCGCGGTCGACGGTGATCACGCCCTCGAACTTGGCGAAGCTGCCGGGCACTTTGCTGACGAAATGCCGGATCGTGAACCCGACCGAGGAATGGACGGGATCGATCTTGTAGGTCTCAACGGCGGCCCGTGCCGAGGCGAGCAGGCCGGATCCGACGGCGACGAGCGCGAGGAATTGGAGGGATCGTTTCATGGTGGCGGAATGGATTGCTGTTTTGAAGGAGGGGCAGAACGAAGCCCGGTTTCCCTTTTTAGCAACTGGCCGCCCAAACGCAATCCGCCAGCCGGGCCCGGACGATCTCAATTTGCGATCATGGGAGGAATGCGCCCCCCGGCCTGAGCCAAGTCGAGGCCTGCGCGTTTTCGGACGACTTTGGACTTTCCGCCGGAAGCCCTCCGGGCACCATCAAGCGGAACGAACGCCACCCTGATGAACATACGCGAACGCATCGAGGCCTTTTGGTCCGGGGAGCGGCCCGACCAGATCCCGTACACGATTTATTGGAACGAGTGGCGACACACGGCAGACGATCCGGCGTGGCCGGCGCTTTACGCGAACGGCCTGGGGGTCACCTGGTACCTGCGCTCGTTCGCGACCACCCTGCACGGGGTCGAGTCCGTGGACGAGACCTACGTGGAGGCGGGCCGGCCGATGCGGCGGCAGATCCGGCGGACGCCGGTGGGGGAGATCCACGCCACGTGGGAGCGCGGCTGGAACCAGAAATACTTTCTCGAATCACCGGCGGATTACCGGGTGATGACCTATGTGGTCGAGCACACGGCGATCACGCCCTGCTACGACGCCTATCGGGCGACGGCGGCGGCGCTGCCCCCGTGGGGCGTCGCCATTCCGGAACTCTGGCGCACCCCGCTGCAGCAGATCCTGGTGGATTTCGCCGGGCTGGAGAACTTCTGCTGGCACCTGGTCGAGTACGAGGAGGAGGTGCGCAGGCTGTACGACGCACTGCTGCGGAATTTCCGGCGCGTCGTCGAGATCGTGGCCGGCGGGCCGGGTCGCTATCTGTCGAATCTCGAGAACTTCACGGCCGACACGCTGGGGCCGCGGCGGTACCGGGAGTTCCTGCTGCCGGTGTACGAGGAATGCTTTCCGGCGCTGCACGCGGCCGGCAAGCTGATCGGCTGCCATTACGACGGGCGGCTGGCGAGCTGCCGGGAGGCGATCGCGGGCGCCCCGATCGACGTGATCGAATCGCTGACGCCGCCGCCCGAGGGCGATCTCACGCTGGCCCAGGCGCGCGCGGCGTGGCCCGCCAAGCTGTTCTGGTCGAATCTCAACGTGGGGTGCTATGAACTGCCGCCCGCCGCGCTGAAGGCGCTGGTCCTCCAACGGGTGGCCGAGGCTGCGTCCGACGGGCGCAAGCTGGCGTTCGAGGTTTCCGAGCAATACCCCGCCAACTGGCGGGATTCGATGCCGGTCGTGCTGGAGGCGCTGAAGGAAACCCGGGGCTGACACCGGGAGACGGATTTGGCCGGCAGATGGCCGTTCCGGCTCGGCGCGCCGACGGGCTCGCCCGGGGCGACGGCTCATCCGCACAATCCGGCGGGCGCCTACAGGATCAGCATGGCGTCGCCGTAGCTGAAGAATCGATACTCGCGGGCGATCGCCCCGGCGTAGATTTCCCGGATCCACTCGATGCCGTCCGTGGAACCGGGGGCGAGGAAGGCGGCCACCAGACAGAGCAGGGTCGAACGGGGCTGGTGGAAGTTGGTGATGAGGGCGTCGACACCGCGAAAGGCGCAGGGCGGACGGAGGAAGAGCTCCGTGGCGGCGCGGTAGGGCTGTTCCAACGGCCTGGCCTGGCCGCCCAGGAAATCCTCGACCGCCCGCACGGTCGTGGTCCCCACGGCGACGCGGCGGCCGCCGGCAGCGCAGAGCAGGCGTTGCGCGGCCACCGGGAGTTCATACACCTCCTGATGCATGGGGTGCTGTTCGATGGTCGCGGCCGTGATGGGGCGGAAGGTGCCGAGCCCGACATGCAGAGTGAGGTCCGCCACGCGGACGCCACCAGCGGACAGTTGCGCCAGGAGGTCCGGGGTGAAATGCAGACCGGCGGTGGGCGCAGCCACCGCCACCGGTTGCGCGGGATCGGCATAAACGGTCTGGTAGCGTTCGCGGTCAAGCCGGCGCTCGTCCTCGGTATGGCGGGGATGGATGTAGGGCGGCAGCGGCACCTGGCCGAGACGGTGGGCGATCGCCACAAGCGATTCGCCGCCCGCCGTGGTGAAGGCGACTCGCGCCGTGCCGCCGGAGTCCTTGGCCACGACGGTGGCGGCAAAGGCCGGCTCGCGCGCGAAAGAGGCGCCGGGCGGCAGCCGCCGGCCCGGCCGGAGCAGGCACCACCATTCGTTCGCGGCGTCGGCGGGCCGCAGGAGGAAGCACTCCACTTGTCCCCCCGTCGGCCGGTGCGCCAGCAACCGCGCCGGCAGGACCATGGCGGTGTTGCGAAAGAGTACATCGCCGGCGCGCAAAAAGCCGGGCAGGTCGGCGAAGACGTGGTGCGCGATGGAATGCGTGCGGCGGTCCACCACCAGGAGGCGCGAGTGGTCGCGGCGCGCCGCGGGGGTTTGCGCGATCAGGCGCGCGGGTAGCTCGTAATCGAACAGGTCGGTGCGAAGAGGCACGGGGGGACAAATCGGAACCGCAGCATGTGGGTAATGCCCGCCGTCGCCAAGCCTATGGCGGACAGCCTCCGCGCCCATGCCCTTTCGGCTGGGCCTCAGCCGCTTTAGGCTGAGGACTGGCCTGCCAGCCGTAGCCCAACGGGCGGAGGCTGGAGCCGAGCGTCGGATTTGAACCGACGACCTGCTGTTTACGAAACAGCCGCTCTGACCAGCTGAGCTAGCTCGGCCTGCAAGAGGGGAGGGATTTCGCGATTTTGTCCCGGGCGAGGCAAGCTTTTTAGCGGTCACGCGAAGGCGCGATTGGGCCGTCCGACCGGGGGCGGCGAAGGCCATGCGCGTTCGGAAAGCCGGCGCCGAGGCCGGACTACGACGGCCCGGGGGGCGCCCCGCAGCGGACGCCGGTCAGTTGTTGGCGATCGCATCGTCGCCCAAGGCGCCCTGGAGTCTGCGACGAAGCCGGAGGGCGACGATCTCGGCCCGGAATCGTGCGCTCAACAGCTTGAGCCGCCGGCGCGTGTCGAGGGTCTCCAGCAGGGTCTGCTTGACGACGGCATCCGCGCACAAGCCAAACGCGGCCAGATCCACGAACGTCTCCGGATCGTCGATGATCTGCAGAAAGTCAGCCATCCCGCCCGGCGCGGCGCGCTCCAATTTCCGTTTGAGTTGCACGAGGCGGGCAGCTTCGTCGCGCAGCTGGCGGCTTATCTCGTCGCTCGCTCCCGGCGTGGAGGTCAGGTGGCGGATCAGCATGAAGCGATAGGGATCCTCGTGGACGATCTCGGCACAGTCCACGCGGCAGAGGCCCTGGAGCAGGAGGTCGGAAGTGCCGTTGGCGTTCTTCTGGCAGGCGCGGATGATTCCCGCAGTCGCCACGCGGCAGGAAGGCTCGAACTGCCCGGCGATGGCAGCGCGCGCATGATCCAGGCGGGCCACGGCAAAAATGCGGTGCGTCACCAGCACGTCGCGCAACATCTGCTGATAGCGCGGCTCATAAATGTGCAGCGGCAGCAGAGCCTGCGGAAAGAACACGGTGTCGGGCAGCGTCATCACCGGGATCGCAGTCGGCAGGCTGATCTCCATTTCCATCCGGCCAGGGTAGGCGGTTCGCCGCGCGATGCAAATGGGTCGCGAGTCGGCGGGTCTGTGACAGCCGGCCCGCGTTGGGAGGAGAGGTGGGACAAAGGTGTGACAGGCTGGCGTGTCCGCGGCCGGCGGCGGAGCTGTTCGGCAGTCGGGAAATGATTTTTAGAGCTTCAAAACGAAAGAGTTAAGGGACCCCGGGTCGCCGAGGCACAAGCTCTGCTGGAAACTCCGCATGAGCCACGTTCTCGGTATCGATTTGGGTACAACCAATTCCTGCATGGCGATAATGGAGGGCGGCGAGCCGGTGGTGATTCCGAACGCGGAAGGCGGCCGCACGACCCCGTCGGTCGTCGCCTTCACGAAGGGCGGCGAGCGTCTCGTCGGCCAGGCGGCGAAACGGCAGGCGATCACCAACCCCAAGAACACCGTCTTCTCCGCCAAGCGCCTCATCGGGCGCAAACATTCCGAAGTGCGCGAGGAGATGAAGAATTTCCCGTTCAAGGTCGTGGAGGGCAAAAACGGCGACGCGTACGTTGAGGTGCAGGTGGGGGAGAAGATGGAGCAATTCGCCCCGCAACAGATTTCGGCGATGGTCCTCGGGAAGATGAAGGCGGATGCCGAGGCCTATCTCGGCGAGAAGATCACGCAGGCGGTCATCACGGTCCCGGCCTATTTCAACGACTCCCAGCGCCAGGCCACCAAGGATGCGGGCAAGATCGCCGGTTTCGAGGTCCTCCGCATCATCAATGAGCCGACCGCCGCGTCCCTCGCCTACGGGCTGGACAAGAAGAAGGACGAGAAGATCTCCGTCTTCGACCTCGGCGGCGGCACGTTCGACGTCTCCATCCTGGAGATCGGCGACGGCGTGTTCGAGGTGAAGGCCACCAACGGCGATACCCACCTCGGCGGCGACAACTGGGACGACGCCATCATCATGTGGCTGGTCGACAGTTTCAAAAAGGACAACGGCATCGATCTGCGCAAGGATCCCATGGCGCTGCAGCGGCTCAAGGAGGAGGCCGAGAAGGCCAAGATCGCCCTGTCGTCCGCCCAGTCGGTGGACATCAACCTGCCCTTCATCACCGCGGATGCCACCGGCCCGAAACATCTCAATGTCACCCTGACCCGCGCGAAGATGGAGCAGATTTGCGACGCGCTCTTTGCGCGCTGCCTCCAGCCGTTCAAAAGCTGCCTCAAGGACGCCGGCATGACCGCCTCCGACATCAACGAACTCGTCCTCGTCGGCGGCATGACGCGCATGCCCAAGGTGGTGGACATCGCCAAGGATCTCGGCGGCAAGCAGCCGCATCAAGGGGTGAATCCGGACGAGGTCGTCGCCGTCGGCGCCGCGATTCAGGCGGGCGTGCTCAAGGGCGAGGTGCGCGACGTGCTCCTGCTCGATGTCACGCCGCTCACGCTGGCGATCGAGACCTACGGCGGCGTGGCCACCCCCATGATTCCGCGCAACACCACCATTCCGACGAAGAAGACCCAGGTCTTCTCCACGGCGAGCGATAGCCAGCCGTCGGTCGAGGTGGTGGTCACCCAGGGCGAGCGGCCGATGTCGCGCGACAACAAGGTGCTCGGCACCTTCCGGCTCGACGGCATCCCGCCGGCGCCGCGCGGCCTGCCGCAGATCGAGGTCACCTTCGACATCGACGCCAACGGCATCCTGCATGTCTCCGCCAAGGATCTCGGCACGGGTCGCGAGCAGAAGATCACCATCCAGGGTTCGTCCGGCCTGTCAAAGGATGAGGTCGAGAAGATGACCCGGGAGGCCGAATCGCACGCGGAGGACGACAAGAAGCGCCGCGACGAGATCGAGACACACAACCAGCTCGACTCGGTCATCTACCAGCTCGAGAAGACCGTCAAGGAAGCCGGGGACAAGCTTCCGGCCGACGTGAAATCGAAGCTCGAAGCCGGCGTGGCCGAGGCCAAGAAGGACCTCGAAAGCAAGGATACCGCCCGCATGCGCGCGGCCATCGAGAACCTCACCAAGCTCGGCGGCGAGATCTACGCGCAGGCGCAGCAGGCCGCGGCGGCGGCGGGTGCGGGCGCGGCGCCCGGCGGCGAGGCCGGCGGGTCCGCCCAAACCGAGCCCAAGAAGAAGAAGACCGACAAGAAGTCCGACGTCGTGGATGCCGACTTCGAGGTCGTCGACGACAACAAGAAGTAACGCCCCTTTTGCGCGCGCTCATTCCGGTTGGACGCGGGGGCGCGCATTCTTCCCCGATCACCAACCTCTCAACCCAAAACCCAAACTCAACCACTATGGCTAACGTTAAAATCAAGCCCATCGGCGATCGTGTTCTCGTCGAACACATCGAGGAAAAAGAGCAAGTCCGCGGAGGCATCATCATCCCGGACAGTGCGAAAGAGAAACCCCAGGAGGCCAAGGTCATTGCCCTCGGCACCGGGAAACGAGAGGAAGACGGCAAGCTCCGTCCCTTCGAAGTCAAAGTCGGCGACCGCGTCCTCATCAGCAAGTACGGCGGCACCGAGGTGAAGATCGAGGAGAAGAAATTCACCCTCGTGCGCGAGGACGACATCCTCGGCATCCTCGTCTGAACCGACCGTCACTGAACCCAGAACCCTGAACACTGAATCTTACTCACTATGCCTGCCAAACAACTCATTTTCGAAGAAGCCGCGCGCCAGAAAATCATGCGCGGCGTGGAGATCCTCTCGCGTGCCGTCAAGGCGACGCTGGGGCCCAAGGGGCGCAACGTCGTCATCGACAAGAAATTCGGGTCGCCGACCGTCACCAAGGACGGCGTGACCGTGGCCAAGGAGGTCGAATTGCCCGAACCCTACGAGAACATGGGCGCCCAGATGGTGAAGGAGGTCGCCTCCAAGACCTCGGATACCGCGGGCGACGGCACCACCACCGCGACGGTGCTGGCCGAGGCCATCTACAAGGAGGGCCTGAAGAACGTCACCGCCGGCTCGAACCCGATCTACCTGAAGCGGGGCATCGACAAGGCCGTCGAGGCCGCGGTCGGTGAGTTGGCCAAGATCTCCAAGAAGGTCTCCGATCGCGAGGAGATCCGCCAGGTGGCCGCCGTCTCGGCCAACTGGGATTTCGAGATCGCCGACAAGATCGCCGACGCCATGGACAAGGTGGGCAAGGACGGCACCATCACCGTCGAGGAAGCCAAGTCCATTGAAACCACCCTCGAGGTCGTCGAGGGCATGCAGTTCGACAAGGGTTATCTCTCGCCATATTTCGTCACCAACGCCGAAAGCATGGAAGTCGTGCTGGAGGACGCCTACGTTCTGATCCACGAGAAGAAGATCACGGTTCTCAACGACCTGCTGCCGCTGCTCCAGACCGTGGCCAAGAGCGGCAAGCCGCTGCTCATCATCGCGGAGGAGGTCGAGGGCGAGGCGCTCGCCGCGCTCGTCGTCAACAAGATCCGCGGCGTGCTCAACGTCTGCGCGGTCAAGGCGCCCGGCTTTGGCGACCGCCGCAAGGCCATGCTCGAGGACATCGCCATCCTCACGGGCGGCCGCTGCCTGACGGAGGACCTCGGCATCAAGCTGGAGAACGTCACGATCAGCGACCTCGGCAAGGCCAAGCGCATCACCATCGACAAGGAGAACACCACGATTGTCGAGGGATCGGGCAAGACCGCCGACATCCAGGGGCGCGTCAAGCAGATCCGCCGCCAGATCGACGAGACCACCTCCGACTATGACCGGGAGAAGCTCCAGGAGCGCCTGGCCAAGCTCGCCGGCGGAGTCGCGGTCGTCAGCGTGGGTGCCGCGACCGAGACCGAGATGAAGGAGAAAAAGGCCCGCGTCGAGGATGCGCTCCACGCCACCCGCGCCGCGGTGGAGGAAGGCATCGTCGCCGGCGGCGGCGTCGCGCTGCTCCGCTCCCTCAAGGCGGTCGACGCCCTCAAGCTCGAGGGTGACGAGGCCGTGGGCGCGCAGATCGTGCGCCGCGCCATGGAGAGCCCGCTCCGCCAGCTCGCCGCCAACTCGGGCGTGGACGGCGGCGTGGTCGTCCAGAAGGTGCTCGAGGGCAAGGGCAACTTCGGCTTCAACGTGGCGAGCGGCGAGTACGAGGATCTGGTCAAGGCCGGTGTGGTCGATCCGACCAAGGTTACCCGCATTGCGTTGCAGAACGCCTCGTCCATCGCGGGCCTGTTGCTGACGACCGAGGCCATGATCACCGAGATCCCGGAGAAGAAGGAAAAGCCTTCCATGCCCCCGGGCGGCGGCGACATGGACTACTAAGGCTTCCGAATTCAAGGGCGCTCCTCAGAAGGGAGCGCCCTTTTTGTTTTCCGCCCTTCGTGACGTCGTTGCCGGGTAATTCCTGCATGGGGTCGCGGACTTCCGCCGCAGATCTGTTCCGTGAAGAGTGTCTGGACGGATCTTGTGCCGACGAGAGTCGAGGCATTGATCTGGATGACTCAAGATCTGCGCTTGCTGGCGTGCATCGGACCTTGCGAGGGGCAGGCTGTGGCACAGGCTGACGGCGTGATTTCCAGCGTGACCCAGGTTGACCCGGGGATCACGAGCGGGGCACCGTGTTTCGCCGGCACGCGGGTGCCGATGCAGGCGTTGTTCGATTACTTGAATGGCGGCCGTCCGCTTGCCGATTTCCCGGCGGATTTCCCGACCGTGTCCGAGGGCCAGGCGCCCACGGAAACTCGGGAACGGTCGCCGGGAATGTCGAAAGGCGGGCCAGAGCCGATGGCTTGACCTGCTCGCCATATCGTCTTTATTGGGGCGATATGACGACCCTCTCTCCCACCAAGGCCCGAGCCAACCTCACCCACTGGCTCAAACGGGCTGCCGCGGGCGAGGATGTCGGCATCCTCTGCGGCGACAAGGTCATCGCGCTGCGGCCTGTGCGCGTATTCTCGGAGGACTCCGATTATGCCCGGCGCGTGTACGGCGCCACCGATGCCGAACTCGATGCTTTTGTGAAGCGGGCGGATGCGGAACTGAACCGGGACCGCAGAGCCGGCCGGATGACCCGATACAAGGGCGACTTCGATGCCGCCATTGGGCATTGAATTCTCGGGCCGATTCAAACGGCAGGCGCGCACGTTGCCGACCGGGCGCCGGGCGGTCGTGGCGGACGCGCTCGGGGCTCTGAGCATCGCATTCGGCCAGCCGCGTCTGCACAGCGGTCTGGGCATCCGACGCTTGAAAGGTGCCTACTTCGAATTCCGCGTGGATCGTGATACCCGCGTGGTCTTCAAGGTGGAGGGGAGCGTGGCGAGCATGTTGCTCGTGGGGTGCCA
>Ga0335085_10017212_pt1 | contig 10424 bp, 7 predicted proteins | sample Lox_Sample_45_FD_206712 | JGI IMG/M metagenome (GOLD analysis project Ga0335085, IMG submission 206712) | Soil microbial communities from Loxahatchee National Wildlife Refuge, Florida, United States - Lox_Sample_4.5 | ecosystem: Environmental > Terrestrial > Soil > Wetlands | place: USA: Florida...
CTGGCGTCGGCCTTCTGTCGACTTGGACGACGGCCCCGCGTGTAGGCGCCGAAGAGCCCACGAGAGTGCAGACAGCCCCACCCGAAGTGCCGCAGCGCGTGACCTTGAAGGGGCCTTACATACGCGCGGCGTACAACAGGGAAGGCTATGTCATCCTCGGATTCCGCTTCGCCAACGCGTCGATCGACGAGGCCTGGATGATCCTCGACGTCGGCCTCGCCCTCCTCGACGGGGTACCGGACTACTCGTTGAACCGCGAGGGGCTGTCTCTCACCACGCCTGACGGCCAGACGATTCCTCTCGCGTCCATCAGCGAGTACCGGAAGGCGAACCTCCGCGCCATGGAGAATCGGGCGCTGATCTACGCCCAGGCCGACTCGATCGACTACTTCCCCCGGAACGCGTTCCGGGCGTGCCAGGTCCGCTTCTTCTCCCGCGAGGACGACCCCGGGTTTGCCCGGGCGGGGTTTGCCCGGGACCGACTCGACCTCTCCGACCAACTCGGTTGCCAAGGCCGACTCTACTTCGAGGTGCCGGGCGGGATCGCGTACGGAAACTACTGGCTGAACGTGAAGTTCGAGAAGAGCACCGTACGGGTTCCGTTCCGGATCCTCACAAAGGAAGAAGACGAGCTGCTGAACAAGAACTTCGGAGAGATCAAGAAGCAGGTCGACGGCGCTTTCAAGAAGAAGAAGTGATAGAACCACTAAGGCCGGTCGAGCACGTTGGGAGGGCGCAGTGTGCGTCTCGATCGTCGCGGCGATTGCGGTTCTCTCTGCCGCAGCAGACCGGCCCACGCTGCGAGGCGTGGTTCCAGGGAGCGACGGGTCGCCGCTTGCTGGCGTGACGGTCATCGCCTACACGGCTCGGCACCTCGACCTTCTGTCCGTCCTGTTGACTGGATTGTGGGCGGAGGGCGACTACAGGAGTGGACGACCCCTTCGAGATTTCGCGCCTCGTCCTCAGTGACGGAGATGAGCCCAGCATCATCGACGCCCACGCGGCGGCATCGACTGCCGCGCGGTGCCCGGACGGGATCGGCCAGGAACCGCATCGGGTCAGGGGCCGCGCAGGAGGACGCCGCCCGGGTCGACACCCGGCGCGTCGCGGAGAGGGTGTAGTCTTGTCGGCATTCGGGGCGTCCATGCTGATCTCCTCCGGGCCCGGCGAACCACGCTCGGGGCGAAGCCCGTCCCGACGGGAGCGGTTGGACCGCCCGCGATCGGCAGGCTTGGGAAGTGAGTGACGGGGGGCGCGCCAGGATGGAAGGGAGCCGGAAGTGCCTCGGTTTGTGGTCTTCAATCAGAAGGGCGGAGTGGGCAAGTCCACGATCTCGGCGAACCTGGCCGCGGCCGCGGCGGCGCGGGGCGAGCGCACCCTGCTCGTGGACCTCGACCCCCAGGCGAACGCCTCGCAGTACCTGCTGGGCGCGGTCGCGGCGGAGGCGAAGCCGAACCTCGTAGACGTCTTCGAGGAGAGCCTGTCGTTCCGCCTCTTCAAGACGGACCCGAAGCTCTTCGTCCACCCCTCGCCCTTTCCCAACCTGGACCTCCTTCCCGCCCACCCCGGGGTCGAGGCGCTCCTCGGCAGGCTCGAGTCGCGGCACAAGATCTTCCGTGTCCGGGAGGTCGTGGACGCGCTCGCTTACGGGACGGTGTTCTTCGACACCCCGCCGGCCTACAACGTCCTCTCCCTCTCCGGCCTCGTGGCCGCCGACCGCGTCCTCATCCCGTTCGATTGCGACGACTTCGCCCGTCGGGCGATCGGACCCCTCCTCGAACGGGTCGAGGAGGTCCACGGCGACCACAACCCCCGCCTCCGGGTCGAGGGCATCGTGGTGAACCAGTTCCAGGGCCGGGCCAACTTCCCGCAGCAGGCGGTGGATGAGCTGGTCGCGGCGGGCCTGCCCGTGCTCGAGCCCTACATCTCCTCCTCGGTGCGCATCCGCGAGTCTCACCACGCCGCGCGTCCCATGGTCTTCTTCGACCCCTCGCACAAGGTGGCCGGCGAGTTCGAAGCGCTCTACGATCGCCTGCGCGCGCCCCGGCGGGAGAGGCGGCGGGCGAGCTAGAATCCGGGGGAAGGACACACGCCGGGGGACCCTGGAACCCGGAGGAGGACGGATGGCCCACACCTACGAAGAGCTGAAGAAGAAGACGATCGAGGACCTGCGCGAGATCGCGAAGGGGCTGGACCCCGAGTCGGTCAAGGGATTCACGCAGATGAACAAGGAGCACCTGCTCCCGGCCCTCTGCAAGGCCCTCGGGATCGACGTGCACAAGCACCCGCACCACGCGGCCACGGGGATCGACAAGTCGAAGCTGAAGGCCCGGATGCACGACCTCAAGGCCGAGAAGGCGAAGGCCATCGAGACCGGCGACGGCGCCCGGCTGAAGGCCATCCGCCGCGAGTACCACCACCTCAACCGCAAGATCCGCTCGGCGACCGTCTCCTAGGCCCGCGCGACGCGCGAGCCGGAGGGGCCCGTCATCCCCGGGGACAACGGGACCGCGTCGGGGTCACGCTACTCGTCGGTGCACAGGCAGTGGGCGTACACGCCGCGCGGGTCGTTCCAGCGGGCGAGGCGTTCGACCTCGGAACGGAGCGAGCGTAGCCGTCCCTCGACCGAGAGGGCCGACACCGAGGCGGAGGGGTCACGGAGCCAGCCCCCGGCCTGGGCGGCGTCGAGAGCCGAGGCGGCGACCCAGGACAGGAGCCGCTCGCGGAGGCTCTTGGCCTTCTCGACGTAGAAGACGCGGTAGCCCTTCTCGAGCTTCGCCCGCCTCGCCGCCGACTCGACGGCCTGGTCCAGGCCGCCCAGCTGGTCGATCAGCCCGAGGGCCTTCGCGTCTTCCCCGCTCCACACGCGGCCACGGGCGATCCGGTCCACCTGCTCGCGCGTCATCTTCCGGGCCTCCCCGACCCGGGCCAGGAATTCCTCGTAGCCGTGGTCGATGCTCTGCTGGAAGACCTCGGCCACGCCGGGGTCGAGCGGACGGTCCGGGCGCAAGGCATCCGAGAAGCGTGTGGTGCCCACGCCGTCCGTGTGGATTCCGAGGTACCTCGCGAGCGGCTTGTCCACGGTGGGGAAGAGGCCGAAGATGCCGATGGAGCCGGTGATCGTTTCCGGCGCCGCCCAGATCTCGTCGGAGGCGGTCGAGATCCAGTACCCGCCCGAAGCGGCGACGCTGCCCATCGAGACCACGAGCGGCTTGCCGGCGAGCCGCACGAGCTCGCATTCCCGCCGGATGATCTCCGAGGCGAAGGCGCTGCCGCCCGGGCTGTCCACGCGCAGCACCACGGCCTTCACCGACTCGTCCTCCCGGGCCTGCCGCAGCAGACGCCCCGTCGAGTCGCCGCCGACCGTGCCCGCGGGCTGGCTGCCGTCGAGGATCGTGCCCCGGGCCACGACCACCGCGACGGCGTTCCCCCGTCCCGTGGCCCCGCTGCGGTCGCCCCCTCTCGCCCGCAGGTACGTGTCGACGTCGACCTGGCGGAAGGACTTCGCGGACTTGTCCTCGCCGACGAGCTCGATCAGGCGACGGCGGACCTCGTCGCGGGGGGCCAGCTTGTCGACCAGCTTGGCGGCGAGGGCCAGCTTCGCGAGGTCGCCGTCCGCCGCGCGCAGGCGCTCGGGGAAGCTCTCGATGAGGCCGGTGATGTCCTCGGGCCTCATCTTCCGCGCCGAGGACACGTCGGCCAGCCAGTCACGCCAGAGGTCCCCGTAGAGCTTCCGCGACATCTCCTTGGCCTCGGGCGACATGTCGTTGCGGAGGTAGGGCTCCACGGCCGACTTGTACTCGCCCACCCGGAAGACGTGGACCTCGACGCCCAGACGGTCCAGGCCCTCACGGTAGAAGCTCCGCCACCGGCCGTAGCCCTGCAGGATGACCATCCCCTGGGGATGGAGAAAGACCTCGTCGGCCTGGGAGGCCAGGTAGTACTGGGGTTGCAGGTAGCCGTCGGCGTAGGCGATCACCCTCTTGCCGCTCTTCCGGAAGTCGGCGATCGCCGCCCGGAGGTCCCGCAGCTTCGTGAGGCCCGCCTCCGACAGGTCGTCGAGGTCCAGGAAGAGGGCCTTGATCCGCGCGTCGTCCTTCGCGGCGCGGATCGCGTCGAGCAGGTCCTTGAGCAGGGTCTCGCTCGTCTGGTTCCCGGCGCCCGCCGCCTGGCCGACCAGGCGCTCGATCGGGTCGGGTGTCGAGAGCTGCTCCACGATGGCGCCCCGTGGCTTCACGACGAGGGCCGCGCCGTCGGGCACCTTCGCCCGTCCCGTCCAGGCGGCGACGGCGAGCCCGCCCAGGATGCCGAAGAAGAGGAGGTTGACGACGAGACGCCGCAGGACGTCGAGCCCGCGGGCGACACCGGCGAGGGCGGAACGGCTCTTGCTCATGGTCTCTCCTCTCGGTCCAGAAGGGCGGCGGCGGCGGCCCCGTAGCGGTGACCCTCGGCGGCGCCGGCAGGGAAGAGGGTGTCGAGGCGTTCGACGTCCGCCGGCGACAGCCGGACGTCGAGGGCGCCCAGGTTCTCCTCGAGGTACTTCCGGCGCTTGGTCCCGGGAATCGGCACGACGTCGTCGCCCTTGGCGAGGACCCAGGCGAGAGCCAGCTGGGGCGCGGTGCAGCCCTTCTCCCGCGCCATCTCGCCGAGGCGCCGCGCCCGGTCGGCGTTCCGCTCGAGGAGCCCGGCCTGGAAGCGGGGAGAGGAGTGTCGCCAGTCGTCGCTCGCCAGGTCGTCGGGGGAGTGAAGGCGGCCGGTCAGGAGGCCGCGGCCCAGGGGGCTGTAGGCGACGAGGCCGATGCCCAGCTGCCGGCAGGCGGGAAACGCGCCCGCCTCGTGGTCGCGGGTGAAGAGCGAGTACTCGCTCTGGAGAGCGCTGATCGGGTGCACGGAGTGGGCTCGGCGAAGCGTCGCCGGAGAGGCCTCGGAGAGGCCGAGGAAGCGCACCTTGCCCGCCTGGACGAGCTCGACCATCGCCCCCACGGTTTCCTCGATGGGGGTCTTGGGGTCCACACGGTGCTGGTAGTAGAGGTCGATCGTCTCGATCCCGAGCCGCTTCAGGCTGGCCTCACAGGAGGCGCGTACGTACTCGGGCCGGCCGTTCACGCCGCGAGCGAGGGGGTCGGCGCCCCGCACGATGCCGAACTTGCTGGCGACGATGACCGACGTCCGCCGCCCGCGGAGCGCCCGGCCCAGCAGCTCCTCGTTCGCGTGGGGGCCGTACACGTCGGCGCTGTCGAGCATGGTCACGCCGAGGTCGAGGGCGCGGTGGATCGTGGCGACGGACTCCTCCTCGTTCCGCGGTCCGTAGAAATCCGACATGCCCATGCAGCCGAGGCCGACCGCTCCGACCTCGAGCCCCTGGGTGCCGAGCCGCCGCGTCTTCATGGGGAGCCTCCCGCGGGATGGGCGGTTGCGCCGCGCCGCAAGCCATCTTACCCGAGCCTCTTGCCGGGGCCGGCGGGAGCACGCGAGGCGACGCGGCTCAGCTCGTCCGGGACGAGGGGGGCGGCGGGGCTGCGGACGGCGGTGCCTCGGGAAGCGGGCGCTTCGATGGCGGCGCGGTGGGGGCCTCCGCGGGCGCGGTGGCGGGCCGCGTGTGGACGGTGATTGCGGTGAAGACTCCCTCGAGCTTGATGTCGTAGCCGGGAGCGTTCGGGTCTCCGGTCGTCTCCCGATCGACGGCGTTCAGCGGAAGACCCGCCCCGAGGACGCGGACGGGAGTCCCTGCGGGCACGCTCACCTTGAGCGCATTGAAGACGCCGTTCAGGACGAGGGTGACCGGTGCCTCGGGCTTCGGCAGACGGAGGTCGAAGGCCATGAACACGCCCCTGATCTCGCCGCCACCGACGCGGCCGGCGGAGAAGTCGAGGCGCCCCTCGAGCCCGGCTCCTTCGACGTGGAGACGGACGGGCAGATCCCTCGGAACCGCGAGCTCCCAGCGCTCCTTGTGCCCGGGCAGGAAGACGACCGCGTTCTTCTTCCCGGACACGAGCCGCAGGCGGGCCTCGTCGCCGTTCAGGTCCGTCTCGAGACGCGACCGCTCGGACCGTCCGGTGGACCGGCCGTCGGCCATCAGACCGTTCGGGAGAGCGCGCGACTCCACGTCGAGCCGGGTCCCGGCGACGCGGGCATCGAACAGGAGGCGGCGGGCACCGTCGGCGCGGGTGGCCGACTCGGCCGTCCAGGGTCCCGCCTCGATCTCGACGGGCCGGGCGCCCCTGGCCACCCACACGAGTCCCCCGAGGATCACCGCCGGCCCCAGGAGGACCAGCCACGGGGCGCCACTCTTCTCGAAAGCGATCCGGATGCCGGCCGACATGATGAGCAGCGGCCACAAGGCGATCGCGTCGAGCCAGAAGGACCAGGGCAGATATCCGGTGGTGTTGAGGAGCAGGAAGACCGCGAACCCGGCCAGCTGGATTCCCTCGGCCGCCCGCGGCCAGTTCGCCTTGGGCCGCTCGGCTTCGGCGCCCGCCGCCTGGGTCATGCTGCTACCCCCTGTCCCACACCAGTTTACGGGACGGGGGAAGAGGGCGTTCCGTCACCCGCCGACCGGGTCCGGCCGTTGACCGATTCCGGGGAAGGGAAGGCGCGTGGGGAAGCCCGGAGGGGACCCGGCCCGGCCTTCTAGCGGGACGAGCGCCCCGCCGGAGCCTCGGCCGGGGCATGCGACGCGGTGGCGGAGACGCTGCGGTCGACGTGGACGGAGCCGTTCACGGTGCCGAGTTCGAAGCGGGCGCCGCCCGTTCCGATCCGCCCCTCGATCCGGCGACGGGTCTTCCGGGCGTCGGCCAAGTCGAAGTCGCAGCCGACGCTGCCGTTCACCGTCCGGGCCTCGATCTCCGCGCCCGCGTCGGAGGGCAGCGTCAGCCGGAGGGACCCGTTCGTCGAGCTGAGCGCGCTGCGGCCGGCGGGATCCACGCGAGCGAAGGCGACCTCGACGCCGCCGTTGACGGTCGAGGCCTCCACCTCGCTCACGGCGCCGGTCACGTCCACAGTCCCGTTCACCGTCCTCGCTCTCACCGCCCCGGCGACGCCGTCCACCTCCACCCGGCCGTTCACGTCGGCCACCCGGACGCGGGCGCCCCGGGGCACGCTGATGCGGTAGTCGACCTGCCCCGTCCGGCCCAGGAAATGCAGATGGGGGTAGCGCGTGCGGACCGAGACGTGGTCCCCGTCGCCCTCGATCTCGACCCGCAGCTCCTTGAGGGCGTGCTCGCTGCCGGCGCGTTTCTCGGCTTCGATGCGGACCTTCGCCGTGTCCCAGGCCGTGAGACGGACGGTGCCGTTCGTGTTCTCGAGGCTGAACTCCCCGTTCGCGGAGAGGGGGCGGCTCTCCTCCAGCGTCTCCCGGGCGGCCATGCCGAAGTCACCGGCCATGCAGCCCGACAGGGCGAGGCCGGACAGCGAAACGAGAGCGAGCCACGCACGCTTCATCGGTTTCCTCCGCTCTGAACCTGATCTACGCACGCGGACCGCCCCAGGTTCGGGAAGGTTGAAGGTCCGGCGTCAGGGGAGGCGGCCGCCCGGCGGGCCGTAGCGTCTCGCCTCGTCGTCGATCACCAGCACCCAGTCCCCCTCGGCCGGCGGGGCGAACGTCCGCGAGCCGGCTCGCTCGAACGGGGCGACGGGCGTCGCGACTCCCGTTCGCGGGTCGAACCAGTGGGCGCGCAGGCGGCGACCCACCAGCCGATCGAGGTCGACCCGCACCTCCCTCCGCGCCGCGGGCAGGTAGGCGAGGAGGGTGGTCCGGTCCCGCGTGACCGCGGCCTGCACCCCCTCGTCGGCGCCCGACTCCCAGTGGCCCTCCACCACGACCTGGTGTGCGCGGTCCGGCTCGAGGTCGTACCAGGGCCGGGAGCGGAAGAGGGCGATGACGTGGGTCATGTACCGCGCGCCGGGCGAGTCGAGAGCCGCTTCCCAGCCCCGCCCGCAGAACCACAGCGGCTTGTTGCCGAAGAGGTGCCCGGCGGCGCCGGAGAGAATGGCGCGGTAGGGGTAGGCGCGCACGTCCTCCGCGGTCCGCCCCCCGAAGTCGTTCTCGTAGTGCGTCTCGATCAGGAAAGTGGGTCGGGGCGGCTGTCCCTCGCGATCGGCGAGGATGCGCCACGCCACCGGCCCGTAGGTGTAGGAGCTGTTGAGGTCGAGCCACCCCTCGTCGCCGAAGTAGTCGAAAGCGGCCGTCCCGTTGGCCCAGTGGGCGGTGTGCAGGTGGCGGTCGTCCACCTCGCGGATGGCCTGGGCGAGGGCCCGCACCTCGTCGCGCACGTCCCAGGGGTTGCGGTCGCCGCCGTGCACCCAGACGAGGTTCGAGAGGCCGTGGTAGCGCTTCCCGATCCAGAGGCCGTACTGGCGGCAGCGGGGAGGCCCGGCCTTCCGGAGCAGCTCCACGTAGCCGTCCTTGTCGGCGCCGAGGTACGCGGGCGCCACCAGGAGGAGGAAGCCGAGCCTCTCCGCCTCCTTGAAGACGTGGTCGACGTGGGCCCAGTAGGGTTCGTTGGGCTGCGTCAGGTCGTCCTCCGAGAAGGGCTGCTGGCCGTAGCGATCGGGGCCGTAGGTCTTCCCGCCGTCGGCGTCGTAGGCGTCCGGCACCGAGACCATCAGGGCGTTGAAGCCCTGGGCCTTCCTCACCGCCATGTAGCGGGCCGCCTCCTCGAACGTCAGGTTGTGGGTGAGCGACCAAGGCGTGTCGCCGTGGATCAGGAACGGGACGCCCCGCTGGTCCACGAGGGTGCGGCCGGTGGGGCCGATCCGGACCGGGAAGACCGCGTCCTGGGCCTGGAGCGTGGCGGGACCGGCGGCCAGGGCGAGGCACGTGCCGAGGGTCACCCGCAGGGGGGCGCTCATGAGGACCTCCTCCGTCGGGTCGAGCGTATGCCGGCGTGGCGGCACAGGCAAGAGCGCGGACGGTCGCGCTATCCTTGCCCTGCGATGGGCCAGACTCGCGTCGACCTGCAACACCTTCTCGAGGACCTGCGCGACGCCTATCCGGACGCGATCGAGGAGACCATCCTCTCCGAGGTGGTGGCGAACGCCCTCGACTCGGGGGCGGCGGCAGTGCGCGTCCTGACGGACCCCTCGGAGAAGACGATGGTGGTCGTGGACGACGGGTGCGGGATGAGCCGGCGTGAGCTGGCCCGATACCACGATCTGGCCGCGAGCACCAAGACCCGCGGGGAGGGCATTGGTTTCGCCGGCGTGGGCATCAAGCTCGGTCTGCTGGTGGCGGAGGCGGTCCTCACCGAGACGCGGCGCGGCAACGTCCATGTGGCCTCCCGCTGGCACCTCGCCTCGCGCCAAAGAGCACCATGGCAGTGGGTGGCGCCCCCCGGGTGGGTGGGGGAGCGCGGCACCGCCGTCGGCCTGAAGCTCCACAACCCGCTGTCGCCGCTCCTCGACGCCGGCTACGTGGAGGGCCGCCTGCGGCTTCACTTCGAGCCGCTCTTCGACCCCACGTTCGACGCAATCCTCGCCGAGCGCTATCCGTCTGGGGTGGCCTTCACGGTGAACGGCCGGGCCCTCATCCGACGCCGGGGGGGAGAGGCCGCCGAGCGGGAGTCTCTCTTCGTGCGCCTGCCCCGAAAGAGGAAGCCCGCCGCGGTCGGATTCCTGGAGCGGGTGGGGGCCGCGCTCCCGGAGGACCGACAGGGCCTCGCCGTGAGCACCCTCGGGAAGGTGATCCGGCGCGGATGGGACTGGATCGGCCTGGCGTCTTCGTCGCCAGGCCGGGTCGGCGGGCTCATCGAGGCGCCGGGACTCTCGGCGGCGCTGACTCTCAACAAGGGCGACTTCGTCCGCGCCGGCCGGCGTGGCATCACGTACCTGGCCTACCGGAAGGCCTTGCAGGAAGCGGTACAGTTCCAGCTCGCCGCATGGGGCGAAGCACGCGACCGCGAGGACTCGGCGCGGCGGCGGGCGGCCCGCCCTCTCGAGCGCGACCTCGAGACGGTGCTGGTGGACCTGGCCGACGAGTTTCCCGCCCTCGCGGCCCTGGTCGAGCGCCGGCCCGGGGGCCAGCGCCGCCTGCCGTCCAGCGCCTCCCCCGATTCGGGCCAGGAGGCCTCGGCCCTCGCCCCTGCCTGCCCCGTCCCGGTCGCGTCCGAGAGAGAGGCAGCGAGTGCCGGGCCAGCTCGTGCGGAGGGAGGCGATTCGGACACGGGCGACAAGCCTCTCCTCGATGGTGAAGAGCCGACCCCACCCGCTCCGGTCGTCGGGGGCAGGCTCTACGCCCCCGCGACCGGCGGCGCGCGGCGTCCCACCCGCTACGGCCTCAGCATCGACTTCGAGCACCGCCCCGAGTTGGGAGACCTGGGGCGGCTGGTCGAGTCAACCGTGCTCATCAACTCCGCGCACCCGGCCTACCAACGCGCAGTGGTGTCGCGCTCCGAGGGCTACCACGCCGCGCTCGCGGTCGGGATGTC
>Ga0335085_10017214_pt1 | contig 10422 bp, 6 predicted proteins | sample Lox_Sample_45_FD_206712 | JGI IMG/M metagenome (GOLD analysis project Ga0335085, IMG submission 206712) | Soil microbial communities from Loxahatchee National Wildlife Refuge, Florida, United States - Lox_Sample_4.5 | ecosystem: Environmental > Terrestrial > Soil > Wetlands | place: USA: Florida...
GCGCGCGGCGTTGATGCTTTCGCGATAGCCCGGGATGAACTGGAACGCCAGCCAGCGGAAGACGTAGTCGATGATGGACGACGCGTTGCGGATTTCCGCATTCTTTGTGAAGCCGGAGGGTTCGAAGCGCTGGTGCGCGAATTTCTTGAGCAACGTTTCGAGCGGCACGCCGTATTGCAGCGACATGCTGGTCAATGTGCCGATGGTATCCATGAGGCCGCCGATGGTGGAACCTTCCTTGGCCATGGTGACGAACAATTCGCCCGGCTGGCCGTCCTCGAACAAGCCCACGGTCAAATAACCTTCGTGTCCCGCGATATCGAACTTATGGTTAATGGCCGCGCGCGTATCGGGCAGGCGGCGACGCAACGGCTTGCCGACTTGATCGCGCAGCTTGACCACTTCGACCTCCAATTCTTTGAGACGCGCATCCGCGGAGGCAGCGATCGCGGCCTTGTCGCCGCCTTCGTTGGTCTTTTTGGTGTTGAGCGGCTGCGAGCGTTTGGAGCCGTCGCGATAGATGGCGACGCATTTGAGACCCATTTTCCAGGCCTGGACGTAGGCATCGCGGATGTCTTCCACGGTGCTTTCGTTGGGCATGTTGACGGTCTTGGAGATGGCGCCGCTGATGAACGGCTGGGCGGCGCCCATCATTTTGAGGTGCGCCATGTAGCCGATGCTGCGCTTGCCTTTGTGCGGCTTGAAGGCGCAATCGAACACAGCCAAATGCTCGGGTTTGAGGCCGCTGGAAATGGTGGCGCCATTTTCCTGCACGTCCTCAATGGTGTCGTGTTTCTCGATGTGGCCGATGATGCCTTCGATTTCCCTGGCGGAGTAACCGAGGCGCTGGAGCGCCTGCGGGACGGTGCGGTTGACGATTTTCAGCATGCCGCCGCCGGCGAGGAGTTTGTATTTCACGAGCGCGATGTCGGGCTCGACGCCGGTGGTGTCGCAATCCATGAGGAAGGCGATGGTGCCGGTGGGGGCGAGCACGGTGACTTGGGCGTTGCGGTAGCCGGATTTTTTGCCGCGTTCGAGGGCGCGGTTCCAGCAGTTGCGCGCTTCTTCCTTCAGATAATTGAATTCGGCGCTGGGCTGAATTTCTTCGACGGCGTCGCGATGGAGCTGGATGACGCCGAGCATGGAATCGACGTTGTCCTTCGCGAGCGGCTTGGGAACGTGAGCGCAGCGGGCATCGCGGTAGCCGGGGAACGCGCCGATATTGCCGGCGATGGCGGCGCTTTGTTCGTAAGCGTGGCCAGTCATGATGGACGTGAGGGCGCCGGCGAGGGCGCGGCCTTCATCGGAATCATAAGGCAGGCCGTAGCTCATGATGAGCGAGCCGAGGTTGGCGAAGCCCAGACCGAGCGTGCGGAAGATGTGGGAATTTTCCGCGATGTCCTTGGTGGGATAGCTGGCGTTGTCGACGAGGATTTCCTGCGCGGTGATGTAAATGCGCACGGCGGCCTGGAAGCGTTCGACATCGAACTTGCCGTCATCGCGCTTGAACTTCATGAGGTTCAGAGAGGCGAGGTTGCAGGCGGTGTTGTTGATGAAGACGTATTCGCTGCACGGGTTGGTGGAGTGAATGGGTTCGGTGCCTTTGCAGGTGTGCCATTTTTGAATGGCGCCGTCGTATTGGAGGCCGGGGTCGCCGCAGATCCAGGTGCCTTCGGCGATTTTGCGGAGCAATTGGGCGGCGTCTTTCTTATGCAGCGGTTTGTTGCTCGTGACCGTGCGAGTCCACCATTCCCTGCCATCCAGAGCAGCCTGGAGGAACTCGTCGCTCACGCGAACGGAAAGATTTTCGTTCTGATACATGACGCTGCCGTAGGCGTCGCCGTTGTAGGAGCCGTCGTAGCCCTGCTCGATGAGGGCCCAGGCTTTCTTTTCCTCCTTTTGCTTGGCGTCGATGAATTCCTCGATGTCGCCGTGCCAGTCGCGGAGGGTGTTCATCTTGGCGGCGCGACGGGTTTTGCCGCCGGATTTCACGACGTTGGCGACCTGGTCGTAGACTTTCAGGAAGGACATCGGGCCGCTGGGACGGCCGCCGCCGCTGAGTTTTTCCTTGCTCGAACGGATGGGCGAGAGATCGGTGCCGGTGCCGGAGCCGTATTTGAAGAGCATGGCTTCGCTGTAGGCGAGGCGCATGATGTCTTCCATGTTGTCCTCGACGGATTGGATGAAGCACGCGCTGCCTTGCGGATATTCGTATTGGGTGGCGGCGCGCTCGGCGACGCCGGTCTGGCGGTTGAAAAACCAGTTGCCTTTGCCGGAGGCTTTGCCGACGCCGTATTCGTGGTAGAGGCCGACGTTGAACCAGACGGGCGAGTTGAAGGCACCGTATTGATTCACGCAGAGCCAGGTGAGTTCGTCGTAAAAAATTTCGCCGTCGGCTTTGCTGAAGTAACCGTCCTTGACGCCCCAATCGGCGATGGTGCGGCAGATGCGATGGATGAGCTGGCGGACGGAGGTTTCGCGCTCGGGAGTATTTTGTTCGCCGTAGAAATATTTTGAAACGACGACTTTGGTGGCGAGCAAGGACCAGGATTTCGGGACTTCGACGTTTTCCTGTTTGAAAATGACTTTGCCGGCGTCATCGGTGATTTCGGCGACGCGGCGTTCCCATTCGAGCTGATCGAAGGGCTTTATTTTGGCATCGCTGAAAACGCGATCGATGCGCGCGGGTTTAGTGGCAAGTGCGGCTGCTTTTGCGCCGCGAGCGGGAGACATCGAGCCGGCAGCGGCAGCGGGGCGACGGCGATGTTGCGAGGGGGCTGAAGACAAAACTTCTTCACGGGCGTCAATCATGGTTGCCTCTTTCTGTTTGATTGTTGCGGCGGCTGGCGCGTCTGGGTGTGTGACGACGACAAAACTGCCTTTTTTGTATCTAAAAGTTGACTGATTCTACGGAAAAACGGCCTTTTTGGAGGCCACCAAACCCCAATTAGTGGGGGAACGATAAAAACTTATCACTACGGATTGGGGTTACAAGAAAAAATTGCGAAAAAGTTACGCAAACGTTATTCGCCGGGGAAGATTTTCGCAATCGTGCTGTGAGAGAGGGGTTTCGCGCGGTTGTTCGCGGAGGTGAATAAGTGGGTGGGGATAAGTTGAAAATCCGAAGGCCGAAATCCGAAATCCGAAGGCTGAATGCCAAACTCCATTTCAGCGACGGGGTTTTTTGCTGCGTCTTTTGTCTCCTCTGCGATGCCGGTCGAAATGACGTGGGTCGCGGTCGTCGGGGCGCCGGTGAGGGCGAAATTTGCGGACGGGTTCGACGGTTTTGGGGCGCGGTTTGGGGACGAGGACGATGGGGCAGCCTTCGTAGCCGAAGGCGGTGCGCAGGGAGTCCGCGAGGTATTTCTTATATTGATCGGAAAACAATTCGTCGCGATTGACGAAGAGCAGGAACGTGGGCGGGGCCTGGCGGACTTGCGTGGCGTAGAAAAATTTCAGGCGATGGCCGGCGGAGCTGACGGGCTGGCGGCGTTCGACGGCGTCCTGCAAGGTGCGGTTGAGGATGGCGGTGGGGACTTTTTGCTGCAATTGGGCGGCGACGTAGCGGACGGCTTCGAGCAGGCGCTCGAGCTGGAAGCCGGATTTTGCGGAGGTGAAAATCACGGGCGCGTAATCGAGGAAGAATAATTTCTCCTGCACCCATTCGCCGAATTCAGCGAGGGTGGTCATGACGTTCGGCGCGTGTTTGGCGGTGCCGCGATCGCGGCGCTCGATTTCCTCTTCGCGCGCTTTGCGGACGGCGTCTTCCATCAGGTCCCATTTGTTGATGACGACGATGCAAGCGCGGCGTTCCTCGACAATTTTGTCCGCGATTTTTTTGTCCTGCTCGGTGATGCCCTGCTCGGCGTCGATGACGAGGACGGTGATGTCGCTGCGGGCGATGGAGTCTTCGGAGCGTTTGACGCTGAAGAATTCGATGGAGTCGTCGACGCTGCGCGTTTTGCGCATGCCGGCGGTGTCGATCAAAATATATTTTTGGCGGATGCCGTCGGTTTCGACTTCGAAGGGGACGTCGACGGCGTCGCGGGTGGTGCCGGGGATGGGGCTGACGATGACGCGGTCGGAGTTGGTGAGGGCGTTGATGATGGAGGATTTGCCGACGTTGGGGCGGCCGACGATGGCCAGTTTCAAGGCCGAATCCCGAATCCCGAATCCCGAAACCTCAGTCTCCGATTCCAAATCTTCCATTGGCTCGGACGTTTCAGGGTTTTGGACCGGGAGCAACGCGACGGCGGCGTTCATGAGGGCTTCGATGCCTTCGCCGTGGATGGCGGTGACGGGGAAAATTTTATCGAAGCCGAGGCCGGTGAATTCAGCGACGCCGGGTTCGGCTTTGCTGGTGTCGACTTTGTTGACCGCGAGGAGAATGGGCTTGCCGCTTTGGCGGAGACGCTGGGCGACTTCGCGGTCGAGCGGGACGATGCCTTCCTGGACGTTGACGACGAGGATGATGACGTTGGCGGCGTCCATGGCGAGGTTGACCTGTTCAATCGCGGCTTTGGTGATGACGTCGCTGGCTTTTTCGCGGCGCAGGAGGCCGATGCCGCCGGTGTCGACGAGGGTGAAGGGGCGGCCGTGCCATTCGGCTTCGGCCATGACGCGGTCGCGGGTGACGCCGGGTTGGTCGTGGACGATGGCAATGCGGCGGCCGACGATGCGGTTGAAGAGCGCGGACTTGCCGACATTGGGCCGGCCGACGATGGCGATTAAATCTGACACGGGGTTAAGATGGGGCAGTACGAAGGGAAGCGGAAGAGGAAATGTGCGGTGTAATGTCCCAGATGCAGCCAAGGCTGGATTTTGTGTTTTATAGAGCGCTGTTCGAAGCTTTTTCGTCATTCGCCTTCCAACGGGGGCGAATGACGAAAAAGACCGTTACCTAGGGTAGCTCGCTCCGCGAGCAACCCTAGGCTGAATGATGGAACCCCGTTGGGGTTCTTAAAATGGTTAGCCGCAGAAGCGCTCGAAGGCGCCGCCGAAGAGGTCTTTGACGTCGCGCTGGACTTCTTCGCGGGTGACGTGCCAGCCGGTTTGGGCGAGGTCGGCGTATTTTTCCACGAGGATTTGCGCGATGATGCGGCGCGAGTGGGTCCACTTGTAGATGATCTGGTCGAGGACGCGCGCGTCGGAATGCTGCGGCGTGATGCTCAGGCCGATCAGCTCGAGGCGCATGCGCGTCATTTCGTTGATGATTTCCGGGACGTTCGTGAACCACCAGCAGCCGAAGATGTGGAGGTTGCGGAATTTGCGGGCGAGCACGCAGAGTTCGTGCTGATTTTCGCGGGCGAGCACGGTGGTGAGGAATTTGTTTTCCGGGAATTGGGCGCAGAGATTTTGAATCGTCTCAAGGTTGCTCAGGCCGACGCCGTCGCCGGCGAGTTTCAACGCGGGATTGATCTGGCGGCGCACGCCGGGCATGAGGGCGAGGGGCATGCCGTGCTCGCGGCAGTGCGGCAGGATGGCTTTCTCGACGATTTGCGCGCTGAGGGTTTTGTCCGGGAACTTGTAATCGTGCGGGATGGACGCCATGACGTAACGGGCGTTCATCTTTTTGGACCAATCGGCGAGGAAGCGGCGGATTTCGTCGAAGAATTTCTGGCCGGGTTTGCCGGCGCCGACTTTGTAGCCCCATTTATTCAATTTCGGGCCGGCTTCGGGCCACCAGAGGAACAGCGCATCGATTCGTAAGCAGGCGGTGAAGCGGCTGTCGCGTTTGAAACCTTTTTCCCAAGTGGGGCGTTCGAGGTCATCGAACGGGGAGTTGGTCATGTAAATTTTGTTGAGGCCGGCGAGTTCCATGCATTTGGTGATGTAGGAATCGACGTTTTGGCCGGCGAAATATTTGCGCAGGGCGGGCAGGTCGCGTTTTTTCACGTCGAGGCCGAGGGCCTGGAGGGTGGTGAGGACGCCGCGGCAGGCTTCGGAGACGGGTGAGTGTTTGATGAAAAGATGGTCCCAGATGAGGTCGGCCTGCTGGGTCTTGGACATGGCCCAGAATTTATCGTAGGGCATGTCGAGGTAGCGAAAGACTTCGGCGACGAGGTAGTGGTAGGTGAGGAGTTCATCAATGCCCCAGAGCAGCAAGTCCTTAAAAACAGGCTCATAAAGGTGGGTGTGGATGTCCGTGACGGGGGTGGACATCACAATTTCTTCAATTTGCTTTGCGAATGGGATTTGGCTCGCTTCCGCTTGAATCGTTTTCATCGTTCCCGGAGATTAAAAAACTTTGAAAAGCCGCGCTACCTGTATTTTTGTATGATTCTCCTGTTTTTGTGCACTTGCGGAATGCGAGTGATGTCAGAAACGAGTGGTGGAAAAATTGGCCCAGGGATTCGAGTTTGTAATGATGTTCCCATCCAATCCTACACCAGCTTCACCGTTGTAGATTTGCGGTCCCATGATGTCCATCGTCGCAATTGAGTAATCCCCCAAATTCCACATCGAAATATTTTTTACGATTACATTGTTGGAAGTTTCGCTGAAGGCTAAAATACTAATCCCGCGGTTCGCATTAGAAAACACGTTGTTACCCTCGATCCGGCTCCCTAAACCACCAATATCGATAGCTGCCACATTTCCCGAGGGAACGGGGACCCCATTGTATGCGCAGTTGTTCCCCACCACGCGGCAATTGTCCGAGACTATAATTCCGTTTCCAGGATTTCTAAAGACATTGCACTCGCGGGCTGTGCAATTTGGGGCGAGCACGATGCCGTTGCTGCTATTATAACTGACCAGACACTCCAAGACGGAACTGTTGTTCGAAACAGTAATTCCACTTCCAAGGCTGCTGTTGCCCACGTTGATATTGCTGACGGCGATGCATTGGCTGACCAGAGAGTTCAAGCCGGCGAAAATTCCGCCGTTAGGGTTTGCATTTACGGTTGAGTTTTTTATCGAGCAATTATCTCGAACCAAAATGCCCGCGCCGGCATTATGAACGACGTCGCAATCACGAACCGTGCAATAGCTGTCCGTCGTGATACCGGTACCACTGTTATTGTTCACGACGCACTCAACGACGGAGCTGCTACTCGAAACAACAAGTCCGCCGAGGTTGAAATTGCTGACAACGACGCATTGATTAAGCAGGCAGTTCAAGCCGGCAAAAATTCCGCCGTTCGTGTTGGCATTGACGGAGGAGTTTTTAATCGAGCAACTGTCCGCGACGACGATGCCTCTGCCATTGTTCGCGATCGCCATGCTATCAATCACGGCGCTGTTGGCGCCGAGGACCATTCCGTCGCCGTTGTTGAACGAAACCGAAGAGCTGCGGACCTGGGACAGCGTGCCGGATAAGAGCCCCGCGCCTTTGTTGTTAAAAATCTTGAGGGATTCAAAGCGGTTGCCGGTGCCGGTCGAGGCGTCCACAGCGATGCCGCCCCAGTTGCGAATAATGCCGTTGTAGACAGTAAGATTCGTGTGCGGACCGCTGACCACGATGCCGCCGGTGGTGGGATTGGGTCCGCCGGCAAGTTCGAACCCGCACAAATCAACACTGATGTTGTCGGCCTGAATAATGATGCCGTAGCCGCCGTTGCCGAGGACGTTCGTGGTTAGGTAATACGAGCCCGAGTCGTAGAGGATCACCTGGCCTGAAATCGGAGTGCGCGGCTCGATCTGGTCGAGCGATTTCATGAGGGGCGCGGGAGCAGCGGGCGGTATCAATGCCCCTTGCGCGTGGCAAACTGAGAGCGGGGCGTGAAAGGTTGAGAGCAGAAGTGCAGCGGCGGCGATGAGGGCGAACGGTTTTGTTTTCATGGCGGCGAGTTTGTTGAGTACATAGGTGTTTTGGGTGTTGCGTTACTTCCCGGGAATGCTCCCCTTTTACGCCCCCGTTCGGAGAAAGGCAACTTGTAAAAATGAACCGCGGATGGCGCGGATTTGAGAATCGAATTGGCGTGACCCGGGGATTTACGCTGGCAGCAGAGGCAGCTTTTCAGCGGGACTGAAACGTCGCCATGAACTGTTTGGTTTGCGCAGGGTTGTGCTGCATGCGGATGCGCCAGGCGAGTTCTTCCGGGGCGACGACGCGGATGGTGGTTGGGAGGCGATCGGCGCACCAGGTCACGGGGAGATAGCCGCGCACGCCGCCCTGGGCAGGTGCGTTTTCCTGCGGCATGTTTTCGGCGTCCTCGTCGGGGCCAGGCGATTTTTTGAAATAAGACCACGCGTGGCAGATGACCCAATCGTAGCGCGGTGATTGGGCGGGCAAGGATTTCGCGGCGGTTTGTTGAATTTCGCGGGCGACTTTGGCGGGCGTGCCGGAGCGGTCGCGTTCATTGGAATGTTCCCAGATGGAATAACGTGCGGTGATGACGGGGACATCGAGGCCGTTGCGATCTTTCACCCAAAAAATCCGGCCCGCGCCACCTTCGTAGGGATAGTATTGAAATGCGAAAATCGCGAGGAGACCGTCGGTTTGGGCGGCAATGGTTTCGTAGGCTTTGCGCGCGTCGGGGGAATCCAGTTGTGCGACGTCGAAGCCGATGATACGCGTGTTGGTTTCTTTCATCCAATGCCACGTGCGTTGAGTGTGGCGAGCGAGAAGTTCCCAGCGGTTCGGGCGGTTCATGCCGAAATGATCGGGATAAAAATAGCCGCCGCCCATTTCAATCAGTGAATCATTGGTCGTGCGCGTGGCGGCGGCATAAGCAAGAGCTTCGGGCCCCAACTGCGAGAGTTGCGCGAAACAACAGGACCAGCCGAAAGGAATTTTCCCGCGCGTGGGATCCCTCCAATAATTCGTGTTGTTCAGAAAGAAATTTCCCAGAAGCCATTGGACGTTGTCGCCGTCGGTCTCCACAAAACTGACCGCGTCGCGCGTGTCCTGCCAATTGATGGTGGCTGGGTCGAGGCTTTTCATGCGCGGCGAATCGAAAGATTCGGTTCCGGCCATGAGCACGGGCAGATTAATGCTCCAATCTGTATCGGTTTGAAAATCACCGTAGCGCGTGAGCAGGTCGGTGTTTTTGAACTCATCGCCGGCGTTCCAGCCGAGAATGGGCGAAAGAGGCTCGAGCCAATTGACGACGGTGGGAGCGAGGTGATCGTCGTCGTAAAAGGTGAAAGCCTGTTGAGCGATGGCGAGATCGCGCGCGTGAGGTTTTTTAGGATCCTGCATGCAGAGCAGGCGGCGATTGAAGTGGTCTTTGCAGGTTTCGAAACACCAGGAGTCAGATTTATCACGCGCGTCGAAGAGGAGTTTGAGGCCGTGTTTTTTTGCCTGCGGTTCCAAGTCTTCCGAAATTAAAATGCCATCGAGAATTCCGGCGAGACTCGTGGCGACGTTCACCGATTTGTCCGAGCGATAAAGGATGTAGCCTTTGACGATGCCTTGCTGCGTGAGGCGGTCGGCTAATTGCCAGAGATTGTTTGTGCCGGCGTCCTGCAGTTCAGGATGCGCGGCGCGGAGGCGCGTGAGCCATTCCTCGAGGTTGGGATTATGGTCATCGACCCAGACAAGTGTGTCGCAGCGACCGGCATTGACATTTTTGGCGGCGAGACCAGCGAGGGATTGGAGCATCATTTGCCGGTCAAGGCTTGGAGGATTGGGGACGCGAAGAATCGCGCGCGGCATGGCTTGGGTGGGCCACCAGCGGGGGGAGTCTTCGGCGGCGAGTAAGGAGGTGGTGGCCAGGAAAATCGCCAGGAGGATTTGCGTTGCGCGGAAATGAAAGGCGCCTGATGAGTTGCTCGTCATTCAGATTTTTTTGGCGGAGGATTTTGAATGATGAAATTGATGTACCACGGCTTGTCTTTGTTGAAACTTGTGCGGACGCTGAAGGCAAGGACGCGGTTTCCGGCGATATAGCGTGAAGCATCGAGCCAGTGGTTGCCGACTTTGTCGCACCAGGCGAGAAAATCTTTAGGATCGGCATTGACGATGTCGCAAAGATTCCGGCCCAGTGCCCGCGTTTCGTCTATATCCATGATGGGGCTTTTCATCTGGATCTCTTCTATTTTGAAGGGTGTTCTTAAAACGGTGATGTCGACGGCCTGGGCTTTGAATAAAACTGTCTGCCCGTTCGTATTCAACATCACGGGGATGCCGGTGGTTCGATCTGGCAGCGCCATGCCCCAGGCGTCGTCCCTGTAAAACGCGGCGGCAACGTGAAGTGCGGGAAAAGCCGCCTTCCATTGCGCAAAATTTGTGGCCGTGAGGGCATCGAGTGGCGGTTGTGGTGGAACTGCAATGGGTGGAGAATTTGTATGCTTCCGACATCCGCTCAGGGTGAACGCGATGATTGCGATCGCGGCCGTGGAAACTGGAGCGAGGTTTTTCAAAATTTAATTTGAGCCTCCTCACGTCGGCTGCTACGGGAGCACGAGGCGATAAAAGCGAACATCCGTGTTGATAATATTCGTCACCGTCATTGAATTTCCAACCCGGACAGGAGC
>Ga0335085_10017215_pt1 | contig 10422 bp, 10 predicted proteins | sample Lox_Sample_45_FD_206712 | JGI IMG/M metagenome (GOLD analysis project Ga0335085, IMG submission 206712) | Soil microbial communities from Loxahatchee National Wildlife Refuge, Florida, United States - Lox_Sample_4.5 | ecosystem: Environmental > Terrestrial > Soil > Wetlands | place: USA...
CGAGACCTACAAGCTCGCCTGGATCCGCGGCCTGAAGACCACGTACTACCTGCGCGCCATGGGCGCGACGCACGCCGAGAAGTCGACCAGCAAGGCGGGCGCGCTCAACGCGGTGCCCGCGGGCGGCGGCATCGCCGCCTCGGGGGCGGCCTCGACCACCGCGGCCGAATCTGCGTCGTCGGACGCCAAGTACTGCTCGATCGACAATCCCGATTGCGAGGCCTGCCAGTAATGCACGCCCTGTCCACCCCGATCGGCGCCGTCGGCGAAGCGCGCGCCGAGCGCGCCGACGCCGGCCCGCAGTTCCGCCGCATCCGCGTCGAGGACAAGCGCATCCTCAACTCCAAGGCGGACGTCAACCAGCTGGTGCCGTTCAAGTACAAGTGGGCCTGGGAGAAGTACCTCGCCGCCTGCGCCAACCACTGGATGCCGCAGGAAATCAACATGAGCCGGGACATCGAGCTCTGGAAGAGCGCGGGCGGCCTCACCGAGGACGAGCGCCGCATCGTCACGCGCAACCTCGGCTTCTTCGTCACCGCCGACTCGCTCGCGGCCAACAACATCGTGCTCGGCACCTACCGGCACATCACCGCGCCCGAGTGCCGCCAGTACCTGCTGCGCCAGGCCTTCGAGGAGGCGATCCACACGCACGCCTACCAGTACATCGTCGAGAGCCTGAACCTCGAGGAAGGCGCGGTGTTCAACGCCTACCATGAGATCGCGTCGATCCGGGACAAGGACGAATTCCTGGTGCCGTTCATCGACACGCTCACCGACCCGGCGTTCAAGACCGGCACGCCCGAGGCCGACCAGAAGCTGCTGAAGAGCCTGATCGTGTTCTCCTGCCTCATGGAGGGCCTGTTCTTCTACGTCGGCTTCGCGCAGATCCTCGCGCTCGGGCGTCAGAACAAGATGACCGGCGCGGCCGAGCAGTACATGTACATCCTGCGCGACGAGTCGATGCACTGCAACTTCGGCATCGACCTCGTCAACCAGATCAAGCTCGAGAACCCGCAGCTCTGGACGCCGGAGTTCCGAGACGAGCTCGCCGCGCTGTTTCGCAAGGGCGTGGAACTCGAGTACCGCTACGCGGAGGACACCATGCCGCGCGGCGTGCTCGGCCTGAACGCGCCGATGTTCAAGGAGTACCTGCGCTTCATCTGCAACCGGCGCTGCCAGCAGATCGGCCTGGAACCGCTCTATGCGGGTGCGAGCAACCCGTTCCCGTGGATGAGCGAGATGATCGACCTGAAGAAGGAGCGCAACTTCTTCGAGACGCGGGTCATCGAATACCAGACCGGCGGCGCGCTGAGCTGGGACTGAAAGGACGACGATGCACCGAGTGACCGCCTGCAAGGCCGAAGAGGACTACCGGCTCTGGATCCGATTCGACGACGGGCTCGAGGGCAGCGTGTTCCTCGGCAATCTGCTCGAGATCGGCGCCTTCAAGCTCTGGCGCGACGTGCGCGAGTTCGAGAAGGTGAGCGTGGACCCGGAATCGGCCACCGTGACCTGGGAAGGTGGCATCCGCCTCGATCCGGAGATCTTGTACCAAGACCTAGCCGCGCGAGGTGGGCGGTGAGGCAGCACAGGCATTCAACGCGCCGGGCGCTCGCCGCCCGGGGCTTGAATAGTCCGGGCCGGCACGGCCGGGCTTCTTTTCGCAACTACCTCTAAGGAGACCCTATGGCGAAGAAGAAGAAGGCGAAAAAAGGCGGCAAGAAAAAGAAGAAGAAGAAATCATCGAAGAAGAAGAAATCGTCCAAGAAGAAGGCATCAAGAAGGGCCACGGGTAAAAAGAAAAAAGCCGCCAAGAAGAAAAGCAAGGCGGCCGCAAAGCCCGCAAGGCCACAGGCCCGCACTGCGATGACGGCTGCGCCCAGCGCGCCGTCCGCCGCCGGCGCGAGAACTGCGCTCAATCCGGCGGCCGCGTGGCCGTTTCCGACCGGTTCCCGGCCGTAACCGGGAACCGATCGGGAATGGGGCGGGGGGCGCAAGCCCTTCGCCGGCTTTTGAAGCGCTCCGGACCGTCCGGGTCCGCCGGTTCCACCGGCAGGTCTGGGCTGGTCCGCGAGGCTTCCCTGGAGCCCTCGACTTCGAACCCCGACAGCCCCGCTCCGTCGCCGTTTTAGCCCGTCGAAACAAGGGTTTCGCGGCGCACAAGCTTTTGCAGTTGCGGCGGTGGATGTCTTTGACAGAAAAGGGGTAATTCGGATATGATTCGAACTGTTGCGTCGCAACAATCATGGTCGGGCGCCCGCGCCCGATCGCGTCGCGCCGGGACCACTGAATCCCCTCGGCGGACGCCCCGCCCGGAGTCGCCGCCCAGCGTCGACCACCCGGGAAACACCCCCCCGATCCCGGAGTCCAATGCCCCAGCGGGGCGGCTGCGGCTGGTGGGGGAAGGCGATGACCCGGCGCGCAAGGTTTGGAGGCTGAAGATGGAAACATCCGAAATCGCAATCCGTCCGCCGGCCCTGGTCGGCGCGCTGCGCCTGTGGTCGGCCACCCGCGCGTTGCTCGCCCTGTTCGGGCTTGCGGTGCTGCTCGCCGCCGCGCTGCCGGCCCCGCGCGAGGCGCTGCTGCGCCAGATCGCGGCCTGGAGCGACGCCTGGGACGACCCGAGCGTGAACATCACCGCCGGCACGATCCAGGCGGGCGCCCCGGGCGCCGACCAGCGCGAGCAGCGCGCGGTCACCGAGTTCATCGCCAAGCGCTACCGCGTGGCGAACGACGCGGCCGCGAGCTTCGTCGCCGCGGCCTACCGCGCGGGCGTCGAGTGGAAGGTCGATCCGCTGCTGATCCTGGCCGTGGCGGCCGTCGAGTCGCGCTACAACCCGGTCGCCCAGAGCGACATGGGCGCCCTCGGCCTGATGCAGGTGATCCCGAAATTCCACGCCGACAAGCTGGCCGAGCACGGCGGCGAGAGCGCGCTGCTCGACCCGCACGTGAACATCCAGGTCGGCGCGCAGATCCTGCGCGAGTACCTGCGCCGCTTCGGCGAGACCGAGACCGCGCTGCAGATGTACGCCGGCGCCTTCGACGAGCCGAACTCGCAGTACGCCCTAAAGGTGCTCGCCGAGCGCGCGCGCCTGGAGCAGCTGCTCAAGCAGCTCAAGCCGCTGAAGCGCGGCGACGCCGCCTGAGCGGGCGCGCCGCGCGCAGGCGCGCCAGCCGGCGCGCCGCTTCCCTGAGGTCCGCCATCGACCGCGTGTAGGCGAAGCGCACGTAGCGCTGCGTGCCGTTGGCGCCGAAGTCCACCCCCGGGGTCGCCGCGACTCCGGCGCGCTCGAGCAGCTCGAGCGCGAAGCGCCGGCCGTCGCGCGCAAGCCGCGCGGGCACGCGCGCGTAGACGTAGAACGCCCCGCTCGGCGGCGCCGGCACCTCCAGGCCCGCGCGCCGCAGCGCCGGGACGAGGAAATTCCGGCGGCGCTCGAATTCCGCGCGCCGGGCCTCGAGGATCTTCATCGAATCCCTCGCAAAGCACCTCAGCGCCGCGTGCTGCGCGATCGACGGCGCGCAGATCGTGAGGTGCTGCGCGAGCTTCTCGAACTCGCGCATGCGCGCGTTGTTGCCGCTTGCCGGCAGCACCACCCAGCCCAGGCGCCAGCCGGTCATGCAGAAGTACTTCGAGAAGCTGTTGATTACCACCACCTCGCCGGGCAGCCCGAGCGCGGTCGCCGGGGCCCGGCCGTAGACCAGCTCCTGGTAGATCTCGTCGGCGATCAGCACGCCGCGGCGCGACGCGACGAAGCGCGCGATCTTGCTCAATTCGACGTCCGAGATGACGGTTCCGGTGGGATTCGAGGGCGAGCCCAGGATGAGCCCGCGCGTGCGCGGCCCCCAGGCCGCGCGCACCATCGCCAGGGTCGGCTGGAAATTCGTCGCCGCCGAGACCTTCAGCGCGCGCGCGCGTCCCTCGAAGGCGCGCACCATGTGGCGGTAGCCGGGATAGCCCGGGTCCGGCACCAGCACCTCGTCGCCCGGCCCCACGTAGGCCGCGATGGCGAGCAGCAGCCCGCCCGAGGCGCCCGCGGTGATCGCGATTCTCTCGGAAGAGATCTTCCTCGAAAGGGCCTTTGCATAGTGATCCGAAATCGCCGCCCGCAAACCGGCCAGGCCCAGCGTGGGCGTGTAGGCGGTGCGCCCGTCGCGCAGCGCGCGCGCCGCGGCCGCGACCACTTGCGGCGTCGCGGTGAAATCCGGCTCGCCGATCTCCATGTGGATCACGCGCCGGCCGCGCGCCTCGAGCGCTTTCGCGCGCGCGAGCACGTCCATCACGACGAAGGGCTGGATTTCGGCGCAGCGCCGTGAGGCGCTCCTTCCGGGCGGGGCGGGTCGCGTCATCGGGATATAATTTTTACCCGATCCCGGGCGCAATGGACGAGGAACCGCGTTGGACGAGGAGTTGAGGAAAGGTGCCCTCGAGTATCACCGCCTGCCGCGCCCCGGCAAGGTCGCGATCCTCGCCACCAAGCAGCTCACCAACCAGCGCGACCTCGCGCTCGCGTATTCGCCCGGCGTGGCGATCGCCTGCGAGGAGATCCGGCGCGATCCGGCCGAGGCGTTCAGCCTCACCGCGCGCGCCAACCTGATCGCCGTGATCACCAACGGCACCGCGGTGCTCGGCCTGGGCGCGATCGGGCCGCTCGCGGCCAAGCCGGTGATGGAGGGAAAGGCGGTGCTGTTCAAGAAGTTCGCCGGCATCGACTGCTTCGACATCGAGATCGACGAGCGCGACCCGGACCGGCTCGTCGAGATCATCGCCGCGCTCGAGCCTACCTTCGGCGGCATCAACCTGGAGGACATCAAGGCGCCGGAGTGCTTCATCGTCGAGCGCAAGCTGCGCTCGCGCATGAAGATCCCCGTGTTCCACGACGACCAGCACGGCACCGCGATCATCGTCGGCGCGGCGATCCTGAACGGCCTGAAGGTGATCGGCAAGAAGATCGAGAACGTCAAGCTGGTCGCCTCCGGCGCGGGCGCCGCGGCGCTCGCCTGCCTGGAGCTGCTCGTGAAGATGGGCCTGCCGCGCGCGCACATCACGGTGACCGACATCAAGGGCGTGGTCTACCGGGGCCGCAAGGAGGAGATGGACCCGGACAAGGAGAAGTTCGCGGTCGACACGAAGGCGCGCACGCTGGACGAGGTGATCGGCGGCGCCGACGTGTTCCTCGGCCTCTCGGCGGGCGGCGTGCTCAAGCCCGCGATGGTGACGAAGATGGCCGGGCGGCCGCTCATCCTCGCGCTCGCCAACCCGGAGCCCGAGATCCGGCCCGAGCTCGCGCGGCAGGCGCGCGCGGACTGCGTGGTCGCCACCGGGCGCACCGATTACCCGAACCAGGTCAACAACGTCCTCTGCTTCCCGTTCATCTTCCGCGGCGCGCTCGACGTCGGCGCGACCACGATCACCACGGAGATGGAGCTCGCCGCCGTGCTGGCGATCGCCGAGCTCGCGCAGGCCGAGACCTCCGAGCAGGTCTCGGTGGCCTACGGCATCGAGGCGCTCAAGTTCGGGCCCGAATACCTGATCCCGAAGCCCTTCGACCCGCGCCTGATCTCCTCGATCGCGCCCGCGGTGGCCCGCGCGGCGATGGCCTCGGGCGTGGCGACGCGGCCGATCGCCGACCTCGACCAGTACCGCGCCTCGCTCACGCAGTTCGTGTACCACTCGGGCCTGATCATGAAGCCGCTGTTTTCCGCGGCCAAGGCGGCGCCGCGGCGCATCGTCTATGCCGAGGGCGAGGACGAGCGCGTCTTGCGCGCGACGCAGATCGTGGTCGACGAGGGCCTCGCGCGGCCGATCGTGGTCGGCCGGCCGGCGGTGCTCGAGCGCCGCATGGAGACGCTCGGCCTGCGCATGAAGCCGGGCCGCGATTTCGAGCTCATCAACCCGGAGCTCGACCCGCGCTACCGCGACTACTGGTCGACCTACCACCGGCTCACCGAGCGCCGCGGCGTTTCGCCCGAATACGCGAAGATCGAGATGCGCCGGCGCCTCACGCTGATCGGCGCGATGCTCATCTACAAGGGCGAGGCCGACGGCATGCTGTGCGGCACCTTCGGCACGCACGCGCTGCACCTGGAGTACGTCGACCAGGTGATCGGCCTGCGGCCCGGCGTGCGGCACTACGCCGCGATGAACGCGCTGATCCTGGAGGGCCGCACGGTGTTCATCTGCGACACCTACGTGACGCCGGACCCCGACGCCGAGCACATCGCCGAGATGACGGTGCTCGCCGCCGAGGAGATCCGCCGCTTCGGCATCGTTCCCAAGGTGGCGCTTCTCTCGGCCTCCAGCTTCGGCTCGATGCCGGAGGTCGCCTCGGCGCGCAAGATGCAGGAGGCGCTCGCGCTGATCGGCCGGCGCGCGCCGGACCTGGAGATCGAGGGCGAGATGCACGGCGACGCCGCGCTCTCGGACGAGATCCGGCGCAAGGCCTTCCCGCACTCGCGCCTCAAGGGCGAGGCCAACCTGCTCGTGATGCCGACGCTGGACGCGGCCAACATCGCCTTCAACCTGCTCAAGGTCGCCTCCTCGGACAACGTCACCATCGGCCCGATCCTGCTGGGCGCGGCGCGCCCGGTGCACATTCTCACCCCCTCCGCGACGGTGCGCCGCATCGTCAACATGACCGCGCTCGCGGTGGCCGACGCGAATGCACCGCGCGGCCAAGAGCAGACGCTGTTCTAGATGAGGCCCGTCCGATGAAACCGCGAGCCGGCCTCGTGCTGACCGGCGGCGGCGCGCGCGCCGCCTACCAGGTGGGCGTGGTGAAGGCGGTGCGCGACATCCTCGGCAACCCGGCGAGGAACCCGTTCCCGATCCTGTGCGGCACCTCGGCGGGCGCGATCAACGCCACGACGCTCGCGGTATTCGCCGACAACTTCAGCCGCGGCGTCGCCAACCTGCTCGAGGTCTGGGAGAACATGCACTGCCACCACGTCTACCGCACGGACGTGGCGAGCATCACGCGCCGCGGCCTGCGCTGGCTGGGCGCGCTGTCCTGGCTGTCGCGCCAGAACCCGATCTCGCTGCTCGACAACGCGCCGCTGAAGGAGATGCTCGAGCGCACGCTCGCTTTCGAGCGCATCCAGGACCACATCGACGCGGGCGCGCTCTACGCCGTCTGCGTCACCGCCTCCGGCTATACGACGGGACAGAGCGTGTCGTTCTTCCAGGGCGGCTCCGGGCTGGAGGGCTGGGAGCGCAACCAGCGCATCGGCGCCGCCGTCAGCCTGAAGCTGGAATACCTGCTCGCCTCGGCGGCGCTGCCCTTCATCTTTCCTGCCGTCAAGGTGCACCGCGAATACTTCGGCGACGGCTCGGTGCGCCAGATCGCGCCGATCAGCCCGGCGCTGCACCTCGGCGCCGACCGGGTGCTCGTGGTGGGCACCGGGCGCCAGACCTCGGACCAGTCGCGCGCGCGCTCCAACATCTACCCCTCGCTCGCGCAGGTGGCGGGCCACGCGCTCAACTCGATCTTCCTCGACGGCCTGTCGGTGGACCTGGAGCGCCTGGAGCGCATCAACCGCACCGTGAGCCTGATCCCGCCCGACAAGCTCGAGGGCGCGAAGCTGCCGCTGCGCCCGGTCCGCGTGCTGTTCATCTCGCCCTCGCAGCCGCTCGAGCGCATCGCCGCGCGCTTCGTGCACGAGCTGCCGCCGATGGTGCGCTTCGTGCTGCGCCCGACGGGCGCGATGAACCGCTCGGGCTCGAACCTGGCGAGCTACCTGCTGTTCGAGGAGTCGTTCTGTCGTACGCTCATCGACCTGGGCTACCAGGACACCTGCGAGAAGGAGAAGGACGTGCGCGAATTCTTCCGCGAAACGGAGGTCTGAGGCGATGGCAGACGCGCCGCAGGACCCGTTCGAGGTGTTCCGCCGCCTGTGGGGGCCGCTCGGCGTGCCGGTGCCCGGCATGGCGATGCCGACGCTCGATCCGCAGGAGCTCGACAAGCGCATCCAGGAGCTGAAATCGGTCGAACTGTGGCTGAACATGAACCTGAACGTGCTGCGCGCGGCGATCCAGGGCCTGGAGATGCAGAAGGTCGGGCTGCAGAGCGTCCAGGGCATGCAGCAGGCGATGCAGCAGGCCATGCAGCAGATGTCGGCGCCGCAGGACGTGGACAAGGACAAGAAACCGTAAGGAGACAGAGCGATGGCAAAGGCAGTGCGTTATCACAAGCAGGGTGGTCCGGAAGTGCTGCAGTACGAGGACGTGCAAGTCGGCGACCCGGGTCCGGGTCAGGTACGCATCCGGCATGCTGCGATCGGGGTCAACTTCGTCGATACCTACCAGCGCTCGGGCCTGTACCCGATGCAGCTGCCGCAGGTGGCGGGCAACGAGGGCGCGGGCGTGATCGAGGCGGTCGGCGCGAACGTCGTCGACCTGAAGGCCGGCGACCGGGTCTGCTACACGGGGCTGCCGGGCTCGTATTGCGAGACGCGCCTCGTCCCCGCCGACCGCATGGTCAAGCTGCCGCAAGGCATCAGCGAGGAGCAGGCGGCCTCGATGCTGCTAAAGGGCCTGACCGTGCACTACCTGATCTTCACCACCTACCCGGTGAAGAAGGGTGAGACGGTGCTCTGGCACGCCGCCGCGGGCGGGGTGGGCCTCATCGCCTGCCAATGGCTGAAGGCGCTCGGCGTCACGACGATCGGCACGGCCGGCTCGGCCGAGAAGCTCGCGCTCGCCAAGGCGCACGGTGCCGACCACCTGATCAACTACACGACCGAGAACTTCGTAGAGAAAGTGAAGGCGATCACGGGGGGCAAGGGCGTGCCGGTGGTGTACGACTCGGTGGGCAAAACCACCTGGGAAGGGTCGCTCGACTGCCTGCGCCCGCGCGGGCTGATCGTGTCGTTCGGCAACGCCTCGGGGCCGGTGGCGCCGGTGAACCTCGGCATCCTCTCGACCAAGGGCTCGCTCTACGTCACGCGGCCTACGCTCGCCACGCACATCGCGAGCCGCGCCGACCTGGTCGAGCGCTCCAACGCGCTGTTCGAGATCGTCAAGTCGGGCAAGGTGAAGATCGAGACCACGAAGAAGTACAAGCTCGCCGACGCGGCGCAGGCGCACCGCGACCTGGAATCGCGCAAGACGACGGGCTCGGTCATCCTCGCGCCATGAACCTCGCGGAGCTGCGGCGGCGCTTCGCCGCTGCGGCGCCGCCCGCGTCATCGATCTACGGCGACGAAGGGCCGCGGCCGGACCCGGCCGCGCTGCGGCCGGCCGCGGTGCTGGTGCCCGTCGTCGCGCGCGAGCCCCAGCTCACGGTCCTCTTCACGCAGCGCGCGGCGCACCTGAGGGAGCACTCCGGCCAGGTGAGCTTCCCAGGGGGGCGCGTGCACGCCGAGGACGCCTCGCCCGAGGCGACCGCGCTGCGCGAGGCGCGCGAGGAGATCGGGCTCGACCCCGCGCGCGTCGAGCTGCTCGGCCGCATGCCCGAGTACTTCACGCGCACGGGCTTCCGCATCACGCCGGTCATCGGCATCGTCCTGCCGCCGCTCGAGCTGCTGCCGGACGACAACGAGGTCGAGGAAATCTTCGAGGTGCCGCTCGCCTTCCTGCTCGATCCGGCCAATCGCCGGCGCCAGTCGCGCGTCTGGCAGGGCGAGGAGCGCTGGTTCTACGCGATGCCCTACGAGCGGCATTACATCTGGGGCGCGACCGCGGGCATGCTGGTCAACCTGGCGAACCATCTCGCCCAGGTCCTGCCTCACGGTAGACTCTGAACGCATGGGTGTCGTCGCGATCATCGCTGCGCTGCTGCTCGAGCAATGGCGCCCGTTGAGCGACCGGCGCGCGGTGCTCGCCGCGCTGGTGGCCTGGGCGGACTGGCTCGAGCGCACCTTCAACGCCGGCCAGGCGCGCCATGGCGCCGTCGCCTGGGTGATCGCCGTGCTCGCGCCGGCGTGCGCGGCGGGGCTGCTCTACGCCGCGGCCTGGTGGCTGAGCCCCTTTGCCGCGCTGCTGTTCAACGTGGCGGCGCTGTACTTTACGCTCGGCTTCCGCCAGTTCAGCCATTCGTATACCGGCATCCAGGCCGCGGTTCGGGCGGGCGACCTCGACCGCGCGCGCGAGCTGCTCGGCGGCTGGCGCGGCGAGGCGGCCGCGCACCGCAGCCGCGAGGAGGTCATCCGCCTGGCGATCGAGGAAGGCATGGCAGCCTCGCAGCGCCACGTGTTCGCGGTGCTGTTCTGGTTCGTGCTGCTGCCCGGCCCCTGCGGGGCGATCCTGTACCGCATGGCGGCATTCGTGCAGCGGCGCTGGGGCGGCAAGGGCGAGTTCGGCCGACTCGCCAACCGGGCGCTCTACGTTCTCGAATGGCCCGCCGCGCGGCTCACGGCGGCCGCGTTCGCGGTGGTGGGCGACTTCGAGGACGCGGTCTACTGCTGGCGCACGCAGGCCGCGGCCTG
>Ga0335085_10017217_pt1 | contig 10421 bp, 11 predicted proteins | sample Lox_Sample_45_FD_206712 | JGI IMG/M metagenome (GOLD analysis project Ga0335085, IMG submission 206712) | Soil microbial communities from Loxahatchee National Wildlife Refuge, Florida, United States - Lox_Sample_4.5 | ecosystem: Environmental > Terrestrial > Soil > Wetlands | place: USA...
TCCGGCATCCCCGGCATGCCGGCCGGGGAGCGCTCCGCGCTGGTGTCCGGGGTCAAGCAAAGCGCCGGCGCGGTAATCGGCCAGCTGGCCGCCAGCCCCCGCACGGCGGCAGTCGCGGCTATGGCGAAAGAGGCGTTCTCCCAGGCGACCCGCCTGACCGCGTTCACCGCCGCCGCCTTCCTCGCGCTCGGGCTGCTCGCCAGCCTCTCCCTCGGCCGCGGAAACACCCCGCCCCACGCGGAGGCTGCGGGCGCCGGGCCCGGCCAGCAGCCGGGGGCCAGCCGCGTGGTACCCCGGTAGGCCGTGACGGCAGGCACGGCAGCGCTGCGGCAGCCGCCCCAGCCACCGCACACGCCGCCACCGCAGGCGCCCTGGTTACTCCTCGACCGGCAGCATGACCTCGTTCCGCCGGGCGAACCAGGGGGTCCACGGCGGGTTGAAGCGGGCATAACGGATCGGGCCGGCTGGCCGGAGGCCTGATGAGGCGACAGCCCGCCGCAGAGCTGCGCCTCGTTCCGCGAACGCCTTGGGTGTCCACAGGCCGGAGAACCGCACCGCTGCCACCAGCTGCCCCGGGATCTCCCGGGTCCGCACCCGCGCATCCTGGGGGACTGGCAGCGTCGCGGCGGTGAGGTGCGATGGCATCACGAACTGCACCAGGTAGCGGCCGGGCTCACCGGCGGCTTGCTGCACCACCGGGGCGGTCATCGCGATCTTTTCCGGGCCGACAGCCTGCTGCGTGACCGGCGCGGTCATGGCGATCTGGCGGCGGGAGCGGTTGGCGCCATTGATGTAGCCCGCGAGCGGGCGGAACGCGCGGTTGGCCGCCTGATTGAACGTCCCGGCTACCTCGATCTCGGCCACGAGGTGGGCTGGGTAGCGGCGCAGCTCGAACCCGGGCCGGCGCTCCACCACCTCATACGGCTGCTGCTCGGTCATCTGCGGCCTGCCCCAGCGGTGCCATGCTCAGCAGCCACGCTATCCAGCCCCGCCTGCGCTGGCTCTGGTGAGCCGGTGGCGGTCAGCGCGGCCAGGTCGTCCCAGAGCTTACGTGTGTACATCCCGCCAGGGGAGACGGTGATCACCATCGACGGGGCGGGGCCCGGGGCCACGCAAGCCTCCAGCGCCGCGTCCTCCGCCTGCCTGAAGCCGGTCACGGCCTGCCGTCGGCATCCAGCTGCTCTCCGGCCAGGACGCCGGGGTCCCATCCGGCCGCGTTGCTGAAGGTCGCGAGGTAGCTGAATGTCTCGGTGGCTGGGCTTGGTGACTGGACGGTCGCCTGGTGGTGCGCCATCTGAGGACTCCTCCTCGTTGCTTGCTGCTGTGCGCTGCTGGTCATGTGCGAGGTCCCTGGGGTAGGCCGGGCGGGTTCCCCGCCTGGGCGAGCAGGTCGTGCAGGCTGTCGCCGGGCTGCCCGGTGAGCACGTTCAGGCCGCGCCTGGTGGCGGTGAGCGCCACCGGCGGCGGCCTGGGGTTCCGGTTGGCCTGCGCCTCCCATGGGTGGGTGGTGTGGGCTTCAGGTCGGGGTGGCTGCCTGGCCCGGAGCAGGAGGCAGGCTCTGGTGACCTGGGGCACACCGTGCGAACAGCAGCAGGGCTGGCACGGCGCTGGCGGCCCGGAATACGCCATTTGCGGCCAGGGGCGCCGCGGTGATAGCAGCGCCTGCGGCAAGCCAGCGGGGGGAGGCCATGGTGCGGAAGAGCGATGATGGCGGTGGCCGCGCAGAAGATGGCACAAGCTCACGGCCAAGGATCGGGATCAGTGAGCGCTGGACGAAGCCAGGGTTGAGGCGAAGATCTCCCAGGCCAGCAGGCTCTTGGCCACAAGTGACAAGGTGATGTAGGCGCGCTCCCCGACCAGGTAATCACGCCATCGGCCGATCTTCCGGTATTCCAGCCACTGATTCACGGCGAAGCAGTTGAAGAGCACGAACAGCGAGAAGAAGATGCCGTAGACAAATCCCGGCGCATGGGCACGAGCTCCCGGCCCGATCAGGTAAATCGCAATCGCGATCCACGGAATGATCCCGGCGATGCAGCCGAGCCAGAAGGGCTGCAGGCTGCCGCCCGGCTGCTCGTACCGTTCCTGCATCCAGCCGAATCCGATCATCGACGCATTGACTCCGATCAGCGCGACCAGAGCGGCCACATCCTCGATCCCGGTGAGCATCGCGATCAGGACGATCATGATCGATGCGCTGAGCGAGTACTCAAGCCACCGGAACGGGTTCCGGGACAGCCGCAACTGCGCTTCGTAAGACGACCATCCCGGGCCGGAGACCGTAAAGTGCGCGAGTGCGGAGAGCGCAAAGAAGGCAGCGATCGCCCAGGCGAAGCTGACGCTCAACAGCGTGACCGTCTGCCGGGGCGTGGTCGCCCCCGGTGGACCGGTCATGTAACTGGCGGTGACCGGCAGCGCGAAGCTATTGGCGAGGATCACGATCGCGATCGCCTGACCCAGATGCAGCACCCCAGCCGTGATGTTGTAGGGACGCAACCGCGCGATCTGAGTACTGACTGCAGTATCGCCCCGGGCTCCGGGATGAGCATCAGCGGTCACCATACGGCACAGGATAGGCCGACAGGCCCTACCGAACAATGCGGCTCTAATCAGCGTCGCAGGGCTTCGGGTTAGGGTCGCTGATAGTGGGTGTGGAGGAAGCCGCTGGTTATTGATCCGTCGGCTGTACGGAGACCGTAGCCCACGCCGTGATCCCAGACCAGATGACTGAGCCAGGCCAGGCCGCAGGCCACGACGGCGAGTTGCCCGAGGGCCGCCCCGGGCACGATGAGCAGGGCCGGGACGACCGGGTGGTGCAGCACGTTGTACGGTCGGGGCGCGCACGGCGGAACCGGCCAGGGCCAAGTGGCTGGGACCCGATCGCGAAGATGAAGGCCAGGTCGAGACTGAGCTTCACGAGTGCGATCAGGGTGAGCTGACGTGCACGCCGCGGCCGGTCAGCGCCGCGGCAGCGGGGACGAGGAACGCGCCGCCGATCCAGCCCGGGCGCGGTGGCCGGGGGGTGTTCTCCGTCGTGCGTTCGAGCATTGAGGCGATCTTGGTGACCCTGACGACGTCCACTTCATCCCGATCGGTCAATCACTGGCCGGCCGGGCGCGGCCTTGGTGCAGCCGGCCTGGGTGGCCGTCCACTGCCAGACGCGCCGCACCTCGGCCTCATTGGCCGCGCCGGGCCCGGGGAAGCGGTGGATCGGCCTGGTCCGGCGGTCCAGCCAGAATTGCCCGGTGCCCAGCAGCCCTGGATCGGCGCTGGCCAGCCAGACGATCGTGTCGGCGCCTTCCTGCGGGGTGCGCAGTAGCGGGCCCATCAGCCGGGCGAAGCGCGGCAACGCCTCGGTCAGGCCTGGGGTGGCGGCCCAGCCGGGATGCATGGAGTGGAAGGCGGTGCCGGCCTCCGGCTGGCGCCGCGCCCATTCCCGCGACAGTTCCACCTGCGCCCGCTTGACCCTCGCATAGGCGGTTGTGCCGCGGTAGCTGGCCGGTGATGGGTTGAGGCCGGCCAGGCTCAGGGGCTGCGTGTACATTCCTCCGGAGGAGACGGTGATCACCCGGCCGCGCTGCAGTGGCCCGCCGAGCAGCAGGCTGGTCAGCAGGAACGGTGCCACGAGCTGCCCGGCAACCGTCTGTTCCAGGCCGGATGGGGCCGTCCGGTAGCTGGGGTAGAGTGCGCCCGCGTTGTGGATGAGCACGTCCAGCCGGTCGTGTCCTTGCGTCCAGCGGGCGGCGAAGGCCCGGACGGAGTCCAGGTCGGTGAGGTCGGCGAGGTCGAATTCGATCAGTCCTGGGTCCGGGCTCGCGGCCGCGATGAGCTCCCTGGCCTGGATCGCCCGGTCGTGCGAGCGGGCCAGGAAACAGACCCGTGCCCCGAGGCTCGCCAGCCGGATCGCCGCCGCCAGCCCGATGCCCGAGGTCGCGCCGGTAATCAGGACGGTCTGGCCGGACAGTGAGCGGGGCGGGGCATCGGTGAACTCTGGCAGCAGCCGGGACCGTGCGGCGTACCCGGCCCGGGAGAAGCTGCCGGCCACGCTCGCCTCCAGTATGGCGTCGGTGACGCCGGCAATAAGGCGGCTGGCCTGCGAGCGCCTGCGGCTCACGGCGCGTGTGCTGCCGTTCATTGCGCGGTCGCGGCGGGCGTGCCGTGGGCGGCGGCTGCCTGGCCGGTCGCCGGGGCTGACAGGCCAGTTGCCGGTGCTGTTGGGCCTTGCGCGTCGCGCGGCCGGGAGAGCGCTCCGGCCAGGCCTTTTGCGGCCCGGTCGCCAACGGTGCGGAAGCCGCGGGCCAGTAGCGGGTCGGCCAGCCCGAACGGGCTGCGCAGGGTGACCTCAGCGCGGTAGTGCACAGCCGAGCCCTTAGCTGATGGGCCCGCGGCCGAGGGGGTGACGGTGATCGTGTCGACCGCGCGGAGCAGCCGGCTGCGAGCCTCTAGGACGATTTGCCGGTCCGTGGGCGAGTAGCTGGTGACGTGGTAGATCAGCGCAAGCCGGCGGCCGCCGAACGGGACGACGATCCGGAATCTCGTGCCGGCCCGCACCGGGCCGGGATCGAGTTGTGAGCCTTCCAGCACGCCCGGGTCCCACTGCTCGGCGTTGGAGAACTCGGCCAGGTAGCCAAACGTCTCGTCGGCGGTCCAGTTCGATTGGATGGTGTCTTCATAGGTAGCCACGACTTTCTCCTTTACATGTGGCAAGCTCAGCTGGCACGTGCTTGGCTGATGAGGTCGTGCAGGGTGTCCCCGGGGCGCCCGATCAGCACCCGGCATCCGTGCGGCCCGCCCGCCCAGGGTCCGGCGGCTCCGGCCGGGTCGATCGGCTGGTATTCCGCCAGCGCGGTGGTAGCGGTGTCCGCCATGGTGGTGGACAGCACGGTGAGGCTGGCGCCGACGTCGGCGGCCAGCCCGGCCACCTCGGTGGCCGGCAGGTCGGCGGCTAGGTGGTGCACCCGCCAGTGATCCTCGGCCAGGCACGCGGCTGCCATCAGCGAGGGAAAGCCGTGCCGCTCGCCGGCTGGCGTTGCCACGACCGCGGTGGCCCGGGGGCGGCCGGCCGGCATGCGCATGTGACAGGTGAGCAGCCGTTCGCAGATCGCAGTCGCCCGGTGCTCCTGGGCGATGGAGGCTGTGTTCGCCGCCCAGGCGGCTCCGATCTCCCGTAGCGCCGGGGCCAGCAGCTGGTCGCAGAGCTCTAGCACGGGGATTGCGCCGGCAAGCCGGTCAAGCTCGGCCTGGGCCCTGCGCTCCTGGCCAGCGAGCAATGCCGCGGTCAACCGTCCGGTGAGCGGCCCCCAGTCGCGGACCTGGATCTTGCGTGCCGGCTCGGTGCCTTGCTCGCGCCGCTGGGCGAGCAGCGCCACGTCGGCCTCGCTGATCTCGTAGCCACGGCCGCGCTTGCGCGCCGGGAGCACGCCGTCGCGCACCCAGCCGTAAGCGGTCTGGTAGTGCACGCCAAGCGCGTCAGCGGCCTCCCGCAGCTGCATGGTCATCCTTCCGCCATATCCCACCGGGCGCTGGCCCGGCGGGATCACCTTGCCTCGCTGGCCAGTCTTTGCCCAGGGGGGACTCTTAGTGTAATTTAGTATTAATTAAATTGCTAGTCGCGAACCGGGCACGGCTGTGCCGCTGGTCACGTGCGGCAGCGGCCATCACGATGAGGGGAACTGCACCATGAACAACCACGCCCGTCAGCGCCGAGCGGCGGTGATCGGGTCCGGCGTGTCCGGGCTGACGGCGGCCTACCTGCTCCGCAACCGCTACCAGGTAACGCTGTATGAGGCCGACGACCGGCTCGGCGGCCACGCCCACACCCACGAGGTCGCCACGCATGACGACCGGCTGCTCGGCCTGGATACCGGCTTCCTGGTGCATAACACCCGCAACTACCCCTCGCTGATCCGCCTCTTCGGCGAACTCGGAGTACAGACGCAGCCCACCGAGATGAGCATGTCGGTGCGGTGCCGGGGCTGCGGCCTGGAGTACGCCGGCTCGCGCGGGCTGCGCGGCCTGGTGCCTACCGCGAGCGCGCTGACCCGCCCCGGTTACCTGGCCATGCTCGCGACGGTGCCGTCGTTCTACCGCGCGGCCTGGCGCACAGTGACCGGCGGCTCGAAGTCCTACGTCGACAAGATCGCCAAGGAACTCACAGCTGTCCGGCCGGGAACGCCGGTCCGGGCGCTGCGCCGGTCCGGCGAGGGTGTCGAGATCGTCACCGCTGACGGCCAGGCCGGGCATTTCGACGCGGCCGTCGTGGCGACTCACCCCGACCAGGCCCTGCAACTGCTCGCCGAGCCGACCAAGGCCGAGCGTGAGGTGCTCGGTGCGTTCCGCTACACCCGCAGCGTCACCGTACTGCACACCGACGAGAGCGTCCTGCCGGCCCGCCGGTCGCTGCGATCATCGTGGAACTACCTGCTCACCGACTGCGCTGCCACCGCCGACCAGGTGCATGTCAGCTATTACCTCAACCGGCTGCAGCGACTTGCCGAGCCGGTGAGCTACCTGGTTACCCTGAATAAGACCGACCAGGTGGCGCCGGGCCGGGTGATCGACACAATGACTTACTCCCACCCGCTCTACACACCGGAATCGGTGGCGGCACAGCGCCGGCTGCCAGAGCTCAACTCGCCCACGCTGGCCTACGCCGGGGCGTACCACGGCTGGGGCTTCCACGAGGACGGCTGCCGGTCCGGTGTCGCCGCGGCGGCGGCGCTGGGGGTGGACTGGTGACCCACGGCGCCACCCGCGCGGTGCAGGGCTCCCCGGACCCGGCGATCTACCCCTGCGTGATCACGCATACGCGGACCAGGCCGGTCCGCCGGTCATTCACCTATCGCAGCTACCTCTGGCTGGCCGATCTGGACAACCTGCCGCGGCTGCCCGCACCGCTGCGGCCGTTGGCCAGGTTCGAGGTGCGAGACCACCTCGGCGACCCGGCGGCCCCGTCGATCAAGGCCAACGTCGCCAGGTACCTGGCCCGCAACGGCATCGACCTGGCCGGCGGCGCGGTGCTCATGCTGGCCAGCGCCCGGGTGCTCGGCTACGCCTTCAACCCGCTGAGCGTTTTCTGGTGCTACGACGCGAGCGCCCGCCTGCAGGCAGTGCTCGCCGAGGTGCACAACACCTACCACCAGCGGCACGTCTACCTGCTGCGGCCCGGCGAGGACGGCCTCGCTGAAGCGGCGAAGGAATTCTACGTCTCGCCGTTCCTGCCAGTTGCCGGCTCCTACCGGCTGCGGCTGCCCGAGCCAGCCGAGCGGCTCCGGCTTGGCGTCCGGCTGGACCTTGACGGCGAGCCGATCCTGGTCGCCACCGTGCGCGGCAGCCGCCGCCCGGCCGGCACGCTGGCCGTGCTCGGCTACTCACTGCGGTTCGGCTGGTCATCGGCCCGGGTCAGTCTCCTCATCCGCTGGCAGGCGATCCGGCTGCTCGCCCGCCGCGTCCCGTTGTTCCCGCGGCCGGCCTTCAAGCCCCAGGAGGGTGTCCAATGAACGTCACGACCCAGGGCGCCAGCGCATCTCCCGTGCCCGCGCAGGCCACGGGAGGCAGCTGGCCCCAGCTGCCTCCGGTGCCGGTCTCACGGGCCCGCGCGGCGGTCGCCCGCGCGCTCATCGGCCGGATGGCCGCGCGCCTGCCCATCCGCATCGAACTGCCCGGCGGGGACGTGCTTGGCGCGGGCGGCCCCGGCGCGCCGGCCGCGGTGGTGCACCGGCCAGACGCATTCTTCGCGCGGGTTTCCTCCGGTACCGCCGGATTCGCCGAGAGCTACATGGCAGGGGACTGGGACTGCGCCGACCTGCCCGCCCTGTTCGCAGTGCTCACCGCGCACCTGCCCGAACTGGTGCCCGGGCCACTACAGCGGTTGCGCCGCCTCTACATCCCGGGCAGGCGCCCCGAGCAGGAAGGCACCACCGAGGCCTCCCGGCGCAACATCGAGAGCCACTACGACCTGTCGAACGACTTCTTCGAACTTTTCCTCGACCCCACGCTGACCTACTCAAGCGCGTTCTTCGGACCCGGTGACACCCTGGCGCAGGCCCAGGACCGCAAGATCGACCGGATGCTCGACCTAACCGGAACCGGCCCCGGCACCCGGCTGCTGGAGATCGGCACCGGATGGGGCGAGCTCGCGCTGCGCGCCGCCCGCCGCGGCGCCCACGTGACCTCCCTGACGATCTCCCCGGCCCAGCGCGAGCGTGCCATAAGCCGGGCGGCCGAAGCCGGGCTGGCCGGCACAATTGACGTGCAGCTCCGCGACTACCGGGACGCGCGGGGCAGCTACGACGCCGTCGTCAGCATCGAAATGATCGAGGCAGTTGGCGCGCCATACTGGGACGAGTACTTCGGTGTCATCGACGCGGCGCTCAGCCCCGGCGGGCGCGCCGGTATCCAGGCGATCACCATGCCACACGACCGCATGCTCGCGACCCTCTCCGGGCAGACCTGGATCCACAAGTACATCTTCCCCGGCGGCCAGGTCCCGTCGATGCGCGCGATCGCGAACTCGCTCGCCGGCACCAGCCTGCAGATCACCTCCGACCTGGCAATGGGCACCCACTACGCCAGGACGCTGGCGAACTGGCGCGAGCGGTTCCGCGCCGCCGAAGCCGACATTGCCGCCCTTGGCTTCAACCCGCAATTCCGGCGGATGTGGTACCTGTACCTCGCCTACGCCGAAGCCGGGTTCCGGGCCGGGTACCTCGACGTCCACCAGCTCATCCTGGAACGCAGGCGGTGACCGCGGCACAGCCGGGCCGCGCGCAGCGGCCGGCCCAAGGATGTGCTTGTTCCGGGGCCGCCCGGCTGCTTCGCTCCCGCGATCGGCTGTGTCGGCCCAGGGCTGGCTGCGGCTGGAACGGGATCGCGACGCCTGCAGGAGTTGTGGCTGGGATGTCAGGCTGAGCTGATCTGCTTGGCGTCCTGGCTGGTGATTTCGACCTTGCGCGGCTTGGCCGCCTCGTGCGCCGGGATGGCCAGGGTCAGGACGCCCGCGGTAGGCGTCCACCGGCATGGCCGCTGGGCGGGCCGAGCTCACCCGGCTCAAAACCGCAGCCCGCCGCATCCTCCCCGGCACAGCCGGGCCCCCTGCCCCCGCTCGGCCCGACTGACCACCCTCCACTTCCCCCGGCGACGCCGGTTCACCGCGCGCCTGACCCAGTCCCGGGTGAGCTCACCGGGCCGGCCGGAGGGAACAGCGGCGGGAGGCAGGTCAGCATCAGGAGTGACCAGGTGAGGTGGCTGAGCGTGGGAGCCAGGATGCCGCCGGTGGCACGGCGCTGAAGACCGAAGAGTACGCTGGTGGCGGTCCCGGCGAGGACCAGGGCGGGGTTGCGGGTGGCGGCGGAGGCGGCGGCGTAGGCGAGCGTGGTCGTGGCGATCGGGTGTGTGCCCTGCGCGGCTGTCCAGAGCGCGCCGCGGAAGAACAGTTCCTCCGCCACCGCATTGGCGGACGCGGTGAGCAGCACCAGAGGCCGGGCGCCCGCGTCCGCGTAGTCGAGGACGCTGCCGATCGCCCGGCTGAGCGGGGGGATGTGCCGGGCCAGCCGGGCGGCGCCGTAGAACAGCCCGAAGGCGGCCGCTCCGGTGAGCACCGGCATGACGACCGAGCGGGTGCCGGGCCGGCTGCCCGGCCTGCCGAGGGGCAGCGGCCCCGCGCCGAGGGCGCCGGCGGCCCAGGTTCCGGCCAGGCCCATCGTCAGGATGTAGAACCGCGGGGAGCCGGGCTGGGTGGATAGCGACATGCCCAGCAGGGCGCCTGGCCTGTGCCAGAGGCAAAGGTCCCAAGGCGGGCGTCATCCAACAAGGGACTGGCCGCCCGCACAGATCAACCCGTTCGGCACAGCATGGGCAACAGTGCCGACTCGCCGGGCTGGCGCCAGAACGGCGGCTCGGCGCGCGTTCTCCTGGAAACGTGTCGATCACTCACCGTGATGCCTGAAGTTGGCGGGCATCCCGGCGGTCGGGGACCCGCCACGGCCAGCCCTGGGGCAGCAGCGTGCACGTTTCGCGGGCGTGTACGTCGGCCTCGGCAGGCAGATCCGGCCCGCAGTAGACCATAGAACCCGGCACCACGGCCAAGCCCGCCACTATGTCTACACGGGGCTCCTGCCTGCACCGATAAGGAGCAGGAGAGGCTTCGCCGGAGATCACACCGACGGCAGTGCAAGGACTGAACTGGTGTCCCATCCAGGGCGGCAGCGGTATCTGCGCCCTCTCAACTGAGACCAATTGTGGCCCAAAAATGAGACCACCCCCGTGCCCGCCATGATCACGCATGCCACATGCGCCCGCATCATCGCAGGTCAATGGCGGTGGAGGTGGGATTTGAACCCACGGAAGGGTTGCCCCTTCACACGCTTTCGAGGCGTGCGCCCTCGGCCACTAGGCGACTCCACCGCGGCTGAGCCTACCCG
>Ga0335085_10017218_pt1 | contig 10421 bp, 8 predicted proteins | sample Lox_Sample_45_FD_206712 | JGI IMG/M metagenome (GOLD analysis project Ga0335085, IMG submission 206712) | Soil microbial communities from Loxahatchee National Wildlife Refuge, Florida, United States - Lox_Sample_4.5 | ecosystem: Environmental > Terrestrial > Soil > Wetlands | place: USA: Florida...
GGCCGAAAATGCGCGCAACAGCGTCCGCGAAGCGGGTGTGGCCCGCTTCGATTTTATCCAACAGACAGACGATCCCACCCGCTTCGTGCTCGTGGAAATATATCGGTCACCGGAAGCCCACGCGGCGCACCGGGAGACGCGCCATTACCAGGTGTGGAGGGAGGCGGCTGAACCGCTGATGGCCGAGCCGCGCAAGGCGCTGAAATATGCCAATGTGTTTCCAGACGACGCCGGTTGGTGAGCGAGGATCGATATGGCTTTCCCGAGGAATGCAATGCCGCCGCCTGAGCGTGCCCCATGAAATTCGAGTTTGCCACCGCGGGAAGGATCGTCTTCGGCACGGGGACGCTGCGCCAGATCGGCGGGGCCGCGCGCGGCCTTGGCCGCAAGGCGCTGGTGATGACGGGGGCGAATCCGAAGAGGGCAGAGGGCTTGATCGAAGCGCTGACGGCGGAAGGGATCGCGGCGACCGCCTTTCCCGTTACGCATGAACCGACGGTGGCGACCGTTGCCGCCGGAAGCGAGCTGGCGCGCTCCAAAGCGTGCGATCTGATCATCGGCCTCGGCGGAGGCAGCGCGATCGATGCCGCCAAGGCGGTCGCCGCGCTCGTGACCAACCCGGGAGACGTGCTGGAATATCTCGAGGTAATCGGCCAAGCCAGGCCGCTGGCGGTGCCGGCCGCACCCTGCATCGCCATTCCCACGACCGCGGGCACAGGCGCGGAAGTGACCCGCAACGCCGTGCTCGCTTCTCCCGAGCACAAGGTCAAAGCCAGCCTCCGAAATCATTCCATGCTGCCGCGCATCGCCTGGATCGATCCCGCGCTCACTCTCGATTTGCCGCCGGCATTGACCGCGAGCACCGGACTCGACGCGTTGACGCAATTGATCGAGCCCTACGTATCATGCCGGGCCAATCCCCTGACCGACGGCCTCTGCCTGGAGGGCCTTCGTCGCGCCGCCGGCTCGCTCAAAACCGCCGTTCACGACGGCGGCAACGTCAAGGCTCGTGAAGATATGTCCATCGCCAGCCTTTTTAGCGGGCTCGCGCTGGCCAACGCCGGATTGGGCGCCGTCCACGGTTTTGCCGCCGTGATCGGCGGCATGTTTCGCGCGCCGCATGGCGCCGTCTGCGCCGCGCTGCTCGCTCCCGCAACGAGCACCAACGTCCGGGCGATCCGGGAGCGCCGGCCGGACGACGGCGAAACGCTGCAGCGCTATGCCACGGTCGCGCAAACCCTCACGCAGGACCCGCGGGCGGGCATCGAAGAAGGAATCGCCTGGATCCGGGAGCTGGTGGCAGAGCTGCGCATTCCCCGTCTGGCAGACTATGGAATCACCGCCGGAGATCTGCCTGAGATTTCCGACAAAGCCGCGCACGCGAGCAGCATGAAGGCCAATCCGCTGCCCCTTACGTCGATCGAGCGGTTGGAAATCCTCCAGCTCGCGCTGTAGCGCAAAAGGAAGGATCCCTCTTCGTTTGCCCAGACCGCTCTTCGCGCCGGGCGTCGTCCGATGATGACAGTCGGCTATAAATCCACCCAGGCGCGTTTGGCCCACGACTCGTGGGCTTTCTCGGCGAGCTGGACGCCCTTGGCGCCTTCGTGCAGCGACCATGGGAACGGCCCGTCGGCGGCCACGTGTTTGAGGAAGAGTTCCCACTGGGCTTTGAAGGCGTTGTCGAAGCGGGTGTACTCCGGAACCTTCTGCCAGCCGTCGAAGAAATTGATCGGCTGCTCGATGTCGGGATTCCAGACCGGGCGCGGCGTGGCCTCGAGGCGCTGCGTCCAACATTCGCGCAGTCCGGCCACGGCCGAGCCCCTGGTCCCGTCGACCTGGATGGTAAGCAGGTCGTCGCGGCGCACGCGCACGTCCCACGAGCTGTTGAAATGAACGATGATGTCCCGGTCGGTCGTGAAAGTGGCATAGGCGGAATCTTCCGCGGTGCAGCGATACGGCCGGCCTTGCTCGTCCCAGCGCTGCGGGAGGTGGATGGCGCCGAGGCAGGAAACGCTCTTTACGTTGCCGAAAAGATTGTCGATGACGTAGCGCCAGTGGCAGAGCATGTCGGCGATGATGCCGCCGCCTTCCTCCTTGCGGTAGTTCCACGACGGGCGCTGCGCCGGCTGGAGGTCGCCCTCAAAAACCCAGTAGCCGAACTCGCCGCGCACGGAAAGAATCCGGCCGAAGAAGCCCGAGTCGATAAGGAGCTTGAGCTTGATCAGGCCGGGCAGCCAGAGCTTGTCCTGCACCACACCGTTCTTGAGACCGGTGGCGCGGCATTCCTCATAAAGGGCAAAGGCCGTGGCCGCATCCAGCGCGATGGGTTTTTCGCAATAGACCGCCTTCCGGGCCCGGATGGCCCGGCGCACACTCTCGGCGCGGCGGTCGGTGGTCTGCGAGTCGAAATAAATCCTGTTGGCCGGATCCTTCAACGCGGCGTCGAGATCGGTCGTGAAATCGGCGACGCCATGGGCGGCGGCCAGGGCCTTGAGCTTTTCGAGATTGCGGCCGACCAGCACCGGCACGGGCAGGATCGTGTCGCCACCGGCCAGCCGGACGCCTCCCTGCTGGCGGATGGCCAGGATCGAGCGGATCAGATGCTGGTTCGTGCCCATGCGCCCGGTGACGCCGTTCATGATGATGCCGATCGTGTGTTGTTTCATAAGAGGAGGAGGGCGCGCGGGTTCAGGCGTGCTCAAGATAGGCCGTCTTGATGTCCTCGACGAAAGTCGTCTGGTCGCGGGCCCAGTGGCGTTTCGAAAAAATCTCCACTTCAATAAAGCCGGTGAATCCCGCGGCCTCAATCCAGCGGCGAATTTGCCGGAGCGGAATGCAGCCCTGGCCCATGAGCGCGCGGTCGTTGAGCACGTCGTCGACCGGAGTTTTCCAGTCGCTGATGTGAAAAGCGAAGAGACTCCGCTCGTGGCCGCACGCCGTGATCTCATGCTTGAGCCAATCGTCCCACCAGACATGATAGACGTCGACGACAATGCCCAGCCAGGGGGATTTCACGTCGTCGCAGATCGCCCGCGCCTGGCTGATGGTGTTGATGGCCGAGCGGTCGGCGGCGTACATCGGGTGAAGCGGTTCGATGCCCAGCTTGACGCCGGCGGCGGCGGCATGAGGCAGGATCTCGGCGATGCCGTCGGCGATCTGGCGGCGCGACTTGGTCAGCGACTGGCCGGGCACGGCTCCGCAAACGAGCACGAGCAAAGGCGCGCCGAGCGCCGCGGCCTGATCGATGCACCGGCGGTTTTCGTCGATGGCCCGAATCCTGTCCTTGCCCGTAAGCGCCGGAAAAAAGCCGCCGCGGCAGAGGGAAGCAATGGACAAGCCTTGCTCGCGGATCATGCGACCGGCGGCGGCGGCATCCCGTCCTTCAAGCGTCTCCCGCCACACCGTGATGCCCTTGATTCCGGCCGCCCGATAACGCCGCACCGCCTCTTCCAGCGGCCACGGTTTCGTGGTGATGGTGTGGAGGCACAGCCGGTCAAAATTTTTCAAAGGAAGAGTCATGCCACCTCGGCGCGGTTGAGATAAAAAACGTAATACGGCTGCCGGCGGGCCAGGCGGAGAATCAGCAGCGCCAGCTCGCGCGCATGATAGTCGCCCCACATGCTCGATTCGCCGCAGGGAATCTTCCGGCCCGCGGGCACATGGTCCCAGCCGTTGGGCCGATGGTAAACCGAGTGCAGGATCAGGCCCTGGTGCTTCGGCGAAACCGAAAGATAGGGATCGCTGAACAGCGTCCGGGCCACGGTGAGGCCGGCCGCGAGGTAGTGCGCGCCGAATTTTGCTTCTCGCGCGCTCCGGAGATGGTGGCCGAGACGGATGAGGCCTTGCGCAGCGATCGCCGCGGCAGAGCTGTCCACCGGTTCGTGATCGTTGAACGGATCGGCCGGCCGGTCGAGATAGTCGCCGAGATGGATGAGGCCGGGCGCGCCGGTGTCCCAATAGGGAATTCCATCGACCGGCGTGGTCTGAATGAAGAAATCGGCGGTCGCTCTGGCCACCGCGAGAAATCGGCCCAGCACCCTGTCCTTTGCACCGTGATCCTTGAACGCGGCCGCGGGCAGGGTCCGCAGGAACTCAAGCTGCTCGGCGTAGCCGCACAAGATCCAGGCCAGGCCGCGCGTCCAGGTGGAGAAGGGCGAGTAGCCCTGCTGCGAGCCCGGGCAGCGATAGGAGCCGTCGTTCGGATTGAAAATGGATTCGTGGGCCACGCGGCCGCGAACGTCGTAACGGTCGCGGCCGGCGCCAAAATAGACGTTGTAGCGCGCGGTGGTTTCCGCATGGCGCAGCAGCCGGTCAAAAAGCGAAATTTTCCGGTCCCGCTCGCCCATCAGCACATGGCCGAGCTGGTGGCTGATGGCCAGGCTGCGCAGCGAGCGAATCGTGTCGGCGAAGAGCGAGTGCGGGCCGTTGAACGAATGAATGTAGCCGAGCCCGTCGGGCAGGTCGGTCCAGCGCGCGGCCTGGATCGCTCCGCTGACTTTGAGGGCGAGTTCGTAGAAACGCAGCTCGTCCCCGTCCGCGGAAATCCGGCCTTCACGCGCCAGCCGATGGAGATTGCCGTAAGTCGAGACGTTGTTGAAGCCGTGGTCGTGCACGCCGACATGGCTGACGTGACTTGCCATATGGCGGATGGTGCCGATCCGGCCGATGCCCAGGGCGCGCACATCGTCGGTGGCGTCGAACTGCAGGATGGCGGAGCCAAACTGGAATCCCTGGGTCCATTCTGTCCAGCCGCGCGAGGTGTAACGGCCGGCCACGGTGAAAACCGGCGCGCCGCGGGCGGGATCCCAGGCTTTCTGCAGCGCATGAATTTTTTGCGCGGAAAGCTCAAAGAGCCGTTCGGCCTGCGGGCGGAGCGCCGGGTACGTGAGCGAATGGTCGATCCGAAGCATGGAAGCCTAGAGCCGGCGAATGCTGAACCCGCCGTCGACCGCGATGACGGCACCGGTGGAAAAGGAAAAATTTCCCGCCATGACGGACCGGACCGCGCGGCCCACGTCCTCGGGCGTGCCCCAGCGCATCTGCGGAATGAGGCCGTCGGCGATCAAAGCGTCGTACTTGCGTTTCACGCCCGCGGTCATGTCCGTGGCCATGAGGCCGGGGCGCAGTTCCACGACCTGAATGCCAGCCGAAGCCAGGCGCGCCGCCCACAGCTGGGCGGACATCGCCAGCCCGGCCTTGGAGATGCAATATTCGCCGCGCATGACCGAGGCGGTGTCGGCCGAAATCGAGGTGATGAAGACGATTTTGAAGCCTCCGGGCAGGAGTGCGGCCGGCTTGTCCGCGAGCCAGTGCCGCGCGACCAATTGGGTCAGGAAGTACGGCCCCTGCAGATTGGTGCGGACGACTTCGACAAACGATTCCTCTGTGGCCTCGAGAATGTCGGCACGGATCTCGGGCGCCACGCCGGCGTTGTTCACCAGCCCGTCGAGCCGTCCGAATTGGGCCAGCACCTCCTGGAGCAGGCGGGCGCGGTCCGCGCCGGAGCGCAGGTCGGCCTGGACCGGGATGAATTTTTGCCCGGCGGTTTTCGCGGCGGCCCGGCAGAGCCCGGCGGTTTCCGCCGCCGCCGCCTGGTTGGCGGCATAATTGATCGCCACGGAATATCCCTCGGCGGCCAGCTCCCGCGCCATCCCCCGGCCCAGCCCGCGGCTGGCGCCGGTGACGAGAATGACCGGGAGGTTTCCGGAAGGGTGGGGCACGGTGCGATTATACTCCCGCCGGCGGGGAGGAGTGAGGATTTTCTCGGCATCAACTAGGATTTTTTCGAGTTATGTCACGTCCCAACGCTGGACTTTCTCCCGGTCATGCCTCTAGGCTGGCATGCAGCACCCCAGACATGCGCCATGCGCCGCTTTCGTTCCCTGCTCATCGATGACATCGACATCCGCACGCCGGACCTGCGGGTGCTGAACCTGGCGGTGCACCGCCATTTGCCGGAGCTCGTTTCGGTCAACCCGCATCGCCACGCCTGGCACCAGGCGCTGGTTTATCTGCACGGGCAGGGCCGCCAGACGGTGTCGCACGACCGGCTCCGGATCGCGCCCGGCACCGTGGTCATCGTGCCGTCTGGCGTCTGGCATGCCTTTGCGCGCTCCGGCAGCCAGACGCCGCTCTGTCTCGTGATCGATTTTCGCCTGCGCCGCGGGCCGAGACGCCGCGCCGCGGTCTCGACACTCAACCGTTCCGAGCTGGCCCAACTGCGGCAGAGCTTGGCGCGCTTGCTGCGCCTGCAGGCCGGCGCGGACGGCACGCTGCAATGCGAAGGCGCGGTGATCGTCCTGCAAGTCCTGATCATGCTGATGCGCTCGGCCGGCTGGATGGAGCGGGAGATTCCGGTCACGGACAGGCATTCCAGCGGCGCGATCCGCGACCTGCTGGGCCGGATGGAGCCGTCGGTTCCGCTGGCCAGGATCATCGCCCGGAGCGGCTATCAGCGGGATCACCTGAATGTTTTGGTGAAGCGCGAGACCGGCCTGACGCTGGGGCAATACCGGGCGCAGCAGCGCCTGGCCTTGTCGAAACGGTTGCTGGCGGAAGGCCTGCGGGTCGCCGCCGTGGCAGGCATGGCGGGATTGCCGGATCAGAGTTATTTCGCCCGCTGGTTTCGCCGGCAAACCGGCCAGTCGCCCTTTGCCTGGAGCCGTGGCGCCATGGCGGCGACGCCTTGATGAGCCCGCCGCCCCGAAAAAGTTTCCACTCCGCTGAAGAAATCAACGCTGGTCGAATTCAAACAAAACCGCTCGAACCAACCGCCGCCCCGATCCCTCGATGAACGGGCCCGCGAACATCCCCGGACTCCCTGGCATGCCCACCGCCCCCAAGCAACGCCTGTGCGAAGGCGTCACCGGCTATCACTGGCTGGTGCTGGTCATGGCGGCGGCCGGCTGGCTGTTCGATTGCATGGGACAGCGGATTTTCATCCTCTCGCGCGAACCGGCGATCCGCGAGCTTTTGGGCGCGGGCGCATCCGATGATGCAATCAAGCAATGGGGGACCTGGGCGACGGCGTTGCTCATGATCGGCTGGGCCACGGGCGGGATTTTCTTCGGCCTGGTGAGCGACCGGTACGGGCGGGTGAAGGCGATGATCGCGACCTTGCTCGCCTACACGGTTTTTTCCGGGCTGACCGGACTGGCCCGCACCGGAAGCGAATTTCTCATTTATCGTTTTTTGTGCGGCCTGGGCGTGGGCGGGATGTTCGGCGCGGCCACGACGCTGGTGGCGGAAAGCATGCCCGGCCGGGTCCGCCCGCTGGCGCTGGGCATCATGCAGACGCTTTCCGCCTGTGGAAATTTTTTGGGCTCGGTCCTGAGCACCTGGATCCAGCCGGGGCGCACCGACTTCTATCACGGTTACAGCGGCTGGAGGTTTATTTTTTTTGTCGGAGCGCTGCCGGCGGTCCTGGCGGTGCCGATCGCGTGGATGCTGCACGAGCCCGAGCCGTGGCTTGAAGCCAAGCGCAAGGCGAAGGAGAGCACCGACGCCGCGTTGAAGGTGGGCTCGATCGCCGATCTTTTCCGGCATCCGCTCTGGCGCCGGCACACGCTGGTGGGCGTGGCGCTCGGGCTGGCGGGCATGGCGGGACTGTGGGGCATCGGCTATTTCTCGCCGGAGCTGGTTTCGACGGCGCTGAAAGGCGAGCCGCAGCGCGTGGTCGATCTGGTGCGCGGACAGGCCACCGCGTTTCAGGACATCGGCTCTTTTTTCGGCATGCTGATCTTCACGCTGGTGGCGACCTATGCGGGTCGCCGCATCGCTTTTTTTTGGGCCTTCATTCTCTGCCTGGCGACAACGATCTTTGCGTTCAACTGCCTGCATGATCGCCAGGACGCCTACTGGATGCTGCCGATGATGGGATTCGCCCAGTTGTCCGTCTTCGGCGGATACTCGATTTACTTTCCCGAGCTGTTTCCCACCCGCCTGCGCGGCACCGGCGTCGGCTTCTGCTACAACACCGTGCGCTATCTGGCGGCGGCCTTTCCCCTGATGCTGGGAAGGTTGAACGAATTTTTTCTGCAGCACGGCGTGAGTGAACCCTTCCGGAAGTCCGCCACCGTGCTTTCCTTTGTTTTTGTCCTCGGGCTCGTGGCCTTGATCTGGGCGCCGGAAACGAAGAACAAGCCCCTGCCGGAGCAATGAGGAGGGCGATGCCGGCGGCACAAAGGCATGGCCGGCGGTTCATTTTTGTTCGGTTTCTGTTTGGCGCGGTGTAATGAAGTAAAACAATGGCCACGGACATTGAACTCCTGCGCCGGTATGCCGAGGACCGTTCGGACGAAGCTTTCGCGGAATTGGTCCGGAACCACATTGGAATGGTCTACAATGCGGCGCTCCGCCAGCTGGGCGGTGACACCCACCAAGCCGGGGAGGTGACGCAGACGGTGTTCACCGACCTCGCGCGCAAAGCGGGCCCCCTTTCCCGGCATCCCGCGCTGGCCAGCTGGTTGCACAAGGCCGTCCGGTTTTCGGCGGCCAAGCTGCGCCGCGCCGAGGCCACCCGGAAACAATACGAGAAGGAGGCGGCGACAATGTGTGCCGAACAAAATGAACTTGGCTCCCCGGCGTGGGAACGGCTGCGACCATTGATCGACGAGCTGATCGGGGATCTGAATGAACGGGACCGCGCAGCCGTCCTCTTGCGATACTTCGAGGGCCGTTCGTTCGCCGAAGTGGGGGCCTCATTGCATCTGTCCGAAGATGCCGCCCGCATGCGGGTCGCGCGCGCCTTGGATAAAATGCATGCGCTCTTTGGCCGGCGCGGGATCACATCCTCAACGAGCGCGCTTCTCGCGATGCTCGCAAGCCAGCCGACGGCGGCGGTTCCTGCCGAGTTGGCCGCAAATGTGGCGGGGCGCGCCTTGGCGATGGCAGGGGCGGGAGGATCCGCCACGGCCGCCGTGCAATTTATGAGTTCGTTCAAAGTTTCGGCGGCTATCACGGCGCTCGCCCTCGCCATGACACTGGGCGTGGCCAGCTACCAGTGGCGCGAGGTGCGGCGCGCGCAGGGCTTGCTCGCCGCCGCCAACGCGGAGACCGGCTCTTTGCTGGCCCAGGGAGCCCAGGCCGAAAGCCGGCTGCAGGACGCCAGCAACGACGTCACGCGGCTGCGGGCTCGGCTTGACCGACTCCAAAAGGCCCTGGCCTCTGCTGCGATCAAAGCGAAGGCGAAGGTGGAGGCCGCAAAGATTACCGCGGCGTGGAATCCGACCGCAGAGGGCGACAAATTCATGGCGCGGCATCCCGAGGTGAGGCGCGCGCTGGATGACTACTGCCGCGCCCGCGTGAAATGGGATTTTGGCCCGCTGCTGGATTCGTTTCATCTGCCGCCCGACAAGCTGGAGAAATTAATCGCCTTGCTCGAACGGGGGCGCGGCGTGGGCGCCGATGGCCCGGATGGCTCTTATGGCACGAAAAACATCGATTTGGAGGAAAACTCCCGGCCGCTCGTTCCGGGTGAGAGAGCCAGGTTGCTGAACAGCGTGCTCGATCCCGACCAGGTGCAGCAGCTTTCAAACTGGCAGCGTTACATGGAGGCGCGCAATTTTACCAACGAAGTGGCGGGAACGCTTTGGTCGACCTCCACGCCGTTGGTTCCCGCGCAGGCCGACCAACTCATCCAAATCATTGGCCCATCCAACGGCCGGCCGTTCGACTGGAATTCCATCATTGCCAAAGCTGGCATGGTGCTCGCGCCCGCCCAGGTGGACGTGTTGCGCGGAATGCAGGCGGAGGACCGGGTCAACCATGCAATCAGCACACCCTGACTATGAACTTACGCCTCCTTTCCTTTGTCATACCGATTTTCGCGATCGCCCAGTGCGCCGCGATTGCTACATGGGCGGCCAAGCGCGCGGATCGGGCCCAGGCTGCTCTCAGCGTCGCTTTGACGCACAAAGCGGCGGCAGCTGTCGAAGTCCGGCGTCACCAAGCGGCGGCCGCCGCCGCCGAGAGTGAATGCGCCCGCCTCAAGGCTGCGATTGCCAGGGCAAAGCAAACGATGGGATCAACCGCGCGACAGGTCAATCCGCCCATGGCTTACCGTAGCATAAACGAGCGACTGCAAAAGGAACCTCGAACTCAGTTGGTCTTTATGGCCTTCATGCGCGCCCAGAATAATGCGAGCTATGGGGCGCTCTTCCGTCAGCTCCATCTGACGCCCGGACAGATTGAGAAATTTCAGGACATTCTTGCGCGCAATACGGAACAAACCATGGATGCCGAAGCGGTCATGGGAATGCAGGGTCTTTCGCCGAAGGACCCGGTTGCCGTCAAGATGCAGACAGACATTGATGCGGCCTGCAACGAAGCGGAAAAGGCGCTCCTCGGGCCGGCCGGATATTCTCAGGCCCAGCAATACGAACGGACAGCGCCGGCGAGGCTCATGGTCGACAACTATGCGG
>Ga0335085_10017219_pt1 | contig 10421 bp, 8 predicted proteins | sample Lox_Sample_45_FD_206712 | JGI IMG/M metagenome (GOLD analysis project Ga0335085, IMG submission 206712) | Soil microbial communities from Loxahatchee National Wildlife Refuge, Florida, United States - Lox_Sample_4.5 | ecosystem: Environmental > Terrestrial > Soil > Wetlands | place: USA: Florida...
CTGAATTTCACGGGACCGGCGGGCGGCCTGTCCTCGAGCCAGCCGCTGACGCTGATGTTGCTTGGGCCGAGCGGCGCCGCGCCGATGTTTTCTTCATCGCCGTTGCCGCAATGGCTGAGCTTCATGCCGAGTTCGGGAACGATGACGGCGGGCGTGTCGAGCGGTGGACTGACACCTTACACGGCGACGATCACCGCGATCGGCAATCCGGCATTGCTGCTGGCAGGCACGACAACCGCGAATGTCACGCTGTCGGCGGGCAACACATCGGCAACGCTGCCGGTGTCGTTCACCGCGGTTGCGCCCGCACAACTCAACGCGGTGCCGTCGTCGCTCACGTTCACGTACCAGGCGGGCAGCACTTCGTTTCCGGCGGCGCAGAACCTGAACGTGAGCAGCAGTCCGTCCGGGATTAATTTCAGCGCGGTGGCGACGGCGAATGGCGGCAGCTGGCTCGCCACGTCGACTCCGTCGAGCGGCTCGTTCACGACGCCCGCGGCGGTTCCGGTTTCGCTGGCAAGCAATATCGCGGCGTCGCTCGCGCCAGGCACATACAGCGGCGCGGTGACGCTGAGCGGCGACGGCGCTGCGACCATCACCGTGCCGGTAACGCTCACGGTGACTGCGGCGGCGGGCGCCGCGCCGGCACCGACACTGAGCGTGTCACCAACATCGCTGACAGTTTCCGCGAGTGCGGGCGCGCCGGCGGTATCGCAGACGGTCACGCTGACCTACTCCGGCGGATCGGGCGCGCCGCCTTCGTTCAGCGCGTCGGCATCGGTGCCGTGGATTACGATTTCGCCTTCATCCGGTACATTGACCGGAAACGGCCCGGCGAGCATCACGGTGAGTGCGAATCCGGCGGGATTGCCGGCTGGTCCGAACAACGGCGTTGTTACGTTCAACGTGGCGGGAAATTCGGCACCGGTCGGAGTGCAGCTGAATGTGAACCAGTCGGCGCAGTTCGTCGTGCAGTTTAACCCGTTCGTGTTTACTTACCGGCAGGGCGATCCGACGCCCGCGCCGCAGCAGGGTCAGGTGATGAGTACACCATCCGGGGTGCCGTTCAGTGTGCAGGGAACGACGCAGAACGGCGGCAACTGGCTGGTGGTGAACAGCGTTTCGCCGACGCCGGGCACGTTTACGGCGGCGATCGATCCGAATGTGCTGCAGACGCTCACGCCCGGGAGTTACGTGGGCAAGCTGACGCTGCTGGGCACCGGCATTATCCTGCCGGTCACACTTTCGGTCACGGGCGCCGACGGTCCGAAGATCAGCCCGAACGGTGTGGTGCCGCTGTTCAACACGCGGCCGACCATTCAGCCGGGGAATTTCACGTCGATCTACGGCGACAAGCTGGCGCCGTCGGTTGCCAACTGGCACGGCGAGTTCCCGCTGACGCTCAATGGCGTTTCGGTCACGATCAACGGCAAGCCGGCGTACATGGTGTACGTCAGCCCGACGCAGGTGAACGTGCAGGCGCCCGATGACATCACGCAGGGGCCGGTGACGGTGGAACTGACGACGCCGGCGGGCACCACGATATCAACGGTGGGACTGAGTCCGGAGAGCCCGTCATTCAGCCTGCTGGATGCGAAACACGTCGCGGCGATTGCGTTCAATCCGGACGGGTCATATTCGATCGTAGGCCCGACGGGAGGGTTGCCGTATCCGACGCGGCCGGTGGCGGCGGGAGAAACGCTGGTGCTGTTCGGTGTTGGATTCGGGCCGACGGCGGATCAGGTACCGGCCGGAGCGCCGTACGGTTCGTCGACACCGCTGACGGGGCCGATACCGGTGACCATCGGCGGGCAGCCGGCGCAGGTGACGTTCGCGGGGCTGGTGGCGGCGGGACTGTATCAACTGAACGTGATCGTGCCATCGGGTCTTGCGTCGGGAGATCAGCCGGTTTCGGCGATGGTGGGCGAGTTTCCGACGGGCTTCGGGCCAGTGGTGACGATCAAGTGAAACGCAGGCCCGCATAAGTCGCAGACTCCCGCTGTTGAATCCTTCGGACGCACCGACTCAATGCCGGCTGACGCACGAGCAAAGCCCTCGATTCAGACTCGCCTGGTTTTGCTCCAACTGTGTGCTTCCGAAGTCTGAGGCAACCGAGGTCACAAGCAGTGTCCGTACCGGACACATGGGTAACAGTTCACTTTTTGGCATGTGGCGTTTGCAAATTTCGTCAAGAGTTCCTGCCAAACAGCCCAGGTTCGATCCGGCTAGCGCGTTTGTTTGCCGGGCTTAGAACACTCAGTCCACTTGGTTTTTCGTCAAAATCATCAGAGTTCGGACCGAAGCATCGTTCAAAATGTTGTTAAAAACAGGGATTGAACCCGCGTTGCCATCCGCCGCCCGGCGTCAAAATAGTAAGGATGCCTCACATCAAACAGGTCAAAGGCCGTGAGATTCTCGACTCCCGCGGGAATCCCACAGTTGAAGCGGAAGTGATCCTCGAGAATGGCACGCGGGCAAGCGCCGCCGTGCCCTCAGGCGCCTCCACCGGCGAAAAGGAAGCGGTGGAATTACGAGATGGCGACAATAGCCGCTACGGCGGCAAAGGAGTTCGCAAAGCCGTCGAACACGTGAACAACAAAATCGCCAGTGCCGTTACCGGACTGGATGCGTCGGATCAGCGCGGCGTCGACCGTGCAATGATCGCAGCCGACGGGACTCCAAACAAAAGCAACCTTGGCGCGAACGCGATTCTCGCAGTGTCGATGGCGACAGCGCGTGCCGCAGCGATGGCGCATGGTTTGCCGCTTTATCGCTATCTCGGCGGCGCGAACGCTTCGGTGCTGCCGGTGCCGTGTCTGAACGTGGTGAACGGCGGCAGGCATGCCGATAATACAGTCGATTTTCAGGAGTTCATGATTGCACCGCATAACGCGCCGTCATTTGCGGAAGCGATTCGCATGGGAATCGAAACGTTTCACAGGCTGAAGAGCGTGCTGAAGAAGAAGAGCTACAGCACAGCAGTGGGTGACGAAGGCGGGTTCGCGCCCGACCTGAAATCGAACGAAGAAGCCGTAGAGGTGATTCTGGAGGCAATCACTCTGGCGGGCTATAAACCGGGCGAAGATATTTCGATTTGTCTTGATCCCGCGGCCAGTGAGATGTGGGAGGACGGCAAATACGTGCTCTTCAAATCGACGAAACAAAGTGTTTCTTCCGAGAGCATGGTGAAGATGTGGGAATCGTGGGCGCGGCAGTATCCGATCATTCTGCTCGAAGATGGCATGGGCGAAAACGACTGGGCGGGATGGAAGATGCTGACCGCTGCGCTGGGCGCGCGGATCGAGCTGGTGGGCGACGACATCTTCTGCACCAATCCCGCAATTGTCCGCGAAGGAATCGCGCAGGGTATTGGCAACTCTGTTCTGATCAAACTGAATCAGATTGGAACCGTCACTGAGACGCTCGAGACGATCGCCCTGGCCGGGAAGAACAATTACCGGTGCTTCGTTTCGCACCGGTCGGGCGAGACCGAGGATACGTTCATCGCGGATCTGACCGTCGCGACGGGCGCGGGGCATATCAAGACCGGCTCGGGCTGCCGCAGCGAGAGGATCGCCAAGTTCAATCAGTTTTTGCGGATCGAAGATTCGCTCGGCGGGCAAGCGCAGTTTGCCGGGAGGTCTGCGTTCGGGGGCTCAGGTCCGCCCACGGCTTCCGCCTGAACCATCTTCGGTCACGGACCCACAACCAGGATCGAAAAGCTCCCCGGCGTCTGCTGCCCTCGGCCTTCTCGTCCACCAGGGCCGGGGGCGGACGCCGGTCCGAACTGCGCGGCTGATAAGTACACCTTGCCGGTTTTGTGATCAACGGCGAGCGTCCGTGCGCTGGTCTGCGTCTTCACCGTCTCGATCAGCGTGTACTTGTCCGGGCTGTCTTCGTGGAAAACCCACAGATTGCCGTCACCACCCGTGGAAAAGTAAATCAGACCGCGCTGGTCGTCGAACTCGACAGCGTCAACGCCCGGCCCGATGGGCTGGTTGGTCACGATAGCTCCGCTGTCGCCGTCAACGACGATCATCGCGCTGCTTCGGCATCCAATGAAAACCCGATTGTGCGCCCGATCCATATCCATACTCGACGGCTGTCCGCAGGGAGCGGTCGACCATGTCTGCAGAACGTTGAGGGTTTGTGTGTCCAGCTTCACCAGAGTGTTCAGACTCTGGATATTGACGAAGATGTGACCTTTGCCGTCGAGTGCCGCGTGCTCGGTTCTTCCCCGCAGATCGGGGCTGGTGGCCACGACTTTGCCGGTCGCAGCATCGATCGCAGTTACTCTTCTGCTGCCGCGATCGATTGTGAACACCCGTCCGGTCTGCGCATCGAACAGGATTGCGTTGGGATCGTCGCCCACGCGCACCTTGTCGATCTTCGCGAGGGTCCTGAGGTCAAAGATCGTCACACTGCCGGGATCGGTGTTGCTGATGAATCCGCGGCCCGATTTGTGATCGATTGCTGTGCCGTGAACCTCCGCTTTCTCGTCTTCAGGAATCCTGCCGACGATTTTCCCGGAATCCAGATCGATAACGACCATCTCGCGCTGGTGAGACACATACAAACGGCGGCCGTCACTGTCGGAAGTGAGATAGTCCCACCCATAGTCACCGGGCACAGAGATTCGATTGATGACGTGCCGTCCCTCAGCCGCCAGTGCGGCGCCGACCGTGACAAGCAGGAGTCCTGTCTGTCGAAGATTCATCTTTCAAAACTCCCCTCGGGCCTCCAGGGCCACGCGATCTGAAGACGGCTCAGGCTCGCAGACGCCTCCCGCTTTACCGGCTTCGCTCAGGGCTATCATAGACTTTTAGTCAGAAAAGTGGTGGAGTCCACTTGAACCGCTGCCGCGAGGCAGCCAATGACTCCTGCGGGAACGGCCTGCGGGAGTCTGCTTTTCTCCTTCGGCCCTCCCTCAATTGACACTCGGGAGGTGGCGTTCTGAATTACGTCATGGTTATGCTGGGCGCGGCTGCAGGCGGTCTCACGCGGTATGTTCTCAGCTCGGCGATTGCCGGGCGCTTTGGCGGCAATTTTCCGATGGGCACGTTCATTGTGAACCTTTCCGGATCGTTTCTGATCGGACTCATCATGACGCTGATCACGGAACGATGGGTGGCGCATCCCTGGTGGAGGCTGCTGCTTGTCGTCGGCGTGCTCGGTGGGTACACGACGTTTTCGAGCCTGGAGTACGAGACGCTGCAGGCGATGCGGCGGGGCCTTCCCGGAATCGGGTTGCTCTACGCGCTCGGGAGTCTTGTCCTTGGGTATTTCGCCGCGTGGTTAGGTATGGTAATTGCAGCCAAAGTGTGAGGAAAGGGGCGAGAATGCTTGAAAAAGGGCCCGCGAAAAAGGTGACGGTCTGGGTGAACGAAGAGAGCCGTCATCACCATGAAAAGCTCTGGCTGGCAGTGTTCGATTATCTGCGGCACAAGCGGATCGCCGGCGCGTCGGTTACCCACACGAAGATGAGTTTCGGCGCCCGGCGGCACGTTCACAACGCCGATCTTCCCGATGCGCCGGAGTTCTCTTATCGTATTGAGTTCATCGAAACGCCGGAACGTGTGGAAGAAGTTCTGCCGACCCTGTACGAAATGGTGGGCGATGGGCTGATCGAAGTCCAGGACACGACAATCATCAAAGCGGCGAGCGAGCGCGAGCCGTCTTCGGAGCCGGAAGCGCGCGCGCAGCCCATCCGCCAAAAGGCGCAGCTGATGCGCGTGCTCTTCGGTGAGAGGGATACCTGGCACGGCGAGAAACTTCACGACGCCATTGTGAAGCGGCTGCGCATGATGGACATGGCGGGAGCGACGGTCTGGCGCGGTCTGATGGGATACGGCGCGAAAGGCGAGACACATCGTTCGAAGCTGCTGCACATTTCCGAAGATCTGCCGATCATGATCTCGGTCATCGACTCGCCCGCGAAGATCGGGGAGGCGATTCCCGTAATCGAGAGCATGCTGGAGGACGGACTGATTGTGGTCGGCGAGGTCGATGCCATCCGGTTAATGCGACCGGGAATACCCGTGGAGGCTCCGCCTGCGAGGGATCGAGCGGAGGATCATAATGTTCAGCGGTGAAGCGGCGCAGCTGCTGCACATCCATCTCAACGAGGGTCGGGTGTTTGAGGGTCAGCCACTGCATGAGGCCATCCTCGCCCGATGTCGCGCGCTGGGAATTGCCGGAGCCACCGTTTTCCGCGGCCTGGAAGGCTTTGGGCATACCGCGGAAATTCACCGCCATCACACCCTCGGAAGCGACCAGCCGCTGGAAATCATGATTGTCGACGACGCTGCCCGTATCTCGAAACTTGTACCGGGACTGGAAACGATGATGCAGTCGGGAGTCATTGCGTTGTCTGAAGTGAAAGCGCGGCGGGTAACGAAAAACAGAACGGGTCAGCCGTGAGCGTGTCTCAGCACTTGAGCGAGTTGCAGGGCGATGCCCGGATCAATAGGCAGATCGAGCAGTTTGGCAACGGTGGCCTCGACATCATAGGAGCACGAACGCAGCGTGATTTCGCCTTCATCCCAGATGGCGTAACAGGCTTCCGGACGGCCGTGTTTGGGCTGACCAACGCTGCCGGGATTGACGACGCGCCGGGAACCCAGGTCGAGGACGAAGGGCAGGTGGGTGTGGCCCACGAGCAGGATGTCCGCATCTGTGGCCGCGGCCTCCTGCGACCAGAACGCGGCTTCCGCGGGGCCATAACGGAAAAGGTCAGAGGGAGTCGCGTGACACAGCAGGAAGCGCTTGCCATCGATTTCGCGATAGACGGACCTCGGCAGTGCGCGCAGGTAGGCGCGTTCACCTTCAGTGAGAATCGACTCGGTGTACTGCTGCATGGCCCTCGCCATTCCACGGAACGCCGGTGAACAGTGCGGGTCGCTGCCGGTGGCGATGGCGAAATCGTGATTGCCCGAGACTACGACCGATGCATACTGCCGGACGAACGCGATCACTTCGGAAGGCTGTGGACCATAGTTCACGAGATCTCCGAGAACCCATAGCTCGTCATACGGCTCGGCGATGGAGTGGAGCGCTTCGAGGTTGCCGTGAATGTCGGACAGAGCGAGGACTCTCACATCCGAATTTTATTTGATCCGTGGCTGAATATGGATTGCGATTCTCCAGTGGAAGAGATCCTTCGCGCAGTTGCCGATATCTGCGCGCGTCGGAAAATTTCCGCACTGGACGGCTTTCTCGAAAGCTGCCGCAACTTCGCCCGCGAGGAATTGCTGAACATCGCTGTGTTGGGCCGCTTTAAGGCGGGTAAGAGCAGTTTTCTGAACCACGTTCTTGGCACGCCTTTATTGCCGGTGGGAGTTGTGCCGGTAACCTCCGTGATCACCGAAATCGAATGGGGACCGGCTGAGCGCGTCGAGGTTGTGCACGTGGGTGGCGAAACTGAAGAGATTCCCGCCGAGCGGATCGGCGATTTCGTTTCTGAAAGCGCAAACCCTGAAAATTTTAAACGCGTGGCCAGGGTGCGCGTCACACTGCCCTCGATGGAGCGTTATAGAGGAATTCGCTTCGTCGACACGCCTGGCCTCGAAAGCGTGTTCGGGCACAACACGGAAACATCTCTGGACTGGCTGCCTAACGTTGGGCTCGCCCTGGTCGCGGTCGGCGTTGACCCACCGCTGTCGCAGCGTGATTTGGAACTCATCGGACGGCTGGCCCGCGTCACACCACGAATTTCAATACTCCTGACCAAGGTCGACCTGGTCAGCGAAGGCGAGCGCGCCGAGGTTCTCGAATTCATCGCGCGGCAGCTGGAGCGGACCGGAAGTCCCAACGTGCAAGTCTTTCCGTTTTCGATTCGCGTTGGCTTCGAGGAACTTCGCGAACAGCTTGATGAGAAGCTGCTGCTGCGAACGCATGCAGCGCTGGCCGATCAACATCGGGCGGTACTCCATCACAAAGTGCGCTCGCTTCTGGACGAATGCAAAGCATGGCAGGATGTTGCCTTGAAGGCGGCGCAAACCGCGGATTCCGAACGGCAGGAATTGCGCGAAAAAATTGTCGGGCAGCACCAGTCGCTGGAGGACGCACGGCTGGGGCTCAGGCTGATCGTTCGTCATGCGCAGGGGGCGATGCGGTCCGCGTTTGAAGCGTTACTGAAGCAGGACGAGCTGCCGGCCCGGCGTCGCCTCGAAGAGGCGCTGGATCGGGAGTTCTCGGGATGGACCCGGAGTCTGAGCACAGCGGTTTCCGGATTCGAAGAGTGGGCGCAGACAAGTCTCTCGCGCGAGATGGCTGATCTGTCGGCTATCCATTACGAAGCATTTCTGGAACCGCTGCAGCGCGTGAATCAGCGGCTTGAGCAGTTTTTGCAGGACTTCCGAAATCGGGTCTCCGGACGCGCTCTTGAAACGCTCGGGGTGCCGCTGCCTACGAAAGAAATTCAACTGCACGCGGAAATGCCGGCGTCGCCGGATATCAGAATCGGGAAGATATTTGATCGGAGCTGGGAGCTTCTGTCCTGGGCGATCCCAATGACGCTGGTCCGCGGCGCTGTGCGCAGTCATTTTCATCGAAAGACGGAGCGACTCGTGTTCACAAACCTCTCGCGATTAGCGTCGCAGTGGGAGGGCATTGTCAATTCGGCGATGGCGATGAGTGAGAAAGAGGCGCTGAGCCGGCTGGATGGCTTCGTGACAAGTATCGGAGAACTCACGAAGTCCACTGGTTCAGATGCGGCCTCGATCAGTCGCGATATTGCGCTGATTGCAGGCCTTTGCGCCCGCTTGAGTACGGACTGAGCCGGGGGAACCTCCAATCCCGCGAAACCGCACGCGCGACGCGGAGAAACCATTGGGAGCCCCACGCTCCAGCTCTTTTTCAGCGTCAATGCCGCGGCCGGTAAAATTCAAAAAGGGCAGGAAACACATGAGGCATCCTCTACCGTCAGAGCCGCCGCGAATCGGGCCGCAGGGCCGACTGCCAGGTAGTGCACCTCCTTCTGCTCGTCAGTCGATAGATACGCCAACGCTGGAGTTGCTGTCGACTTGGCAGCGGGAGGACGTGACGACCGATCCAGCCCAACTGAAGACTGCGGAAGAGGACCTCCCTGTATTCATGAAATCGGTCAACGAGGCTCGGACGGCGTCAGGTGAACCGCTCGTCTATCTGTGAGCGAAGTTCTTTTGCTTGATTCGGGACCGCTCGGCCTCATCACCCAACCACAGCGCAGCCAGGCGGTCATCGCGATAACTGACTGGCTCAAGGACTGGGTGCGTGCCGCGAATCGTTGTGCGTTGTGCCCCTTGCACCCGGGGCCGCCAGGCGGTCGCCGCGGTCCTACTGCTGCCTGAGTTCCGGCGCGGCCGGCTGCTGTTGCGGCGGATTTCGCGGCGCCGCCGGAGCGGCCGCCGGCAATTCCGCAGTCCCGTCCAGCGCGAAAACAAACAGCATGGGCGGATAATCCACCTTCGCATTGTTCGGGCCTTCATTATTCGCCGGACGGCCCATGCCTCCCTGAAACGCGACATACTGTTTGCCGTCCACTTCGTACGTGATTGGCGGCGCCATGCCGGTGCGGCCGGTCTTCACTTCGTACAGGATTTCGCCTTTGTCGGCGCTGAGCGCGCGAAACCGCCCATCGTTGATGACCTGAAAGACCACGTTGCCAGCCGTAGCCACCGTTCCGCCGCCGATGCCTCCCCCGCCGTCCGTGCGCCACGCCAGCTTCTGATTCACCGGATCCCACGCCTCAATGGCGCCCCGCATTCCGTCCGCGGTCGGTGGACCGATCGCCGGGCTGTCAATCAGCGTCGGCGTCTTGTTCGATCGCGCATAGCCGTTCGTTCCGGGCTTCAGTTCTTCGGTCGCCGCATAGGTAAACGGTCCCAGCGATACGTCGATGTAAACGAAGCCGGTCATCGGGCTGAACGACATGGGCGACCAGTTGTGCGCGCCGCCGCCCGTCGGGAATATCGAGATCGGGTCGGTATCGTAGTAGGCCGCCGGATTCACAATCGGCCGCCCTTTTGCGTCCAGACCCGTTGCCCACGTCGTCTTCACGTACGGCGCACCCGAAATGTATTCACCGGTGATCCGGTCAAGCACCCAGAAAAACCCGTTCTTCGACGCCTGCGTGATCACCTTGCGCATGCGCCCGTTGATCTTCAGATCGAGCAGCATCAGTTGCTGCACGCTGTCGAAATCCCAGTTGTCGTTCGGCGTGGTCTGGAAATACCACTTAAGCTGGCCCGTCGTCAGATCGACCGCGAGAATGGAGCACGTGTAAAGATTGTCCACATTCTGCGCGCCGCGGAATTTCTGCACCCACGGCTCGGCATTGCCGGTGCCCACATATACAAGGTTGGCGTCGGGATCGTAAGCAATGCCGTCCCATACCGCGCCGCCGCCGCCCTTCGTCCAGAAGTCGCCGCCCCAGGTTTTCA
>Ga0335085_10017220_pt1 | contig 10421 bp, 7 predicted proteins | sample Lox_Sample_45_FD_206712 | JGI IMG/M metagenome (GOLD analysis project Ga0335085, IMG submission 206712) | Soil microbial communities from Loxahatchee National Wildlife Refuge, Florida, United States - Lox_Sample_4.5 | ecosystem: Environmental > Terrestrial > Soil > Wetlands | place: USA: Florida...
CAGTATCGCTGGCCGAAGTTGGTGGCATCATCGGGTTCTCAACATCCATCGAAAGTTTAACGCGGGTGATCGCGCCCGCATTAGGTGGTTTCCTCCTTGCGACTTATGGAACATCAGCTCCTGGAATTTTTGGTGCGATCGTCCTTGGAGGATTGAGTGTTTACATCTGGGCGAAGATCTACAATCACCCAATCGCTGCAGCATTGAAGACACAGACGGCGATAGAACTACAGCCAAGCCTCGATTAATCCACTTATTTATAGGCACCATGGGCTATCTGTTTAGGTCCAAAAGACAAGTATAGAAATCACATAAACAACCCTTCCCTGATTACCAGTCATGACAAGTCTACTTGACCCGGAAACTGTCTTTTATGTTTTACATTCTTATGGACAGGAGCGATCCTTTCTTTTTCTAATGCGGATTCTTTATGACCGTCTTGGCAAAGTGTTTCAAATTCCTCTACCAAGTTTTCAGCCTTATGTGGTTGCTGGACCTGATGCGAACCGAAAGGTACTGGTAACTGAACAGGGCAAAGTCCGTTGGCGAAACACGGATCCGGTCACTGACTTGCTGCGACATGGGATCTTGATAACAGATGGGAGCGAACACGACCATTACCGAGAATTAATGGAACCAGCTTTGTCACACAAGGAATTACCAAATTACACATCCATGATGCTTCAGCAGACCAGCCGAGTTTCCCAAAAGTGGCTTGATGGGCAGGTAGTGGATATGCTTGTAGAGGGCCGCAAGATTGCCTTATTAATCATCATGCAGGCTTTGTTCAGTGTGGATTTTCAGGAAGAAATGCCAAGGCTATGGACTCCTATTCTTAAGTCAATAGAATTTATCTCTCCGGGATTCTGGATCTTATGGCGGAACATTCCCCGGCCGGGTTACAAGAAAAACCTGGAGGCTCTCGACAATTTTCTGTATGAACTCATCAGCACCAGGCGAGCTGGTGAATCCAAAATGGATTTGCTCGATCATTTGATTCGCGCTGGCCTGGATGATGATCAGATCCGTGACCAGATGCTTACCATGCTCATTGCCGGTCATGACACCTCTACTGCCCTTTTAGCATGGAGTTTTTATTTATTGGGATCCAATCCCAACATTATGACTAGCCTGGTAGCACAATTGGATGAATCACTTGGAGTCCACGCTCCCTCTTCCCCGGCAGGCTGGCAGCCCCATCTTCTGGATGAGGTAATCAAGGAAGCGCTTCGCTTGTACCCGCCGATTCATATCGGCAACCGGATGGTCACAGAGGACATCGATTTTGGCGATGGTCGAAATGTCCAAGCCGGTGAGCGTCTGTTTTATTCCATTTATCTGAGCCACCGGGATAAATCCATCTGGGAATTTCCGGACGAATTCCGACCTGAGCGATTTGAGCACGGAAGAAAAATGCCGCCCTTTGCTTTTGTTCCTTTTGGTGGCGGTCCTCGCGCCTGCATGGGGGCCGCATTTGGACAGGCCGAGGCGCGGCTGGTCATCGCCCGACTGCTTCAAACTTTTTCATTCCAATGGACTGGGAAAAAAGTCCATGCGCACATGGGCGCAACGCTTGAACCTCGACCGGGTGTTTTTATGCGTGTGACCCGGCGGTTAATTTCTGATCGTGATAATTGAGTATCCATGAATCTCATGAAGACATCAATGGAATTCAGCTGATATGACCTACTTTGAATTTTTGGCTGTTTTTCTTTTTATACCAGTCCTGACATTGCTCTTCATTTCCAGGCACGATGAGCGTATTGCAAAAGCAATTGTCGGATTTACGAATCGTCCCACTTTCTGGCTAGCGATTATGCTTCAAACAGTCGTAGCAGTTTTTTACACCACCCCATGGGACAATTACCTTGTCGCATCTAATGTGTGGTATTACGACCCAACACTGGTGACTGGTAAAGTCATAGGATACGTACCCATAGAGGAATATACCTTTTTTATTGTTGAGACCATTATGATTGGTCTATGGTGGCTATTTCTGGCACGGAGAATTACTAGTTCGCCTGCTTTGGTTCCATCAAAATGGGCAAGAGTCGCATCAGGACTTTTTCTTATTCCATTATGGATTACCTCATTGGGATTTCTCATCATGGGTCAATCACAAGCCAGATATCTAACCATAATCTTGGCATGGGCCCTACCGCCCATAATGATTCAATTGTGGTACGGGGCAGATATCATTTGGAAGCATCGCCGCCTTGCTCTTCTAACCATAATTCCGATGACAATCTACCTCTGTCTGGCTGATTCCCTGGCGATAACCTCAGGCACATGGACTATTTCTTCCACCCAGTCAATTGGACTGTTTCTTGGGTCCCTGCCCATAGAAGAGGCGTTATTCTTTTTATTGACAAGCATATTAATAAGCTTTGGAATGACTCTTCTTCTTGCCGATGAAAGTTCAGAAAGGTATAAGAAGATATTAACGCAGTTGAAGGAATTAAAAACTCGTCAATTAATCTGGTTTATATAAGAACGGAAAGGAAGAATGTATAAAAACCTAATTTTATTTTTTTACAAGTATTAAAAAGGACGGCCAAGGCCGTCCTTTTTTCACTCTTTTTGAGGTGCCTCCCTCACGATGTATAGTGGTCTTCCTTTGGCCTCGTCGTAGATCCGGCCGATGTATTCCCCGAGGATGCCCAGTGAAATCAACTGGACGCCGCCCAAAAACAACACTGCGACCAGCGTGGTCGTCTGCCCCTCGAAGAAATGGGTGGCACCCAAAAGACGCAATACAACGATGAAAGGAATTGCAAGTATCGCGAGTCCGGCTGAAATAAAGCCGAAGTAAGTTGCAAGCTGCAATGGGAAATAGGAGAATCCGGTGATGGCGTTGAGTGCCAGCCTGAGCATTTTCTTGAGGGGGTATTTGGTCTGCCCGGAAAACCGCGCCGCGCGTTTATATTCGACACCGACCTGCTTGAAACCGACCCAGGCACCCATCCCGCGCAGGAAGCGATGCTTTTCCCGCATGCCATTCATCACATCGACCACCTTGCGGTCCACCAGCCGGAAATCACCCGTGTCCAGCGGAATCTTGACGTCTGTGATGCGGTAAATAAGGCGGTAAAAAAGCGAGGCCGTCCACACCTTGAACCGGGTCTCGCCCTCGCGCTCGGCCCTGACCGCATAAACGACCTCGTAGCCTTCCTTCCACTTTTTTGCCAGCTCGAGAATGACTTCGGGCGGATCCTGGAGGTCGGCATCGATGATCACCACGGCATCGCCTCGCGAATAGTCCATCCCGGCGGTGACCGCGATCTGGTGGCCGAAATTGCGCGCAAAGATGACCGGCCGCACCCGTGGGTCCCTGGCAGCCAGCTCACGGATACGGTCGGTGGACCCGTCGGTGCAGCCATCATCCACCAGAATAAATTCCCAGGGCTCGCCGGCCCTGTCCAGCACTGCGGTTACCCTCTTATACAACTCCGGTATGTTTTCATATTCGTTATAGATGGGCGCCACAATTGAATAGGTAATGCTCATTGGGAGGTCGTGTCCTTGTCTACGGGCTTGGTTTTAAATTTCGGATGCATGCGGGCAATCGAGGGGAGAAAAGCCTCTGTCGCGAGGTGCTCCTGTTCTTCCTCCGGAAACGGCTGCAGTCCCAGCAGCTTGTTGCGAATATACCGGCCGATCACCGCCAGGGAGGCGATGACCGGCACAACGATCAATGCGCCGAGAATACCTTCATAAATAACCGCACCCAGGATGGCGACGAAGACCAGCCCTTCGTGCATCTTCACACTGCGGCCCATGATAAACGGGCGCAGCCAGATGTTTTTTATCGCGATCAGCACTCCATAGATCGCAATGACCAGCAGCGCAAAGACCAGGTTCGAAACCGGCAGGACCTTGGAGCCCTCGAGCAATGCCACGATGATCGCCAGAACCGTCCCGATAAACGGACCGACGTCCGGGATCAGGGTCAGCAGGCCGGTCAGGGTGCCGATAATGATGGCACCCGGGAGGCCGATGATCAGGTATATCACGGTAAAGACCAGGCCAACGATGAACATCAACACGATCTGTCCCCTCAGGTAGTGCAGCCAGACCGAGCGTATTCCCCAATACAATTGGCGCACGTCGTGGCGGGATTTTTCGGGGGCGAGGCCTAGCAACCTTTCCCTGATCTCAGCCCAGTCGGTCATGAAATAGTAAGTGACCACAAACACCAGCAGGATGTAAACCGCGTTCAGGGATGTCTTCTCCATGAGTTGCAGGGCATTTTCAAGCGCAGGCGTGCCGGTCGAGGCCATGATCTGTTGCAGGGTCGGGATGACCGTTTCAAAGCTCATCGTGAGGGGCCCCAATACAATCGGCGTATCCAGATAAGGCTCCACCTGGTTAACCACCAGCGTGAATGCATCCCCGATGGCTTTTGCCTGGTTGACGGCAAGCGGGATAAACGACGCAATTGCCCCGAGCATCAAAGCCACGGCAGTGAAATAGACGACATTCCCGGCCAGCCGCCGGGACCATTTTGTTTTCGCAGATATATAGGCGACGATCGGGCTGAGCAAATAAGCGATGAAGGCAGCCACAATGAGGGGTCGCAGCAAATCGCGGATGTAGTAAAGAAAAATCAATGAGAGCACCAGCAGGACGCCAATCACAAAATAGCGGGTTGGCAGGGACCATTTTCCGTTCATAGGACGCGCTTTAATCCTTCCAGCGTGGGCTCAAGGATGGGCGCAGGTTGAACGGCCTGCATCGCCGCGCGGATATCCTTCAGCCCTGAGCCGGTATTCAACACCAGGATCGGATCCGCCTCACCCACCCCGCCTGAGGCTGCCGCTTTGACCAGGCCGGCATAAGCCGTCGCCCCGGCAGGTTCGGCGAACACCCCCACCCGGCCGAGCTCGGCAATCGCCGCAAGGATTTCCTCATCGCTGACAGTGAGGTACGTCCCAGCGGTTTCCCTGGCCGCCCGGACAGCCCGGACGCCGTCACGAGGCAAATCCACCGAGATCGAGTCCGCGATGGTCTTGGCGGGGACCGGCGTGATTTTTTCCGTCCCTGCGCGGAAGGCGCTGGCGATGGCGGCGGATCCCTCCGCCTGAACGCCCACGAGGCGCGGGATCTGTTCGATCCATCCCAGGGCGAGCAAGTCCTTGAATCCCTTGTGGAGGCCTGAAATGATGTTCCCATCCCCGACCGAAACGAAGATGGTAAGCGGCTGATGAATGTTTTTGGATTCGTTCTTCATCGACAGCCACCATTCCCAAACCTCCAGGGCAGCCGTCTTCTTGCCTTCCGCCGTGAAGGGGTTGTAGCCGGTGTTCCGGCAATACCAGCCGAACTCATCCGCCGCCTTGATCGTCAGGTCAAAGGCTTCATCATACGAGCCGTCGACCAGCAGCACTTTTGCCCCAAAAATAAGCAACTGGGCGACCTTCGCCTGAGGGGCAGTTTTGGGAGCGAAGATGATCGCCTTCTGGCCGACCGCCGCGGCCATCCCGGCCAGCGCCGCGCCGGCATTCCCGGTGGAGGCGGTCACGACCACCTCCGCCTTGATTTCCCGCGCCCTCGCCACGACGATGGCACTGGCGCGGTCCTTGAAGGACGCCGTCGGGTTGCGCGATTCGTCCTTCAGCCATAGATGCTTCAACCCAAGCTTCCTCCCCAAGCGGGCCAGAGCATAGACCGGAGTCCCGCCGGCCTGCCCGAGGGGAGTCCCCTCCGCGCCGGGGCTGGCCACCGGAAGCAAAGGCAGGTAACGCCAGAGCGACGGGTCATCCCGGCAGGTGAAGTCATCCGCCTGGTATTTTTTCCGCAGCGCATCGTAATCCAGCTCGACATCCAGGTTGCCCCCGTCCGCCGGGCAGGTGTATTTGACCTGGGCAGGGAGATATTCCTTCTTGCAAAGAGAACAGCGGTAACCGATGAATTTTGACATAAAAATCTTTCTTCTGACTCGATTTTACTCGATATATTCAATCACCAGAAAGTTAAAAGACCCACAGCGCTGTCGACCTGAGAGTTCCTTCCGAATTTCCCACTGGAATATCCAGCCGAAGAAAAAACGGGATATACTGGCTCAATTATCGGTTCACATATAAATGGGTTAATGGTAAAAAGCTATGGGTAAAAAACAGCATCAAAAAGAAAATGGGGCCTCCACCAAGAAGATTGACTCCACCGTCCTGGTGGCGATTATCGGAGGCATCGTCACGGTCCTGGTCACGCTGATCACCGTATTTACTCCGATCGTCCTGAAACCAAAGGATCTGACACCGACTCCTTCAATCCCACCCCTGTCCACCCGCAGCCTCCAGGCGGTGATTGTTCAAACGCCCACGATCACGAATGATCTCCTGTCCCAGGCTGCGGACACTCTTAATGACGTTAAGATCATTTACACCGACACGTTGGGAAATTTCTCCGAGCAGAATTGGACGAAATGGTCATACCAGCAATCTGTGGCCATGGATGATGGCGCATTAATATTAACGGGGTCGGACAATGAGGATACTGGATTTGACCGAAATAACCTGCCAATTGTCGGAGGGCAGGCCATTTTATTGCATTTTAAGTATGTCGATGAAGCCGGGGATAGAGTCCGCTATAGTTTTGGATTGACCGAAATGAATAAACAATGGCCTCAGAACAGGAATTTCCAAATATTCGATAACAACCCGCCTTACTCGGCCAACATAAGTTTACATCATGGTGAAAACGATGAATCAAATCTGGATTTATCCGGAATCTCCCTTGTGTCTGATACCCGGTATGGTTTACTCATGACCATCGGTCCTAAGGCGGATTTGCTCGCGATCATCTTCGATCCCGGCGATCCAGTGCGCCAGATTAGGTATCAAGAACCGGTCGGCAATCCGGATTGGCTCAACCTTTCCTGGTTTTTCATTTTTGGTTTACCCAAGGGGATCACCGGATCCTTGTATATTAAGGATTTCACCGAGATTTCCTATAGTTCAATCAAGTAAGGATCAGCTAATTCCCTTTCCGTTCCCATAAAGACCTGGCAATCATCTCCTGATCGACAGGCGTTTTGTCAACCCTCACCCCGACTGCGTTAAAGATGGCGTTGGTGATCGCGGGCGTGGTCGGGATGCTGCAAATCTCGCCCACCCCCTTCGCGCCGTAAGGGCCTTCTGCCGTGGGGTGCTCAACGATGAGGGAGGTGATCTCCGGGGTGAGCAGGATGCCGGGGATCCGGTAACGGGCGAGATAGTCGCTGACCACGTTGCCATCCTCCACAATGAATTCCTCGGTGAGGGCGTTGCCCAGGCCCATCATCACACCGCCCTCGACCTGTCCCTGCAATCCCAGCGGGTTGACCGCCATGCCCACGTCGTTGGCGGAGATGATCTTCAGCACGCGCACTTCACCCGTCAGCGTGTTGACCTCCACTTCGGCAGCCTGAACGCCGTAGGAGAAGGCAAAGTGCATGTCGCCGCCCGTGCCGAGGGGCTGGGTCCTGGGCGCTTCATAGTCGTACAGCGCGCGCGGCTGCTGCCCCAGCGCTTTCATTTCCCTTGCGATCTCGGCATAGGTCAGCGAATGCCCGTCGGCATGGACCATGCCGTTATCGAAGCGAATCTGGTCGGGGCGGACATCGTACTTCTCAGCCAGGGCGGCCGAGATGGCGTTGCGCAAGGTGATGGCGGCATGGCGGGAGGCGTTGCCCGTGACGTAAGTCTGGCGCGAAGCGGTCGTCGGGCCGCCGTTCGGGGTCAGGTCGGTGTCCATGACCAGGACGCGCACCTGTTCGGGCGCGACGGACATTTCCTCGGCAACGACCAGGCGCATGACCGTGACAAGCCCCTGTCCCATTTCGGCGGAGGAGCTCCTGACCTCAAATGTGCCGTTCTCGTAGAGTTCCACTTCCGCACCGGCCCTATCCGACGCGCCGCCGCCGAGGCCGGTGTTCTTATAGGCTGCGGCAAAGCCCCAGGCGCGGACAAGGGTCGGCCGGGCAGGATCAACCACCGGATCGAAAGGATGCGGATTTTGCGACCGCATCTCTGCGTCCACGCGGTCGATGCATTCCATCAAGCCGACCGACTCGCGCAGCTCCTGCCCGGTGTTGGTGAGGCTTCCCACGTGAAGCGCGTTGATGCGGCGGAGTTCAACAGGGTCCAACTCCAATTCCCGCGCAAGCATGTCCATCATGGATTCGACCGCAAACGCAGATTGCGTGACGCCGAAGCCGCGGAAGGCTCCCGCCGGCGGGTTGTTGGTGTACATGGCATAACAATCGGCGCGGACGTGCGGGATGTCGTAGGGCCCGGCGGAATGCGTCGTGGCGCGGGTCATCACTTTTTCGCCGAGCGACGCATACGCGCCCGTGTCGCCGTAGAGTTCCGATTCACAGGCTACCAGGCGCCCATTTTTCTTCGCACCGATCTTGATGCGGATCTGCGTGGCATGCCGCTTGGGATGCACGAGCAAGCTCTCATGGCGGTCGAAGAGCAACTTGGCAGGACGCCGGGTGGCATTCGCCACCAGCGCGGCGTGGATTTGCCCCATCACGTCCTCCTTGCCGCCAAAGCCGCCGCCCATCAGCTGGCCGACGATGCGCACGCGCCCTTCGGGCCAGCCCATCACGCGCGCCACCTGCTCCCGGTCCTGGTACGGAATTTGCGAACCCACGTAGATTTCCATGCGCCCATCCGGCCGGGGCACAGCCAGGCTGCATTCAGGTTCGAGGAAGGCATGATCGGTGGCCGGCGTGTGGAAGGTGCGTTCGAGGATCACATCGGCTTGGGCAAAACCCTGGTCCAGATCGCCTTTGCGGACCTTGATGTGCTTGAGCAGGTTTCCATTTTCATGAATTTGCTCGACCCCCTTCTGGCGCGCCTGGACGGGATCGGTGATGGCAGGTTGGAGGTCGAACTCCGCCTCGATCTGGGCGGAGGCCTGCTCGGCGATATCCTGGGTCTCCGCAGCCACGAGGGCGATCGCATCCCCCACGTAACGGACGCGTTCGCCGATGCCCACCAGCACAGGCCAGTCGTAAACGACCAGCCCGTGATTGTGCTCGCCGGGGATGTCCTCGGCCGTGAGAACTGCGACGACGCCAGGCTGCGCCTTGGCCTTGGAGATGTCCAGCCCCCTCAGGAAGCCATGCGGGACCATCGCACGCCGCACCTTGACATACACCATGCCATCGAAAACGAGGTCGTCCGTGTACACGGCTTCGCCGGTGACCTTTTCGACCGCGTCGGGGCGCAGGTGGGTGTGCCCCACGGACCGGTGGTCGTGGATCGAATCGGGGATCTTGGGCCTCGCGACGGGTTCCCCGGTCCGCAAGGACTGGGCCGCCGCGAGGATGGCATTCTCGATGGCAGGATAACCGGCACAGCGGCAGAGCGTATCCTTGAGCGCGAAACGGATCTCGGCGCTGTCCGGATTGGGACTGCGCCCGAGCAGGGCATAGGCCGTCATGATCTGCCCGGGGATGCAGAATCCGCATTGCACCGCACCGTGTTCGACGAAGGCATCCTGCAACGGGTGCAGCTTCATCCCGTCCTGGACGCGCCGGGCCAGCCCCTCGATGGTCAGGACGGCCTTTCCATCCGCGCGCTCGGCCGGGTAGACGCAGGACATGATCGGCTCGCCGTCCACCAGGACGGTGCAGGCGCCGCACTCGGCCTCATCGCAGCCAATCTTTGTCCCGGTCAGGCGCAGTCTTTGGCGGAGCAGGGTGGAGAGAGTCTCGCCAGGGAGGGGTTCAAGTGAATGATGAGTGCCGTTAACAATAAGGCTTATGGCCGTCATACGATTGATCCAGTTCTGCGCGTTCCCACGCGGTTTCGAGTGTGTCCCAAAACAATCCGCTGACGATGTGCTTGCGATAATCCGCGCTGGCCCGGCGGGCGCTGGTGCGGAATTGAGCTTCAGCGAGCAGGGCTTCGAGGGCCATGGCAAACGATCCGTCGTTGAAGGATTGCCCCCGCATCGCCTTTTCCGCCCCCTTCGCGCGGAAGGGGGTGGCGCCGCCCGGCCCAACCGCAATGTGAATGTCCAAGACGCTATCCCTTTCGCGCTCAAGCCAGACCGCACAGTTCAGGATGGGCAATGCCACCCCCTGTGGACGCATGATCCGTTTGAAGCAGGAAGCCTGCCCTTTCTTGATCTGCGCAAGGTAAAAACCGACGATGAGCTCCTCGCCCTTGTTGAGCGCGGAGTTTCCCGGCCCCAGGAAGAGCGAGGTGAACGGTGTGTGCCGCCTCCCCGAAAGGCCGGCAATTTCAGCCTGCGCGTCGAGGGCGGTCAGGGCGATGGTCCCATCCGCGGCGGGGAGAGCGTGGGCGACATTGCCTCCGAGCGTGGCCGTGTTGCGGACCTGCGGCCCCGCGATCAGGTTGCAGGCCTCGACCAATGCCCGGGCATGCTCGTTGACCAGAGGGTCCAGAGCCACCCGGCTGACCGGG
>Ga0335085_10017223_pt1 | contig 10419 bp, 10 predicted proteins | sample Lox_Sample_45_FD_206712 | JGI IMG/M metagenome (GOLD analysis project Ga0335085, IMG submission 206712) | Soil microbial communities from Loxahatchee National Wildlife Refuge, Florida, United States - Lox_Sample_4.5 | ecosystem: Environmental > Terrestrial > Soil > Wetlands | place: USA...
CACCGTCACCATCCCCGGCCACACTCCCCCAAGCACAACCAAGGGGAGCATTCGACGATTCGGGGGTGGGTCGCTATTCGACGCTGATCACCCCCAAAGCCGGGTCACTCTTCCACGCTGCTTTCCACAGCAGCGACTGCGCCAACGTCACCGCGCAGGCCCCGAGGAGGCCCCCCCCCCGATCGGTTCAACAAGCCCGGTCAGCGTCGCGTATCAGCAACGCCTGCCCCTTGGGACGAGGCGGCGGGAGCGCCCGACCTTGTGCTTATTACGCAGCCACCGGTGCAACCGCACCGCGGTGTGGTTGTTGAGAGCGCGATAGGCGGATAGGCCCGAGAGACCGAGCTAATATCAAAGTAGCTGACGCAGCCGCGTAACGCGCGGCACTCCAGCTTGAAAGTGGGTTTCCGCTATTAATTTCGCTTGGGTTTTTGGCCTGCAATTTTGACTTTTTGCCCGTGAATGGCTGAAACGGTTCGCTTCCCCGAAAAGCCCTAGAGATTGCACACCCCCCGGCTACGAAAAATATTACCGTGCGCGAGAGTCGGGCCGACCGGGGCGCGGCCCAAGCAGCCGCTCATAGTTTGCTCGATAGCCTGCAACATATTGTTATAAATAAGACATTTGGACGATGGAACGGATGCCAAACAATCGCGGCGACCGCGCTCGTCATCAATGGGTCAGAAATTTCATGCATCAGATAAAAAATCCCCGAATGCCTCCCGTTGCGGTCGCGACCGCTGCAACTGCCTATGATCGAACCCCCCCCCCCCGGGGGTCGCGCGGCGAGCCGTCAAGCAAGCAACCCTTCGCAAATAGCTTGCCCGCGTTCGCGAGCTGCCCTGACGGCCGTTCCTTGACCCGCTGATCATGATCGCGGCACAGCGAGCGCAGGTTGGACAGCCAGTCGGTGCCATCGAGGTGTCCGACGCTTGAAATGGTCGACCACAACAGCCGGCTTACGGCACCCCGAGACAACGCACCTATGGTCATCGATCTTGAGCCTCGCCTCCCTGAGGCGCTTCCACTGCGGCGTCTTATAGAACGGGTCGCTCATGCCGAGAGCCTTCGCTCTCGGTATTCGCGACCTTTACCGGGTGGCCCGTGACCCCGAAACGGCTCCAAAACCACGAAATGCATCTTCCTTTCTGCTATCTGTGTTCTCCGTGCGGCACGAAATTTTGGATAAAGTGAACCCTATCCGGCGGGCCGAAGATGGCGCCCGCTTCACCCACGCGAGCCAATCCGCCGCAGCAATCTCGATGATGTTGGTGAGATTCTTCTGCCGCTTGCGAGGTCGAGCCGTAATCCTCAGATGACCGAGGCATCGCGCCAGACGGATTGCGTTCTGGACCGTGGTGCGGCAGACGCCGGCCATCGCGCCGATCGCATCGATTGCCAGATCGCATATACCCTGCCGTTTGACCTCGTTCGCGATCACGCACAGCACCGAGCGCTGGCCTTCGGTGTAGTGGTGCCTCAGCCCGTCAGGCAATGCGCTCGATCCGCCAAGGATGCGGCGCCTATTACGTGATGCCTCGCGATCCGGCGATGTTTGATACTGTCGGGCAGGGAATATGCTGATACGACCAGCAATGGTGCCGACGGCGCGTGCGGTTGGTCGGCGATGGGAACGGCGGCCTTCAATACATTCCGAAAGAAACGAGGCCTCGTTGTCATCTACCCGCTTTGGCCATGCGCTTCCCCATAAAAGCATGGCCGCTTCGTCTAGCTGCAGATCGGTGGTGCACGCATTGATGACATTGAACAAATTCCGGGCAGCCGCGCCGAGCATCGGCATCGCGACTTCCGGGGTCATATCGCCTGTCCCGGTTCGACTAGCCCAAGCGCGCCCGCACGCTGCCACGCGTCGTTAAGACTTTCTGTCAGTGAAGATAGATGTTTGAGCGAGAGCGTTAACCCGCTACGGCCTGGGCGCCATTGGCCGTCGTCATCGCGCCACCAAACGCGAATATCAATGATGTCGCATCCTTGATATTGGTCTAGTGCGACCCGGATGTACTCACGTCGACTCCGAGGCCATTCGGCAATAACGATCGGAAATGGGTGCGGGAGGCTGGAAACATTTCCTTTGGTTTTCGAAGGGGGCCGATTTTCCCGCACCGAGCCAAAAGAGCTTGTCGTATATAGGGAATCTACTCCCTTCTCCTGGGCACCATCCTCTTTGAACGCGGAATATTTTCAATAGGATAAGCCTTTTCAGAGGGTTGCAGCGCTCCGACTGTGTTACAACGGCGTGCAACCGACGATGCTATGCGGGCTCGTGAGTCCGATGGAGCGAGCCGGTTCGTTCGTCCTTCAATTCGTCAGCATCCGCCCGGGCGCCGGGTGCCGGAAGACCCGGGTGCTGCCCAATGCCTTTGCGCCCACCCCTAAGTCCAATCGTTTTCCCGGTACGAAGGCCTCAGGGGCGGGAGCTTCAAGGTTCGCTCGTCATGCCGGCGGCTTGCTTCCGGCGATGGCGGGAAATTTCCGGCTTTCAGCCGGAATGGGCGTAGATCCCCGGGTCAAGCCCGGGGATGACCGCTGCGCGGTCAATTTGGGTGGAAGACCAGCGTGCGCAGCTCGATGCTCTCACGCGGGAAGGCGTCGGCCGGCGTCGTCGGGTCCGTGAACGACGTATGCGGCATAAACCGTGCCCGACCGTCGGTCTTCGAGTCCATGATCTTTAGCAGCAAGGCCTCGTCGCGACGCAGTTCCGGCGCGTAGTACCATTGATGCGCTGGGCTGTAGGTCACCGAATAGGTCTCGCCGACGCGGTTCTTGTAGACGAGGTCGGATTCGACGAGGTCGTGCTCGTCGACCGTGCGAGCGTCGCACAGCGCGAGCGGCGCGTCCTGCAGCGGCCCCTTAATCGGGCGCCACAGATTGATCACCTGCACGCGGCCTTGCAGCAGCTCCTCGGCGGCGTCCGGCAACAGGTCGCGGACCCGCTGCGGGCCTGAGCGGCCAGTGTGGTCGACATGAACCCGGGTCGCCGGTTGGCGCGGCCCGCTGCGCGAGTAGTCCTTCAGCCCCGGAATGCGGCGGCGCTGCACATGATCGAAGACAAAGACGCGGCTGGCGCCGGTGTAGTCTTTGATTAATTGCGCACATTCCGGGTAGTAGATTCGGCGCACTTCGTCGTCGTCCCAGAAATCCTGCACGGCGCTGCGCGCCTCGACGAGGCCGAACCCCTCGCGGTCGAGTTCCAGCTCGTGCTGGATCGGCCGCATGTCACGGATCGGCATCACATGCGCGTCATAGGTCATGTTGGAGCGCGCTTCACCCGGCTCCGGCTCGTAGGCGAGATAGCGCGGCCGTTCGGCCATTGGCGCCATGTAGTTCAGCTCACCTTCGACATAGGGCAGTCGTGCACGGTCTAGCATCGATGAGTCCTCCGATGAGGGTTGAAACCTGCGCCTAGTATGGTGGGAAACGCGGATAGTCGATCCACGGCGTGTGAAGGGCAGCGGTCTGACGCCGATCGTCCGGAAACGATACCACCCCGGCCCATAATTTGCCGAGCGCCCGCGCGGCCCGGTTCAACAGCCCCTTTGGGGCGCCTGTGCGTTGCCTGGTCATTTGGCTATTCCTTCCAGAACGGCTTGCTGGCGATAAACTCCGCATCGGCGCGGGTGATGCCGATGTCGTGCAGCATCAGATCGCTGAAATCGAGAAGCTGGCGGCGGCTCTGTGCCCGGCGGCGCCATTCGCGCAGCGTCGCGAGCGGATGGAAATGCACGGCTGACATATGAGGACTCCTAATCTTCCTTTTTGGCCGAGGAACACCGAAAAGCTCCTTGCGACGGGAAATGGGTGCCCTAATATCAATCGACAAACGAGAGTTTCTCAGCGCTAAGTTTAGAATTTCTCATGCGAACCAACGGTCATCTGCCGCCGCTCAGCGCACTGCGCGCATTCGAGGCGGCGGCGCGTCTGGAAAGCTTTTCGAAGGCGGCGGCCGAACTCAACGTGACGCCGGCGGCGATCAGCCACCAGATCGCCGCGCTGGAACTGGATCTCGGCGTCAGCCTGTTCAACCGCCGCAACCGCGCCGTCGAACTCACCGCTTCGGCGCGCGTGCTGCTGCCCGGCCTGTCGGAGGCGTTTGGCGGCATTCACATCGCGGTGCGGCGGCTGCGCGCGCATAACGATACCGGGATGCTGACCGTCACCGCCTCGCCGTCCTTCGCCGGCAAATGGCTGGTGCAGCGGCTGCACCGCTTCCAGGAGCAGAATCCCGAGGTCGATGTGCGGATTTCCGCGACCGACGCGATTGTCGACCTGACGCGGGGCGATTTCGACATCGCGATTCGCTACGGCACCGGGCGCTATCCTGGCCTGGTGGTCGAACTGCTGATGCGCAACGAGGTCTTCCCCGCCTGCAGCCCGGCGCTGCTGCGCGACGGCCCGCCGCTCGAAGCGCCGGCGGACCTGCGTCACCACGCGCTGATCCACGACCAGCAGATCGAACGCGACCCGCTGGCGCCGACCTGGTCGATGTGGCTCAAAGCCGCCGGGGTTGACGAGCCGCCGACCACCCACGGGCTCAGCTTCAACAACAATGTGCTGGCGCTGGAGGCGGCGCTCGCGGGGCACGGCGTAACGCTCGCCTACAGCACGACCGCCGCCGCCGATATCGCCGCAGGCCGGCTGGTGCGGCTGTTCTCGGTCTCCGTGCCCGACAATTTCGCCTATTACATCGCCACCGCGCCCGGCACGCTTGAACGCCCCAAGGTCAAGGCGTTCCGGGATTGGCTGCGGCAAGAAGCCGACGGCTGATCGGTCAATGGACGCGGGCTTTCGGTGCGGTCGCGGCTGCGGTACATTACGCAATGATGAACGGGGCGGCGGGCGATGGCGGGACGTAGCGGCGCGGTGCCGCGGGCAGACGACGTGCCGGACCAGGCCGCCGACGAACACCGCATGCCCGCGCTGCATGCGACCGCGTCCAATTTCGCCGCGCTCGATCTCGGCACCAATAATTGCCGGCTGTTGGTCGCCCGTCCCGCGCCGAGCGGGTTTCGCGTCGTCGATGCGTTTTCGCGTATCGTCCGGCTCGGCGAGGGCCTCGAAGCCACCGGCATGCTGAGCCCGGCGGCGATGGATCGCACCCTTGACGCGCTCAAGGTCTGCGCGTCCAAGATCGCGCTGCGCCGGGTCGCCGCGACGCGCTCGGTAGCGACCGAAGCATGCCGCCGCGCCGTCAATTGCGGCGGCTTTATCGAGCGGGTGCGCGAGGAAGTCGGGATCGAGCTTGAGATCATCTCGACCGCCGAGGAAGCGCGGTTGGTGGTGTCGGGCTGCGCACCGTTGCTGCACCCGCGCCTGCCCTACGCGATTGTCTTCGATATCGGCGGCGGATCGACCGAAATCGTGTGGTTGCGCCATGGCCGGTCGAATGGACCGCGCGGCGGCGATACACGTCGCGAGGTTCCCTGGCTCGAGATCGAGGGTTCGACCTCGCTGCCGTTCGGCGTCGTCACGTTTACCGAGCGGTTTGGCGGCGTCGAGGTCACGCCGGCGATCTATCGCGCGATGCTCGACGAGGCCGAGGCAGCATTGGCGCCATTCGAGCGCCAGCACCGCATCCGTCATCACATCGCCGCACGGCGCGTGCAGATGATCGGCAGCTCGGGGACCGTGACGACGCTGGCCGGCATCCACCTCGCGCTGCCCCGTTACATCCGCGCGCTGGTCGACGGCAGCACCCTCACCTTCGCGCAGATCGACAAGGTGTCGCGGCATCTCGCAGGGCTCGATCTCGCAGGCCGTGCGGCAAGCCCCTGTGTCGGCCGCGAACGAGCGGACCTCGTACTCTCGGGCTGCGCGATCCTCGACGCGATCTGCGCGACCTGGCCGGTCGGGCAGCTGCGGGTCGCCGATCGCGGCGTGCGCGAAGGCATCCTGTTCGACCTGATGAACACCGGCGCGGCGCATTAGCCACCCCTTATCCGCCAATCGGCTTCCGTCTACCGCCTCCTCGCGGTTAAAGAGGTTTTCGGTAGGAAGCAGGTGGTTCCGAAAACCCAGTTCCGGCCATATTCTGATGTCTGCGCTGGATGGCGCGAAGCAGCGATGGCGGTGCGTGCTTCGCTCTTCCATCCCACAGCTTCGCGCATAATCCAAACCGAAGAGCGACGTAACGGCGCGACCGCAACGCCGAGATCGCAGAGGAGGAGACCTCAGATGGCCACACTGACCGGCAATGACATTCTTGCGCGGTGCCTGAAGGCGCAGGGCGTCAAGGACATATTCTTTCTGATGGGCGGACCGATGCTCGATGCGGAGACGGCCTGCATCAACCAGGGCATTCGTCTCATCGACACCCGCCACGAGCAGGGCGCCGCCTATATGGCCCAGGCCTACTCACGCGTGACCCAGGGGCCGGGCGTGTGCATGGCGGCGTCGGGCCCAGCGACGCTGAACCTCGGCACCGGCCTCGCCAACGCGCTGATCGACTGCTGCCCGGTCGTCGCGCTCGGCGGCTCGTCGCCGATCGGTCAGTTCGGCCGCCAAGTGTTTCAGGAGATCGACCAGGTCAAGGCGTTGGAGGGCTGCGTCAAATACTCCGATCGCGTCCACAACCTGAAACGGCTGCCGCAGCAGATCAATTTCGCCTTCCAGAAGGCGCTGAACGGTAAGCCCGGCCCGGTCTATCTCGATTTTCCGGGCGACGTGCTCTACACGGAAGTCGACGAGGCGGACGTCGACTGGAGCTATATGGGCCGCCCGATCCTCAAGGCGCGTCCATACGCCGAGCCGAAAGCGCTGAACGCGCTGGTCGACGCGATCGGCGCGGCGCGGCAGCCGCTCATCGTCTCAGGCGGCGGTGTCCTCTGGTCACATGCCTGGGACGAGATGCGTCAATTCGTCGAGCAGGCCGGCATTCCGTTCTACACGACCCCGCAAGGCCGCGGCGTCGTGCCGGACGATCACCCCTATTCCTATCTGACGATGCGCAACGATGCGTTTCGCGACGCCGATCTGATCATCATTCTCGGCACGCGCACGAATTATGTGATCGGACATGCCCTGCCGCCGCGCTTCGGCTCCGAGGCGAAGATCGCGCGCATCGATATCGACCCGGAGGAGATGGGGCTGTCGGCGCGCAATATCGACATCCCGCTCGTCGGCGACTGTAAGTCTGTCCTGCAGCAATTGCTCGACGCGATCCCGGCGACGACTGCCGAGCGTTTCGCGCCGTGGCGCCAGAAGCTCGCCGACGGGGAAGCGCAAAAGCGCACGCGCGCCGGTGGGAACTATCCGACGGATGGCGACATCCACCCGCTGCGGCTTTGTGAAGAGATCAAGAATTTCCAGAAGCGCGACACGATCCTCTGCGTCGACGGTCAGGAGATCCTTAATTTCGGCCGACAGTCGATTCCGACCTTCATGCCGGGGCACCGCCTCAATTCAGGTCCATTCGGGACGATGGGCGTGGGATTGCCGTTCGCAGTCGGCGCCAAGGCCGCGAAGCCGAATGCACCGGTCATTTGTCTGCACGGCGACGGTTCGTTCGGGCAGAATGCGATGGAACTCGATACCGCGGTCCGGCACAAACTGCCGCTGCTCGTCGTGATCAGCCTCAACGGCGGCTGGACCGCCGATCCGGAGCGCAACAAGCCCGGCCGCGATCTCGGCTACACGCGTTACGACATCGTCGCGCAGGGCCTCGGTGCCCACGGCGAATATGTCGAGAAATCGGAGGACATCCGGCCGGCTCTGGAACGCGCGCAGAAAAAGATCGACGAGGGAATGTGTGCGCTGGTCAACGTCAAGACCGACTATCGCGCCCGCGCCACGACAGTGCGCTTCTCGAGCCGCGAAACCTGAGCTCGCTTGGAGCCATGTGACGAAGGGAGGGTGGTTCCGGCCGCCCTTTCTATTTCGGCCACCACGCCCGGCTTCCATAATCTCACCTCTGCGTGATCGGTTCTGGCGCTCCCAAGGCAGGCCAACCGCAGACCGGCCGCTCGCAGCTCGGTTCCCGATTTCGTGAGAAAGACGGGTATTATCCGGGATGGCCAGAAGCACCAAATCAGGCGGCGGGCGGCAGCTCACGGTACGCGTGAAGAGCGCGCATCGGCGCAAGCCGTCATCGACCGAATGGCTGACGCGGCAGCTCAACGACCCTTATGTCGCAGAAGCGAAGCGGCAGGGCTATCGCTCACGTGCCGCTTTCAAGCTGGAGCAGCTCGATCGGCGGTTTCATCTGCTCGCGCGCGGCGCCCGCATCGTCGATCTCGGCTGCGCGCCCGGCGGCTGGAGCCAGGTCGCGGCGGAACATGTCGGACTGAGCGGTGCCGTTGTTGGCGTCGATCTGTCGGAAACCGAGCCGCTGCCCGGCGCCGCGCTGATCCGCGGCGATTTTCGTGACGCCGCGGTCGTCGCGGAAATCCGCGGCGCGCTCGGCGGCTCGGCCGATCTCGTGCTCAGCGACATGGCGGCACCGGCCACCGGCCATGCGGCAACCGACCATCTCCGTGTCGTCGCGCTGGCGGAAGATGCGTTCGCGCTGGCGCAGACCCTTCTGAGACCGGGCGGCGCGTTTGTCGCCAAGGTCTTTCAGGGCGGCGCCGAGGGCGACCTGCTTGCGGCGCTCAAAAAACACTTCGCCGAAGTCCGCCACGCGAAGCCGGCGGCGAGCCGCGCCGAATCGGCTGAGACCTATGTCGTCGCCAAGGGGTTTCGCGGCGGCGCATAGCTGACCATATATGCGGTTCTCCGGGCGATGCTTTGACCCGTCACATGCCGGTGTTATAAGGCGCCGCCATCGGTCTAGGAGATGGCATGGAAATCCGGCAAGCGCTGACCTTTGACGACGTCATGCTGGTCCCGGCGGCGTCGAGCATCCTGCCGGGCGACACGGACACAAAAACCCGCATCACGAGAGAGATCGAGCTTGGCATCCCGCTGATCTCGGCGGCGATGGACACCGTGACCGAAGGCGCGCTGGCGATCGCCATGGCGCAGGCCGGCGGGCTCGGGGTCATCCACCGCAACTTGCCGATCGAGCAGCAGGCCGCCGAGGTGCGCAAGGTCAAGAAATTCGAGGCTGGGATGGTCGTCAATCCCGTGACGATCCATCCCGACGAGACGCTAGCCGACGCCCTAGGGTTGATGGCGAACCACAAGATCTCGGGCATTCCGGTGGTCGAGCACAACGGCAAGCTGGTCGGCATCCTGACCAACCGCGACGTGCGTTTTGCCGACAACGCGCGACAGCCGGTCAGCGAATTGATGACGCACCGCAACCTCATCACGGTCAGCGAGGGCGTCGGCCGAGACGAGGCACGGCGGCTGCTGCATCAGCATCGCATCGAAAAACTGCTGGTGGTGGACGATGCCTATCGCTGCACCGGCCTTATCACCGTCAAGGACATCGAGAAGGCGCGGCTTTACCCCAACGCTGCCAAGGACGAACGCGGCCGCTTGCGCGTCGCCGCCGCCGCCGGCACTGGCCCCAACGAATTGGAGCGCGCCGAGGCGCTGTTTGATGCCGGGGTCGACATCATGGTCGTCGATACCGCGCACGGCCATTCGTCGCGCGTTCTCAAGATGGTCGGCGAAATCCGCAAGATGTCGAATTACACCCAGGTCATCGTCGGCAATATCGCGACGCGAGACGGCGCTGCGGCGCTGATCGAGGCTGGCGCCGACGCGGTCAAGGTCGGCATCGGGCCGGGATCGATCTGCACGACCCGGATGGTCGCCGGCGTGGGTGTGCCGCAATTCACCGCGATTACCGATGCGGTGGAGGAATGCCGCCGGCACAACGTCCCGGTGATCGCCGATGGCGGGATCAAATTCTCCGGCGACCTCGCCAAGGCGATCGCCGCGGGCGCCGATTGCGCGATGATCGGCTCACTGTTCGCCGGCACTGACGAAAGCCCCGGCGAGGTATTTCTCTACCAGGGCCGCAGCTATAAATATTACCGTGGGATGGGGTCGATCGGCGCGATGGCGCGCGGATCGGCCGACCGCTACTTCCAGCAGGAAGTCACCGACACGTTGAAGTTGGTGCCCGAGGGCGTCGAGGGCCGTGTGCCGCACAAGGGCCCGGTCGGCAGCATCATCCATCAGCTGATCGGCGGCCTCAAAGCGGCGATGGGCTATACCGGCAACGCCACGATCGCCGAGATGCAGCAGAACTGCCAGTTCGTCCGCATCACCGGCTCGGGCCTGCGCGAAAGCCATGTCCACGACATCGCGATCACCCGCGAGTCGCCGAATTACCGGCAGGATATGTGACGCAGGTGTCATTGCGACGAGCGACGAGCCCAGAGGGCGCCGCGGCAATCTCGCGCCGATACGGCCTTGCGCGGCAGGAGATTGCTTCGTTTCGAAGCGACATCTTCTCTCACCATCGTTCATCGTCCGTCACGCTGAAAGCCGCAGAATGCCTAGACTTTT
>Ga0335085_10017224_pt1 | contig 10419 bp, 6 predicted proteins | sample Lox_Sample_45_FD_206712 | JGI IMG/M metagenome (GOLD analysis project Ga0335085, IMG submission 206712) | Soil microbial communities from Loxahatchee National Wildlife Refuge, Florida, United States - Lox_Sample_4.5 | ecosystem: Environmental > Terrestrial > Soil > Wetlands | place: USA: Florida...
CGGGCTCGGCCGGCCACGGCGTCAGCGGCGGCTTCCGGCGGCGGTTGCCTGGCCACATGCCCAGGCGGCCGAACAGTGCCACCAGGGCCGGGACGAGCAGGGAACGGACGGCGATGGCGTCGAGCATCACGCCGAGGGCCATCGCGATGGCGATCTGCCTGAACTGCTCGAGCGGGATCACCGCGAGCATGGCGAAGCTCGCCGCCAGGGCCACGCCGGCCGTGGTGATGGCCCGCGAGGCCTGCGGCGCGGCCACCGCGACCGCGTCGCGGACCGGCCGGCGCCGCGCTTCCTCCCAGATCCGCCCGACCACGAAGACGTTGTAGTCCGAGCCGAGCGAGACCAGCAGCACGCCCGCGGCGAACGGGACGAAGTAGACCAGGCTGCTGTAGCCGAGGAGGTCCTGCCCGATCAGTATGACAAGCCCCAGGGTGGCGAACACGGCCAGGACGCTGGCCGCGAGCAGGTACACGGGTGCCAGCAGCGACCGCAGGAACAGCGCGAGCAGCACCAGCGTCACCACCATGATCGCCAGCGCGACGCGGCTCAGGTCGGCGAACACCGAGCCGATGGAATCGCCGGTCAGCGCGGTCTGGCCCGCCAGCTCGAACCGCGCGCCGGCCAGTCCCGCGGCCCGGCCGAGCGCGGGCAGGTCCTGCTGAAGCTGCCGGATGCGGTTGATCGCGGTCGCGTCGAGCGGATCGGTCTTCTCCACGAGTACGAAGCGGGCGGCGCCGCCGGAGGCGGCCAGCATCGGGTTGGCCTGCGCCGCGGACGCCGGCAGGCTGGCCGGACCCGGCAGGCTGGCCGGGCCGGCCAGCTCGGCGACGCCGGGCTGCCGGGCGAGCTCGCGCTGGAGCCGGGCCAGCGCCGCGGTCTGCCTGGCCACGCCGGGCCCGATGACCAGGACCTCGGTGGGGGACAAGATGCCGGGCGCGAAGCCCTCCGCCGCGGCGGTGCCCGCCTGCGCGGCCGCCGACGACGCGGGGAGCTCCCCGATCAGGGGTGATCCGAGCTGGATGGCGTGGGCATTCCAGGCCGCCACGACCAGGCCAGCCGTACCCGCCGCCGCGATCAGCAGCGCCACCGGCCTGGCCGCCGCGAACCGGGCCAGCCGGGTGCGCGGGCTCGCGGCGCCCCGCGGCGCGACGTCAGTCCGGCCGCCGCCTTCCCGGCGGCTCACGCCCTCGCGCCGCATCCACCGCGGGACCGGGCGGAACAGCAGGCCGCCGAAGATGGCCATGAGCGCGGGGCCCAGGGTCATCGACACGGCCATCGCGGTCAGCACGGTGAGCGCCAGGCCGGGGCCGAACGCGCTCAGCAGCTTCGTCCTGGCCACCGCGAGCGCGGCCGCGGAGGCCGCCACGATGACGCCAGCCGCGAAGATGATCGGCGCGAACTCGGCCGTGGCCAGCCGGGCCGCCCGGACCCGCGGCGCGCCGCCGGCCACCCGGGCGCGCATCCCGTCCAGGAAGAACACGGCGTAGTCGGTGGTCACCCCGAGCAGCAGCACGACCAGCACCGGGTCCAGGTCGGGCGGCAGGGTGACGCCCATCCGCCCGGCCAGCCAGACCACCACCCGGACGGCCAGCACGTACGCGGTGGCGGCGCAGGCGAGCGCGGCCAGCGGCGCGCCGACCGAGCGGAACCGCAGCCCGACGATCAGCGCGATGGCGAGCACGGTGAACAGCTCAACCCACAGGATGTCCCGGCCGATGACCTGGCTCTGCTCGTACTCGGCGGGGACCGGTCCGGTCACCCCGACGACGTGGTCGGACGGGCGGCCCAGGTACCAGCGCGCGTACTGCCTGGCGCCCGCCGTCTGCGTGCCGAACGAGGTACCCGGCCGGAAGTACAGGAACGTGATCACCGTGGTGGACCGCTCGTTCGTTCCCTTCAGCAGGCCTGCCGCGTTGGGCAGCGGGAACGCGCCGGCCAGGCCGGGGATGCCGCCCGGCGGTCCCGGGCTCGGCGGGCCGCTCAGGATCCGGGCGGCCTCGCCCTGCCCGGCCGCGGCCAGCGCGGCCGCGGCCTGGGCGAGCTGGCCGGACCGGTCCGGCTGCCCGGGCAGCTGCCGGTCGGCGGACAGCGCCTGGCGCAGCGCCCGGTCCCTGGTGGCCGCCGGCAGCCCGCGGGGGTCGCGCTGCACCACGGCCACGGCCGCGTCGATCGGGAAGCCGAACAGCCGGGCCGCGTCGCTCTCCGCCCGGGCCGCGGCCGAGCCCGGCGGGATCAGCTGCGACAGCCCGCCGGTGGAGGTGGCGCTCAGCGGCGGGAGGAACATGATCGCCAGCACGACGGCGGCGGCCCACCCACCGACGATGAGATACCGCAGGCTGACCACGACGTAGGCGTAGCCGCGGGCCAGGAGGCCCGCGGCTACGCCGGGCTGCTCGGAGAGGGGCACGGGCGGCCAGTACCCAGAATCCGGGCGACTACGTCCCGCTCGGCTAACGAATGCGCTACGACGTCCGCTGGGTGAGGTCGTAGACGGTCTGCCCGCCGGCGGTCACCTTCTTGAAGTGGGCCGCCACCCAGGACTCGATGGACGAGGAGCCGCGCCCGCCGCCGAAGCTCTGGCTGCCCTGGCCCACGTAGTAGTGGATCTCGCCCTTGGCCACCAGTTCCTTGAATACCGCCAGAGTGGGCCACGGGTCGGTCCCGTTGAACCCGCCGATGGACATGACCGCGTCGCCGGTCGCCAGCTGGAGCGGCGCCGCGCTGGTCGAGCCCTCGGTCGCGGCCACCCACTTGTACTTCGACGCGTCCTGCTCGAGCAGCTTGGTCAGGGCGCTGCTGACGGTGGTGTCGCCGCCGAGGCCGCCAGCCCCGCCGAAGCCGCCGTCCCCGCGGCCGGAGCCGCCGCCCGGCATCGCGCCGGCCCCGGTCCCGGTCGAGGCCCCGCCCGGCATGCTGCCGGCCCCGGTTCCGGTCGAGGATCCGCCCGGCGCCGTACCGGAGGCTCCCGACGGGGCGCTGCCGCCCTGGGCTCCGGTTCCGCCGGACGTCCCGGTTCCGCCGGGGAACCCGTTTCCGCCCGCGGTCCCGGTTGCGCCCGTGCCGGTTCCGCCGGTGCCGCGGCCAGCCTGCCCGCCGGGGAACCCGCCCTGCCCGCCGGGGAACCCGCCCTGCCCGCCGGGGAAGCCGCCCCGCCCGCCGCCAGGTCCGCCTGCGCCGCCGGGACCGCCGCCGAACCCGAACCCGGCAGGCCCCGCGCTCGGGATAGCGCCGGTGTGCGAGCTGCCCACCGTGTCCAGCGCGTAAGCCGCCGGCCCGGCCAGCCCCGCCACCAGTGCGAGCCCGAGCGGCACGGCCGCCAGGGCCAGCCGTCCGCGATGCGTGCGGACGCGCGCGGCCAGCCACGGCCGGGCCAGCACCAGGCCCGCGGCCGCGGCGCCCGCGACCACGATCAGCCAGCGCAGCCACGGCAGCCAGTCCGGCGTCCGGCCGAGCAGCACGAACGCCCACGCCGCGGTCACGGCGATGCCGGCCGCCAGCGTCACCCGCCCCGCCCGTCCGAGCCGTTCCTGCCATAGGGCGACCGCCCCGATGCCGACCAGCGCCCCGATGCCGGGGGCCAGGGCGACCATGTAGTACGGGTGGATGATCCCGTCCATGTAGCTGAACACCAGCCCGGTCACCAGCACCCAGCCACCCCACAGCAGCGCCGCGGCCCGGATCCGGTCGGTCCGCGCCGCCCGGCGCGACACCCAGATCATCGCGGCCAGCGCGATCAGCGCGGCGGGCAGCAGCCAGCTGATCTGGCCGCCGAACTCGGAGTGGAACAGCCGCAGGATCCCGGTCGCGCCGCCGAACGAGGCGCCCATGCCCCCGCCGCCACCGCCCGGGCCGATGGAACCGGTCTCGTTGCCGGTGAGACGGCCCAGGCCGTTGTACCCGATGGCCAGCTGGAGGATGTTGTTGTTGGTGGAGCCGCCGAAATAGGGCCGGTCGGCGGCCGGGGTAAGCTCGGCGGCCAGGATCCACCAGCCGGCGCCCACCACGATGCCCGCCCCCATCAGCGCCGTCTGCCAGATCCGGCGGCCGAGCCGGGGCGGCCCGGCCCACAGGTAGGCGGCCGCGAAGCCCGGCACCACCAGGAACGCCTGCAGCATCTTGGCCAGGAACGCGAACCCGAGCAGCAGGCCGGTGAAGACCAGCCACCGGCTCCGCCCGTTCTCGACCGCCCGGACCAGCGTGTAGGCGGCCGCCGTCATCAGCAGCACGAGCAGCGCGTCGGGATTGTTGAACCGGAACATCAGCGCCGCCACCGGGGTCAGCGCCAGCACCAGCCCGGCCACCAGGCCCGCCCCGGCTCCGAACCAGCGCTTGACCGCGGCGTACAGCAGCAGGACGGACGCCACGCCCTCCAGGGCCTGCGGCGCCAGCATTGACCACTGGCTGAAGCCGAAGACCCGGCCGGACAGCTCCATCACCCACAGCGAGCCGGGCGTCTTGTCCACGGTGATGAAGTTCGAGGAGTCGAACGAGCCGAAGAAGAACGCCTTCCAGCTTTTGGTGCCGGCCTGGACCGCGGCCGCGTAGAAGTCGTTCGCCCAGCCGTTCCTGGTCAGGTCCCACAGGTACAGGACGGCGGTCAGCGCCAGCAGCCCGAGCAGGGCCGGGCGCGCCCACCGCGGGTCGGCCTGCGGCCCGCGCAGCAGCCGCGGTACCCGGCGGCCTCCGGGGCGGCCGCCGGTGGCATGCCGCGGCATGGATGTGGTCGCGCTCATGAGCTCCGCTCTCCCTGGGTAGCCATCTCAACCGTGCCGATCGCCGGGCCCGGGGACGGCCAGGCCGTCACCTCCGCACGCTCCGGCGGCCCGGACCCCTGGCGCTTGCCGGAAACCCGGTGCTTGCCGAAGACCCAGTGCTTGCCGAAAACCCAGTGCTTGCCGAAAACCCAGTGCCGGTACAGCAGGAACCGCAGCACGGTGGCCACCAGGTTGGCGGCGATCAGCACCGACACCTCGGCCAGCCGGCCGGTGCCCGGCCCCAGCGCGGCCAGCGCGCCCGAGGTCAGCGCCAGCCCGATACCGAACGCGATCAGGCCTTTGAACTGATGCCGGGCCGAGCCCGACCGCCCGCTGATGCCGAACGTCAGCCGCCGGTTCGCCGCGGTGTTGGCGACCGCCGTCACCAGCAGGCTGACCACGTTGGCGGCCTGGGCCGGCATGATCACCCGCAGCAGCACGAACAGCACCAGGTAGGCGACCGTGCTGGCCACCCCGACGGCGGTGAACCGGGCGACCTGAAGCCGCAGGCCCCGGCCCGGCGGGGGTGAACTCCCGCCCGGTGCCGGGCCGCGCAGCCGGGGAACCTGGATCGAGCCGCGGGCGAAGCCGATCCCAAGCCGGGCCATGCCGCGCAGGTCGGCCAGCGCGGTCGCGATGATGTCGACCCGCGAGTCCAGGTCGTCGATCCAGTCCACCGGGATCTCGTGAATGCGCAGCCCGGCCCGCTCGGCCAGCACGAGCAGCTCGGTGTCAAAGAACCACCCGGTGTCCTGGCTGAGCGGCAGCAGCGCCCGCGCCTGGTCCCGCCTGATCGCCTTGAACCCGCACTGCGCGTCCGAGAAGCGCGCCCCCATCAGGGTCCGCAGCAGCAGGTTGTAACCACGCGAGATCAGCTCACGCTTGGGCCCGCGGATGACCCGCGAGCCGCGGGCCAGCCGGGTGCCGATGGCCAGGTCGCTGTGCCCGGACAGCAGCGGGGCGACCAGCGGCAGCAGGGCGTTCAGGTCTGTCGACAGATCGACATCCATGTAGGCGAGGACCTCGGCCTCGCTCTGCGACCAGATGGCCCGCAGCGCCCGGCCGCGTCCCGGCAGCTCCATCCGGACGGTCCGGACCTGCGGTAGCTCCCGGGCCAGCTGGCTGGCGATCTCCCCGGTGGCGTCCGTGCTGCCGTTGTCCGCGATGGTGATCCGGGCGCTGAAGGGGAAGCTCTCGCGCAGGTAGCCGGCCAGCCGGCGCACGCTCGGCGCGAGATCACGCTCCTCATTCCGAACAGGGACAACGATATCTACCTGCAGAACTGTCATGCCATGGAGGATCGGGGCTCACGCTTCGTCACGGCTGAAGCAACCTTATGCGTGCGCTATGAGCAAAGGGGGCTGGCCGCCGCCCCCGTTCGGCCCCGGAAGATCTTCAGGCCAGCACGGCGGCGAAACGCTCCGCGGCCCGGTCGAGCTGGGCCAGGATGCGCTCCCGGACCTGGGCGTCGAGCGGGGTGTCGGGCAGCGCGATGAGCTCCCGCAGGACCGGGACCAGGGGCGCGTACTTGCCGGCCAGCTTGCGCAGCCGGGGGCCGGTGCTGTGGATCAGGCCGACGCCGTTGTCGGTGAAGTCGGAGGCCTTGATGACCCGTGCCCAGGGATTGCCGCGCAGGCTCTCCGCGACGTGCTCCCGGTACTGCTCGTGCGGATCCCGGCCGGGCGCGTACTCCGGGTTGGTCACCGCGCCGACCAGCGCGGCCACCCGCGGCCCGAACCCGCGGGCCAGCGCCGCGAGCGCCGCCTCCTGGCCGCCCGCGGAAACCCCCTCCGGGCTCCGGCCGTCGGGGGAAACCCCCTCCCGGCTCCGGCCGTCGGGGGCCAGGTCGGCGGCGTGGTCCTCCACCGCGTCGTGCAGCAGGGCGGCGCAGGCCACGTCGGCGTCCCGCACGCCGTAGTGGGACATGACCCGGATCGCCACCCGCAGCAGGTGGTTGACGTACGGCTCGCGCTCCCGGCGGTCGGCGGCGTGCAGCCGCGCGGCCAGGTCGAGGGCGCGGTTCAGGCGCTCCCGATCCGGCCCCGGCCAGGCCTCGACCTCGACCGCGAACCGGGCCCGCAGCCCCTGCTCGCCGTACGTCGAGGTGATCGCGTGCAGCGGCATGGTCGCCACCAGCTGCCGTCTGTCACTGTCCATGCCCTACAGGTAACACACGGGAGGAGCCCTGCGGGACGGGATCTGGCAGCAGGGGGAGGAAGATGGCGAACCGGGTCATGCCCGGCCGGCTGGTCACGGTGATGCAGCCGCCGTGCGCGGCCACCACGGCGTCCACGATGGCCAGGCCCAGGCCGGTGCTCTTCCCGGCGTCGCCCGCGGTCCGGGCCCGCCCGGTGTCGCCGCGGGTGAACCGCTCGAACAGCTCAGGCAGCAGCTCCGGCGCGATGCCGGGGCCGTCATCGGTGATGCTCAGCTTCACCCGCGGCCCGGACGGCACGACGCCGCGCTGCACCGCCGCGGCTCCGTCTACCGTGTCGCCGGCCGGGGGTCCGGTCCCGAGGGCCAGCGCCACGCTGACCGTCGAGCCCGCCGGAGTGTGCTTGCCCGCGTTGCTCAGCAGGTTGGCCAGGACCTGATGCAGCCGGTGCTCGTCACCCTGCACCAGGACCGGCTCGTCCGGCAGGTCGAGCCGCCAGCGGTGATCGTCGCGGGCCACCCGGGCGTCGCTGGTCGTCTCGATAGCCAGCCGGGACAGGTCCACCGGCGCTTTCTCGAGCGGCCGGCCCGCGTCCAGCCGGGCCAGCAGCAGCAGGTCGTCCACCAGGACGCCCATCCGGGCCGACTCCGACTGGATCCGGCGCAGCGCGTGCGTCACGTCCTCGGGCACCGGACCGTGGTGACGCAGCCCCAGCTCGGCGTAGCCGCGGATGGCCGACAGCGGCGTGCGCAGCTCGTGCGAGGCGTCAGCGGCGAAGCGGCGCAGCCGGGCCTCGCTGGCGGCGCGGCGTCCCAGCGCCCGCTCGACGTGGTACAGCATCCGGTTGAACGCGGCGCCGACCCGGCCCACCTCGGTTCGAGGGTCATTGTCAGGCACTCCGCTCGGCAGCGACACCTCGCCGGAGTCCAGCGGCAGCTCGGCCACCCGGGCCGCGGTGGCCGCGACGCGGCGCAGCGGCCGCAGCGACAGCCGCACGAGCGCGGTGCCCGACACGCCGGCCAGCAGCAGCACCGAGGGGAAGACGATCAGCTCGGCCAGCGCCACCTGGCGCAGCGTGCTCTGCACGGTGTTCAGCGGAAGCCCGGTGATCAGGACGTCACCGTCGTGTCCCGCTGCCGCGGTCAGCCGGTAGTCGTCGCCGATCGAGCTGAGGTTCACGGTGTAGGCGGTGCTCGGCCAGGGCGGCGGCTGGTACGCCGCCGGCTGGTACACGGGCAGCGCCATGATGGTCTTCGTGTCAGTGGCCGACAGGTGGCACGTCTGATTGTTCGGGCCGTTGACGATGCCGCAGTTGGTGATCTGGCCGTGCTTGAGCCGCACGCCCAGCATCCCCTGCGGCTGCCCCTGGCTGCAGCTAGGTGGCGGCTGGTAGCCGGCCAGATCGCTGCCGGGCTGGTTCCAGTCGCCCGCCTGGCTGGCGGTGTCCTGATGCGCGTTCTCGATGCAGCCGGCGTAGGTACCGCTGGCACTGCGGAGCTGCCCGTCGAGCGCGGAGACCATAGAGCCGCGGATGGCCAGGTAGGTGACCGTCGCGATGATGGCGCAGGCGCCGACGAGCAGCAGCAGGACGCCGGTGATCAGCCGCGCGCCGAGCGTACGCCCCGCCAGCCATCGCGCCCCGCGCGCACCGGACATTAGCCCGCTGGCTTCAGGACGTAGCCGACGCCGCGGACCGTGTGGATGAGCGGTACCCGCCCGGCGTCGATCTTCTTGCGCAGGTAGCTGATGTAGAGCTCGACGACGTGAGCCTGGCCGCCGAAGTCGTAGTTCCACACCCGGTCCAGGATCTGGGCCTTGGACAGCACCCGCCTGGGGTTGCGCATGAGGAACCTGAGCAGCTCGAACTCGGTCGCGGTGAGGTCGATGAGATCGCCGTCCCTGCGGACCTCACGGGCATCCTCGTCCATGGTCAGGTCACCGACCACCAGCGAGCCCTCGGTCTGTGCCCGGGTCAGGTTCGCCCGGCGGAGCAGGCCGCGCAGCCGGGCCAGCACCTCCTCCAGGCTGAACGGCTTGGTCACGTAGTCGTCACCGCCGGCCGTGATGCCCGCCACCCGGTCCTCCACCGCGTCCCGCGCCGTCAGGAACAGCACGCACACCTGGGGGAACTCGGCCCGGACCCGGCGCATGACCTCCAGGCCGTTGAAATCGGGCAGCATGATGTCGAGCACCACGGCGTCGGGCCGGAACTCGCGGGCAATCCGCACGGCCTCCGCGCCGCTGCCCGCGGTCACCACGTTCCAGCCCTCGTAGCGCAGCACGCTGGCCAGCAGTTCGGCCAGGCTGGGCTCGTCGTCGACGACGAGCACGCGCACCGGCGTCCCGTCGGGCCGCTGGATGCCCGCGCTCCGGGTCCCGGCCGGCTGCGCCGCCGCTGAGCCGTGGTTGTCCATGTTCGTCACGCTCGCCCTAACCCGGTTGGTCTGCGCGTCATGCGCGGCAGGCGAGAACCCCCTCCCGGCTCTCATCCCACGCGACCAGTGTAGGCCTCAGGTCAGGAAAACCTCAGAATCGGCTCTGAGTCCCGCCGACAGCGCCGGGACTCAGCCGGTGCCCAGGACCCGGGCCAGCTTCGACCCGGAGGCCGACGGCCTGGCGCCGGCCTCGCGCAGCGCCGTGCCGACCGTCTCGAGCAGGGCCGTCGCCTCGTCACCGGGTGTGAGCACCTCGACCTCGATCTCGCGCCAGCGCATCGGCTCGCTGTCCCCCGCGCCGAACCGGACGGCGGTCACCAGGTCGTCCGCCACCTCGACCAGGGCGTCTCCGGACGGTCCGGCCAGTGTCACCACGGTCCGTTCGGTATCGAGGAGGGCGACGGGACGCAGCTGCTCGCCTGCCGTGATCTCCTCCACCCGTTCGGTCAGCCGGGCCGGCGCACTGCCGGTGTTTCCCTCTCCGAGCGGCGCGTGCAACTCCTGCCTGGTGTCCTTGCCCGCGGGCAGCTTGAGGTGCCAGCCCTCGTCGTCCCCGCCGACCCGCCGCCTGAGCGTGACCTTGTGCCGGATGAGACGCTGGTCCTCGGTGTCGAAGTAGGTGGCGCTCAGGTAGATCCGTCTAGGTTCGGCCGCCCGCCGGCCGCCGAGATCAGGCAGGCTGCCCAGCTTCGGCAGGACGAAGTCGGCGTCGGCGTCGTACTTCTGCTCGGTTTCCAGGTGGTCGCCCTTGCTGCTCGTCACGCCTCCAAGGCTACGTGTGGTGGATCGCGAAGCGGGTGGCGGGCCGCTCGATCAGCAGCGCGCCGCTGGGCTCGGCGCCCGGCTCGGCCAGGTCTGGCGAGGACCGGGGGTAGGCGTCCACGTGCAGCCGTGTCGCGTCAGGCTGGCCGGCCTGGTCCCAGGCCTGGACGAGCGCGGCCAGGTCGGCGGCCAGCGCGGCGCCGTGCGGGCCGAACCCGGCTACCCAAAGAGCGGCCGGGCCGGTCCACCGGCCCTCCGCGGGCGGGGGCTCATCCAGGAGGAGCAACGCGATGCCGCCGGAGTCGGCGATGCC
>Ga0335085_10017225_pt1 | contig 10419 bp, 8 predicted proteins | sample Lox_Sample_45_FD_206712 | JGI IMG/M metagenome (GOLD analysis project Ga0335085, IMG submission 206712) | Soil microbial communities from Loxahatchee National Wildlife Refuge, Florida, United States - Lox_Sample_4.5 | ecosystem: Environmental > Terrestrial > Soil > Wetlands | place: USA: Florida...
CGCAGGCGATCGGGAAGCCGGTGGCCGGGCGGCAGCGGGTCGCTCAGCTTGTCGCCGGCCTGTTCCGCCGCGGCCGGCCGCTCGGCATCTCCCTGCGGCTGGCCTGGGTCAACGGTCGTCCCGGGGCAGTGATTTACGACGCGGAAGGGCTCGTGATCAGCGTGATCGAGCTCGATGCCGGGCCGGATGGGGACGGCGCGGGCGCGGTCCAGGCGATCCACGCCGTCGTCAACCCCGACAAGCTCGGTCACCTCGGGCCGGTGTCCGACGTGGCGCGCCTGCCCGAGACGGACTTACCCGCCCGGTGCGGTGTCAGCTCAGCGCCGGACCTTAGTCAGTATATTTTCAGCCGACTTCCCGAGGTCGCCCCAGGGGTCCTCCGGCCGGGGCCCGAGGGTGTCTTGACGCCCATATTGTGAGCGCTCACACTAAGGGAAACCCAATGCAGCAAGGCTTTCGCGCCGTTTGGGACACGTGATGTGAGCGCTAACAAAGCGCCGGGTGCGGCCCGCCTTACTGATGTCCGTCGCGGCAACGGACCACCACCACCGGTCCCCGGGAAGGAAGGCTGACTCGACCATGACTGTCAGACCACGACTCCGGCGCGCCCAGCGAGCGCTGCTGATCCTGGCCGCCGCGGCGGCACTGACCGCTAGCGCGCTGTTCGCCGGGGGCGCTGCCCCGGCCCGGGCGGCGACGTCACTCCCCTGCGACATCTATGCCTCGGCCGGCACTCCCTGCGTGGCCGCCCACAGCACCACCCGGGCCTTGTTCGCCGCCTACAACGGTCCCCTGTACCAGGTCAAGCGGACCTCAGACGGGGCCACCACGAACATCAGCACGCTCAGCGCGGGCGGCTACGCCAACGCGGCGGCGCAGGACTCGTTCTGCTCGGGGACGTACTGCACGATCACCGAGATCTTCGACCAGTCGGGACGCGGCAACAACCTCACCATCGGCCCGGCCGGCGGGGCCGGCGGCGCCGACATCGGCGCCAACGCGGCCGGGCTGCCCGTCATGGCCGGCGGCCACAAGGTCTACGGGGTCTACATCTCTCCCGGCATGGGTTACCGCGACGACCACACCGCGGGGGTGGCGACCGGGTCCCAGCCGCAGGGCGCCTACATGGTGGCCAGCGGCAACCACGTCAACAACGGCTGCTGCTTCGACTACGGCAACGCCGAGACCAGCAACAACGACACCGGCAACGGCCACATGGACGCGGTCTACTTCGGCACCCTGTGCTGGTTCACCCCGTGTAACGGGTCCGGGCCGTGGGTGCAGGCGGACCTGGAGAACGGCCTGTTCGCCGGCGGCAACGGCAACAACCCGAATAATGCGGGTAACAAGAGCACGTTCGTCACCGCGCTGGTCAAGAACAACGGGACCACGACCTACGCGATCAAGGGCGGCAACGCCGACTCGGGCGGGCTGACCACCTGGTACAACGGCTCGCTGCCCACGACGGCCGGGTACAAGCCGATGCACCAGGAGGGCGCCATCATCCTCGGCGTCGGCGGCGACAACAGCAACAGCTCGGCTGGGTCGTTCTTCGAGGGCGTGATGACGGCGGGCTACCCGACCGACGCCGCCGACAATTCCGTCCAGACGAATGTCGTCTCCGTCGGCTACGCGAACTTCACCCTGCCCGGCAACCCGTTCACCACCGGGGCGCGGATCTCGCTGCGGGCCACGACGGCGTGCTGCACCGGGGACTACCTCACCGGCAACACCAGCGGCAACGACGTGGGGATCACGAGCGTGACCTCGAGCAGCTCGGCGACCGTGAAGGCCGATGCGACCTGGATTGTCGAGCCCGGGCTGGCTAACAGCTCGTGCGTCTCGTTCGAGTCGGCCAACGGGTCCGGTGACTTCATCAGGCACTCCAACTTCCAGCTCTTCCTGGAGCCGAACGACGGATCGGCGCTGTTCTCCCAGGATGCGACGTTCTGCCCGAGGGCGGGCAACAGCGGCTCGAACTTCTCGTTCATGTCGTACAACTTCAGCAACAAGTACATCCGCCACTTCAACTTCCTCGGCTACATCGCCAGCGATGGCGGCTCGAACGCGTGGGACGCGGCCAGCCTGTGGCAGAACGACACGACCTGGGCCGTCGCCGCGCCGTGGGCGTGACTGCTCGCGCGTGAGGGCGGCTCGCGCGTGACGGCTCGTGCGTGAGGGCGGCTCGCGCGTGACGGCTCGTGCGTGAGGGAGCCCGCGGCGCCCGTCCGGGGCGCCGCGGGCGGCACGATGTGGCGCGGGTGCGGCTCTTGCGGAGTGAGCGCCGGGTGCGGGAGCAGGTGGTGCCCGTGGTGCCCGTGGTGCAGGCGGCGCGGGCCGGTGCCGTGCGGGCGGCCCTGGTAACTACGTCGATGTGACAGCGAGGTGGTTGCAGGGACGCGCCGGTTAATAACCTGATGGTCCGCAGTCAGTTAGCCTGCTCGTTTCAGGGCCCTGGAATTTCCGATTCCCGCTGATGGCCGATGGGCTGGCCGCGTTTTCATGGCTTTCCCATGATCGCGAAGGATCTTATCCCCGGAAGCGGGACAAAATCCTTCGCGATCATGAAGCGCCTGCTCAAGAGCCATACCCGGCGGTCACATCCGCCTCCGCAGGCTCATTTTCCCCGCGTTCCGGGCACCTTCGTAGCTGATCGCATTATCGTGGGCCATTACCTCCGGTATCGCGTGGGTAAAGGCCCAAGATAACCGGGGTCGTTAAAGCAGTGACGCGTGGTGAGAGCGGCCGCGACGGAAACCTCCAGGTTATTCTCCGGCGCGTCCCAGCAACGTCGATGCCACATCGACGTGGTTCTGTGCGGGGCCGGTGAGGCCGGTGCGCCGGATGAGGTGCCGGCGGCAGGCGAGGGCGACGCGCGGTCAGTCCAGTCGCCCGGCCTCTCCCTCCCGAAGAGCCACACCCATGTGGCGTTGGGCCGGCCGCCGGCTCCGGCCGGAGCCGGGCTTCAGGCGGCCGTGGCGCTACACGCCCTGTCTGAGGGCCGCGACCGCGTCCGGGTAGTCGGTCAGCTGGTATGACTTATGTCCGGGCTCGGGCGGGCCGGAATAGGACTTGATCGCCGGAGGGTTCGGGACGAGCGGCACGCTCAGGACCAGCCGGTAGCCCGCGTGCAGCCACGGGGCCAGCACGGGCTGGGCCGAACTGGCCGACGGCCACTTGCCGTCGGGCAGGTAGACGCCGGCGTACCGCAGGCGTCCGCCCATGAGGTTCCCCATCGCGTTGGTCTCGCCAGGAGTGTTGGCCTGCCCCGCCATGCCCTGCCTGGCCAGCAGCGGACCGCTCGCGGCCGGGGCCGGGGCGACATGGGTGCCGCCCCAGTAGAGCCCGATAGCGTCGTGGGCCTTCATCCACGCCATCATGTTCGTGATGAACTGAGGGTCGTCCTGGCCGCCGAACGTGTGGAAGTCCAGGCCCCACTCGGGGATGATGACGGGTTTGCCCGTGACCCGCGAGAACGCGGCCGTCCAGTTCAGGCCGCCCGGCGCCGAGGTCAGGATCTGCTGCCATTTATTCTCGTGATCCAGCGCACCTGACGCGGTATGCGGATACGTCTTATGGGGGCCGCCGTACCAGTCGAAGATATCGGTTCCTATGTAGTCGACATATTTACTTCCTGGCCAGCTGTCGGCGACCGCCGCGCTGTCCATGAATACGGTCCACAAGAACTTGAAATGCTGACCGGGTACCGACCGCATCGCCGTGACTATCTGCCGCCAGGCGCGGATATAAGCATCCGGCTCGGACGGCGGCGCGCGGTGCTCGCTCCATTCGTACCAGGTGCCGTTCATCTCGCGGCCGAGGTCGATGATGGTATTGCTGAACCCGTCCTCGACCAGCAGCTTGCCGAGGTCATAGAATTTCGAGTTGTACTTCCCCGTCGCGGCCGCGACGAGTGTCTGGCTCGTCTTCTTGAAGTATTTATGCGAGGTCTCGCCAGGACCATCATGCAAAAGGGTTTTCAATTGGGCGGCCGCCGCTTCGGCAGCCGAGAGCTTATCGGTATCCGCTGGCGAATTACCGCATGACGCGAGGGCTCCTAGTATGCCCGCAAAGACCGTCGCCGCGATGACGACAGAGAAGATCTTCCGCGAGATCTCCCGTATCGCGACCATGCAGATCCTTACCGGCAACGCTAAGCTTCTGCCCCCTCGTCCTGGATACCTGCAATCCAGCATACGTAAACGCTCGGGATGACGTACTCACAGGCACGGGGCATGCGGTACTCGCGGTGCCCCTGATACGCCTGATACCAGCCCGGCTCCCCACCGGGCGGCGTGTTCCGGGGCAGGACAGGCACTGGACCGGCGGCGGAACGGGGCCAATGACCTCAGCAGGGGGCAGAGTTAGACTGGCGGGGATCCGTGCACGCGTCCCGGAGGTCCAGTTATGACCACTGCGCCCATGACCGCTCCCGCTCAGGGAACCGACCAGATCCAGGATGCCGGGCATGTCGACGTCCTCATCATCGGCGCCGGGGTGTCCGGCATCGGAGCCGCGCACCACCTGCGGGGCAAGTTCCCTGACCGGACGTTCGTCATCCTGGACGCCCAGGACAACCGGGGCGGGACCTGGTGGACCCACCGCTACCCCGGCGTGCGCTCCGACAGCGACCTGTTCACCTACGGCTACCGGTTCAAGCCGTGGCGCGGCCCGTCGATCGCGGCGGGCGGGGCGATCCTCGACTACCTCGACGAGGTCATCTCCGATGACGACCTCGATCAGTACATCCGCTACCAGCACCGGGCCACCGCGGCGAGCTGGTCGACCGAGGACCGCCGGTGGACCATCGAGGTCACCCGCGGCGATACCGGGGAGCAGCTGCGGTTCACGGCCAGCTTCCTGTGGATGTGCCAGGGCTACTACAACCATGCCAAGCCCTACCGGCCGCAGTGGGAGGGCCTGGACCGCTTCCAGGGCACGCTCGTGCATCCTCAGCGCTGGCCCGAGGACCTCGACCTGGCGGGCAAGCGGGTCGTCGTGATCGGCTCCGGCGCCACGGCGGCGACGCTGATCCCCGCGATCGCTGAGAAGGCGGGGCACGTGACGATGCTCCAGCGCTCCCCCACCTACTTCTTCGCGCCGCCGACGACGCACGAGCTCGCGACGATGCTGGCCCCGCTGGACCTGCCCGACGAGTGGACGCACGAGATCATGCGCCGCCAGTACATGATGCAGTACCACTGGCTGGCCCGGACGTCGCTCGATGCGCCCGACGAGGTGCACGCGTTCCTGATGGAGGCCATCCGCCCCCTGCTGCCCGAGGGCTTCGACATCGGCAAGCACTTCACCCCGCGCTACCGGCCGTGGCAGCAGCGCATCGCCATCGTCCCCGACGGCGACCTGTTCGCGGCGCTGCGCGAGGGAAAGGCCTCGGTCGTCACCGACACCATCGAGACATTCACCGAGCACGGCATCAGGGTCAGCTCCGGTGAGGAGATCCCGGCCGACATCGTGGTCACGGCCACCGGCTTCAACCTCTCGGTCTTCGGCGACGTCGCGTTCACCGTCGACGGCGAGCCAGTCGACTTCACCGAGCACGTCACCTGGCGCGGCGTCATGATCAGCGGCGTGCCGAACATGGCCTACACGTTCGGCTACTTCCGGCACAGCTGGACCCTGCGCGTGGACCTGGTCTGCGACCTGGTCGAGCGGCTGCTATCGCACATGCAGGACAAGGGCGCCACCATGGTGGTCCCCACGCTGCGCCCGCAGGACAAGGACATGCAGATCCGGCCGTGGTCCGATCCGGAAAACTTCAACGCCGGCTACGTCATGCGCTCGCAGGACATCCTGTTCAAGCAGGGCGACCGCGAGCCGTGGATCCACATGCTGGAACACGACGAGGAAATGGAGACCCTGCCCAAGGCGGACCTCGACGACGGGTCGCTCGCCTATAGCTGAGGCTCGCCTGGCTGGGCGGCCGATGAGTTTCCCGGCCAGGCTCAGTCGGCCCTTCGGTGGCGAAGAACAGGAGGGCATCATGAACGGGCATGCGCTCAGCGTCGAGCGGGTTATCGACGCCAGGCCGGAAGCGATCTTCGACGCCTTCGTCGCCATGTACGACAGCCAGCGACCGGACTGGGTTACCGGTTCGCAGCTCGACCTGCGCCCGGGTGGACGCTGGTCGGTGGACTTCCAGGTTCCTGGCGGGCCGGCGTTCCGGGAGGAACGCGTGATCACGGCGGTCGAGCGGCCCGGGCGGCTGGCGTACGACATGACCGCGGTGTACGAGGACGCCCCCACGTTCAGCACCACCGTGGAGGTCACCGTCGAAGCCGTACCTGACGGGCAGCGGATCCGCCTGGCGCAGCAGGGCTTTCCCACCACCGGCACCAGGGACGACTTCGCGGGCGCGTGGCCGGATGTGCTCGCCGAGCTGGCCCACCGGGTATCACGGACTTCGTAGAGCCGGTTACGTGCTCATTGTCACGACGACGCGGCCGCGGGCTTCGCCTGATTCCACCAGGGCGTGCGCTCGGGCGGTCTCGGCGAGAGGGACGGTCTCCGCGACGCGGACCGCGAACCCGGGGCCAGCTAGCCGCCGGTTGATCGCACGGGCGGCATCGGCGAGCTCGGCGGCGGTGGCCAGGCTGATGACAAAGCCGCTCACCGTGAGGTCGCGGGTGTAAAAGGCCCACCAGGGGAAATCAGCTTGCGGCTCGCGGCCGGCGGTGACGAGAATGCGCCCGCCGGCCGCCATCACGGGCGGGACGCTGGCCAGCTGGACGCGGCCGGACGTGTCCCAGTAGACGTCCACGCCCTCCGGCGCCACGGCTTGGACCTGCTCGGCGAGCGCCGGGCCGGTGAAGTCGAGTACCACGTCGGCGCCGAGGCGGCGGCACCGGTCATGATCACTGGGCCGGGCGGTCGCGATCACCCGCAACCCCGCTTCCTTCGCGAAGGACAGTGCGCACGAGCCGATGCTGCCGGCCGCGCCGCCGATGACCAGCGTGTCGCCGGCGCGAACGCGGGCCCGGTGATGCAGGGCGATGAACGCGGTCGCCGCCGGATGGAAGGCCGCCACCGCCGCCACGGGGTCGGCGGCGCGCAGCGGGTAGAGCCGTTCGGCGGGAACGACGGCGTACTCGCTGAACGATCCCTGGCGACGCCGTGCCCGAGGCTGTTGCACCAGACCCGCTGGCCGGGGGCGAACCCGCTGCTTTCGTGAGATGCCGCGGCCACGGTTCCCACCAGGTCACGACCGACGACGAACGGGGGCGGCATCGGCACCGGGTAACGGCCCGAGCGGATGTAGGTGTCGACCTGGTTGACGGCCACCGTATCCACCTGGACCAGTACGTCAGAAGGTCCCGCCGTCGGCACGGGAAGCTCCCCGACGCGGATTGCTTCCGGCGGCCCCGGTTCGGTGATGAAAGCGGCACGCATATAGAAGTTAAGTATGAGTACGGAAAACTCTGGCCGGACGGTCCGGGTCGATGAGCCCGTGCCGGGTGTGCGGGTCATCACGCTGGACCGGCCGCACCGGCTGAACGCCATGACGAGCGAGCTGATCAGCGATCTGCACCGGGCGATCGACGACGCGGGCGCCGACGAGGAGTGCCGGGTGGTCGTGATCACCGGGGCCGGGCGCGGTTTCTGCGCCGGCCTGGACCTGAAGGAGCCGCCCACCCAGCGGCCGGGGACGCCCAACGTCACCCCCCAGTCGCGGATGCACATCCAGCAGCTCATTGCGGCCTTCGTGCCGAAGCTGCGCGGCCTGCGGCAGCCCGTGATCGCCGCCGTCAACGGGCCCGCGTCCGGCGGCGGCTTCGCCCTCGCGCTGGCCGCCGACATCCGGATCGCGGCCGCCTCTGCGACGTTCAACGCGGCGTTCGTCCGCATCGGCCTGTCCGGCTGCGACATCGGCGTGAGCTGGCTGCTGCCGAGGCTGATCGGCGCGGGCCGCTCGCACGAGCTGCTGCTGACCGGCCGCCTGGTCGACGCGGCCGAGGCCGACCGGATCGGCCTGGTCAACCGCGTCGTCCCCGACGGCGAGGTGCTGGACGCGGCGCTGGCCACGGCGGCCGAGATCACGGCGAACAGCCCGATGGGCGTCTGGATGACCAAGGAGGTGGCCTGGAGCCAGCTCGAGGTCGGCAGCCTCCAGGCCGGGATCGACCTGGAGAACCGGACCCAGATCATGACCACGTTCACCCAGGATCACCGCGAGCAGATCACCGCGTTCCTCGGCAAGCGGCCCGCGCACTACACCAACGAATAACGAACGGGTGAGGGTACTTGGAACGGTCTCCGGACGTCGAGCGGCTGGCGATGGCGTGGCTGGCCGGCATGAAAGCCGGCGACGCCGCCGCAGTGGCGGATCTGTTCGCCGTGAGTGATGCCACCACGGTCATCGGCAATGGCGCCGACCAGTGGTTCACCGGGGACGCCTACACCGGACGGCGGCTGCGTGACAGCCTGCGCGAGCACGGCGGGATCCCGTTCGAGCCGGGCGCGCTGACCGGGTGGGCGGCGGGTGAGACAGGCTGGTTCGCCGGGCACGCGACGATCGTCTTCCCGGCCACGACGATCCCGCTGCGGATGACGGGAGTGGCTGTCCGGTCGGATGGCAGGTGGCGGCTCGTGCAGCTGCACGTGTCCGCCGCCGTCTCCGACGAGGACCTGCTGGCCGGCTAGGCCGAGGCCACTGGCTGGCGAACAGGCCCGCTGGCTGGCGAGCGGGTCCTGCGCTATTGAGGAAGGCGCGCGGTTTCCGTCCCGAAGGGAAGGTTGGTGATCCGCCGAGCTAGCAGCCAGGCGCCGTCGAGGTGCCGGAAGCTGTCCTCGTAGTGGCCGATGTTCACGGGCAGCCGGGGTGCCACCATGCCGCCCTGGTAGCCGTCGACGCGGTAGGTGGTCAGATAGGAGGTCGCGCTCGCGGTCGTCGATGACGTGATCGTGACCAGGATGTTCGTCATCAGGCGGCGGGATAGGCGGTCGGGCGGGCGGGAACCGAAGTAGCGTCTGAGCGCGTCCCGGCCCTCGATGCGACGCTCGCCGGCGGGCCACTCCCAGACGCCGTCGGGGGTGAAGAGGCCGGCGACCGAGCCCGGCTCCCCCACGTCCAGGCGCCAGACGAAATCGATGATCAGCCGCTCGCAGGCGCGCTCGGCGAGGAGACGGCTCAGCGGGTCCGGTTCGTTGGCGGCCATTCCTGGTTCTTATCAGCAGCGGCCCGGGTTACGCGGATGTGGTCGGCACGATGTGACGTGGGTGCGGCTCTTGCGGAGTGAGCGCTGGGTGCGGGAGCAGGCGGTGCCCGTGGTGCGGGCGGTGCGAGCCGGTGCGGTGCGGGCGGGGCTGGTGAGACCGACGGGGCCGGTGCGGCCGATGAGATCGGATGAGGTGCCGGCGGCGGGCTAGTACGGCGCGCGGTCTGTCCAGTCACTCGGCCTCTCCCTCCCGAAGAGCCGCACCCATGTGACGAGTACCCGCGCCGCTCGCCTGGTACCGCCATGCCCACTGCGAACGATCCTGACCAGCAACGATCGCCCAGGAAACGGCAAGACCGACTTCCTTAAGTTCCTGGCATTGGGTTACAACCGGTACGGTGCCACATCGTGCCGGTTCGCAGTGGCTCTCTCCGGCGCTGGTGACGGCCGTCAGGTGTCGGTCATGCCGAGCAGGGGCTCGTCGGCGGAGCGGAGGTCGGCCGCGGGCAGGCCGCCGGGGTACAGCTGCCTGACCTTCCCGGTGACCGAGATGGCGATCTCGACGTGCTGACGGCGGCTGGCGGCGTAGAAGCTCTGGGCGTCCGCGCTGAGCTTGGGCTGGGCGTGCAGCGGCTTGTCGCTGACCGCGAGCAGGGTGGCGGTGGGGATCCGGTAGCGGAACCCGTTCGCGGCCACGGTCGCGGATTCCATGTCCACGGCGAGGGCGCGCGACTGCCGGAGGCGATCCTCGGCCGCCGCGAGGTGCAGCTCCCAGTTCCGGTTCGCGGTGGTGTAGACGATCCCCATCCGGCTGCGCAGGCGCCGGGCCGTCAGCTCGCCGAGCAGCAGCGTGTTCAGCGTGTGGTTCGACACGACCGGGACGCTCAGCGGCAGCATGTCGTCGAGGACGCCGTCGTCGCGCACGTAGGCGGCCGCCAGCACCAGGTCCCCGATTTCCTGGTGGTTGCGCAGGCCGGCGCAGTGCCCGATCATCAGCACGAGGTCCGGGCGCAGCACGGCGAGGTGGTCGGTGATCGTCTTGGCGTTCGAGGGCCCCACGCCGATGTTCACGATGCTCACGCCCGAGCGTCCGGGCAGCACATGGTGCCACGCGGGCATCTGGCGGCCACCGGATTCAGGGCCGACGCACCCGGGCAGGGCGGCGCGGAACTCCTCGACGTGCCAGGAGTAATTCGTCAGCAGCACGTACCGCTGGAACGACTCGGCCTGGGTCCCGGTGTAGTGC
>Ga0335085_10017226_pt1 | contig 10419 bp, 10 predicted proteins | sample Lox_Sample_45_FD_206712 | JGI IMG/M metagenome (GOLD analysis project Ga0335085, IMG submission 206712) | Soil microbial communities from Loxahatchee National Wildlife Refuge, Florida, United States - Lox_Sample_4.5 | ecosystem: Environmental > Terrestrial > Soil > Wetlands | place: USA...
GCTTCGTCTGTTCCCGCCTACGTTCATCGTGAAACACATGGCGCACGAGTTCAACTTGGAAGCATCCCTGTTGCAGCAGTTCGGCATTCCCGGAATGAACGCGCGATGAGATTTGCGAGGTGGGTGTTCTTGGCGGCCGGAGTTTATGGCGTGCTCGTTCTGGTCCCGCAGTCCTTCATGGAACGACAGATCAATGCGGAAATGCCCGCCGGCGATCACGCATCCGGAGTAGTTCTGGGGAGCAACATCGGTCCTGCACTTCGGCCATCGCTTCTCGCTTTAAGTCTTCGCCTTTTGACTGATCAACCTGATGTTTGGAGCATTCTTCATGGTTGCTTTGGTCATGACGCGGCGTTTCAGCCATCAATCCTGAAACGAGCACCCATGGAATGGCTGAAGTCGGCGGGGTCGCAGTTGCGCTAACTGGCGAGCAAGAATTCTTGATCTTGCGACCGGTCGGGCCCCGTTCCGATCCGAACCGGCTTCGGCACGCCTTCCGCTGCAATGGGAGGTGTGAAAATCCTTTCCAAAATCAACATTGCGCGGATTGTCGTCGGATGCGCGGCACTGATATCGCGACCCCTTCAAGCGCAGGTGGATCTCGATGGTTGCCAGGTGTTCCCGACCAACAACATCTGGAACGTGCCCGTCGACAACCTGCCACTCGATTCGAACTCGACCGCTTATGTGAATACCATCGGCGCCAGCACCACGATGCACGCCGATTTCGGGTCCGGCCTTTGGGATGGCGGGCCGATCGGGATTCCGTTCGTGTCGGTGACGGCTTCGCAACCGTTGGTGAACGTAGCGTTTGATTACAGCGACGAGAGCGACCCGGGGCCGTATCCGATCCCGAGCGATGCGCCCATCGAAGGCGGCTCGCAAAGCTCGGGCGACCGGCATGTCCTGGTGCTCGATCACGACAACTGTGTGCTCTACGAGCTGTACGCCGCTTATCCCCAGCCGAACGGAAGTTGGGACGCCGGCTCGGGAGCTATCTTCGGTCTCGAGTCCAATGCGCTCCGACCCGCGGGCTGGACTTCCGCGGACGCAGCAGGCCTGCCGATTTTGCCGGGGCTCGTGCGGTACGACGAGGTTGCGGCGGGCGAGATTCGTCACGCCATTAGGTTCACTGCGCCGCAAACACGACGTGCCTATGTCTGGCCGGCGCGCCATTACGCATCGAGTCTTACCGGCGCGCAGTATCCGTCGATGGGGCAACGATTCCGTCTCAAGTCGAGCTTCGATGTCTCGTCGTTCTCACCCGCCGTGCAGGTTATTCTGGTTGCGTTAAAGAAATACGGAATGATCCTCGCCGATAACGGCTCAAGCTGGTATCTGTCCGGCGTTCCCGATGACCGCTGGGACAACGATGCTCTGCACGAGTTCGGTCAGATTCCCGGCTCGGCTTTCGAGGCGGTGGACGTTTCCTCCTTGCTGGTCGATCCCGACTGGGGCGCGACATCTGGTGACGTCGAGCCACCTCCTCCACCACATCCGCAGTCGGTACGCGACGACGACGATGTCAGCATCCAGTATGTTGGGAAGTGGAAGACGAAATCCAACACCGCGGCGCTGGGAGGCCGATACCACATCACGAGCAAGAGGGCAGCGAGCGTGCAATTCTCATTCTCCGGCACGGGTTTCACCTGGCTGACTGCCCAGGGCAAATCCTACGGTATGGCGACCGTGATCGTGGATGGCATCGAAACGGCAACAGTTGATCTCTACAGTCGGACGAGCGAGTTCCAGCATCGGGTGACCGTCACCGGCTTGTCCGATGCGTCGCACGACGTAGAAATCCTCGTCCTCGGAACGCGGAACTCGAAACCGCGGAAGAAACAGATCGTCTTCGATGGCGTGACCGTGCCCTAATCGTTGCTCCGCTTCTACGTCTGCGAAGAAGATTGGTCCAACTTACCAGCCGACACGCCCCTACCACACGAAATCCTCACGGGCAAAGGACCCATCGGCATCATCGGCACGATTGGCGATTGCCAGACCCGTGCTTGCGAGTCGCGATGGCACGCACTAGACTTCTGGCCGCTTTATGTCACCGCGCGGATGAAAATGAATGCGAAGTTGCGATTCGTGATATTTGATTGGGGCGACACATTGATGTCGGAGGCCGGACCACTGGATGTTCCGATGGCAGATTGGCCGGACGTCAAATGCATCGATGGCGCACATGAGGTGCTTTCGAGGTTGTCCAAATCCTATTCCATCTCGATTGCGACGAATGCGACCGTCTCGAAACACAACGACGTTCTGCGCGCCCTTGGACGTGTGGGCCTGAAGCAGTTTGTCCGCGAAGTGTTTTGCTTCACCGAGCTCGGCTACAAGAAGAACGAGCCGGAATTCTGGAATGCCGTGCTGGCAAAGCTGGGCGCGCGACGAGACGAGGTGATCATGATCGGAGATTCTCTCGAACATGATGTGCTCGCGCCGATGCGATTTGGAATCCGCGCGATCTGGTTGAATCGGAAACAGGAAGGTTTCTCAGGGACGGAATCAATCCAGTCGGTTCGGTCTCTCCGAGAAGTGCCGGCCTTGCTTGAAGCGGGCTGACCGGCACGATCCGCTTCTGCGTTTGTGAAGAAGATTGGTCCAACGAATCGCCCGACAAACCGTTGCCCGAAGAAATCGTCTCCGGCAAAGAACCCTTCGTCATCATCGGCGCGATTGCCGGGGGATAATTGCTGCGGGACTCAGAAGTCACGATCTTCTCGCAGTTTCTTGACTCCGAGACGCACTAATTCCAAGAGACCCTTGTAATCATTTTCTCCAATCAACATCGTCGTGTAGCTGGTCGCGTTGAACAACAGGCAATAACGGTTGAAAATGTCAAAGGCTCTCGCGATAAGTTTCTCTATCAAATTCCAGGTTAGGGGATTCTTCTCAGTCCACTCCGTTTCGCCTTTGACGATCTTGGCGCTACTGTGCGCGACCACAGAACCTCTCCAGCCGAGGAGCACGGACACATCTGGATCGGCTGCCGAAGTGAGCAGAAGGTCTCTCTCAAGGTCATCTCGTTTCGGGATAGTTCCGTACTTCGCCAGAGATTCCACAGCGGGATTCTGTTTGAGTCGCTCACGGAATTGAGATTCCTCAAAGAGTGACGGGTTGGCTTTTATTGTCAGAAGCCAGCCGTTAAGGTGATTTGCAGTATCGTACTGGTCGTAAACTCGGCAGAGTTTCAATACTGCGCTATCGATGAGGCCGCGCATTGTGAGATTCCAAAATGCCGGCGACTGGTGAAACTCGGATTCGTACTCCTTGAGCGCATCGCCGAGTTTTCGGTAAAGCCGGTAACTGTCGTGGCTATCGCGAATGTCGTTAACCAAGGCCGTTAGCAGACGCGTGAATTCTTCTGAGTTCTCGACTGGAATCGGTTTAGCCACGCCAGCCAGTCTAAGAAGAACGACGGCAACGGTCAATTCACGCCGCGTAGCCGCCGTCAATTCTCAGGCCGGCGCCGGTGATGTAGCTGGCGGCGGGGCTGGCCAGCCAGGCGACGAAGCGGGCAATCTCGTCGGGCTGCGCGTAGCGGCCCAACGCGGTGTAGGACTTGGCTTGCTTCGCAAACTCGCCGGAGTCGGGATTCATGTCGGTGTTGGTCGGGCCGGGCTGGACGTTGACGACGGTGATGCCGCGCGGGCCGAGGTCGCGCGCCAAACCTTTGGTCAGTCCGACCAGCGCGGACTTGGTCATCGCGTAGAACGCGCCGCCGCCAAACGGCACGTAGTCGCTGTTGCAACTGCCGATGTTGATGACGCGCCCGCCTTCGCGCATGTGTTGGACGGCCGCTTGCGTTGCGACGAACACGCCGCGGACATTGACGGCGACGATGCGATCGAAATCTTCGACGGTGAGATCGTCCACCGGTTTGATGACCAACGTGCCGGCATTATTGACGAGGATGTCGAGTCGGCCAAAAGTTTTCACGGTTTGTGCGACGGCGTTGCGAACGGCAGACGGATCGGCGCTGTCGGCCTGCACCGCCAACGCTTTGCCGCCGGCACCTTCGATGGATTTGACGAGTTCATTCGCCTTCTGCGGCGAACTGGCGTACGTGAACGCGACCGCCGCGCCATCGGCAGCGAGTTTCTTCGTGATGGCCGCGCCGATACTGCGCGACCCGCCCGTCACCAATGCAACGTTGCCGTCCAATGTCTTGGTGGGGGTGCTCATAGATTGATTGATTAGCGGTAGCCCCCTGAAATGAGGAAGGTTTCGCCCGTGATCCAAGCGGAGTCGTCTGACGCGAGGAAGACTGCAGCACTGGCGATGTCCTGAGGCTGCCCGATGCGGCCGAGCGGCGTCTGCGCTTCGACCTGCTTACGCATGTCACTTTCGGTGATCCCGGCGGAATGCGTTCCTTCTGTCTCCACCATGCCGGGCCGGATGGCGTTGACGCGAATTCGGCGCGAGCCGAGTTCCGCGGCGAGCGAACGCGTGATCGCGTCCACTGCGCCCTTCGTGGCGCTGTAAACGGCTGTATTCGGGAACGCGAGTGTGCTCACGACCGAACTCATATTGATGATGCTTCCGCCGCGGGAATCGAACAACGGGAGCGCGGCTTGCGAAGCGAGGAGGAGGCCGAGCACATTCAGATCGAAGTGCTTGTGGAAATGCTCCTCGGTGATGCCTTCGAGCGGCGAGAATTCGTAAATGCCGGCGTTGTTCACCAGAATGTCGAGCCGGCCAAACTCTCTTTTCGTGTCGGCAAACAGCCGTTCGATGTCCGATTTCTTGGCGACGTTCGCTTGCACGGCGACGGCCTGGCCGCCATTGCCAGTGATCTCCGTGACGACCTTGTTCGCGGCCGTTTTGCTCGAGGCGTAGTTGACAACTACAGCCGCGCCTTCGGCGGCGAGTGCCTTGGCAACGCCCGCCCCGATGCCTTTCGATGCGCCGGTCACGACGGCAACTTTCCCGGCAAGTTTCTTTGAGTTCGTGCTCATATCATTCCTTTCACTTCATTGTGAGAACAACGCGGAAGCGCGCCTTGCCGCTCATCATGCGGTCGTAAGCTTCGTTCACACGTTCCAGTGGAAACGTCTCGTTCATCGAGTGCACGCCCGTGCGGGCGCTGAACGCGAGCGTGTCTTGCGAGTCGATGGCTGTGCCGGAATACCAGCCTTTCACCGAGCGATTGCCCAACAACAACACGATTGGCGACAACTGCAGCGATTCCGCCGCGCCGATCACCATCATTGTCCCGTTGATGGCGAGCCCACCCTGCACCGCGCTCATCGCGTCGCCGATGGTGACCGTTGACAGGATCACATTCGCGCCGCCGAGCTTTTGTAATTCGGCCGCGGGGTCTTGGGACTGGCTATCAATATATGTGGACGCGCCCAATTGTCGGGCAAACAACTCTTTGTCCTTGCCGCGCGCGATGGCGACCGTTTTGAACCCCGACTTTGCGGCGTACTGCACTGCAAGGTGGCCCAACCCGCCCAACCCCAGCACTGCGACGACGTCGCCGGGTCGTGCGCCGGAATTTCGCAACGCGTTGAATGTCGTGATGCCCGCGCACAGCAACGGAGCGGCATCGACCGGCGACAAATTCTCTGGGAAACGCGCCACGGCGCTGACCGGTGCGATCATGTACTCGCCGTAGCCGCCGTCGAAACTGATGCCGGTCACTTGGCCAGTCTCGCACGCAAACAAATCGCCGCGTCGGCAATTGTCGCACTGCCCGCAGTATCCGCCGTGCCAACCGACACCGACCTGCTGTCCCGGCTTCAATCGCGTGACTCCCGCGCCGACGGCGTCAATCGTGCCGGCCACTTCATGTCCCGGCACACGCGGGTATTGAAGACCAGGCCAAAGACCTTCCTTCACCAGCGAATCGCTGTGACAAATGCCGCACGCCGCCACCTTGATGCGAACCGTTCCCGGCGTCGGCTCCGGTATCGGTCGCTCGTTAATCTCGATTCTTTGCTTCGGGCCTGAAACTTGTGCCACATGCATCGTTTTCATAAGCGGAACTGTTACTGCGTGATCTCCGATAAGAACCACATGCGGCGTTCGGTTTCGTCGATCCAGTTCTCGATCAGGCTCGCGGTGGCGACGTCGTTGTGTGTGTCGCAGACTTCATGCGCGGCACGCAGTGACCGAGTGAGGTGTTGGTTGTCGGCCCGAAGCTCGGCCAACATGTCGGCAGCGGCGACGGAGTCGTTGTTGTTGTCCTTCAGGCGCTGGTGTCGCGCGATGTCGCTGATGGAGTGGAGCGTTGTGCCTCCCATCTTGCGGGCGCGTTCGGCGATTTCATCTGTCATCGCGAAGATCTGTTCCGCCTGTTCGTCGAGCAGGAGATGATAATCGCGGAAATGGCGGCCGCCGATGTGCCAGTGGAAGTTCTTGGTCTTCACGTAGAGAGCAAAGACGTCTGCCAGTAACGGGCGCAGGACGCCGGAGATTTCCAGCACGGCTTCGCGACTGAAATCCGTCTGGGTCGCCGAGGTCGTATTCAAGGATTTTGCCAGTGGTGATGCATTTCGTTTGTTCATGCTTTTGTCCTTTCGTTCTCACGAGCGTTTATCATTTCGAGCGCTATCCTTTCTTCTTAACGCCACATCGTTATTGTCGGATCGGCAGTCGCACTTTGAAGCGCGTGTCGCCGGGTTCGGACTCGAATTCGATTTCGCCACCGTGCCGATCCGCGACGATGCGGTTGCTGATCATCAAGCCCAAGCCCGTTCCCGACCCAACGCCTTTAGTGGTGTAGAACGGCTCGAAGATGTGAAGTTGGACTTCGGGAGGGATGCCGGGGCCGTTGTCGGCGATTTCGACGACAACTTGATCATCGTCCAGAAACGTGGCGATGCAAATCTTGCCGGTACCTTTCACCGCGTCGATGGCGTTATCGATCAGATTCGTCCAGACCTGGTTCAGTTCGCCACCGTACGCCATGATGTGTGGAATGGCGCGGTCGAACTTGCGCGTGACAGTGACGCCTTTGAGCTTGTGGCCGAGCATGAGGAGCGTGCTTTCGATGCCCTCGTGGATGTCCACCTCCTGCATCGGAGACTTATCCATGTGCGAATACGATTTGACCGCTTTGACCAACTCGGAAATTCGCGTGGTGCTTCCGTCGATCTCTTTCAGCAACGCGTTCAAGGACAACGTTGCTTCCAACCAGCCGAGTGCCGGTGCCAGAGACTCACCGGGGAACTTGCCGGCCAGCGTCGGGACATCAATGCTGGCACTTACAAATGCCGGCGCGAGTTTCCAGCCATCCGCCACACCCTGACGTTCGAGCAAGTTCGCGACTTCCTCTTCACGATCGCTGCGAGTGATGGAGTCGAGCGCTACCGGAGCGGTGCTTTCTGAGGTGTCGATGAGCAACTCCCATTGCTCCGGGCTCAAGAGATGATGCAGTTTGCACGCAAACGACTGGAGATTTTCGACGACTTCCCCTAAATGCGCTGTCGCCCGGCGCGCGGCCGTGGCCGGGTTGTTCAACTCATGCGCCAAGCCGGCTGCCATCGTGCCGAGCGAGGCGAGCCGCTCGCGTTGCTGCGAATAGCCCTCCAGGTTGCGCACCCGCGTCGCCATCTCGCGGAAGATTTGCTGCGCCACCGTCGGACACGTGCCCAGCATCTGCCAGAAATGGTCTTTGCTCAGCCGAAACAGCCGGCATGGCTTCAATGCGCGGATCGTCGCGTTGGACGAACTGTCAAGTAGTAGCGTGATTTCGCCGACAAACGTGCCACGCTTGGCCAGGCCCAACAAGACTGTCTGGTCGCCGTAATTGCGGGTGGCTCGCAATTCGCCGTCGAGCACGACGTGGAAAAACTCCGGTGGATCACCCTCAGTGACCAACACCTTGCCGGCTTCGAACTGAACGATCTCACCCGCTTCAAGGCAACTCGGGTCTGACAACCCCGCAAAAAGCGGCAACGTTCGCAGTTCCTGTAAGGCTGCCTGATCCATAATCACACCGTGCTGAGGTATTGGTGGACGAGTTTCACGGCCATGGCGCCTTCGCCAACGCCGGACGTGACGCCTTTGGTGGACGCGTGGCGCACGTCGCCGGCCACGAAGATTCCCGGCACGCTGGCTTCGAGCATGAATGGATCGCGGTCGGGCGTCCAATCGCGCGGGCGTTTGCCGTCGCGCATCAAGTCCGTGCCGGTAACGATGAAGCCTTTCGCGTCGCGTTCGACAATGCCGGCAAGCCAGTCGGTGTATGGGATCGCGCCGACATAGAAAAATAGAGCGTTGGCCGGGACGGTTTGCCTTTCTCCAGACTGTTTGTATAGCAGCGTAATGCTCTCGCAGTGTTCTGTGCCGCTCACTTCGACAACCGCCGTGTTCAGCCGCACCGAGATATTTCTCGTCGCAGCGATCTGATCTTCGAGATATTGCGACATGCCAGCGGAGAGCGATTCGCCGCGCACCAGCATCGTGACGCTCTTCGCGTATTTGGAAAAATATATGGCGGCCTGACCGGCCGAATTCGCGCCGCCGACGATGTACACGTCTTCGTTCTTGTATGAGAGCGCCTCAGTCATCGGCGCGTAGAAGTACACTCCCGCGCCGTTCAACTGCTCGACGCCGGGCACGTCCACTTTCCGGTACGCGATGCCGGTCGCGATCAACAACGCCCGGCAGCCGATCTCCGTCCCGTTGGCCAACGTCACAAAGCGTGACGGTCCATCCACGCGAACGCCGGTCACTTCCTGCGGCGCGAGCATTTCCACGCCAAGTCTGCGCGCCTGCGCGACGGCGCGTCGGGCGAGATCGAATCCGCTTAGCCCCGCCGGGAAACCGAGATAATTCTCGATGCGCGAACTCCGACCGGCTTGGCCGCCGGGCGCTTCGCGTTCGATCAGCAATGTCCGCAATCCGTCGGCTGCGCCGTACACGCCGGCCGCCAGACCGGCCGGCCCCGCGCCGACGATCACTAGATCGTAAAACGGGAGTTCAGCTTTGGTTTTGAGACCGAGTTTGTCAGCAACGGCAGCCGACGACGGATTGGAAAGGTACGAGCCGTCGGAGAACAGCAGCACGGGCAGATCTTTGCAGCTCGCGCCGCAAGTCTGTATCAATTGACTAGCCGTGTCGTCAACTTCCACGTCGAGCACCTGATACGGGATGGAATTGCGCGCGAGGAAATCCCGGATTTGCGTGAAGCGCGGCGACCAGCGGTGACCGATGATGCGGATTCCCTCGAACGGCGGTTGAAACGTTGACTGCCAATCGTCCAGCAAATCGTCCACGACACCGTAGAGACGTTCTTCGGGCGGATGCCACGGCTTCATCAGATAATGATCGATCTGCACCGAGTTGATCGCGCGAATCGCCGCGTCGGTGTCGGCGTAGGCTGTGAGCAGCGCGCGTTTGGCGTCGGGATAAAACTCCAGCGCTGCTTCGAGAAACTCTACGCCCGACATGCGCGGCATCCGTTGATCGACGAGAAAGAGCGCCACCGGGTCGTTGCGCAGTTTCAATTGCTTGACTGAATCCAGCGCGCTTTCGCCCGAATCGGCGGCCATGACCCGGTAGCGATTCCCGTATTGCCGGCGCAAGTCGCGCTCGACGGCGCGCAAGACGTCCGGATCATCATCCACAGTCCAGATTACCGGCTTTGGCATAATTAGCAGGTGTTCTTCTTTGATGACTTGCTCAGCAGAATCGCTTCTTCGATTCTTGCTGCCAAGGTTTCGTAGTCGTCCTCGCCATCGTTGCGCACACCGTTGACGAATGTGGTTGGTGTGCCGCCGACGCCGCTGTCGATTCCGCTTTGAATGTCTTCTTGAACGCGAGCGAGGTGAAGATGCTCGGCCACATCGCGGTCGAACTTCACTCGATCGAGGCCGAGCACATCGGCGGCACGCATCAAGTTTTCGGCATCGAGCGCATCTTGATGTTCGTACAAATAATCATGCATCTCCCAAAATTTCCCCTGCGCACCGGCGGCTTCGGCAGCTTCTGCAGCGCGTTGGGCGTAGGCGTGAATTCGAACCAGCGGAAAATTGCGAAAGACAAACCGCAATTGATCGCCGAAATGTTTCTGAAGCTTTTTGATGACCGGGTACGTATCACCGCAGAACGGACATTGATAGTCGCCGTACTCCACCAATGTGGCCGGAGCTGAGGCCGGTCCTTGGATGTGATCTCGCCTGCCGACCGGAGTTTTCAACGATTCATTCATTGTTTTTAACCTCCACCAGTGTTTCTCGGATCTCCAATTTTGCGAGCGGAAAATTGTGCTCGCGCCACGCGTCAATGCCGCCGAGCAGCGGACGCACGCGCGTGATTCCACGGCGATGGAGAATCAGTGCTGCACGAGCGGCACTGGCCTCATTTGGGCACGAGCAGTACAGAATCACGTCGCGGTCGCGCGGGACTTCGCTGTGCCATCTGTCCACTTCGTCCACGAGCAGATGACGCGCGCCGGGAATC
>Ga0335085_10017227_pt1 | contig 10418 bp, 7 predicted proteins | sample Lox_Sample_45_FD_206712 | JGI IMG/M metagenome (GOLD analysis project Ga0335085, IMG submission 206712) | Soil microbial communities from Loxahatchee National Wildlife Refuge, Florida, United States - Lox_Sample_4.5 | ecosystem: Environmental > Terrestrial > Soil > Wetlands | place: USA: Florida...
CAGTCCCAGGGGTCGCCGAGCTCCATCTCGTCGAGGTCGTGCTCTTCGACGATCACCTCGGCGTCACATTCGGGGCAGGTCGCCATACACTCTCCTACGCGGACCGGCGCGGCCGCGGACGAGGGTCCGGCCGCCGCACACGGGGCTGGTCTCGATTATAGCGAGGCGCTCGAAACGGTCGCAAAGGGGTTTCGATGTCGGTCAAGACGATCCTGATCGGCCACCGGCAGGCCGCCGTCCGGGACCGCTTCGCGGCGGCGCTGGCCGACGCGCGTCACGCGTTCGTCACGGCCGACAGCGCGGCGGGCGTCCTCGGGGCGTTTGCCGGCGCGGCCGAGCCCGAGGCGATCAGCCTCGCGCTCGTCGATCTCGGGCTGGCCGAGGACGGCGTGGCCTTCGTCCAGGCGCTGCGGCGCGCGGCGGGGCGCGCGCTGCCGATCGTCGTCTTCGCCGGCTCGGTGACCGCGGCCGACCAGGTGCCGGCGCTGCTCGCGCTGCACGTCGCGGGGTACGTCAACGAGCACGCGGCGACCTCGCAGATCCTCCCGGCGCTCGCGCCGCACCTGTTCCCGGACAACTTCAATCGCCGCAACAGCCTTCGCGTCGCGCTCGGCGTGCCCGTGTCCTACCGCACGGGACAGACGCTCACGGGCGCCGTCACGCTCGACGTCGGCAAGAGCGGGGTCGCGATCCGCACGATGGATCCGCTGCCGACCGGCACCGTGGTGCAGGTGCGGCTGCGCCTGCCGGGCAGCACGCTCGAGATCGACGCGACCGGACGCGTCGCGTGGAGCGATCGCAAGGTCGGGATGGGCGTGCAGTTCGAGCAGATCTCGGCGGGCGATCAGGCGACGATCGACGGGTTCATCGAGGGGCAGATCGGCTAGCCGCCGGCCGCCGGCCGGCGCGCGCGACGCCGCGCCGCCCCGTCAACATGACACCCATGTAAGGTTCCGGGCGTCCGGCCGGCGCCGGGTGCGAGTGTTGACACGTCTTTTCTCGTGGCACTAGCATTCCCTCTTGGCTCCGCGCACGGCGCCCTCGCTGATAGCGGTTCTCGACGCCATCCTGAGTTCGGTCCCCTGCAGGACCGATGGTTCGCTCACCTGCTGAGGTTACACATGATCGAGGTGCAGCACCTCACCAAGCGCTACGGTCCGGTCACGGCGGTCAACGACGTCTCGTTCCGGGTGGAGAAGGGCGAGATTCTCGGGTTTCTCGGTCCGAACGGCGCCGGCAAGACGACGACGATGCGCGTGCTGACGGGCTACATGCCGGCCACCGAGGGCCGGGCGGTGGTCGCCGGCTACGACGTGTTCGACGCGCCCCTCGAGGCGAAGCGGCGCACGGGCTACCTGCCGGAGACGCCGCCGCTCTACGCGGACATGACCGTCCGCGAGTACCTCCGGTTCGTCGCGAGCATCAAGCTGCCGGACAAGACGACGGCCGACCGCGCGATGCGCGTGGACCACGCGATGAAGAAGACGCGGGTCGACGACATGGCGTCGCGGCAGTGCGGCAAGCTGTCGAAGGGCTACCGCCAGCGCGTCGGGCTCGCGCAGGCCATCCTGCACGACCCCGAGGTCCTGATCCTCGACGAGCCCACGGCGGGGCTCGATCCGAAGCAGATCATCGAGACGCGCGACCTCATCAAGACGCTGGCCGGCGATCACACGATCATCCTGAGCACGCACATCCTGCCGGAGGTCGCGCAGACGTGCCAGCGGGTCGTCATCATCAACAAGGGCCGCGTCGTCGCCGAGGACACGACCGAGAACCTGACGCACCAGCTCAAGGGCGCGGCGGCGCTCTACGTGCAGGTGGAGGCCGACGGGCGGACGGAGGGCGCGCTCCGCGCGGTCCCCGGCGTGCTGAAGGTGACGGTGGCCGACACGCACGAGCGGATCACGGGCTACGAGGTCGAGGCGCAGCCGAATCGCGACGTGCGCCGCGACGTGGCGCGCGCGGTGATCACCGGCGGCTGGGGGCTGCTCGAGATGCGGCCGATGCGGATGAGCCTGGAGGAGATCTTCCTGCAGCTCACGACCGAGGAACCGAAGGACGACCAGCGGACGGAGGCCCCGCGTGCGTAACAGCCTGCACAACATCGGCGCCATCGCCGGCAAGGAACTGCGCAGCCTCTTCGGCTCGCCCATCGCCTGGGTGCTGATGGGGCTGTTCGCGTTCCTGTTCGGCTGGTTCTTCAACGTCTACCTGGAGTTCTTCCTCCAGAGCAGCATGCAGTCGCAGTTCGGCGGCGGCGGCCCGGACAGCGTCAACGTGAACACGTCGATGATCCGCCCGCTCATGCAGAACACGAGCGTGCTCATCCTCTTCCTGCTGCCGATGGTGACGATGCGGACGTTCTCGGAGGAGAAGCGGTCCGGCACGATCGAGCTGCTGCTGACCTCGCCGGTCACGGACCTCGAGATCGTCCTCGGCAAGTTCCTGGGCGCGCTCGGGCTCTACGGCGGGCTGCTCGGCGTGACGGTCGTCTACACGGCGCTGCTCTACGGCTTCGGCCGGCCCGACTGGCGGCCCATCCTCACCGGCTACCTCGGCCTGCTGCTGATGGGCGGCTGCTTCCTGTCGCTCGGCCTGTTCGTCTCGAGCACCACCAAGAAACACCTGGTCTTCTATCTGAGTTTCATCACGTTCGGCCTGTACCTCACGCTGAAGTCCACGGACGCCGAGCGGTGGAGGGGCTGACGTGAAGAAACTGCTGGGACTCCTCGGGTGGCTGGGCGTCGCGCTGGTCGTGGCGGCCGTCCTGCTGCGCTTCGGCGCGCGGCCGGACTGGTCCACGTGGGCGCCGGACTGGTCGCGCGGCCTCGCCATCGCCGGCCTCGTCGTGACGGGCCTGTACGGCCTCAGCCAGTGGCGCGACATCGCCCGCACGTTCGAAGGGCGCAACGTCCGCATCGGATCGATCGCCCTCGGCAGCATCCTCGCCGTCCTCGCGATTCTCGTGGGCCTCAACTGGATCGCGAGCCGCGAGGACAAGCGCTGGGACCTGAGCTCGGGCGGCCAGTTCCTGCTCTCGCCGCAGACGCAGCAGATCGTCCGGAACCTGAAGGGGCCCGTCCAGATCCGCGTGTATTACGACTCGTCGAGCGACACGGCGCAGCACTACAAGGACGAGATCACCGAGTACCAGTACTACTCGAAGCAGATCTCGGCCGAGTACATCGACGCCGCCCACGACCCGATGCGCGCGCGCGCCGACAAGGTGGACGCGGTGCCGACGATCGTCATGGCATACGACGGGAAGACCGAGCGCGCCACCTCGGCCGACGAACAGGCCCTCACCAACGCGCTCAAGAAGCTCCTCGAGGGGCAGGCCAAGAAGGTGTACTTCATCACCGGCCACGGCGAGCACGACACCGACGAGTCGTCCGCACACGGCTACTCGGCGTTCACCGACGCGCTCAAGAGCGACAACTTCGACGTCGCGAAACTCGCGCTCGCCCAGACCGGCAAGATCCCCGATGACGCGACCGTCGTCGTCGTCGCCGGCCCGAAGCTCGACTTCCTCGCGCCCGAGGTCGAGGCGCTGCGCGTCTACCTCAAGAAGGGCGGCAAGCTCCTGCTCATGCTCGACCCGCCCGACAAGCTCGACAGCCCGCCGCTCGCGAACCTCGTCGGCCTCGCCCGCGACTGGGGCATCGACGTCGGCACGAACGTCGTGATCGACACGAGCGGGATGGGCCAGCTCGTCGGCATCGGCAACGCCGTCACGCCGATCGCCATGCCGAGCCCGGGCGGCAACCCGATCACCCAGAGCATCGCCCGCGAGATCACGGCGTTTCCCATCGCGCGGTCGGTGACGCCCATCGAGGGCGGCGCCAACGGACACGTCGCGCAGCGCCTGGTCGAGACGAGCACCCAGAGCTGGGCCGAGACCGACCTGAAGGACCTGTACGCGTCGGGCGACAGCCAGAACCGCAAGCCGCCGGAACTGAACGCCGACAAGGGCGACCTGCCCGGCCCGGTCTCGCTCGCCGCGTCGGTGTCGGCCACGGCGCCCGACGCCCCGCCGGCCGCCTCGCCGGATCTCCCGAAGCCGGAGACGCGCGTCGTGGTCGTGGGCGACAGTGACTTCGCCGGCAACAACGCGATCGGCGTCCAGGCCAACCGGGACCTGGGCACGAACATGGTGGACTGGCTCGCGCAGCAGGAGGACCTGATCGCCATCCGGCCGAAGAGCCCCGAGAACCGGCCGCTGACGATGACGAAGGATCAGGTGGACATCATGGGCTGGCTGACGCTGGCCATCATCCCCCTGCTGCTCATCGGCAACGGCGCCCTCGTGTGGTGGCGCCGGCGGTAGCGTCGAGAGAGGTCACGACATGCGTGGTGGTCGTTCGTTCGTCATTCTGCTGGCCGTGGCGGCGTGCCTCGGCGCCTACATCTTCTTCGTCGAGAACAAGCGGGAGCCGTCGGACGCCACCGCGAAGAAGGACAAGCTGTTCGCCGGCGTGGACGGCGGCAAGATCGAGGAGATCGAGATCCACGCCGCGAACGGCGACGTGACCCACCTGAAGAAGAACGGCGACAAGTGGGAGATCACGGCCCCCGCCCAGACCGAGGCCGACAGCACGGAAATCAGCGGCCTGACCTCCGCTCTCGAGTCGGCGGAGATCCAGCGCGTCCTCGACGCGCAGCCGAAGTCGGTGAGCGACTACGGCCTCGCGCCGGCGCGGTTCACCGTCGCCTTCCGCCAGACCGGCGAGACGGCCATGCACCAGCTCGACGTCGGCAGCAAGAGCCCGACGGGCTCGGACCTGTACGCGCAGGTGGCCGGCCAGCCCCGCCTGCTGCTGATCTCGTCGAGCCTCGAGGACTCGCTCGACCGGACGACGTTCAACCTGCGCGACAAGGCCGTGCTCGCCTTCGACCGCACCGGCGCCGATTCGCTCGCGCTCGACCCGCCGGGCGGCCCGGCGATGAGCTTCGCGCGCAAGGGCGACGCCTGGCGCCTCACGGCCCCCGTGGACGCGCGCGCAGACTTCAGCGCCGTGGACGCCCTCGTCGAGGCGGTCTTCTCCGCCCGCATGAAGTCCATCGTCTCGACCACGCCGCCCGACGCCGCCGCCCTGAAGAAGTACGGCCTCGACAAGCCGCAGGCCACCGTCACCGTCGGCGTCGGATCGACGCGCGCGACGCTCCAGTTCGGCGGCAAGATGGACGACACGTCGCTCTACGCCCGCGACGTCTCGCGCCCGATGGTCTTCACCGTCGAGCCGTCGTTCCTCGACACCCTGAAGAAGAAGCCGGACGACCTGCGCGTGAAGGACGCGTTCGACTTCCGGACCTTCACCGCGCTCGGCGTGGACCTCACGCTCGACGGCCAGGCGGTGTCGTACGCGAAGGTCAAGGCGCCCCCGGCCAAGAAGGACGACAAGACCAAGAGCGCCGACACGACGACGCCGGACACGACGGCGCCGAGCGAGGTCTGGAAGGAAACCAAACCGGCCGCCAAGGACGTCGATCAGACGAAGGTCACCGACCTGCTGACCGATCTGTCGAACCTCAAGGCGGACCATTTCACCGACAAGCCCTTCACCTCGGGCCAGGAGCTCGTCGTCGTCGCCAGGTTCGGCGACGACGCGTCGCCGAAGGACGAACGCGTGACGCTGCGCAAGTCCGGTGACGTGGTGCAGGCGATTCGCGCCGGCGACGCGGGCGCGGCCGTGATTCCGACCGCGGACTTCGACAAGGTCGTCAAGGAGCTGAAGGACCTGGCCGGCCTCAAGTGAGCCGCGGCCTGCGACTCGCCGCCCTGTCGGTCGCCGCCGGGGCGGTCGCGCTGGGGCCGGCGTGTGCGTCGCACGCCCGGCCGCCGGCGAGCCGGCCCGCCCCGACGCGGCCGGCGACGCCCCCGACGCGGCCGGCCGCGTCCTCCGGCGCCCCCCGCGAAGCGCCGGCCGCGCCAGGTCCGCCACGGGCCGCGTCTCCCCTGCCGCTCGCCGCCGCGCTGGACGCCGTCTTCGACGATCCACTGCTCGCGCGGGCCCTCGTGGCCGTGCGCGTGGACACTCTCGGCGCCGCGCCGACCACGCTCTACGCGCGCAACAGCGGCACGCTCGTCATGCCCGCCTCGAACATGAAGCTGCTCACGCTGGCCGTCGCCGCCGACCGGCTGGGATGGGACTACCGCTACGAGACGCGGCTGGAGGCGACCGGTCCGATCGATCAGGGCGTGCTCCACGGCGACCTCGTCGTCGTCGGGGGCGGCGATCCCACGATCGCACCGGCCGACGCGGCGCCGTCGCCGGTCTTCGCCGAGTGGATCGACGCGCTGCGCCAGGCCGGCATCTCGCGGGTGGACGGGCGCATCGTCGGCGACGACCGCCTGTTCGAAGGCGCCGGGCTCGGGCCCGGCTGGTCGTGGGATTACCTCGCCGCCGGCTACGCGGCGCCGACGAGCGCGCTGAGCTACAACACGAATCAGGTGGCGCTGCAGATCGCCCCGGGCGCCGTGGCCGGCGACCCGGCGTCGATCGACGTCCTGCCGGCAGGCCACGGGTTGTTCGTGGAGAACGAGGTCACGACCGGCGCCGCCGGAGCGCCCGCGAGCGTCGATCTGATCCGGATGCCCGGGGACGCGCGGCTGGTGGTCCGGGGCGCCGTTCCCGCCGGCGGCGGGCCGGTCGCGCGGTCCGCCGCGGTGGACGAGCCGGCGAAGTTCTTCGCCGAGAGCTTCCGGCTGGCGGTGGAAGCGGCCGGCATCCCCGTGCGCGACGGCGCGTGGGCCGTCGGCGACCTGGCGGCACCGCCCGCCGACGCCGGCCGCACCGTGCTGGCGCGGCACCTTTCGGCCCCGCTCTCCGAGTTCGCCGGGCCGTTCATGAAAGCCAGCGTGAACTTCGACAGCGAGATGCTCGTGCGGACGATCGGCCTGGTCGCGACGAACCACGGCACGACGACCGCCGGGCGCGATGCCGAGCGCCTGACGCTCGAGGCCTGGGGCGTGCCGCCGGACGCCGTGGTCATCGCCGACGGGTCGGGGTTGTCGCGGTACAACTTCGTCAGCGCGGACGCGGTGGTCGCGGTGCTGACGCACGTCTGGCAGGACGACCGCCTGCGCGATCCGTTCGTCGCGGCGCTCCCGGTCGCCGGCGTGGACGGCACGCTCGCCTCACGCATGCGGGGCACCGCGCTCGCCGGCCGCGTCGAGGCCAAGACCGGCACGATCGCGAACGTGCGGGCGCTCTCGGGATTTCTGGAAACGTCGTCCGGCGGACATCTCGCCTTCTCGGCGATCGTCAACAACTTCACGGCCCCGAGCGCCGACGTCGATGCCATCGTGGAACGCGCGCTGCTGAAGATCGCCGGGGGATAGCGCGGCGACGTCCCGCCGATCTGGAGCACGCCGACACGGCCGGTGCGCCTGACCCTACAATGGCGCGAGGGCCCGCATGCCCGTCACCCATCCGCAACTGCAGCAGATCCTCCACGAGCTGGACGAGGCGTCGTCCCGCGCACGGCAATTGGCCGAGCGAAACGCAGATCGGACGTTCAGCACGCGGCCGTCCGCCACGGCGTGGTCGGCGGCCGAAGCGATGGCGCACCTGGCGCTCACGGCGCGCGGCATGCTCGCGCCCATCGATGGCGCGCTCGAGGCCGAGCGGGCGATCGAGCGGGTCAGGCCCGCGGGCGACTCGGGCCTGGCGCCGTAGGCAGGCAGCGCCGTTCCCGGCAAGGGACGGACCTTACCGTCCCCCTCCGCCGCCGCGCTTCGGCGCGGGCGGAACGGCCGGCGCCGTGGATGCCTTGGGCGCCGCGGCGCCGCTCTTCGACAGCGCCTTCGAGTACTCGTCCACGAGCGACTTGAAGCCGGCCGGGACGTCCTCGGAGCCCGACAGGAACAACTGATCGTTCGACGTGTCGAGCCGCTTGCGCAGGTCGAGGTCGAACTTGCGGAGCTTGTCGAGCGTCGTCGACATGAGCTGCTGCATGCCGAGCGGGTCGTGGTACGCGCCTTCCTTGCTCATTCCCTGGAGCGCGTTCGCCACCTCGTTCAGCACCTGTTGATCGCGCTGCGTGCCGCCCGCCTGCTGCAGCATGCGTCCAAGGTCGCGGGCGTCCGCGGCGGCCTGCGCGGCCTGGTTCGCGAGGTCCCGCATGTCGCCGGCCGTCAGGTTGACGGGCGTCTGGCCGCCGCCGAACGTCGAGCCCGTGGCGCCCGGCCGTATCTGGCCGCCCTGCTGATTCTGGCCGGGCTGGCCCTGCCCTTGCTGGCCCTGTTGCCCTTGCTGACCTTGCTGGCCCTGCTGACCCTGTTGCCCTTGCTGACCCTGCTGGCCCTGCTGACCCTGCTGCCCTTGCTGGCCTTGCTGACCCTGCTGGCCCTGCTGACCTTGCTGGCCCTGCTGACCTTGCTGCCCCTGCTGACCTTGCTGACCTTGCTGGCCCTGCAGCCGCTGGTTCATCGACGAGACTTCGCGGACGAGCTCACCGGCGCGCTGAAGCGACCGGTCGGCGTTCGGTCCCTGCGAGCTCTTGCTGGCCGTGTCGGCCGCCTGCGAGACCTTGTGCGCGACGTCGTCGAGCGAGTTCGAGATGTCACGCTCGAAGTTCCGCGCGGTGTCGTCGGCGTTGCCGATGGTGCTCTTCGAGTAGTCGATCTTCTGCTTGACCATCGAGTCGTGGATGGCGCCGGTCGCCTCCTGCACCTGGTGCGCGACGTCCGGCTGACCGTTCGCGGCGGCCTGCTGGCCGATCTGCCCGAGGTTGTCGTTCAGGGCGCTCACGGCGGCGGACATGCCGTCCTTCTTCTGTGAGAGCTCCTGGACCTTGGCCTGACGGTCGGCTTCGCTCATCTTGTCGAGCGCGTCCGCCTGCTTGACCATGTCCTTCTGGTCCTTGGCGAGCTGGTCGGCCTGCTTCTGCGCGTCCTGGAGCGTCTGCCCGGCGCGGCGATTCTGGTCGGTGGCGAGCAGCCGCTGCGCGTCCTGCAGCGCCTGAAGCGACTGCTGCGCCTGCGCGAGGCTGTCGGCGCTGTTGGTCGCGGCCTGTCGCGCGGACGCGGCCGCCTGGCGCAGCCGCTGGGCCGCCTGCGCCGCGGCGTCGCGCTGCTGCTGCGGGATCTGCTGATCGCGGCTCAACTGCTCGAGCTGGCGCGCGGTCTCGTCCATCTGGTCGGCGATCGACCGCTGCTGCGTCCCACCGGTGCCGTTGGCCTGCTGCCGCTGGCCGCGCTGTTGCTGCTGCTGGGCCTGCTCGAGCTGACGACGGGCCAGCTCGCGCAGCTTCTCGGCGACGTCGTCGATCTGCTGGTTGGCCGTCTGCTGCTGCGCGCGCTGCTGCGTCTCGTACTGATTCGCGAGCCGATCCTGCTGCAACTGGAACAGGTCGGCCAGCTCCGAATCCATCTGCTGGCCGCCGCCCCCGCCCCCGCCGCCGCCCTGCTGCTGGCGCTGCCGGACCTCGATCTCGTAGAGGGCCTCGATGTCCTGCAGGTCCTTCAGGGCGTGCTGCTCGGGCGTCATCGCCTCCCTGGCCTTCTGCTGCTTGAGCAGGCCTTCGGCCGACGACATCTCGCCGCTCGCCTTCGGCAGCAGGTCCGCGATCTGCTTGAAGGTCGCGTCGTCGCTGACACGCTGGCGGATCTGCTCGCCGATCTGATCCACCTGCTCGCGCAGCTTGGCCTGCGACAGGCCGATGTAGGTCGTGTCTTCCTTGAACTTGTCGGCCGCCGTCTTCACCCGGTCGCGATCGACGTTGAACGTGGCCGAGATGATCTGCCGCTCCTGCTCGGAGAGCGCGCCCGGACCGGCGTTTCGCTGATCGCCCCCGCCTCCGCCGCCCCCGCCGCCCTGGTCGGCGTTCGACTGGGCCTGGTGGAAGTCCTGGTTGAAGGGCCGGATCTTGATGAAGTAGATGTCGCTTGCCGTGCTCTTCGGCCCGGAGACCGTGTCCGTATCGTAGGCCTTCGCGTAGTAGGACACGAAGTCGCCCGGCTTGACGCCGAGCTCCTCGAGATAGACCGTGTGGCTCGCCGTCACCTGCGGCATCGGCTTGGCCCCGTTGCCGTAGATCGTGACCGTCTTCTCGGGGCCGCCGTTGATCGAGTAGATGAGGTCCACCTGCTTGACGCCGAAGTCGTCGTCGGCGCGCGCCTGCAGGACCGCTTCGTCCACCGGGCTCAGCGCCAGATCCCGCTTCGGTTTGTCGAAGGAGACCGTCGGGGCGCGGTCCTCGATGACGTCCACCGTGTACTTCGGCGACGCGTTCACGTGCTCGCCGTGCGGGCCGTCGAGCTCGACCTGGTAGAACCCGCTCTTCAGCATCGTGAAGGCGCCCGTCAGCGTGCTGTCCTGCTGCGACGCCAGCGGCGACGTGCCCGACGGATCGATCTTCAGCCGGCCGCCGGTCGTCCCGTCCGGCATGGTGGAGGTCACGCGGACGCGCAC
>Ga0335085_10017228_pt1 | contig 10418 bp, 9 predicted proteins | sample Lox_Sample_45_FD_206712 | JGI IMG/M metagenome (GOLD analysis project Ga0335085, IMG submission 206712) | Soil microbial communities from Loxahatchee National Wildlife Refuge, Florida, United States - Lox_Sample_4.5 | ecosystem: Environmental > Terrestrial > Soil > Wetlands | place: USA: Florida...
GTAGAATCGTCCCAATAAAGGCTGTATCCCCAGCACCTTCAGGAAGCTGAAGGTCGTCACGCCACCCACAATTCGCTGGGGTTCGCCCTGGCCTGTCCAGGTGTACCCATTGGGGTAGCCGGTAATCGCCATCTCTTCGAACACGTCGTTTTGGTTCCGCCAATCAAGGAAGTCGCGGTAACCCACGCCGCTGTTGTCTCCGTTCGCATGGCGCGCGTCCACACCGATGATCCGGTCCGGCTCGGGGAATGGAAAGGGGTTCAGCAAAAGCGCGTTCACGGCGCTGAAAATCGCCGTGTTAGCGCCGATGCCGAGTGCGAGCATGACCACCGCCACCGAGGTGAAGCCGGGGTTCTTGCGCAACTGGCGTAGGCCGAAGCGAAGGTCTTGCCAGAGCGTCTCGGCGGAATTCCATCCCCACATTTCCCGGCAAGCGTCTTGTACCGAGGTCACGTTTCCGAAGCGCCGCAGCGCGGCATAGTGAGCTTCGTCGGGCGGCATGCCGGAATTAAGATTCTCCTGCTCTTCCATTTCTAGATGCGAACGGATCTCTTCCGCCAGATCGTCCGCCGGCTTCCGCCGCCGAAACAGCGCACCGAGTTTGGCAAGCTCGCGATGCCAGGACATGGTTAGTTGGTAGTTGGTAGCCACGGTCAGTGCCGTTCTGACCGTGGTCTTTTCCCCCTTTCGTACCGAATTCATCGGCGGGGGATTTGAACGTTGCGATGAAAGGAAGAACCCACGGTCAGAACGGCGCTGACCGTGGCTACCCTCTTTTACCGTGCCATCGAAAATCATCGATGGTTTACTAATCTGCCTCGCGTTCGGCGGGCCGCAGGACGCCGGTAATGGCCCGGACGAAGCGCTCCCAGCGCGACGTCTCCGCCACCAGTTGCCGCCGTCCCGCGGCGGTGAGGCGGTAATACTTGGCCCGGTGCTGGTTTTTGGAAACGCCCCAGGTCGCCGAAATCCAACCTTCCTGCTGCAGGCGCTGGAGTGCGGGGTAAAGCGACCCGTGTTCCACCTTCAGCGCTTCGTCCGACAGGCGCTCAATCGACTTGGCAATGCCATGCCCGTGCGTCGGACCCCAGAGCAAGGTGCGCAGAATCAGCACGTCGAGCGAGCCATAAACCAGTCCGATTCGGTCGCTGGACTTTCGCTTAGTCATAGGAGTAGCCAATCTACCAAAGTGTTAGGTAGTCTGTCTACCAAATAAAACGGTGGGCTCGTGACCCGCTCACACCTTCTCGCTATGTTTCCCTTGCCGGGTCGGACGGTTTGGGAAGAAAATCCGGACAGCGCCAATATCTCACGCTCACCCCTAAAGCGCGAGCGACGCTCGGCACGGCACTGAGCCGCCCAGGGCTGAGCCAAGATATCGGTCCCTTCGAGGGCGCCGGCTATCAGTCAAGCAGCCTCCGCCGTCCGCTGGATCTCTTTGCTCTTCACAGTGGCCTTTCCGGCTGACGGCGCCGGAGGGTAACTGTTTGCGTTGAAATGTGACCGGGACTTGCCGAAGCGAGAGCATCGGGGAACTTCCCCTGATTTCCCCGCAGAGGGTCGAGTGTGCCCGAAGGCGATGTTTTATACGTAGTGGTTCCCTCCAAACCGGCGAAACTGGCTCGCTTTTAAGCTGGTGCTAACACCTAACTGGGCAGTTGCGGATTGAGGCGGGGCAACGCACCCCCACACGTGGTGCGGTCTGGCCCCTCCCGGCCTTCGGACAACCTGTCCTCTTGACATTTGTAGGCCATGATGTATACTAGAGGGAAGGTGGAAAGTGAGGCGCGCCATGTCCCTGCGCAAGTCTCCCCTGATGACTCCCGCCCGGCTCGAAGCGAACCGCCGCAATGCCCGGAAATCCACCGGACCACGCACGGCAAGGGGCAAAGCCCAGTCGCGAATGAACAGTTTGCGGAAAGGGTGGGCTTCGCCCACTTACCTGAACCTCCTCCGGGCCCTGATGGATGCTCCGCCCTGCGCGGTCGGAGAGACGGTTGGGGCGATCCTGACCCCCGAGCAAGCCGCCCATCCCGTGTTTGCGAAGTTGGTGGAGATGGCCTGGGAAGCGGAAATCGGCGTGGCCCGGGCAAACCGGGAGTTGAATACAGCGCTGCGAAAAAAAGGGGGCCCCCATTTGGAAGCGAGCAAAGCCGGAATGTTATTGAAAATAAATGACGGGGAATTGGGATGTCTGTAGATATGCATGAAAATAATGCACTTATAAGATTATCCTATATCGCGATTAGAAACAGTGAGTTACGGGAAACGATGACCGCCTCTGTAGATGTTATAGAAAACAAATGCACTTACGCGCATTCTAGGGATGTTTATGAAAACAAATAGGGTTAGGGGCGCGGCTGGGTGCAAAATCCTCGTACCGTATTGAAAATCACGGCTTTTCGGGCCTGCTGCGTGATTTCTGTAGATGTTATTGAAAACACAGGACAAGGCGAGATGATAAAGGCCCGCCCGAAAAGGTGATGACATCCGCGAGTCTCGGATGTTTTTCTTGTCTCGTGATACATTTCCACCATGCCAACGCTCATTGAATGCGTTCCCAACTTCAGCGAAGGCCGCGACCCGTCGGTGGTGGAAGCTATCATCCGCGCCCTGCTCGCCGGGCCGGATGTTTACCTGCTCGACCGGCAGATGGATGCCGACCACAACCGCTGCGTGATCACTTTCGTCGGAACCCGCGAGAGCGTGGGCAAGGCCGCGCTGCGCGGCATCGGCGAGGCGGCGGAACTCATTGACCTGAACCACCATCAGGGCGAGCACCCGCGCCTGGGGGCTACGGACGTTGTCCCTTTTGTGCCCCTCTCCGGGGTTACGCTTCAAGACTGTGTGGCCATTGCCGGATGGGTGGCGGCGGAAGCATGGCGGCGCTTCCAGATCCCCACCTATCTCTACGCAGCGGCGGCCCGCCGGCCGGAACGGGTCAACTTGGAGAATATCCGGCACGGCCAGTTCGAAGGGGTGCGAAAGGAGATCCGCTCGAATCCGGACCGCCACCCGGATTTTGGGGAAGCCGCGCTGCATCCCACGGCGGGGGCGACGGTGGTGGGCGCGCGCAAATTTCTGATCGCCTTCAATGTTAACTTGCGCTCGCCGGACGTGGCGGCCGCCCAAGCTATCGCCAGGAAGGTTCGCGCCTCGAACGGCGGGCTTCCCTGTGTCAAGGCGATGGGAGTGGAGTTGAAAACTCGTGGGATGGCCCAGGTCTCCATGAACCTGACGGATTTCGAGACGACCTCGCTGGCCAGGGTGTTTGACGCCGTGAGCCGGGAAGCTGCGGCGTTGGGAATTGCGGTGGCGGGCAGCGAAATTGTGGGGCTTGTTCCGCGCGGGGCATTGGATGGCGCCGCAGTGGAATATCTGAAAGTCGAGAACTTCAGCCGGGATTTGATCGTTGAGAATCGCCTGGAGGATGTCGTAGGGGCCAGCGGCGCCGGCCTTGGGCTAAACGCCGCGCTCCTGTGCATAACAGCGGAGGAAGGAGCACCGCTCGGCGCGCCGCTGCGGGGCATGGTGGAAGAGTTCGTGAACAGGGTGGCGGCCCCATTGCCGACGCCCGCAGGCGGAAGCGTGGCGGCGCTCGCCGGAGCGCTGGCCGCGAGTTTGGGAGAAATGGTCTGCGGCGTGTCGCTGAAAAGGAAGTCGCTTGCCGCCCATCACCCCGCACTGGAAGCGGCGCACGCGCGACTGGCCGACTGGCGTCTGCGCTTGTTGGCCGCCATCGACCGCGATGCACAGAGTTACGATGCCGTCCTGCGTGCCTACCAATTGCCCCAATCCACCCCGGAGGAGCAATCCGCGCGCAGCCACGCCATCGAGGCGGCAAGTAAGGAGGCTTCCCTCATTCCACTCGAAACGGCAGAACTGGCGTTGGCTGTGGGGCGCGAGATCAGTGGTCTGACCGGGAGAACCATCGCGCCAGCCGCCGCCGACCTCAGCATGGCGTCCAACCTGGCCGCGACGGCGCAGCGCGGTAGCGTCGAGAACGTTCGGGCCAATCTGCCCGGTGTGCAGGACCAAAACTGGCTTCGGGAAATCACCGCAAGGCTGGAAAGGCTCGAAGCGCGCGCATCTGGGTGAATTCACCCTTAGGGGAGGGATGAGGACGGCGTAATCCGCCAGTTGCTGCGGGTGGGGTTTAGATGCAAACCATTTGCAATTAGCTACTTTCGACCCTGCCCCAATCTAAGAGGATTTGCATACGTTCTGGAACCACTTTTGCCCTAGATAGAGTCTATGCGAGACGCCGCGAAGTTTGACTCACCCATCAATCTCTACGAAGCGTGCGACCATGCTGAGCTTAGAATCCTTTTAATCACCGGGGGTTGGGACGTGCGCCGCTCCTTCAACCAAATTGGCATTCAACCCGGGGACCGCGTTCGTGTCCTGCGCCGCGCTCCTTTTGGCGGCCCCATGATGATTGACAATCAAGGCACGCGTGTTGCGGTCGGCAAGCAACTGGCGGAAAAAATCCGAGTCGAAGTCCTGCCATGAAAGTCGCCCTGGTCGGCCAACCTAATTGCGGCAAGAGTACTCTTTTCAACGCCCTGGCAGGCTATCGGTCGCTTACCTCCAACTTTGCCGGCACCACCGTGGAGTTTACTCACGGGCAGGCAAGGGTGGGCGCAGAGGTACTGGATCTTATTGACCTGCCTGGGCTTTACTCGCTTACTCCCACATCCTCGGTGGAAAAAGTCAGCCGCGATTACCTGCTGGGGGGAGACTGGGATGTCATTGTCAACGTCTTGGACGCCTCGCAAATCGCCCGTAGTTTGGAGCTAACCCTCGAACTCCTGGACTTGGAATCGCCCACGGTGGTCTGCCTGAATATGATGGATGAGGCGGCGCGCAAGGGCATGACGATTGACAGGGAGCGTTTGGAGGCCGCCTTGGGCGTCCCGGTTGTCGAGGCCATCGGGGTGCGCGGCCGAGGTGTTCTCGAAACCTTTCGCGCGGCGCAGGATGCTGTTGCGTCAGGCCATCGCCCGAGCGCTTTTGTCTACGCGCCCGAGGCGGAAACCGTCCTGGAGGAATTGGCGGAAAAAATTGCGCCGTCCAACCACGGCAACGTATTGGTGGATCGGCCCCAGCGGGTCGGCCCCCTCAACCGCAAGGGCGTTCTTCCTCTGGCCCCGTCGCATGGCGCTAGTGGGTGTCATAACGCGCGCTGCACGGCCGCATGCTCGACGCACGAATCGATGCACGAAGCGGGCCTGAGCGTCGCCGTGGCCATAGTGGAACCTGTTGCGCCGGCGCCGGCCATTTTCCCGCCCCCGCGATTTCGCGCCTTGCAATCCGTGCAAAGTGATCCGTCCGACTCGTCCTTGGAGCTCGCGCCGCCGGCCTCCGGCCGCGGGTTTATCACGCCGGCCCCGGGGTTTGCGCTGGTGGCGTGGGCACGGGGTGAAATCGCTTTGCGCACCGGACAGCCTGCCGATGCGGCAATTTCCGCGGCCCGGCATGCGGCCTGCCTGACGATGTTTGAGCGAGTGGTGCGCGTGGCCCGCCCCCGCACCGACTGGCGCGAGCAATTGGACCGGGTGGCCATGCACCCCTTTTGGGGTTATGCCGTCCTGGCGGGGGTTTTTCTGGGGTTCTTCCGTCTGATTTTCGACGTGGGCAAACTGGGAGAGGACCGCATCCTGGCGCTCTTCGACGCAATCGTCACGGCGCTGACCCAGCACATGAACGCACAGGGCGCACTCTATGCGGGAGTCAAGGGCGCCGTGCTGGGCACGGCGGGGGCGGTGGCCATCGTGCTGCCCTATCTGCTGCCGTTTCTGCTGGGCCTGGCGATTTTGGAAGACATCGGCTATCTATCGCGCGTCGGCTACTTGATGGACGCGGCCATGCATCGCCTGGGGCTGCACGGGACGGCTACCCTGCCGGTGCTCATTGGCTACGGATGTAGTGTGCCGGCGGTCATGGCGACGCGCATCCTTACCACCCGGCGGGACCGCTTTATTGCCGCCTTTCTGGCTGTCCTGGTGCCCTGCTCCGCCCGCATGACGGTGATCTTCGCTCTGGTGGGGTTCTACCTGGGCGCCAACTTCGCGCTGGGCGTTTATGCACTGAACATCCTGGTGGTGGGCGCGGCGGGCCACGTGCTGGCGCGCCTGTGGCCGGAGGTTTCACCCGGCATGCTCATGGAAGTCCCCGCCTACCGCTTGCCGGCGCCGCGAGTCGTGGCACTCAAAACCTGGTGGCGTTTGCGCGAGTTCGTGCTGGTGGCGTTTCCTCTGCTGGTCGTCGGTAGCGTCTTGCTGAGCCTGGTGGATTTCTACGGATGGCAACAGGGCATCAATGCAGCGCTCTCGCCTTTGACAAGGTTGTTAGGACTGCCCCCATCGGTAGGCTTGACGCTGATTTTCGGCGTACTGCGCAAGGAGCTTTCGCTCCTCATGCTCATGCAGGCGCTCGGCACCACGCACGTTCTGGGAGCAATGACCGCCGCGCAAATCCTCATCTTTACGCTCTTCGTAACCTTCTACCTTCCCTGCATGGCCACACTAGCCTCCATGATGCGCGAACTCGGTTGGCGCCTTACTCTCGCGGCCTCCGGCGCGCTGCTGGCGCTGGCCATCGTCGTCAGCCTCGCGGCTCGCGGCGTCTTGAGGATCCTCTAGCCCTCCCTTTGTCCTGCAAGTAACTCAGCTAGGGGTCTCGGCGGCGCTGTTTAAGGGCCGCGAACCATGCCGATTGGCGCGCGGCGTTGGACAACGGAACAGGAGCGGCGGTCGTAGCCATTACACGTCGTAGGGTAGCATCGCCGGTCCGAGCAAATTCCTGAAAGGTGCTTCTAGCCCCGGATGGGGTCGGGCGAAGATTCGGAGTCATGATGCCATGGCGATTTCGGGTGGTCTCTCGGTTTGAATCTGCAGAGGCGAGTTTACCTCGCCATAAGGGAGCGTAAAGCCACCCCTCCATCAAACCGAAAACAGGACCTGCCGGAGAGTGGTGTGAAAAGGAGCAGGCAGCACCGCCCTTATCGCCGCGCGGCTGCCGGGACCTTCGATCGAAGCGCCGGCGGGAAGCATTTGACTCTTCCTGGAGGCTACAGACTTGCGGGAGCGAACACTGGAGGGGTTGAAAGCGGAGGGACAAAGCGTCGGATTGTGCATCATCTATGCTTTTTGGTAACTGCCTTATTTTTCAGTATGTTCTCAGCTTCGTTTTACAAAAACCGGGTAGGCACGCCCTTTGTTTTCAGTATGTTCTCAGCTTCGTTTTTCTCAGACATTCTGGCCTCGACAAAAAATGTCGGGCCGACGCCTTTCACCGCTGCCTTGCCGGCCGCTCCCTGGCACGGCCCACCCCCGCCTAGCCCGGCAGAATGTGACTTTGTTAGCCTAGCACAATGGCAGGCGGTTGTCAAGCGAAAGATGGCAGGAGCTTCTCCAGCAGCAAGGTTGCGTAGCACGTCGAAGCCGCAACCAAAGTAACCCCTCACCCCCTCGACCTGCAAAACGTGGGGCCCCCCTTCGGCATATGGCCGACACCCTCTCTCCGCGGGAGAGGGAGAAGGTGGCTAAGGGACGAAGCCGGATGAGGGGTCTCGTAAACTGTAAAATGTTTGCTAAAGAAACAAGCTTTTACGACCTTGCAATCCAGAGGTGCGTGTCCATTACGCTTCTCTGCGGCTGTTAGTGCGTCCACAGACATTCAGCGTTGAATATTAACGTAATGGTTTACGTTTCCATGTTAAGAACCGGCAGGAGAACGGGGTCAGGTACCGTTATTATGTCCTTGTTTCGGAGGGGTCAGGAGAAAACGGGGTCATCCATGATAGGTACAGGTCAAGGGGAAACGGAGATTCCCCTCCACTCGCGGGATGCGGGTCCCCCGGTGTGCCGATGGTCGAAGTTGTAGGCGGCTCGCGATCGCTGGGTGCGGCTAACGGTCGAGCAGCGTAGCCAGTCATCCATTGACGGGAGAATGGGGTCAGGAACCATTTTGTTTGGGAGAGGGAGATGGCGGACTGACACCATTCTCCTCCTGACACCATTCTCCTCTGGTCGGGATAGGTCTTGCCGGTCAGGCGGTAGAGCGCGTCATAGCCATAGCCGATCGTCTGCTGCTTGCGGTCCGTCTTGGCGAGCAGGTTGTTCATGGCGTCGCAAGCATAACTCTCGCTGAGCGTCGAGGGGAAGGTTACTTGCGTAACCCGTCCCAGAGCGTCGTAACAATGTCGGCACGCCGGGGCGCGCGCTCGCGGTCCGAAGCTATTCCCAGGCGAGACCCGGGTGCCTTCGGTTACTCCATTTCGGCTTGAGCACCACCCCAGCGCTCGGCGCGCCACCCCTCCTCATCGGAGGCCGTTTCAAAACTCGGCGGGGGAAGTGGTAAGCAGAATGCTAAGTGTAAGGGCATGAGCGGAGAGATTCACGCGAATTATGATCAGGTATTTTTGTTACCGCCGGCGTTCGAAGACTGGGTGGGACGGGATCATCCGGCGCGATTCATTCGGGAGTTTGTGGAGGCGCTGGATCTGCGGGCGCTGGGTTTTCGCGAGCGGCCGAGTGAAGAGGGGCGGCCGCCGTACAGCAACGATCTGTTGTTGAAGGCGTGGTTATACGGGTATCTGTCGCGCATTCGCTCGACGCGCGATCTGGAGCGGGCGTGTGGCGAGCACCTGTCGCTGATCTGGCTGACGGGTTGCCACGAGTTGGATCACTGCACGCTGTGGCGGTTCTGGCATGGGAACCGGAAGGCGTTGCGCACGGTGTTTCGGTCGGCGGTGAAGGTGGCGGCAGAGCAGGGGTTGATTGGCATGCTCTGTCATGCCGTGGATGGGACGAAGATTCGGGCGGCCGCGTCGCGGCGGAGGGTAGAGCATCGGGAGGATTTGGAGAAGTTGTTGGCGCGGGTGGAGGCGGGGCTGGCGGAGACGGAAGCGGCGGTGGAGGCGGCGGAGAAGACGGAGGCGGGAGAGTACCGATTGCCGGAGAACTTGCAGGGGGTGGAGAAACTGCGGGCGGCGATTCGGGAGTCGCTGCAGAAGATGGACGAGGCGGAGCGCGATCACCGGCATCCGCAGGAGCCGGAGGCGCGGCTGATGCCCTGCGAAGGGCGCCAGGATCCGGCCTACAACGCGCAGGCGGTGGCGGACGCGCAGGCGGGAATCATCGTGGCGCAGACGGCGGTGAACGCCGAGTCGGACCACGCGCAACGGGTACCGATGCTGGAGGAAGTGCAGGCGAATATGGGCAAGGTCGCCGAGGAGACGGTGGCCGACGGCGGATATTCCACGTCCGAGCAATGGGCCGAGGCGGAAGGGCGCGGTTACGAAGTGCGGGTGGCGCCGGGGTCGGAAAGCGGCGGAGTGAAGCGGGGCACGTACGACGCGGCGAACTTCTCGCACGATCCCGAGCGAGAGGAAGTGATCTGTCCGCAAGGGACGCGGCTGAAGTTTAGGGGGCTGCGGAAGAAGAGCGGCAAGCGGGCGGCGGTGCGCACGTATCAGTGTACGGTCTGGGCGCAGTGTCCGGTGCGAGCGCTGCGCAGTCGCGGTCGGCGCGGGCGAAGAATCGAGATCAGTCCGCAGCGTGCGGCGATCATGCGCCAACGCGAGAAGCGCGGCGGTCCGGTCAAGCAAGCGTTGCGGCGCCAACGCAAGGCGATCATCGAGCCGGTGTTCGCCACGATTAAACAAGCCATGGGCTTCCGACGATGGACGGTGCGGGGATTGGAAAATGTGCGCACGCAGTGGGCGCTGCTGTGCACGACCTATAACTTGAAGAAGCTCTACCGGCACTGGGCCGCCCGCGTCCTCGCCCCGGCTTAAGGGGTTCTGGCGCGAGGAGGAAAATCGCCCTCGACCAGGGGGCGGAAGCAAGCATCGGTCCGCCGCCCCCAGCGGCTGTCCAACCGGGGGTGCGTTCCCCCACCCGGGACTCCGCCATGGACGCACAAAACGCCCCACGGCGGACCCTCCCGAAGTCGCGGCCGCAGTTTTGAAACGGCCTCCGATGAGGAGGGGTGGCGCCCAGGGCGCCGGGGTGGTGCTCAAGCCGAAATGGAGTAACCGAGGGCACCCGGGTCTCGCCTGGGAATAGCTTCGGACCGCGATCGCGCGCCCCGGCGTGCCACATTGTTACGACGCTCTGGGACGGGTTACGCAAGTAACCTTCCCCTCAACGCTCAGCGAGAGTTATGCTTACGACGGCATGAACAACCTGCGGAGCAAGACGGACCGCAAGCAGCAGACCATCGGCTATGCATACGACGCGCTCTACCGCCTAACCCGCAAGACCTATCCCGACCAGAGGAGAATGGTGTCAGGAGGAGAATGGTGTCAGTCCGCCATCTTCCCCTCCCAAACAAAATGGTTCCTGGAACGTGTGAAAAAATTAACAACCAAGCGTAGGTGTGGTAACTGAGGTGAAGCAGGATGGAAGCAT
>Ga0335085_10017229_pt1 | contig 10417 bp, 7 predicted proteins | sample Lox_Sample_45_FD_206712 | JGI IMG/M metagenome (GOLD analysis project Ga0335085, IMG submission 206712) | Soil microbial communities from Loxahatchee National Wildlife Refuge, Florida, United States - Lox_Sample_4.5 | ecosystem: Environmental > Terrestrial > Soil > Wetlands | place: USA: Florida...
CCGCCCACGCCCGGCACGCCCGCTGGGAGCCCGCCGACCGCTTGGACGGCCGGATCGCGGCCCTGATCCCGGCGCTCGCGCTCGCCCGGGTCGACGGCAGCTCCCCCGTCGAGTACCTCGGCGAGGCTGAGCGTGCCACCGTGCGCTCGGCCGGACGCGCGCTGCTGACCGAGCCGGCCGCGAGCGTCAGCGAACTGGTGGACCAGTGGGCGGTCCTGACCGCAGGCAGGAAGGAGTCACCGTGATGAGCTTTTCCCTCGCGACCATCGATAGCGACGGAGTGGCGACCCCCGTCGTGCAGGCGGGCGGAGCCCTGTACCGCCTCGCGGACGTCGCGCCCTCGGTGCTGTCTGCACCTGGTCCTGGCGGCCTGATGAGCGTGCTCGAGCACTGGCCCGACAACGAGCCGGTTCTCGTCGACGCCGTCGGGCGGCTCGGCTCCGGCGAAGTCACCGCGAGTGCCGTGCCGCCCCCAGCACTGCTGGAACAGTGGCTGACCCCGCTCCAGTACCCCCGCAAGGTCATCTGCACCGGATCCAACTACCTGGACCACGTCACCAAGGATGGCGGGCACGCTTCATTCAGCAAAGACGAGAATGTCCCCGTCTTCTTTCTCAAGCCGCCGACCACCACCCTGGTCGGGCAGGGTGCGTCCGTCCGGTACCCCGCGCAGTCGGCGAAATTTGACTACGAGCTTGAACTCGCCGTCATTATCGGCAAGCGCGGTCGCAAGATCCGTACCGACCAGGCGAGGGACTTCGTCGCTGGCTACGCGATCGGCCTGGACATGTCCGCCCGTGACTGGCAACGCCACCCCAAGCACCTGGTGAAGTTCGACCTCTTCGGCGGCAAGGCGTTCGACGACAGCTGCCCCCTCGGGCCGGGCATCGTTCCCGCCCGCTTCGTCGACGACGCTAACCTCCAGCTCAGGCTCCGGGTAAACGGGGAACTGCGCCAGGACGCCTGCACCGCAGACATGATCTGGGACGTGGCCGAGCAGATTGCGCACATCAGCGAGCACGTTACGCTCGAGCCCGGCGACGTGATCATGACCGGAACCCCGGCCGGAGTGGGGCTCAGCACCGGCACCTGGCTCAAAGTCGGTGACCTGCTCGAGGCGGAGATCACCGGTCTCGGCACCCTGACGGTCCAGATCACCGACGACCAATGAACCGACGGAATGCGGGTTTGTGACGGGTGACCCGGGACTGGCACCCGCCCTCCGTTCGGAATAAAGGCAAATATCATCCCGAACGGAGGGTTGCCGCCTGTCACCGGCCAGATGACTCGCCCCAGACCTTCGCGGCGCCACTGTCTGACAGCCAAGCGCGCACGGCGCTGTCGTCCGCGCCAAGTTCGGGCGGGGCGCGGTGGTAGCGCACCGGCGACCGGGCCAGTGTGATGGGGTTCGCCAGCGTCGCGATGCCGTGATCCCCTTCCGACGGGTGCCGCACGACCGGGTTCAGGCCGAGTCTCTTCGCCAGGTCGATCGCCGCGCCGATGTCGTTGACCGGACCGCAGGGCACGCCGCACCGCTGGAGGCGGTCCGTCCAGTAGACGGCATCGTGAATGCTGAGCGCGGACTCCAGCGCCGCAACGAGCGCGGCGCGGTTAGCGACACGGTCACGGTTGGCGGCGAAGCGCGGGTCGGCCGCCAGTTCCGGCCGGCCCAGGCATGCGACCAGGGCGGCGAACTGGCGGTCGTTGCCGACGGCCACGGCGATGGGCGCGTCGCGGGCCCGCAGCGTCTCGTAGGGCGCGATGCTCGGGTGCCGGTTGCCAAGCGCCGACGGCACGCCTGCGCCGTTGATATAGGCAGCCCCCTGGTTAACCAGCGAGCCGAGCAGGCTCGACAGCAGGTTGACCTGCACGACCTGGCCGCGCCCGGAGCGATCCCGCTCACGCAGCGCGGCGAGGATCCCGATAGCGGCATGCAGTCCGGTCAGCACGTCAACCAGGGCGACCCCCGTCTTGACTGGCGGACCGCCGGGCTCGCCGGTGATGCTCATCAGGCCGCCGACGGCCTGCACGACGAAGTCATAGCCCGGCAGGTCCGCGCCGGCGCCGGTCCCGAACCCGGAGATCGAGCAGTAGACCAGGCCCGGGTTGTCGACGGCCAGGGTCGCCGCGTCCAGCCCAAACTCTGCCAGCTTGCCCGGCCGGTAGTTCTCCAGCAGCACATCCGCGCGCCTGGCCAGCCGCCCGGCCAGCCGACGGTCGCCTGGATCGCCCAGGTCGAGCGCGACGCTGTGCTTGTTGCGGTTGACGCTCGTGTAGTAGGTCGTGGCCACGCCAACGTACGGCGGCCCCCACGCGCGGGTGTCGTCCCCGGTGCTTGGCCGTTCGACCTTGACGACGGTGGCCCCGAGATCGCCCAGGAACATCGACGCGAGCGGCCCGGCCAGCACGCGGCTGAAATCCGCGACGAGCAGGCCGGACAACGGCGGCGGATCCGGCTGATCTTCAGGCGCGTTCTCGGGCGGCATGGACGGCTCCTGATTGTGACGCGGGCAACGGTTGCCCGGATGAGAGATTTCTACTATTTTATAAAAAAGTAGATTGGAGGGGAAGTGAGCGGTAGCCCGGAGGCAGGACGGCAGGACGGTACCCGCCCGGCACAGCTGTCGGCGGTCACGACGGTCCAGCACGCGACGCTGCTTGCGCTGCGCGAGGCGATCGCGATCGGCCGTTACGAGCCGGGGCAGCCGCTGCGCCAGGAAACCCTTGCCCGGGACTTCGGTGTTAGCGTCCCGCCGGTACGCGAGGCGCTGAAGACGCTGGAGACCGAGGGCCAGGTCGTCTACGTGCCGCGCCGCGGCTACAGCGTGTCCCGGCTCAGCCGGGCCGAGCTGCGCGAGACTTACCGGATCAGGGACCTGCTGGAGACCGAGGCGATCACCCGCGCCGTCGGCGGTCTCACCCGCGACGACCTGGCGCGCATGCGCGCCGCGGTTCGCGACATGGACCGGGCGGACCGGGCGTCGGACGTGGCGGCCCTGACGGCGGCGAACCGCCGGTTCCACTTCACGGTGTTCGACGCGGCCGCGATGCCCCGCATGGCGGACATGATCCGCATGCTGTGGGACGGCACCGACCACTACCGGTCGCGGTACTTCGCCACCCCGGCGCACCGCGACCGGGTCCGCGCCGAGCACGCCGAGATCATGCAGGCGGTCGCCCGCGGCGACGCGAGCGCGGTCGCGGAACTATCTCGCCAGCACCGGGATCATGCCCTCGAAGCGCTGTGCGACGCACTGCCCGCGGAGGACGGAGATACCGCAGAGCAGCCCGTCTCCCCTGCCGCCCCCACCCGCCGTGCAAGCCGGCACTAACCTTCTGGAGAATCCCATGCCCGCGACAGAACTCATGGACCTGCTGCAATTCGACGGCCTGCTCGACGACGAGGAACGGCTGATCCAGGACACCGTCCGCTCCTTCGTGCAGGACAAGGTCAAGCCCTACATCGCGGACTGGTACGAGCAGGGCATCTCCCCCCGCGAGCTGGCGGCGGACCTGGGCCGGCTTGGCCTGCTCGGCATGCACCTGGACGGGTACGGCTGCGCCGGGACGAGCGCGGTAGCCTACGGGCTCGCCTGCCTTGAGCTGGAGGCGGGCGACAGCGGCCTCCGCAGCTTCGTGTCGGTGCAGGGGTCGCTGTCGATGTTCTCCATCTGGAAGTACGGCTCCGAGCAGCAGAAGCAGGAGTGGCTGCCGCGGCTGGCCGCGGGCGAGGCGATCGGCTGCTTCGGGCTGACCGAGCCGGACTTCGGCTCGAACCCGGCCGGCATGCGCACCCGGGCGGCACGCGACGGCGGTGACTGGATCATCGACGGCACCAAGATGTGGATCACCAACGGCAGCATCGCCGACGTCGCGACCGTCTGGGCCAGGACCGAGGACGGCATCCGCGGCTTCCTCGTGCCGGCCGGCACACAAGGCTTCACCGCCCGCGACGTCCACCATAAGCTGTCCCTGCGCGCCTCGACGACCTCTGAGCTCATCCTCGAGTCCGTGCGGCTGCCCGCGGACGCGATGCTGCCAGAGGCAAAGGGACTGTCAGGCCCGCTCGGCTGCCTGAACGAGGCACGGTACGGGATCGTCTGGGGCGCGGCCGGCGCGGCCCGCGACTGCCTGGAGGCAACCCTCGACTACGCCGGCGCCCGCGTCCAGTTCGACCGGCCCATCGCCGGCTTCCAGCTCACCCAGGCGAAGTTCGCCGACTGCGCCCTGGAGCTCTACAAGGGGCTCCTGCTCGCCCTGCACCTCGGCAGGCTGAAAGACGCCGGAACCGTCACCCCGGCCCAGATCAGCCTGGGCAAGCTGAACAACGTCCGCGAGGCGATCGACATCGCCCGCACCTGCCGCACCGTACTCGGCGGGTCCGGCATCACGCTCGAGTACCCGGTGCTGCGGCACGCCAGCAACCTGGAGTCGGTACTCACCTACGAGGGCACCTCCGAGGTGCACCAGCTCGCCATCGGGCACGCCCTCACCGGCTTCTCTGCCTACCGCTGACATGAGTGACATCACTCGCCTTGGCATTATCGGATGCGGCCTGATGGGGGCCGGGATCGCCGAGGTATGCGCCCGGACGGGCCTAAACGTACTGGTCCGCGAGGTCGACGACGCAGCCGCCGAGGCCGGGCGGTCCCGCATCGCGGGGTCGCTTGAACGCGCGGTCAAGGCAGGCAAGCTGTCCCCCCGGGAACGCGACGCCGCGCTAGAGCGCGTCACGGTCAGTACGGAGCTCGGAGACCTCGCCGACCGGGACCTCGTGATCGAGGCGGCCACCGAGAACCCGGAACTCAAGGCCGCGCTGTTCGCCGAGCTCGACCGGATCCTCGCCAGACCCGACGTGATCATGGCGACGAATACCTCCTCCATCCCGATCGTGCAGGTCGCACGGGCCACTGCCAGGCCTGGTCAGGTCCTTGGCCTGCACTTCTTCAATCCGGCGCCGGTGCAAGCACTCGTTGAGCTGATCCCCTCTGTGCTCACCAGCGAGGACACTGCCGCCCGGACCGGCGCGTTCGTCACCGAGGTCCTCGGCAAGACGGTGATCACCGCGCCGGACCGTGCGGGATTCGTAGTCAACGCGCTGCTCGTGCCCTACGTGCTTGCGGCAATCCGAATGCTGGAGGCCGGCCATGCCACGGCCGAAGACATCGACACGGGAATGACACTTGGCTGCGCGCACCCGATGGGGCCGCTGAGGCTCGCCGACCTCATCGGGCTCGACACGCTCCAGGCGATTGCGGACTCGATGTACAGCGAGCACGCCGAGCCGCTGTTCGCAGCGCCGCCGCTGCTGCGCCGGATGACCGCCGCCGGGCTGCTCGGCCGCAAGAGCGGTCACGGCTTTTACGGCTACGGCGATATCCGCGTTCCCGGCGCGTAGCCGGCAGGCCTGGCTGATGCGCGGATGACCCTCATAAGCACTGCGGAGCGACTAGGTGCTTGAGCGCGCGCCGCAGTTCGGCGGCCCCGTCGCCGGGCAGGTCCATCCACCGCCATGCCACGATGCCGTCCGGACGGGCCAGGATCGCTCCCGTATCCCCTACCTCGCGCAGCTGCCCCCAGGGCACCGGATGGTCAGGGCTGGCCGCGGTGCCGCTGACTTCTTCAACGTCGATCACGCCCGCGAGCGGGCCGTCAAGAGAATTCACCCACTGGCTCCACTGCGCGGCGGCCGTGTCGGCCACGAGCAGGAACCGGCCAGGACGGATCAAGTCGGCCATCGCTCGATCGCGAGTGCCCGCCTCTCCGATCCAGAAGTGCGGCAAGTGGTGGCCCGGGGTGGTCGTGGCGCGGTAAGTGACCGGATCGACTTCGGCTGGCGCGCTCCCCGGTAGCTGCTGGATGGCCCCGCGGGCGTACGCGAAGCCGCAGTCGGCGCCGTGCGCGTGAAACTCCAGGTCGAGGGAGCGCACGGCCTTGTCCATGGCGGCACGGCGCGCTTCACCGTCAGGTCCGTCGTGCCACAGCATCTCGATGTTGCGCCACCCTTTCTCCGGCGGCTGGGCGGGAGCCTGCCCGAGTGCGGCGTCGATGGCCCTGGCGCCATCGTGGAAGCTGGCCAGCGAGTTGGCCGCGACCGACTCGGCCACTGGCCGGCGCTCGGGTTCGTAGGAGTCAAGCAGCCCTTCGAGTGCGGGGTCAGCCAGCGCCAGGGCCAGCTTCCAGCACAAGTTGCGCACGTCGCCGATGCCCGTGTTCATGCCGAGGGCTCCCCACGGGGGAACGCGGTGCGCCGCGTCCCCGGCCAGGAAACAGCGGCCGGACCTGAAGGCATCGGCGACCACCGACTGGATGTACCAGTGACTGACGCTGTGCACGGTCACCGGCAGCCGCTCGATGCCCAGCGTGCGCAGTACCCGGCCGCGGGCGGCGTCTTCGTCGAAGCGCAGCGGGTCGCTGGCGCCCATCGCGAACACGAAGTTCCACTCGCGCGAGTGGCCACGTGAGTCCCACGGGCCGATCGGGTACAGCAGCCCGGTGCCTGCCGAGCCGCCGAGGTCCGGGTTGACGAACCAGCTGATCATGACCTTCGGGTCCCGCCAGGCGCTCAGGTCCGCCGTGAAGTGCACGGACACCATGTCGACGAGGTTCGTCGGGCCGGTGACGCCGATGTTCAGCTGCGGTGCGACCGTGCGCCCGCCGTCGGCCGCGATCAGGTACCGGCCCGATACGGTCCGGCGGGCGCCGCCCTGCTCGACCAGCGCCCGCACGCCCGTCTCGTCCTGGCCGATCTCGACAACCTCGGCGCCGAAGTTCACTTGCGCGCGCCGAGCGGATTCGGCGTGCGCCCTCAGCAGCGGCTCGAGCCGGATCTGCGCGAGCTGCCGGTAGGTGCACGGGCTGGCGGCAGCGTACTCCTTTTCGTACTGGCCTCCGCCCCACGCGTTCCTGCTGCCGAGCAGGCGGCCGTGCAGCGGTGTCGGCCCGGCGAGCGAGGTGTACCAGGCGGTCAGCTCGTGACAGAACAGCGGAGCGGCATGGGCGGCCAGCTCATCGTGCAGGCCGAGGCCGCGGTACGCCTCCATCGTCCGCTGGTTCAGGCTGACCGCACGGGGGTACACCGACGTGCCCTGATGGCGCTCGTACAGGATATGGGCGACGCCCAGCTGGCTTAGCAGCAGTGACGCGGTCAGGCCGACCGGCCCGCCGCCGACGATGATGACGTCCGTCTGTTCTCCGGCGCTCATGATCTCACCCCTTCGTCAGCTCACGTTCCCGACCATGCTGGCAGCCGCGGGGAGGCGTGAGAATCAAGTCAAAGTTGGGGTGGTGACAAGATCTGGTCGTACGGGCGGAAGCCACCCAGAGCTATGCTATCGATAGCACAGCTGCCAGGGCGCAAGCGGTGGCCAGGCCAAACTAGTTCGTGCCGTGGACTTGAGGAAGTGTCAACGAACGGGCGCCCGGAGCGAGGATGCCAACCGCGGAGGAGTGTGGAGCCCGTGCGCTCGACCGAGAATTACACCGATGCCCTGATTGTCGGCGCGGGTCCCAGCGGCATGGTGCTGGCGGCGCTCCTGGCGCGGCAGGGGCTCACGGTGCGTATCGTCGAGCGGCACCCGTCGCGGTTGCGCTTTCCGAAGGCGCATGTTGTCAACCCGGTCACGCTCGACATCTGCGCGCGAGCGGGGTTCGCGGTGCCCGCTATGGTGGCGGCCGCCGTCCCGCCCCACCAGGACCGCTACGGCCGGTTCCGGACAAGCCTGGTCGGCGAGGAGCTCGGTGCGATCCCGTTCGAGCGTCAGCCCGACAGCTGGGTGCCGCGACCGCGAATCAACCTCGGGCAGCCCAAATTCGAAGCGATCCTGGAGTGGGCGCTGCAGGTACTGCCGACCATCGACTACATCACCGGCCGGTGGCTGGAGATGCGCCGTGACGGCGCGCTGATCTCCTCGCGGGTCGCCGAGAACGCGGGCGAGAGGAGCTATGAGAGCCGGTTCGTGATCGCCGCCGACGGCGCGGCCAGCACGGTCCGGCAAGCGGCCGGCATCCCCGCCACGGCCTACAGCGAGGGCCGCAACCGCATCAGCGTGCATATCGCCGCGGACCTCCGTCCCTGGCTTGCCGGGGCCCCCGCGGGCATCTACTGGGTTCTCGACCCGGCTGCGCGAGGCACCTTCATCGCCCACAACATCGCAAACGAATGGGTCTACGTCTACGACTCGCCCGCCGTCGAAGCGCAGTTGCCCGGCCGCATCCACCAGCGCGTGCGCCGGGCGATCGGCGCGGACGTGCCCTTTGACATCCTCGGCATCTCGCCGTGGGTGATGGCCTGCGAGGTCGCCGACCGATTCCGCGAAGGCAACGTCTTCCTCGTGGGCGACGCTGCCCACCGGCTACCGCCCACGGGCGGCCTCGGCATGAACACCGGCATTCAGGACGCCGAGAACCTCGCATGGAAACTCGCGGCGGTCGTCGGCGGCTGGGCGACAGAGGCAATACTGGATACCTATAACGACGAACGCCGCCCGGTTGGCATCGCCAACGCGCTGCAGAGCCGACGCAACGCCGCGGCGATGGACGACCTTTACCACACGGTTGGCACCGCGATTACCGGCAGCCGTCTAGACGGTCTCGGCGAGGAGCGGCTCGCATGGCTGCTCAACGACCAATGGGACCATCTGAACAGCCCTGCGCTGCAGTTCGGCTACACCTACGCAGCCACCGGTCGATCCGCCGCCGCCGGGCGCTACACGCCTTGCGGGGATCCAGGACACCGCCTTCCGCACACCTGGGTACGTCACGGTGTCGACCCTCAGCCGGTCGCCGACCTGGTCAGCCTGGACAAATTCACTGTGCTAGCCAACGGGGCAGGCGAGGACTACGAGAAATTGGCCTGCGGTAGCGTGGCCCCGGTCGACGTTGTGGATGTCGGGGGCGCGGTGCCAGCGGGCTGGCTGGAGACCGTGAAACTCACCGCGCCGAAGTCGGCTCTCGTGGTGCGCCCGGACACCCATATCGTCGGCACGTGCCCCTCGCCCGCGAGCGGGCCCTGGGCCGCAGTTCAGCGTCAGATGGTGGCATACGCGTCCGGCATGACTGCCTAGATGTCCTTCCTGCCTATCTGCGCCACGGCCCGTAGACCGGGCAGGTCCTGGTCCAGCGACAGGGTGGCCCAGTCGGGGCCGAGGACACTGGTGTCGGCCGGCAGTTCGTGCATGGCGAGGATGAGCACCGTCTGCGGCAGCAGCTGACGGACAGCCGTGAGAACACGGCTTGCGGTGGGCGCGTCCAGGCTGTTCACTGGCTCGTCGATGAGAAAGACGTCGGGGCCAGCGGCCAGGGCGCGGGCGATGTGCAGGCGGCGCTGCTCCCCTCCTGACAGGTCGCGACCGCCGTCGCCGACCGGGGTGGCGGGGCCGATCGCGCAGCGGTCAAGGAGCAGGGCGGCGAGCAGGGCGTCGATGTCGCTGTCGGAGGTTAGCGGGCTGGCGAGCCGGATGTTGCTGCCGACGGTCCCGGTGAACAGGTAGTCATCGGCCAGCACGCTGGTCACCGTGCCCGGGTGCCTTCCCTGCTGACTGAGGGCTGCGGCGATGGCGTTGAGCAGTGTGGTCTTCCCGGTTCCCGACGCGCCGGTCACGACCAGCGTCTGGCCGGCCGTGACGGTGAACCCGGTCTGCCGCACCGGGCGGCCCGGCAGCCGGCAGGCGTCCACGGTCAGCATGTGGCCGTCGAAGGCTGCGCGGAACTCGGCGCCCGGGGACGGCGGGAGCGGCTGCCCGTCGTTCCCGTCAGCGAGACGCCGCGCGGCCTGGCGGGCTTCGACTCCCGCCCCGGCCGCGGCGATGAGCTGCCCGGCACTGGCCATGACGCCGACGGCGGTGAGGGCGACGAAGACCAGCGCGGGAGGGCGGGCACCCTGTCCGGCGGCGGCCCCGGCGGTGAGCATGACGGCCGCGGCGCCCGCCGCGCGGGCGGCTCCGGCGGTGCGCGCCTGGGCCGCCGCACGCAGGCCGAGGCTGTCTCCGACGGCGTTGAGGCGTCGCGTGGTGCGTGCTGCGAGCTTGGCAGCGGCGCCAAGGGAGGCCATCTCTGGCCATGCTTCCAGTGCGGTGACGAGTTCGGTGCGCAGGGCGGCGCGCGCCTGGGTGATCCTGTCGGCGTGACGCGCTGCGGCAGTGCCGAGGCCGGCGCAGGCCGCGGCGGCCATGGCCACGATTACGGCGGGGAGAGGGTAGCCGGCGATCGCGATCGCCGCGCACCCGCCGCCGGTCATGCAGATGGCCGTGACGACGGGTGCTGTTGCCTGGATCAGGGCCATGCCGACAGTGTCGGCGTCCGTTAGGGCGCGGTCCAGCAACTGCCCGGACCAGGTGCCATGCGTGCTTGCTCCAGCTGCGGCGGTGTCGTGGAAAGCCAGGCGGGCAGCGGTGACCTGGCGGAGCGCGGCCGCGTG
>Ga0335085_10017230_pt1 | contig 10417 bp, 6 predicted proteins | sample Lox_Sample_45_FD_206712 | JGI IMG/M metagenome (GOLD analysis project Ga0335085, IMG submission 206712) | Soil microbial communities from Loxahatchee National Wildlife Refuge, Florida, United States - Lox_Sample_4.5 | ecosystem: Environmental > Terrestrial > Soil > Wetlands | place: USA: Florida...
TCCTGGTGGCGTACGCGGACCTCAACGCGCACATGGGGCGCTGCGATGCGGCGACCCGCACCTACGAGGCGATCCTGCGGCGCAGCCGGCAGGTGCCGCCGCTGGTGGAGGCCGCCCGTGGCGGCCTCGCCGGCTGCTCGGTCGAGGACGGCAAGACGTCGCTGAGCGCGGGTGCGCTGCAGGACGCCGAAGTGCGCTTCCGGAAGGCGATTTCCATCGGCGAGCCGGACAGCGTGGTGCGCCTCGCGTGGCTCCTGGTCGGCGATGCCCGCTGGGCGAAGGGCGATACGGCCGTGGCCCAGGATGCGTATCGCCGAGCCATGTCGGGTGCCGCGGAGGGGGATCCGATCGCGGCGCGCGCGAACGATCAGCTCAACCGGCTGCTGGGGAAGGGAACTCCGACACCATGATCCGGATGACCACGGGTGCCGCGTGGAAGCTGCCGGTCGTCGCCCTCTGCCTCGTCGCCGCGTGCGGGCGCTTCGACCCGCGGCACTACACGGTGCCCGAGGACCTCTACGTGGCCTCGATGCACCAGTTCCGCACCGGCCACTACGACAAGTCGCAGTCGGGCTTCCAGGCTCTCACCTTCAGCGTGGGAGCGCGGGACACCCTCTACCCGCTGGCGCGCTTCTTCCTCGCCGAGTCGTACTTCAGCCAGTCCGACTACGCGACGGCCGCCCAGGAGTTCCGCCGGGTCGCCGACGAGAACCCCAACCACCGCCTCGCGCCGGACGCGTTGCTGAGGGCCGCCGACTCGTACGCGAAGATGTGGGAGAAGCCGGACCTGGATCCGACCAGCGGCCAGACGGCGCTCGCGACCTACCAGGAGCTGTCCGGCCGGTTCCCGGGGTCGTCCGCGACGCGCGTCGCGGCCACGCGGTTGCAGGGCCTGTACGAGAAGTTCGCGCAGAAGGAGATGGACATCGCGCTCTTCTACTTCCGGCGCAACGCCTTCGATTCGGCGATCCTGTACTTCAAGGACCTGATCGCCAGCTATCCGTCGACCTCGCTCGTGCCGGAGGCGTACGTCTACATCGTCCGCTCGTACCACGCGGTCGGGTACACGGACCAGGAGGCGCAGTTCTGCAACGCGCTGCGGCAGTTCTACCCGCGGCTGGCGGACGCCAAGCTCTATTGTGGCAACGGGACTGCTGGGCGGTAGCTTCGATCCGGTCCACCACGGCCACCTCGTCGCGGCCGCGCGTGCGCTCGAGGCGCTGGGCCTGACGCGCGTGCTGCTCGTGCCGTGCGCGCGGCAGCCGCTGAAACGGCAGGGGCCGGTGGCGCCGCCGGAGCACCGCCGCGCGATGCTCGACCTGGCGGTCGCCGGGGACGCGCGGTTCGCGGTCGAGCCCCTCGAGCTGGAGCGGCCGGCGCCGTCGTACACCGTGGACACCCTGCGGGCGCTTCACCAGCGCTGGCCGGGGGAGCGGTTCGTGCTGCTGCTCGGCGCCGACGCCGCCGCGGACCTGCCGCGCTGGCGTTCCGCCGAGGAGGTCGCCAAGCTCGCGGAAGTGGCGGTCCTGACCCGGCCGGGCGCACCGGAGGTACGGACGCCGCTGGTGCGCCACGTCGTGGCGACGCCGGCCATCGAGATCTCGGCGAGCGACATCCGCGCCCGCTGTCTGGCGGGGAAGTCGATCCGCTTCCTGGTCCCCGAGGCGGTGGCGGACTACATCGAAACGCGGGGCCTGTACAAGTGAGGCGGGCACAGCGGCACAGGGGCACAGGGGCACCGGGAGGGCGGCCACGGACGCCGGCTTCCCAGTGCCGCCGTGCCGCCGTGCCCCCGTGCCCGCCTGGAGCCTAGATGCCGCTGCCCGCCGTCGTCACGAAGATCCTCGGCTCCCGCTTCACGCGGGAACTGAAGCACCTGCGCCCGATCATCGCCGCGATCCACCGGCACGAAGAGGCCCTGAAGGCGCTGCCGGAGGAGGAGGTGCGCGGGCAGACGGCGCGCTTCCGCGAGCGGATCGCCGAGCGGGTCGGCGCGCTGCGCGCCGACGTCGAAGCCCTCAAGAAGGCGAAGCACGACTGCGCCGACCCCGACGAGCGCGACGACATCGACCGCCGGCTCGCGGGCCGCGAGCAGGAGCTGGCGCGCGCCACGGCGGAGATCCTCGACGAGCTGCTCCCCGAGGCGTTCGCGACCGTGCGCGAGGCGTGCCGCCGCCTCGTCGGCACCATGGTGATGGTCACCGCCCGCGAGCTGAAATGGGACATGGTGCCGTACGACGTGCAGCTCATCGGCGGCATCTCGCTGCACCAGGGGAAGATCGCCGAGATGGCGACGGGCGAAGGCAAGACGCTGGTCGCGGTGCTGCCGCTCTACCTCAACGCCCTCCCCGGCAACGGCGCCCACCTCGTCACGGTCAACAACTATCTCGCCCGCCGCGACTCGCAGTGGATGGGGCACGTCCTGACCTGGCTGGGCCTCACCGTCGGGTGCATCGACGACACCGAGCCCGGCACGATCGAGCGGCGCGCCGCCTATCTGTCCGACGTCACGTACGGCACCAACAACGAGTTCGGCTTCGACTACCTGCGCGACAACATGGTCTTCGCGCTGGAACAGCGCGTCCAGCGCGCCCACACGTACGCGATCGTGGACGAGGTCGACTCGATCCTCATCGACGAAGCCCGGACGCCGCTCATCATCTCGGGTCCCGTCGGCAACGAAGCCGACACGAAGTACGCCGACCACAACCAGGCGGTGGTGAGCCTGGTCCGCCGTCAGTCGGAAGTCACCAACAACTTCATGGCGGAAGCCGAGCGCCTCTGGCCGACCGACCAGTACGCCGCCGCGGTCAAGGCGTACCAGGTCCAGCTCGGGATGCCGAAGCACAAGCGTCTCCTGAAGTTCCTGCAGGAGCAGGGCGCCAAGAAGCTCGTGCAGAAGGTCGAGCTGGATTACATCGCGGACCGCAAGCTCCCCGCCCGGCAGCAGCGGCTCCGGGACCTCGAGGAGCAGTTGTACTTCGTCCTGGACGAGAAGAACCACTCGGTCCACCTCTCCGACCAGGGTGTCGAGATCCTCTCGCCGAAGGACCCGACCCTGTTCATCGTCCCCGACCTCTCGGAAGAGGTCCTCCGGATCGAGAAGGACGAGACGCTCACGCCGCACGAGAAGCTGGAGCGGCGCGCGCAGCTCGAGGCGGACTACGCCGCCAAGAGCGAGAAGCTGAACATCATCCACCAGCTGCTCCGGGCCCACGCGCTCTACGAGAAGGACGTGGAGTACGTGGTGCAGGAGGGGCAGATCTTCATCGTGGACGAGTTCACCGGCCGCATCCTCCCGGGGCGCCGCTGGTCGGACGGCCTGCACCAGGCGGTCGAGGCGAAGGAGGGCGTGCAGGTCAAGGGCGAGACGCAGACGCTCGCCACGATCACGATCCAGAACTACTTCCGCATGTACGGCAAGCTCGCGGGGATGACCGGCACCGCCGAGACCGAGGAGGAGGAGTTCTTCAAGATCTACGGGCTGGAGGTGATGGTCATCCCGACCAACCGTCCGGTCCGCCGCATCGACGTGCACGACCGCATCTACAAGACCCGACGCGAGAAGTACAACGCCATCGTGGACGAGGTCGAGCGGCAGCACGGCCGCGGCCTGCCGGTCCTGGTCGGCACCGTGAGCGTCGAGGTGTCCGAGACCCTCTCGCGCATGCTCAAGCGCCGGGGAATCAGGCACGAGGTCCTGAACGCGAAGTACCACCAGCGCGAGGCCGAGATCGTGGCGATGGCCGGCCAGGCCGGGGCGGTCACGATCGCCACGAACATGGCCGGCCGCGGGACCGACATCAAACTCGGCGCCGGCGTCACCAAGTGCCGGGTCTGCGGCATCCGGGCGCGCCAGGCGCCGTTCGGCCAGACCATCGAGCAGGCCGACCTTCCGTGGCCGGAGATCCAGAAGCTCGGCTGCATGACGGATCCGCCGTGCGGCCTCCAGATCATCGGCACCGAGCGGCACGAGTCCCGGCGCATCGACCGCCAGCTGCGGGGCCGGTCGGGACGCCAGGGCGATCCCGGCGCCTCGATCTTCTTCCTCTCGCTCGAAGACGACCTGATGCGGCTGTTCGGGTCGGACCGGATCGGCGCCCTGATGGACCGGATGGGAGCCGAGGAAGGGGAGGTCATCACCCACCCGCTGGTGACCCGCTCGATCGAAGGCGCCCAGAAGCGCATCGAGCTGCAGAACTTCCAGTCCCGCAAACGGCTGCTCGACTACGACGACGTGATGAACCAGCAGCGCGAGGTCGTCTACTCGCTCCGGCTCTTCGCGCTCGAGGGGGGCGAAGAGCTGAAGGCCGAAGCCATCCGCATGATCGACGGCGCGATGACGCGTCCGGTGGACGAGGCGGTGGCGGGGAGCCGGCACGCCGAGCTGTGGGACCTCGGCACCCTGCACGAGCTGCTGCTGATGCGTTTCCTGGTGATGGTGCCGGAGCTGACGCAGCGCGGCGTGGCCTCGCGCGACGAGCTGCTGGAGCTGTGCCGCCGGCACGCCCGCGATGCCTTCCACCGCAAGGTGCAGGCGCTGGACGACTACGGCCGCCAGCTCACGATCCCGAATCTGGCCGAGTCGGTGCTCAGCCAGGTGATGCTGCGGACCATCGACGAGAAGTGGAAGGACCACCTGTACGACCTCGACCAGCTCCGAAACGCCATCACCTATCGGGCCTGGGGGCAGAAGGACCCGCTGGTCGAGTACAAGCAGGAAGCCTTCAGCATGTTCGTGGACCTGATGGCGGATCTCCGGGCGACTTTCAGCGAGCAGTTCCTCAAGGTGCAGGTCAGCGCCGGGCCGTCGGCACCGCCTCCGCCGCCTCCGCCGCGCACCTTCGGCGGCCCGACGCTGCGCGGCCCGGGCGAGCCGACCGGGCGGCCGAGCGCGGGAGCCGGGAGCGCCTCGGGGATGGTGGACGACGACGCCCTGGTCGCGCCGGCGGCGCCCGCCCCGCCGCGCGCGGGACGCGCGGTGGTCGGTGGCCAGGCCTTCGGCGCGCGCGCGCCCGCCGGCATGCCGACCGGATGGGAGAAGACGGGCCGCAACGAGCCCTGCCCGTGCGGCTCCGGGAAGAAGTTCAAGAAGTGCCACGGGGCCGGACTGTAGGTGGCAGTTCCCCGCATCCGATAGCTCCACGGCGCCGCAAATCCGCCCCGGATCGGGCGCCCGGCCGCCCTAGGTTGGGGCATGGCCTTCCTGATATCTGAGACCCCCGTGCAGGACCGTCCCCGGGAGCGCCTCCTCTCGCTGGGGCCGTCCGCGTTGACGACCGCGGAACTCCTGGCGATTCTCATCGGTACGGGCCGCGCCGGCGCCTCGGCGCCCGACGTGGCGGCCGCGCTGCTGGCGGCCGGCGGTCCCGCGCTCGCCCATCTGGCCCGCCGCACCGCCGTGGAGCTGGCGGCGGTCCCGGGGGTCGGCCACGCCAAGGCCGCCCGGGTCGCCGCCGCGCTGGAGCTGGGACGGCGGCTGCAGGAGGAGGGGAGGCCGGAGCGGACGCGGATCCGTTCTCCGGCCGATGTGTACCGCTGGTTCGCGCCGCGCCTGGCCGACCTGGCGGCGGAGGAATTCCACGTGCTCGCGCTCGACAGCCAGAGCGGCATCCTGCGCGACCTGCTCGTGACCCGGGGGATCTTGAACAGCTCGCTGGTGCATCCTCGCGAAGTGTTCCGCGGCGCCATCGCCGAGGCCGCGGCCGGGATCATCGTGGTGCACAACCACCCCTCCGGCGATCCCGCGCCGTCGGCCGACGACCGTGCCGTCACGCGCCAGCTGGTGGAGGCGGGGAAGGTCCTCGACCTGCCGGTCTACGACCACGTGATCGTCGGCTCGCGCGGCTACCTCAGCTTCGCCGAGGCCGGGCTCCTGTGACCCTCGCTCCCGCCAAGCGCCCCGTCCCGGCCATCCCGGGCCTCACCGACGCGCTCGAGCCGTACGCCGAGCGTCTCGATCTCGACCTGCTGGCGCGGGCCTACCAGTTCAGCGCCTCCGCCCACCGCGGCCAGAAGCGCTGGTCGGGCGAGGACGCGGTGTCGCACGGCATCGGGGTGGCGCGCATCCTCGTCGAGGCGCACCTCGACGCGGTGTCCGCCGCGGCCGGGCTGCTGCACGACGTGGTCGAGGATACCGACGTCACGGTGGAGGACCTCGAGCGCGAGTTCGGGAAGGAGGTCGCCGCCATCGTCGACGGCCTCACCAAGATCTCGACGCTGAGCTTCCGCTCCACCGCCGAGGAGCAGGCGGAGAACTACCGCAAGCTCCTGCTCTCGGTCGCCAAGGACGCGCGCGTCGTCATCGTGAAGCTGGCCGACCGCCTGCACAACATGCGGACGCTGGAGCACCTGCCGGAGGAGAAGCAGCGGCGCATCGCGCTGGAGACGCGCGAGATCTACGCCCCGCTGGCGCACCGTTTCGGGATGGCCGGGATCAAGGCGGAGCTCGAGGACCTGGCGTTCAAGTTCCTGGAGCCCGACGAGTACGGCTCCCTGGCGAAGAAGATCGCCGCGCGGAAGGCCGAGCGGGAGGAGCTGGTGGGACGGATGCGCGAGCCGCTGCAGCGCGAGCTGGAGCGCGCGGGCATCCGCGACGTGGACGTCACCGGCCGCCCCAAGAACCTCTGGTCCATCCACCGGAAGATCATCCGGCGCGACCTCCCCTACGAGGAGATCTACGACCTGATGGCGCTGCGGGTGCTGGTGAACTCCGTGCCGGACTGCTACCACGCGCTCGGCGTGATCCACTCGCGCTGGACGCCGCTGCAGGAGCGGATCAAGGACTACATCGCGCAGCCCAAGTCGAACGGCTACCAGTCGCTGCACACCACGGTGTTCGGCCCGACGGGCCAGCTGTACGAGATCCAGATCCGCACGCGGGAGATGCACCACACCGCCGAGTACGGGATCGCGGCGCACTGGCTCTACAAGGAAGGACGCTCGCGCGACGAGCTGGACAAGCACCTCACCTGGTTCCGGCAGCTGGTGGACTACCAGCAGGAGGCGATGACCCCCGACGAGTTCATCGAGTTCCTGCGCATCGACCTCTACCAGGACGAGATCTTCGTCTTCACGCCGCAGGGAGACGTCAAGCAGCTTCCGAAGGCGGCCACGCCGATCGACTTCGCCTTCGCGGTGCACACCGAGGTCGGGCTGCACTGCCAGGGCGCGAAGATCAACGGCCGGATCGCGCCGCTGCACCGGGCGCTCAAGAACGGCGACACGGTGGAGATCCTCACCTCCCCGACGGCGCGTCCCTCGCGCGACTGGCAGGCGCACGTCCGCACCGCGCGGGCGCGGCAGAAGGTGCGCCAGTGGGTGAAGCAGGAGGAGCACGAGACCTCGATCGCGCTGGGCGAGGAGATCCTCGATCGCGAGCTCAAGCGGCGCCGGCTCGGGAAGCCGGACCTCGCGGCCTTCGCCCGCGCCGTCGGCACGCTGAACGTCCCCGACGTGGACCACCTCAAGGCGGGGCTGGGGCGCGGCGACGTCAGCATCACGCAGGTCCTGCGCGCGCTCTACCCCGACCTCGAGGAGAAGGAGGAGGAGTCGCCGCCGCCCAAGCCCGGCGCGCTCGGCCGCCTGGTCCAGCGGATCCGCGTCGGGAAGGGGGTCCGCATCCAGGGGGTGGATGGACTGATGGTGCGGTACTCGCAGTGCTGCCAGCCGGTGCCCGGCGACGCCGTGACCGGCTACGTCACGCGGGGGCGGGGCATCTCGATCCACCGCGTGGACTGCCCGAACCTGCTCGCCTTGGACAGCGAGCCGGAGCGGCGGATGGACCTCGACTGGCGCGAGATCGAGGGCGAGGTCTTCGCGGTGCGGCTCGACCTCCAGGGCGAGGACCGGCGCGGCCTCTACGCGGACGTCTGCACGGCGATCTCCTCCGCGGGCACCAACATCCGCAGCTGCGAGCTGACCAGCGGCGAGGGCGGGATGACGGGGCTGGTGATCGTCGAGGTCGAGAACCTCACTCACCTCAACAAGGTCATGAAGGCCATCCGCCGCGTGAAGGGCGTCACCGACGTGCGGCGACGCGAACGCCTGATCGCGTGATCGCGCCGGACGGGGGCCGACCCGCGAACGACTCCTCCGAGGCGCCGCCCGCACGATCCGGCCCTGGGGCGAGTGCCACCGCGTTCCGTCTCGAGTCGCCCTTCGAGCCCGCGGGCGACCAGCCCGAGGCCATCGAGGCGCTGGTGCGCGGCTTCACCGCCGGCGAGCGGCACCAGGTGCTGCTCGGCGTCACCGGGTCCGGCAAGACGATGACCGTGGCCAACGCCGTCCGCCGGTTGGGCCGGCCGGCCCTCGTCCTCTCGCACAACAAGACGCTCGCGGCGCAGCTCTACGGCGAGCTGAAGTCCTTCTTCCCGTCCAACGCCGTCGAGTACTTCATCTCGTACTACGACTACTACCAGCCCGAGGCGTACGTCCCGCAGACCGACACCTACATCGAGAAGGACGCCTCGATCAACCAGGACATCGAGCGGTTGCGCCTGCGCGCGACGTCGAGCCTGGTGGAGCGGGACGACGTGATCGTCGTGGCGACGGTCTCCGCGATTTACGGCCTCGGCGACCCGGTGGAGTACCGGGAGCAGATGCTGCGGCTGGCGCGCGGCGAGACCGTGGGGCGGCGCCCGATCCTGGAGCGGCTGGTCGGGATCCAGTACCAGCGCAACGACGTGGCGTTCGAGCCCGGCAACTTCCGCGTCCGCGGCGACGTGATCGAGGTCTTCCCCGCCTACGAGGAGCAGGCGGTGCGCATCGAGCTGTTCGGGGACGTGATCGAGCGCATCGTCAAGATCGATCCGCTGACCGGGCGGAAGGTCGCCGACCTGGACCGGTGCGCGATCTACCCGGCCACCCATTTCGTCACGAACCGTCCCAATCTCGAGCGCGCCATCGGCCTGATCCGCGCCGAGCTCGCGGAGCGCCTCGCGGCGCTCAAGGAGGCGGGAAAGCTGCTCGAGGCCCAGCGGCTCGAGTCGCGCACCCGCTTCGACATCGAGATGATGCTCGAGGTGGGCACGTGCCACGGCATCGAGAACTACTCCCGCCATCTCTCGGGCCGCGGGCCGGGCGAGCGCCCGGCGGTCCTGCTGGACTTCTTCCCCGAGGACTTCCTCGTCGTCGTGGACGAGTCCCACGTCACCGTGCCCCAGATCGGCGCGATGTATGCGGGCGACCGCTCCCGCAAGGAGACGCTGGTCGAGTACGGGTTCCGCCTCCCGTCGGCGCTCGACAACCGGCCGCTGCGCTACGACGAGTTCCTGCAGCTCGCCCCCCGCGCGCTCTTCGTCTCGGCCACTCCCGGCCCCGAGGAGCTGCGCCTCTCCGGTGGCGCGGTGGTGGAGCAGCTGGTGCGGCCCACGGGCCTCGTGGACCCGGCGGTCGAGATCCGCAAGGTCGAGGGGCAGGTGGACGACCTGCTGAAGGAGATCCGCGCCCGCGAGCGCCGGGGCGAGCGCGTGCTCGTCACCACCCTGACCAAGCGGATGGCGGAGGACCTCACCGACTACCTGGCCCAGGTGGGCGTGCGCGTCCGGTACATGCACTCCGACATCGATGCCATCGAGCGGATGGACATCATCCGCGGCCTCAGGCTGGGCGAGTTCGACGTGCTGATCGGCATCAACCTGCTGCGTGAAGGACTCGACCTGCCCGAGGTCTCGCTGGTGGCGATCCTCGACGCCGACCAGGAGGGCTTCCTGCGCTCGCGCACGTCGCTCATCCAGACGGTGGGCCGCGCGGCACGGCACCTGGACGGCAAGGCGATCCTCTACGCCGACCGGATGACCGACTCGATGAAGGAGGCGCTGGCGGAGATGGACCGCCGCCGCCGCACCCAGGAGCGCTACAACGCCGAGCACGGGATCACCCCGCGCTCCATCGTGAAGTCGGTGGATCAGATCCGGTTCACCACCCGCGTCGCCGACGCGCGCGAGGACCCGGTCCCGCGCGCCGAGGCCGTGTCGCTGCTGGGGAAGGCCGCCGGCGAATGGAGCGCCCTGGACCAGGCGCAGCGCGAGGCGCTCGTCAAGCGGCTCGAGGACGAGATGCGCCGCGCGGCCGACGATCTGGACTTCGAGCTGGCCGCCCAGGTGCGGGACCAGATCATGGATCTGAAGGCGGCGGGCACGGGGGCGCGCAGGCCCGAGCGCACCGACGCGCCGGGATCGGCGGGCACGGGGAAGAGGCGTGGGCGGCCGGCGCGTCGATGAGGCGGCGCTGGGCCGGTTCGGCGAGGCGTTCGCGCGCTCGCTGCGGCCGCCCGTCGCCGTCGGCATCGCCGGCGAGCTGGGTGCCGGCAAGACCACCCTGGTCCGCGCCATCGCCCGAGCCCTCGGCGTCGCCGAGCCGGTGACGAGCCCCACCTTCGCCCTCGTGCACCGCTATGCGGGGCGGGGCACGACCG
>Ga0335085_10017233_pt1 | contig 10416 bp, 8 predicted proteins | sample Lox_Sample_45_FD_206712 | JGI IMG/M metagenome (GOLD analysis project Ga0335085, IMG submission 206712) | Soil microbial communities from Loxahatchee National Wildlife Refuge, Florida, United States - Lox_Sample_4.5 | ecosystem: Environmental > Terrestrial > Soil > Wetlands | place: USA: Florida...
CAATCAGAGGTTTCCATCAGACACCATCATCCAGACCTACTGGCTCCCGACTCTTCAGGCCATGCTTGCGCTGAACCGAAAAGATCCGCAGCAGGCACTTACAGCCCTTGGCACATCACTGCCCTATGAGTTGGGAGATGAGGGTTACTGGCCGATGCTGCCAACCTATGTTCGGGGAAAAGCGTACCTTCAGGCAGGCCACGCGCAAGAAGCGGTAAGTGAATACAGCAGCCTACTGCGGCAGCGAGGCGTCACAAAGAACTACCCGTTGGGGGCCATCGCCCGGCTTCAGTTAGCGCGAGCTCGAGCTTTGACTGGCGATACGGCTGCAGCCCGGGTGTCGTATCAGGACTTCTTTACATTATGGAAGAATGCCGACGCTACTATACCCATCTTCCAGCAGTCCAAGGCGGAGTATGCGAAATTGCGGTAGCGGAGTCCATCTGACGTTCACCAATGCCCAGAACGCGGACAGTGTTTACGAATGAATTCCGTTCATTTTGCCGTATAACGGCCTAACGTTCGATTGACTGTGATCGCTCTGCGGATTTCGGCTGAGCAAGAGCTGCCCTATTCGGCCCATAGACGGATGATCTGAATCTGGAGCAGCAATGCCGAGATTTTCGGTACAACTCGGTATCAATTAAGCGAGAGAAAAAATTGGCTGACTGCTCCGTAAGCGACACCAAATGAAGCACTTAGATTTTGACCTGCCTTTGGTTCGGGACCAGGGGTCGGAGGTTCAAATCCTCTCTCCCCGACCAATTTTGAATCAAAGAGTCATTGGGCTGCTGTCCAAAGTCGACCTGAGAAATGACCACGCCCGTACTGAGGTTCGCCGATGACAGCCATTGATTAAAGCCCATGTCGCTGATGATGCCGTACTTGCCATCCGGCGACTTGATCATGTTCATCGGCAGGTTGCCGACTTGGGAGTTGGTTCCTACCGGTGAGATCTTTTTCCCGGTCACGATTTGCAGCGGCTGCTGGGCCAATGTTGTTCCTGACAGTACGGCGCTCAACTCAATGAGGCGGCCATAACTAGCTTGCCAGCCACTCTTCGGCACCAAGATGCACATTTGGCGGAATTGCTCCTTCTGAAACTGCTTGCTGAAATGTGAAGGTCGACCTAAGACGCGAGAGGGCCACTGGGGCTGCTGAATGGTTATAGAACGGAGCAATTAACTGCGCATGAGAGGCGAGTTTAAAACTATGCGTATCGTTGTTGCAATGCCTTGTGTAAGTGTGATTTGGGTGTCGCCTTCAGGATGAAAATAGTGTGACAACCCATACAAGAAGGCCGATGCTGATTTCCTCACAAGAGAACTGCCGAAAGTGGACTTAGAGGCAGCCAGTCCTTTTCGGCACCGTGCCCGCCTCTAGGACCCGCCGGAGGTGATGCTATTGACCGCGGCGACAGCTTTGTCAGAAACCGACGAGGGAAGCGGAACATATCCCAGTTCCGTTGCATAGCGCTGGCCATCGGTGAGTGACCATTGGAAGAGGTCTTTGAGCGCGGCCACCGTCTTAGCATCCTTGTAAGACTTGCGGAGTAGAACCCATGAGAATGTGGCAATTGGGTAGGAATCAGGCCCCGTAGGATCGGGCACAAAGAGGCGCAGGTTGTCTGGCATTTGCGCGTTGGCGAGCGCGGCGGAGCAGCTCTGCCCGGAGGCCTTCACGTACTTGCCTTCCTTGTTCTCCAGCGTAGCGCCATCGAGTCCGATACGGCGGGCGAACTCATATCCTACGTAGCCGATAGAGCCGGCGGACTTCTCAATCAGTCCGGCAACGCCTTCGTTGCCTTTGGCACGCATAGCGTTGCCAGGCCAATTGACGAGGGTTGCCGGACCGAACCGCCGACGCCACTCATCGCTGATGGCGTCGAGATTACGAGTAAAAGCGTAGGTGGTACCGCTGCTGTCCTGGCGTACAGCTGTAACGATCGTGAGTTTCGGCAGCGTCACCCCAGGATTGCTGGCGGCGATAGCAGGATCGTTCCAGTTCTTGATCGTTCCCAGGAAAATGCCGGCGTAAGCCTTGCGCGACAGTTTCAGGTCACCCTTGAAACCGGGAAGATTGTAGGCGAGCACGACGCATCCGGCTGTAGCGGGAACCATGAGGACGTCGTTGCTAGCCTGGGCAATCTGCGCGTCGGTCATGGCGGCGTCACTAGCGCCAAAATCAACCTGTTCGCCTTCGTTAACGTTCTTTCCAAGAAAGCGCTGCACGCCTTCTCCGCTACCCACGGACGCGTACTTGATGAATGTGTCGGGATGGGCGGAGTGGTAGGCGGCAAACCAGCGTTTGAAGATAATCGAGTCGAAGGTTGATCCAGCACCTTTGAGCAGCAGCGCGCCCTCGGGAACTTTCATCTCGGGCTCGCCGGCGGAGACCTCGACGATCTTGGGCGGCGTGGAGCTGGTACACGCACTGAGCGCCAGCAGAAGCAGAGATGCGGCGATGAGACGAAATTTTTTGGACGCGATCATGGGTGCATGCCTTAGCTGAATTCGCCGCGGATGTATTCCTTCGTATGTACTTCCTTGGGGTCGTCGAAGATTTGCTTGCTGTCGCCGAATTCAACCAGATATCCTGTGCGTCCGCCTTGCGAGGTATCGACATACAAGAAGCCAGTCTTGTCGGCAACGCGCTGCGCCTGTTGCAGGTTGTGCGTCACGATGGCGATGGTGTAGCGCTCCTTCAGCTCCAGCATTAACTCTTCTATCCTTCGTGTAGCAATCGGATCGAGCGCCGAGCAGGGCTCATCCATCAGCAGCACCTCGGGATCGGTCGCAATGGCGCGCGCGATGCAAAGCCTTTGCTGCTGTCCGCCGGAGAGCGACAGCCCACTGTTATGTAGCTTGTCTTTTACCTCGTCCCAGATGGCGGCGCGCTTCAGCGCTTGCTCGACCTTTTCCGTTTTGTTGCCCTTGAAGTTGTTGATCCGCAGGCCGAAAGCCACATTGTTAAAGATGCTGGTCGCGAACGGATTCGGCTGCTGGAACACCATGCCGATATACCGGCGCACTGCAACCGGATCGATTACAGGATCGTAGATGTCCTTCCCGCGATATTTCACATGACCAACGAAACGGAAGCCGCGTACCAGGTCGTTCATGCGGTTGAGGCAGCGCAGCACCGTGCTTTTGCCGCAACCTGAGGGCCCAATAAACGCGGTGATGGAATTCTTCTGGATGGGAATCTTGGTGTCGCGCACTGCCTTGAACGTTCCGTAATAGAGCTCTTTGAGGTCGCAGTCCATTACCGGATCGCCGTTAGTGTGCGGTCTCAATGTGCTGGCCGGGAAACCGTTCGGACTTGCGCCCGGATTTGAAACTGTACCTGTCGACATTGCGGCGTACCGTCCTTATAGCTGAACCTGTTGTCGCGAGAAACTTTGTCCTATGAGGTTGGTGATAAGTACGAGCACCACCAAAACCAGCGCGGCTGCCCAGGCCAGCTCTACCTGGTTCTTGAAGGGCATGCCAGAGAAGTTATAGATCAGCACCGCCAGTGAGGCGGTAGGCTGCATGAGATTGAAGTGTCCGCCGCTGTTCAGCCAGTAATTGCTGAACAATGCAGTGAACAACAGCGGAGCAGTCTCGCCTGCTGCACGTGCTATGGCCAGCATCACTCCGGTGAGAATGCCCGGTGCTGCGGTCGGAAGCAGCACCATCCACACTGTCTGCGCGCCCGTGGCGCCCATGCCGATCGAGGCTTCCTTCATCCTGGCCGGAACCATCGAGATGGCACTCTCAGACGTGAGGATGATGGTGGGGAGCATCAGTATGGAGAGCGCGACAGCACCCGCAATTGCGGAATAGCCACCTGTTACCAGTACGATTGCTCCATAAGCAAAAACTCCAGCGAGAATCGACGGGAAGCCGGTCAAGACTTTCGACGAGAACCGCACCGCTCCAGCGAGCTTGCTGTTGTTGGGTGCTTGGGCGAGAAATACACCGGTGAGCACGCCGAGGGGCACAGTAATGAGCGTCGCGACCGCAACCATGACTACCGTGCCGAGAATAGCGTTTCCGAATCCGCCGCCCTGCTCCAGAGGCGCGGGAGGCAAAGCGGTGAACAGTTCAAGGCTGAGCTTCTTGCCGCCTCGCCAGATGAGCATCCACAGCACCGCGAACAAAGGAACCAGCGCGGCAATCGTCATAAACGTGACGATCCAGGTCAGAATTGCGCTGAACGCGGTGCGTGGACGATAGAGCGAGACTTCGAGATCTTCAAAGCTGACGCCCTCAAAGGGATTCTTCTCGGCCTGCGCTTCCATCTTGTGGATGAAATCGCTGCTCTCCTCGGGGCCCTTGATCGGTACCGGCTTCAGATCGCTCATTTCGCTGCCGCCTTTCCGGCTGCACGTTCAAGCACCAGCGCGCCAAACATGTTCACCACCAGAGTGATCGCCAGCAACACCAGGGCGGCGTACATGAGAACCGGAATTTCTTTTGCGCCCGCTTCGGGGAAGTTATTGGCCAGCAGCGCAGCCAGCGTGTCAGCCGGAGAGAAAAGCGAAACTGTGAGCCGGTTCGCGTTGCCGACCAGCATGGCCAAAGCCATGGTTTCGCCCAGCGCGCGTCCAAAGGCGAGAACAACGCCACCAAAGATCCCGCGTGATGCAGTCGGAAGCAGCACCCCAAGAATCGTCTCCCACCGAGTGGCGCCAAGGCCGTAGGCTGCCATACGAAGCTTGGGTGGAACCGACACCAGAGCGTCACGGCTGATGGCGGTTATGGTGGGCAGAATCATGATCGACAGAACAAATACGGCAGGGAAAATTCCCGGCCCGCTGAGGTCGGTAGAGAAGAGCGGGAACCAACCCATATGAGTGTGTAGCCAGTTGCAGTAGGGGCGAATCAGTGGGATGACAACGAACAAGCCCCAAAGTCCATAAACCACGCTGGGAACCGCGGCAAGCAGCTCGATCAGATTCTTCAACAGAGCCTCCAACCGTTCTGGTAGCTTTCCCCAGAACGGATGGAAGTGCAGGTCGAACAGCTTGAGAAATCTGAAGACTGCTTCGCCGAGATAGCTTTCGCTGAGAAACAACGCCGCGGCGACGCCGAAAAGCGTCCCGAAGAACAAAGCAAGCAGCGACGTGTACAACGTTCCCCAAATTTCAGGCAGTATGCCGAAAACGCCTTTGTTGGGATCCCAGACGCGACCCGCAAGGAAGCTGAATCCGTACTCTCGGAACGCCGGTATGGCTTTGATTGCAATCTCCACAACCAGCAGCGCAATGAGTACGATCGTAAAGCCGGCGAACACATAGGTCATGCGCCGGAAGAGCCTATCGAAGAAGCGCTGGGTGGAACTTGGAGGCTGCCAGATAGCCTGCGGGTTCCAAGCCTTGGCCTCTTCCTGGGCTTGCAGTCGAGTTATCTTCGGAATCGATGCCACCGTACCTCCGCCTTAGTGATCTGCCTACGAGCTACAGAGCCTTGATGGCTTCCTGCCCCTTGGAAGCAATAGAATCCGGCAAAGGAACGTAGCCCAGCGCCTCGGAGTCTTTCTGCCCGTCGGTGAGCCCGTAAATCGCCAGAGCCTTCAAAGCATCCAGCTTGTTCTTGTCTGTGTACTGCTTGTAAAAGCACATCCAAGTGAAGGTCACGATGGGATAAGAATCGTTGCCATCGGGATCGGAAACCCAGACAATCATGTTTTCGGGGAGCTGGGCGGAAGCTAATGCGGCCTTGGCGGAATCGGGTGTGGCTGCAACGAAGTTGCCGGCTTTGTTCTGCAAGCTTGCCGTGTGCAGGTCCTGGCTCTTGGCATAACCGTACTCGACGTAGCCGATGGCGCCGGGAGTTGTCGTGATGCTTGCGGTCACCCCTTCATTACCCTTCGACTTGGTTCCCACCGGCCAGTTCGGCGCCTGGTCGACGCCGACCGTCTTCTGAAATTCGGGGCTGATTGCGCTCAGATGCTTGGTGAAGACATAGCTTGTTCCGCTGCCATCGGCGCGCACAACTACATTGATGGGCTGATCAGGGAGTTTGGCGCCAGGATTGTCCTTGGTGATGATAGGGTCGTTCCACTTCTTTACTTTGCCGAGGAAAATGCCGGAATATGCCTCACGCGACAACTTAAGATTGGGAACATCTGGCAGGTTGTACGCCAGTACCACCGCCCCGGCGGTCATCGGCACCAACTGCACTCCGCCATTCACCTTTGTAATCTCGTCCGGAGTCATGGCGCGATCGCTGGCCGCGAAGTCGACGGTCTTGTCGAGAAAGCTCTTGACGCCGCTGCCGCTGCCTACCGATTGGTAGTCCACCTGTACGTTGGGGTGCTGCGCGCCATAGGCCTTAAACCACTTCAGATAAAGAGGAGCCGGGAAGCTTGCGCCCGCTCCCTGCAGTTTGGTTACGTTTTCCTTGCTTCCGCTGCTGCATGCGGAGAGGAAGCTTAATAAGACAGAGAGAAATACGGCTACTGCGAAATGCTTCGGTTTCATTTCGAGGATCCTCGGTTTGTCCCTGTCGCTCCCAGAGCGGCACACAAACACATCGCTCGTAGGGACCTAGAGAAACTTAGGCTTCAAGTTGCGTTCAAAATGTAGGAGAAATGTGTCTAAACAAGATTTCAGAAGGGTTAATTTCCGATGAATAATGGGCGACTGACCGGGCAGCCCACGGCTGCGAAGGATCTCTCATGTTCCCTGAGCCAGACTTACACAAGACGCAAGGTGACGATTCGGTGAAGAGCCCACGAAACGGTATAGACGGACCGACTGTGCGACTGTTTGTTAAATCTCGTTAAACAAGAACTCATCTTACTTTCACTTGACCTTTGTGGTGCTATGATGCGGCACATCAGTCGCCTGCCAATCTGTTCACTATGAGGTTAGAGGATAGCCGTGTCGACCACTTCCAGTTCACAGCGCTCGTTGAGGATCGAGCAAACCGTCTCAGATGACGGTACCCCCACGCTGATCTGCAAGGGCAGAATCAATCTGGAGAGCGCGGCAACGGACAGCGTAGCTCACTAACGCTAAATCACGGTTTCTATTACATCGATACCACTCCAAACTGTCAGTACCAGACCGGTGGACGCGATTGCCCGGCTACGAATCAGACCGGCAGTGTATCAGTGTTCCTCAAGAACCACACCTACCACGTCTACTTGATCTATGGGAGGCAGGACACGGAACAAACTTACGACATCTATATCGGGAATAATCCTACAAATGATTGGGCGGTAGGCGCCGAACGCTCTTCCTTTCCAAGCAATAACTTCGTCTTTGAACCGGTTTATGGCCCAGCAGCGGGTCGGTTGGTATCTCAAAGTCAAGATTGATTCTCGTTTGCAAGTGGGGCACAAATGATCCTGATTCGCCACCCGCCCAGACTTTCACGAGTGACCCCTACTTCGTTTCCAGCAACGTTGAGTTCAATCCGGTGGCCGTAGAGAAATCACAGGGGCAATGCTTCTGCCCATCTGGACCCAAGCAGTCAGAGAGTGCTCACGTAACTGAAAGAGCGATCAGTCGCACACCTGCCGGCAAGATCGTCGCTTACTCGCAAGTCTGCACCCACCTGTCTTGTGCTGTCGTCTACGACAAAGCAGAGAACGGATTCTTCTGCCCGTGCCATCACGGAGGTTTTATCATCGACCGCCGAGCCGTAGCCGGGCCGCCAGCCCGTCCATTGCCACGAATCACCATTGAGCAGCGTGGCGATGAACTCTACGCCACCGCGAAGGAGGTGGGTTGAGTTCCCAGAACCAGGGAACAACTCTGTTCGCAGCCATCCTTGTTCTTATTGCCTCGGCGCTCGTGCTGCAATTGTGGCTGCTGACTGTTTCGATGGAAGCCCTTCTCAGCGGCGGATACAAGACGCTGGGTGCCTGCTGCTGGCGGTCAATACCGGACTGCTCCGGTACGTGCTTGCGTCTGATCGCGACACCCATAGCGCGCTAACTTCCCGGTAACCTGAGAACCGTGTGCAAATTGATTATCCCAAAACGGACTGGTTGGGGACGGAAATAATGCTGCGGATTTCGGCCATTCCGAGATTCGTTCGGCATCGCCGTACCATTCGCCGAGGCAATTTAGCCTGAGATTCGGATACTAAGGCTTGCTAACTCCACGAAACCGTCGTAGCTTCTCTCTTAATAGGTTGCAATTCATCTGTACGAGGTGGCTATGAGTCCCGCTCCCACTCCGGGCCGTCCCGTGATCCTGCTGATTGACGACTCAGAAATCGCTCTACGAATTGGGAAGTTGCTCCTGGAAGGCGAAGGATACGACGTAATCACCGCTTCCTCTGGTGAGACGGGCCTGGATTGCTTCTCCCAACGGTCAGTGGACTTGGTGGTAACCGATCATTTATTGGGTGAGCTGAACGGCCTTGAGGTAGTCAAGCGGATGAAGCAAGAGAGGCCCGAGGTTCCAATCCTGATCAACTCTGGTGATTCGGAGTTGGGGGAATCGGCAATGATAGCGGATGGATTTCTCGCCAAAGGGGCGGGTACGGAAGCATTCCTGGAAACGATTCGCCGTCTGACATCCAAGTGATCGAACTCAGGGCTCACGGTATAAGCGGCTTTTGACAGTGTTTTACCCCGGCCGCGACTCCTCCAAAGGGGAAATCGCCAGGGGGGACGAGGCGGCAGATTTGGCGCACAAGGCAGGGCGAAAGGTTATGGGGCTGCCGTTTACGGCTCACAAGCGGTTGTGCGGTCGCTCACTGTCGTAAGCCTGTCAATCAGCGAGGATTATTGGTTATAGCTTTGCTTAAGTAAATCGGAGACAAACGATGGCGCAAACATTAGTAAGTGAGCCGACAAGGACTCGTACCGAAGCACTCGAATCCCGGTCGGAGCCGACGAAGACGAAGGCGTTCAACTCATTTCAGATTGCACAAGCGCAGTTCGACAAAGTGGCGGAATACCTGGGACTCGATCCAGCCACACGCGAGCTCTTGCGCTACCCACTGCGGGAATACCATTTCGCGATTCCTGTACGCATGGACGACGGCAGCACGAAAATCTTCCGCGGCTTCCGCGTTCAGCACAACGACGCCCGCGGCCCAGGTAAAGGCGGCATCCGCTTCCACCCGCAGGAGACGGTTGACACGGTACGTGCCCTGTCGATGTGGATGACATGGAAGTGCGCGGTGGTGGACATTCCGCTGGGCGGCGCGAAGGGCGGAGTGATTTGCGACCCGCATAATCTGAGCGCTCACGAACAGGAACAGATCTGCCGTGGCTGGGTGAGACAGGTAGCCAGAAACGTAGGCCCGATTACGGATGTCCCTGCCCCGGATGTCATGACCAACGGCCAGCACATGCTATGGATACTCGATGAATTCGAGCACATTAATGGAGGTCATTACCCCGGCTTCATCACCGGTAAGCCGGTCGATTTGGGCGGCTCGCAGGGCCGGACGGAAGCCACGGGATATGGCTTGGTCTTCACCTTGCGCGAGGCGCTGAAGGAGCTGGAAATCAAGCCCGAGAACACCACCGCCAGTGTGCAGGGCTTCGGTAACGTCGCGCAATACGCAATCGATTTGTATGCCCGGTTAGGCGGGCGTGTCATCGCCGTGTCTTGCTGGGATCAGGCCGATCAGACCTCCTATACCTATCGCAAACGCGACGGCGTTGATCTGCAGCAACTGCTGTCCATTACCGACCGCTTCGGCGGTATCGACAAGGCCAAGGCAACGACACTGGGCTACGAACTGCTGCCGGGCGATGCCTGGATTGAGCAGGACATGGATATTCTTATTCCGGCGGCCATCGAGAACCAGCTTACGGCGGAAAACGTGGGCAAGATCAGCCCCAAGGTTCGCATCATCGCCGAAGGCGCCAATGGGCCGACGACGCCCGAGGCGGACGCCGAGATTCACAAGCGCGGGATTTTGCTGATTCCCGACTTCCTGGCGAATGCCGGCGGCGTTACCTGCAGCTATTTCGAGCAGGTGCAAAGCAACATGAACTACTTCTGGGAGAAGGATGAAGTGCTCGGCAAGCTCGATCTGAAGATGACGGCGGCTTACTATGCCGTATCCGAGCTGGCACGCCGCGAGAACTTGTATATGCGCGATGCTGCTTATGCCATTGCCATCGGCCGTGTTGCCAAGGCATGCCACGAGCGCGGTTGGGTATAGGTAGAAGCTCGTTTTCGTGAGGCCAACATTAGGGACGCGCAGCCCGCAAGGCTGCGCGTTCATCGGAGTGGGCCATGGTGCAGACCAAGCTCGCAATTCCCGATCTGCCTGTCTTCGACCGAAATTTCTGGGACGGCACGTTTCGCTTCACGCGCATTGGGAGCGGGTCGCTTGGTGGCAAAGCCGGCAACCTGGTTTTGATCAAAGACCTGCTGGCGCAAGCCTTAGAAGCAGGGCACTTTCCTGCTTTCGAAGTGACTGTCCCCACCATGGCGGTGATCGCCACGGG
>Ga0335085_10017234_pt1 | contig 10416 bp, 6 predicted proteins | sample Lox_Sample_45_FD_206712 | JGI IMG/M metagenome (GOLD analysis project Ga0335085, IMG submission 206712) | Soil microbial communities from Loxahatchee National Wildlife Refuge, Florida, United States - Lox_Sample_4.5 | ecosystem: Environmental > Terrestrial > Soil > Wetlands | place: USA: Florida...
GAGATTGGTCGCGTCATAGGCCCGCAGCACCGCGTAGCCGCTGCTATAAGCGTCGTCGGCAGTGATCCAGACGATAGCATTAGAATTGCCATTCGATGTGACCGACGGCGTTGGCCCGGGGTAGCGGAAGCTCTCGGGAGACCTTATTGGAGTGGTCGAAAGCTGCTGGGCCACAGGATCGAAGGCGAAGGCCTTGAGGTTGTCGGAGTTTCCGCCAAAGTAGAGGTTGTTGTTCCAGAATGCGGGCGAGCCAAACTCGCCACCGACGGCGCCAGTCAGGGCTTGCACGATTTGATTATCGTTGCCGTTCGGATTCCAGTGGCCCATGTTGTCCCGGTTCACCAGGTAGATTTCACCTTTCTTCCCGGCTTGCACTAGCAGATGGGGGTAGTTTGTTCCCGGCTGGTCGGGAAGCAGCATGACCCCGCCAGAACCCATGTCTCTGTCCTGCTGGTCCATGACCAACTGGTCGAAGGGGGTGAAATAGTCGACTACCGTAAAGGAGTTTCCCACACTCGACCAGTTGAGCCGGACAATGCTGTCGCCATAGTCGTTTCCGCCGCTATTGGCCGTGAAGTCACCGTTGCCATCGACGAAATAGATGTCACCGCCGGCATCGGCTGCCGGGCCCGCCCCACCGGCCCAATAGCCTCCTTCCTCGCCGTTGGGCGTAGAGACAAACACGCCGTTCTGGGTGAGCGTGGTCTCATCGTAAGCCATGATGTAGCCGTGGAAGTTCCCGAGGTCGCAGTGCGAAGCAAAAGCTACAAATACCTGGCCATTCTGCAACAGCAGGGCCGACCGCTGCGCTTGCCGGAGCGGATCGAAGGTAAGCATTCCGCCCGAGGAGCCCTTACCGCTACCTGGAGTCTTGGCGGTAATCCGCTGAGGCGCCACCTTATCGAAACCTGTGGTTATATCCAGCGCGTGAAGGGTTTGGTAGAAAGCGGTCTGCTTGGTCTGGGCGTTGTACTCCTTGGTCTTGGCGACGACATACATCGTTCCGGTCGAGGTATCGATGACCGGAGTTCCCGTGATTCCGATCTCCGGCGACAGGTCGGGACAACTGATGTCACCGGTGGAGACCGTGCTGATCGTAACGTTGCCACTAGAGGTCAGGAAGTTGGTCTGCCACAGCAGTTGGCCACTGTTTACATCAAAGGCATACACTTGGTCGTGCTCGGTAGCGATGTACACCACGTTGCGGAGAACTCCGCTGATGTTAACGCCCGGAACATAAAGCGGTTGAGCATACACATACCCCTGCACCGGAAAGACCGAACGCTTACCAAAGGACTGCATGTTTACGTTGGCCGGAGTCAGAATGGTTTCGTTAACATTGGCTCCGGAACGGTACGTGTCGTTGTGATAGGTAGCGACCGCAGTCAATACGGTGAGCATGTAATCAAAGGTCTGTTGCTGCGGCGGCGATGAGGAATCGGTGACCACCACCTCGAAAGGAAACTGGCCGGTGGCGGTAGGCGTGCCCGTGATGTTGCCTGACTGATCCATGGAAAGCCCTGGCGGCAGTGCTCCCGAAGTGAGCTGATAGCTGTAGGGCGGCGTACCGAAAGAAGGCTGCAACGCGCAAATGTACGGCTGCATGAAGTAGGCGCTGCGAAGGTTCCCGCCGCTTCCTGCCGGGACAACGGTCACGGTGACAGTGAAATACTGCTGGATTCCTCCTCCACTGCCGGTCACGGTAATGGGAAACGTTCCCGTCGGCGTGCCGCCGGACACGGCGACCGTCATGATGGAGGTGCCGGCCCCAGGAGCGGGCATGGTTTGCGGGTTGAAGCTCACAGTCATGCCAGTGGGCATGCCCGAAGCGGACAAATTAATAGGATTGTTGAACCCTCCACTGACCGCAGTCGTTATCGTCGAGGTCCCCTGGCTCCCGTCGGCGATGGTCAAGACAGACGGCACAGATGAAATCGTGAAGCCGGTGAGCGCAGTCACCGTTAGCGTGACGATAGTGTTTTGCCGGATGCCTCCGCCATTACCCGTAACCGTGATGGGATAGGTTCCAGCTGGGGTATTCCCGCCAACGGTAATGTTCATCATCGAGGTGCCGGAGCCCGGTGCAGGAATCGTTGGAGGATAAAAGGACACCGTGGCGCCTGAGGGTACTCCAGAAGCTGACAGCGTAATCGCACTGTTAAAGCCGCCACTGATCGTCGAGGTAATGGTGGAGGCTCCCTGATACCCTTGCGCGACACTGAGGGACGATGGCGAAGGAGAGATGGTAAAGTCGGGCGCATTCAATGCCTGGGTCAGGCCCAGAAAGGCGATCGGAGTGTTGTCTCCGGTGCTGTGGCTCGTCCCTATGATCATCGTGAGACGGGTGCCGGTCAAGGTCACCAACTGCGAGACATTGTTCGCAGGCCAGGCCGCGGATGACCACAAGTTTCCTTGGGCGTCGTAATAATAGGCTTGGGCAATGGATCCTCTGGTCACCGTGGCCAACAGGGTGTTGCCGTCGAAGAACTGTATCTGGCACTGTACCCAGCATGCCTGGTAGCCGGCGTCGCCCAAGGCCAGGTACAACTGGTAAGTGCCTGCCGAGGGTAGGTCCCAGTAGAACGTCGCCGGCGAGCCATTGGTCGCGAAGTTTACGCCTGCCAGTCGCGGGTCCGAGCTCCCGTTGCGATCGCGCCCCTGCACTAACGAAGTCTTAACCCAGCCAAATGTAATCCCGTTGGCAATCGTTGGATAGGCCATGGTGGGGAGAACATAGGTGTCACCCGGCGGATCGGTCACAAAGTTTGACGAGTTGCGGAAGTCAAATCCCATGGTCCATCCCGACGATGTACTCACCGTCAGTGTGACCGTCGTGTTTTGCTGAATGCCGCCGCCGTTGCCGGTTACAGTGATGGGATAGGTGCCTGCCAGGGTGCCAGCTCCCACCGTAATGGCCATGGTAGAACTGCCCGAGCCCGGGGCTGGAATCGGGTTGGGATTAAAACTCACTGTGGTGCCTGACGGCATTCCCGAAGCCGACAAAGCGATGGCACTGTTGAAGCTCCCGCTGATGGTTGTAGTGATCGTCGATGTTCCCTGATTGCCTTGTTGGATGGTCAGCGACGAGGGCGAGGCCGCGATCATGAAGTTCGGCGGTGAAGTAACTGTCAGCGTGACTGTTGTGTTTTGTTGAATGCCTCCACCGTTGCCAGTGAGCGTGATGGGATAGGTTCCGACCGGAGTGCTCGCTCCCACAGTAATGGTCATGGTCGAGTTGCCCGCGCCCGGAGCCGGAATCGGATTGGGATTGAAGCTCACCGTCGTGCCCGAAGGCATTCCCGAAGCCGACAAAGCAATAGAACTGTTGAAGCTCCCGCTGATGGTTGTAGTGATGGTTGACGTTCCCTGATTGCCCTGCTGGATAGTCAGCGACGAGGGCGAGGCCGAGATGGCGAAGTTAGGCGGCGCAGTGACAGTCAGCGTGACGGTGGTGTTTTGCTGGATACCTCCACCGTTGCCAGTGACCGTGATGGGATAGGTTCCAATCGGCGTGTTGTTGCCGACGGTAATGGTCATTGTCGAGCTGCCCGAGCCCGGGGCGGGAATCGGATTGGGGTTGAAGTTCACTGTGGTGCCCGAAGGCACGCCCGATGCCGACAGACTGATGGAGCTGTTGAAGCCCCCGCTAATGGCGGAGGTAATTGTCGACGTTCCCTGATTGCCTTGCTGGACAGTGACCGACGCCGGCGATGCTGAAAGCGTAAAGGTTGCTCCAGCCATCACGGTGAGAGTGACCGTGGTGTTTTGCTGGATACCGCCGCCGTTGCCTGTCACTGTGATGGGATAGGTTCCGGCGGGCGTGTTGTTGCCAACGGTAATGGTCATGGTCGAGCTGCCCGAGCCTGGGGCGGGAATCGGGTTGGGATTGAAGTTCACCGTAGTGCCCGACGGCATTCCCGAAGCCGACAGACTGATGGAGCCGTTGAAGCCCCCGCTGATCGCGGAGGTGATCGTCGACGTTCCCTGGTTGCCTTGCGGAACGGTAAGCGAGGCGGGCGAGGCGGAGAGCGTGAAGTTTGGTGAACCCGAAACTTGCGACACTCCGAGGAAGGCGATCGGCGTGTTGTCACCCGAAGGCTTGGTGGTGCCTATCACCATCGTCAGGCGCGTTCCAGTGAGGGTCACCACCCGAGGGACATTGCTTGCCGGCCACGCCGCGGCTGACCAGGTATTTCCTTGAGCATCGTAGAAAGTGCCCATCCCGATCGATCCCTTGGACATCGTGGCTAACAGGGTGCCACCATCGAAGAACTGGATCTGGCACTGCACCCAACAGGCCTGGTAGCCGGCATCGCCCAAGGCCAGCGATAAACTGTAGGTGCCTGCCGAGGGAAGATCCACGTAAAACGTCGCCAGCCAGCCATTGTTCGCGAAGTTGACGCCTGCCAGCCGGGGATCCAATTTCGTGCTGCGATCGCGTCCTTGCACAAAAAACGTATTCGCCCAACCGAAGGTCACCCCATTCGCTTTCGTGGGATATGCCATGGTGGGAAGAACATAGGTATTGCCGGAAGGATCGGATATGTACGTAGCGGTGTTACGGAAGTCGAACCCCTGCTGCCATCCAGAAGCTGCCGCACTTTCAGGCAAAGCGAGGATCAAGCTCAGGCATAGCCAGCAGCCGACCACTGCAAAGTGGCCTCTACGAATGGCACAATTCATCGGTTCTCCACAAGTCCAGGAGTCTCTGATGTCCGCGGGGGGTGTGGTAATGGTACCACGACTCTTTGGGAGGGAAAACGTTCTAAGCGCGCTGGCCGACGTCAAAGGTTTTGGAAAACTGGATGTTACTACGCTCGACCTGGCTTCCTATGATGGCGAGGAATCATGCCGTCGCTCGAGCAGACTGGCGATTATGGAAAGCAGCTCATCAGGCGATTCACCCTTGGAGAGAAAACCATCCGCGAATTCAATTCCCGTCGGTTCTTCCGTGCTTCCTGAGACGATCAGGATTGGCACATTCGGCTTCAGGGCCCTCATCTCGCGCGCGGTTTCGGTCCCGCTCTTGGCACTGAGGAAGTGGTCGGCGATGACCAGGTCAACGGAATTCTGCCGGAACATTTCCAGCCCCGCTTCACCCGAGGACGCGGTCAGAACATCGTACCCGGCATTGCAGAGAAAGAGTTTGCGTACGCGCAACGAAATATCGTCGTCATCGATACATAAGATGAGCCGCGGCTTCAAGCCTGGAGCCGAAGATGCCATTAGGACGCTCCTGCTTACACCGCAGTATAGCGCGCATGGCAAGCGCCTCGTCCCTTGGTCGTCAGAAACCTTTACATCGCGGGCGCGCAAGCATTGTCCCGCCCGCGTTACGCCGGATTTCTCAGCACGGTGCAAACTGAGGCGCATAACGCTCCGCCGATATTGAAGGTCGCCGCGACCTTGGCATCCTTCCGCTGGATCTGCTCGGGGGCTTTTCCTTTCAGTTGCCAGAAGCAATTGCCCAGCATGGCCACGCCGGTCGCACCCACAGGATGACCTTTCGCAATCAAACCGCCTGACATATTGATGGCGCACTCGCCATCCACCGCCGCTTTGCCTTCAACCCAGTAGCGTGCGCCCTTGCCAGGAGCGGCTTTGCCAATGACCTCGGTGCCAATCGCACCGGCAACGGTGAAGCAATCGTGGATTTCAGCGACGTTCACATCTGCGGGTGTCACCTCCGCCATGTCGTACGCCTTCTTCATCGCGGTGTACGCTCCGGTTGGGAACAGCGTATTGCGTCCCTCTTTTTGCAGCGGATCGGTGGCCTGCGCGTAGCCGGCGATCTCCACGCAGTCGGCCTTCGACACGCCGAGCTTCTGCAGCCCCTCGTCGGTAGCGAGAATTAACGCCGCATAGCCATCGGTGATTTGCGAGCAGTCGTAGGTCTTGAGCGGCAGGCCGTCGACGACGTACCGATTGATGCCTTCGATCTTCATGGCCTGCTCCAGCGTGATCTGCACCTTGTTCATCTGCGCCCAGGGGTTGTATTTCGCGTTTTGGTATTCGTTGACCGCGATCTGCGCCAGGTCGCTCTCGCTCACGTTGTAGACCTGCATGTAGCACTGCATGATTTCAGCAAACAGGTGCGGGAAGACGAAGACCTTACCGGCGCGCTCGTCAGGGTGCGAATAGTAGCCCAGCACTTCGCCGATGAGTTTGCCGTCCATCTTTCCCTCGTTGTCGCGCATCTTCTCGTAGCCAACAGCAACCCCCACATCGCCCACGCCGCTGAGCAACTTGTAGATGACCGACAGCACGGCCTGTCCGCCGGAAGCGCAGGCGTTCTCGACCGACTCGATCGGCTTGGCAGCCATGCCGGGAACGGACGCCACAAGCCCCGACAACAGTCCCTGCTTGTTCAAGGTGAAGTTGCAGGCCGAGCCGATTGCACCCGTGTCGATGGCCGAGGGCGAGACTTTGATCTGTTCGCAGACTCCGGTGACCGCATTCGCCACGATCTGCGGAACGCTCATGTCCATTAATTTCCCGAACTCTGACTGGTTGTAGGCAGCGATATAAACAGGCTTGCTCATGATTTCTCCTGAAAAAGTATCGGCATTAGGTTCCTGGATGAGGCGCCATTCACAAATTTATCACTCCATCGTGAAGGCACAGAGACGCGAAGCCTCAATCAGCCAGTGTACAAGCTCGGCCGGCGCTGTCAGTGAAGCGGGTCACGTGGGCAAGTGACTTGAGTCTACGTTGTCAACATTTAGTGGGGCGGCCACTGGAAGGACGACTCCGTAACCCTTTGTGCCCCTTGTGACTATCGTGCCATAGATATTGCCCGCCGAGTCGAATATAAGGTTGCCGTACGGCCCACTTCCGTCGTTGCGGCCGCTGAAATCGTAAAGCAGCGAATAGGTCACAGCGCAATCCAGGGGATAACCGTGCAAGAGTTAGTGGTTGTCGCGCGAAGGCTGGCCATGACGACGCTCCTTGCCAAACTGAGGCTGGCTTGGAGGACCCGTCCGAATCACAAGGCTGGAAACTGGCTCGGCGCGCACGACCGTCCCTTTGTGACCGGAACGGCGAGATTATGCTTCGGTTTTCAAGCTAACGCAAGAAGGAAATGCTCGCTCTGGACGCGCCGTCTGGCTTGGATACGACCAGTGTAGCGCCTCACATCATGGCGTAATTTCAAATATCACTCCACTTCCGTGAGCTCCGCCCGCGGCGGTGGTGCCGAAGTAGTTGCCCATGCCGTCGGGCGTCATTCCGTAATACGGATAGCTGCCATCACCGTTGCTGCCAAAGCTATGGAGCACGCTCTCGCTCCATCCGCCAGCGCCTGGCGTCAGCTTGAAGATGGTCCCGCAGTCGCAGGACGGATTGCCGCCAGTGGAGCTGGTGCCATACAAGTTTCCGGCGTTGTCGAAGACGAGCGTGCTGGTGGGAAAGCTTGCGTCCGTACCTCCCTGCATGCTGTACAAGACACTCTCCTTCCATCCAGCCAGGGCGGTTGGCCCGGGCCCAAGTTCGAAGATGGCGCCCTGCCCGCTGGTCCCGCCGAAGTAGGTTGTGCCATACATCCTGCCGGCAGCATCGGCAATCAAGCCGCCGTAGGGGAAGCCGGCGTCAGGCAGGCCCTGGAATTGGTAGAGCGTGCTCTGTTTCCACATACCTCCAGCCGAAGACAGCTTGTAAACCACGCCGGCGCCGTAGTCGCCTCCCAGTTCGGTCACGCCATAAAGATTGCCCGCCGCGTCGAGCCGCAACAGGCCCAACGAGCCTATGGCCCCGTCAGTGCCTCCCGTGAAGGCGTGAATCACCGTCTGCTTCCACTGTCCGTTGTTGGGTGCGAGCTGATACACCACACCCTCCGAGTAGGCACCGCCGTCAGGGGTGGTGCCGTAAAGATTGCCAGCCTTGTCGAAGACCACTCCACCGCCCGGCCCAAAACCGTCATCCCCGCCGGTGAAGTTGTAAAGCACGCTTTGGCTCCAACCGCCTCCCGACTGCGTCAGCTTGTAGACCACGCCACAGCCGTCGCCGGTGCAATCGCCGCCGGAACCACCCGCGACCGTCGTTCCATACAAATTGCCGGAGCCATCAAAGGTCACGCCGCCGTACGGATTCTTTCCGTCACCGAAGCAACTGAAGCTGTACAGGACACTCTGTTGCCATTTGCCACCCGACATGGGCGTGAGCTCAAACACTGTGCCGCAGTCATAGGCGCCCCCGGTCACCGTGGTGCCGTAGGCATTGCCGACCTTGTCAAAGATGAGTTGCGAAGCCGGATTACTGCCGTCGAGTCCACCGGTGAAGCTGTAGATTACCTTCTCGGTGTCCGCTGCCCAGGCGCTGATTGCCAGCACTGCAACCGCCAGCAGCGCGCATAACTTGCCTACGAACGAGCAAGGGAATTCGCCTGACATTGGTCTATCTCCTCAATGAAATAGTTTTGCGACAAGACAGAGGTCACGAGACGGGGTGGCGGGCTGAAACTGTAGCACTTATTCGTTTGCCGTGCACAGGCGGTTGCCCAAGAAACAAACCAACTCCGGATTATGCACATCAACAGGGACTTATGGGGGCAATAACCGACAAACGGAATCCGTGTTCATCCGTGGCTAAGGTTTTGTCGCCCAGGAGAAAAAGCTCTCGAACTCCCGCACCACAACTTCCGGCACTTCCTTGCCGCTTCCCTTCTGCGACAGACCATGGGCTGCGCCTTCGATCGACACCAGCCTGGTCGGCGCAGGAATCAGCTTGATCGCGCTCTCCAACTCTTCGATTGAGCCAAAGGTGTCCTTGGTGCCGCTCACGAACAACGTCGCAGTCCGCAGATTGGGCAGATGCGCGGTCCGCAACTGCGCCGGGCGTCCTGGAGGGTGCAGCGGATAGGACAGCAGAAGCAGACCTTCGACCAGCGTGGGTTCCGCCGCCACCAGCATGCTGGCCTGGCGCCCGCCGTACGAGCTGCCACCCAGGAAAGCTCTGCCGGCGAACTGCTGCCTCATTAGCTCCACCGCCCGGCGCAGCCCGGCCTGGTCGGTCTTGGCATCTGCAGGCGAGGGCGCACCGCGCGGACGCCGCTGCCGATACGGCAGATCGCAACGCAGCACGGTCAAGCCCGAGGCGGCGAATGTCTCCGCTAACGACACCAACAGCGGAGCGCCGCAGTTGCCCCCTGCACCGTGCGTCAGCACCAGAAATCCACCGCCGCGTTCCTCCGCCCGGTGTAACAACCCCCGGACCGGGGCCTCGCCGGCAGTGGTGTCGACGAATGCTTGCACCTCAAGGTTCATAGCAGCTTTGCAGTTTACCAATATTTTCAGAGTGCCAGCTGAGCGGTTCCCTCCTTTCGCCCACAGGGACCAGCACGCAAATGTCTCATAGCTAGCTTGATAGTCAAGATAGTATGGACTACAACACAATTATGAATACGTCATCGAAGTTGAGGAAGACGCAGTCCTTTTCGCTGGATCCGGAGGTTGTTGCTCAGATCCAGCGCACCAAGGGACAGGCGTCGGCCAGCGAGCGCGTCAATCAGCTTCTCTCCTACGCACTGGAGATGGAACGTAAGGCCAGCCTCTCGCAAGAAGCTGCAGAGTTCTTTGCCGATGCTCCCGACGATCGGCAACAGCGCCGCGCCTTCCAGAAGGCCAATCTCAAGAGCTGGAGCCGCAAATGAGGGCGTGGCGCCGCACTGCCAAGCCGAGTGGCTGGTATCCCCGGCGCGGCGAAGTGTGCCTCATTGCACTGGACAAGGAGTGGCCCGCCGTCGTCCTCTCCACCAACAGCTTGAACGCCCACTCGCTCGATGTCTGTGTGCTCCCGGTATCCACGGCTGAACATCGGAGCTTTTCACTGCGGCCCAGGTTGAAGGCTGGCGAAGGTGGTCTGCTCCGCGATTCCTGGGTGAAGTGCGATCAGCCGACCACCGTGGAGAAGCAATTGGTGATCTACCCTCCACTGGGAGCGCTGCCGGCCAGCACGATGCAGACGGTAGAATCGGCCGTCAAGGTGGCGCTCGAACTCTCCTGAGCCGGCCGGCCCCTAATGGAAATTGCGAATCAGGATAGCGTCAGTGTGATGGTGGCCGCGCGCCATCACCAGCGTGCCGTCGGCGGTCATCACGAAGTTGAAGATCTCGTCCGAGGTGAAGTTGGTCAGCGGCGTGCGCGTTCCGCCGTTAAGCGTCATCCGCCACAGGTTGGCCACCGAGTTGTGGTTCTGGCTGTAAACCAGGCTCTTATCGTCCGGCGTGAACATGGGGAACCCCTGAGTCGTGAGGCTGATGTCCAGCGGTTCCAGAAACTTGCCGTCAGCGGTCGAGACTACTCCCACCTTCCATTGCGAAGCCTTGTCATCAAAGTACTTCACCACCATTTGTACGCCTTCGTGACAGAAGGAGTGGTTCTGGATTTGCAAATCCGAAACCTGCACCGGCGTTCCCCCCGC
>Ga0335085_10017235_pt1 | contig 10416 bp, 11 predicted proteins | sample Lox_Sample_45_FD_206712 | JGI IMG/M metagenome (GOLD analysis project Ga0335085, IMG submission 206712) | Soil microbial communities from Loxahatchee National Wildlife Refuge, Florida, United States - Lox_Sample_4.5 | ecosystem: Environmental > Terrestrial > Soil > Wetlands | place: USA...
GCCATGGCGTCGGGCGCGTCTTCCACGACGCGCCGTCGGTCGTGCATTTCGGCCATCCCGGCCAGGGGGCAAAGCTCCGCGAAGGCATGTTTTTCACCATCGAGCCGATGGTCAATGCCGGCCGCTACGACGTGAAGATCCTCGCCGACGGCTGGACCGCCGTGACCAAGGACAAGTCGCTCTCGGCGCAGTTCGAGCACACCGTCGCCGTCACCGCGACCGGGTACGAGATCTTCACCCTGTCGCCCAAAGGCCTGCACCACCCGCCTTACGCGGCGTGAGCCGCCAACGATCGCCTCAAAGCCAGGCCTGATAGGTCTTGTCGCCGTCGGTGACGGTGATCGGTCGCGGATATTCGTCGATCGCGATCGGCACACCTGAGTCGGCGAAGACCTTGCGCAGCGCCGGATCGATGACCGGCATGCGATCGCCGCGCGCATTGTCCCAAAAACAAACCACCCGCGCGGTGAGCCCGTCTTCGGCCATGAAATGCTGGAGATGAATCCGCGGGAAGCGCAGCCGCTCGATCAAATACCCCAGATGCGCATCGAGGTCGTCGCTATCGATGCGGGCCCGGCTCGTGAGGCTCCATTCGCCGGTCCGATAAGGCGCCAAACGCGGCACGGCCGGCGACAGCGAGCGATAGTCCTGGCGGATGCAAGGAACGCCGCCTTTCACATGCTTATGGGTCGGGCTGCGCCGGAAAAACCGTGTCCAAAAGGACGGTACCAGCTTGTCGCCCGTGAGCTCGAAACTCGCATAGGCGAGACCGCCCGGATAGAAGCGCCGCTCGCGGCGAAGCACCAGCCGGTGCACTTCGCCGGCGCTTCCGAGAGATGTGGTTTGGAGACGATAGGGAGGATCGGAAGGTACGGGCATTTGCATCGGTTATAGGACCGCGCCGTATGTGGCGTGCCCGCGCCGGATTCGATAGGCTTGCACCATGGGGGATGAGGCAAAAAGCACCGAGGCGAAGCCGCATTATCACGGCCATCGCCAGCGCCTGCGCGAGCGCCTGCTCGAGGGCGGCACGGACCCCCTGCCCGACTATGAGCTCCTGGAATTCCTGCTTTATTCAGCCCGGCCGCAGGGCGACACGAAGCCGCTGGCCAAGGAGCTCATCAAGCATTTCGGCGGCTTCGCCGCCGTTCTGTCCGCCGACCGCGCGGCCCTCGCCGATTTCGGCCTCAAGGACCCGACGATAGCAGCGCTCATCGCGGTCCGCGCCGCCGCCGCCCGCATGCTCAAAGGCGAGATCGCCGACCGGCCGGTGATCTCGAACTGGCAGGCGCTGATCGATTACTGCACCGCCCGCATCGGCTTCGCCGCCGCCGAGGAATTCCACCTCCTCTTCCTCGATCGCAAGAACGCGCTGATCGCCGATGAACGCCAGCAGCAAGGCACGGTCGATCACACGCCGGTCTATCCCCGCGAGGTGGTGAAGCGCGCGCTCGAGCTCAACGCTACCGCGATCATCATGGTGCACAACCACCCCAGCGGCGACGTCACGCCCTCGCGCGCCGATATCGAGATGACGAAACAGGTGCGCGAGGCGGCGAAAGCCGTCGGCATCGCGCTGCACGATCACCTCGTCATCGGCCGCGGCAAGCATGCGAGCTTCCGCAGCCTGGGGCTGATCTGAGCATGAGCGCTTCGCTTCTCGCGACGGTCGGCGCGACCCTTTACGGCGAGGGCGAGCATTGGATCGGGCGGCTGGCAGATGACCTCGGCGTCAATGAGCGCACCATGCGGCGCTGGCTCGCGTCCGAGAGCGCTATCCCGGCGCGCGTCTGGGACGATCTCATCAACATCGCGATCGGCCGCGCCCGCGAGATCGCCGACCTCGTCCCGAAGATCGACCAGGCGAAATCGCGCTGATTCGCGTGGCGCGCGGCGGCGCCTTCGGCATCAACTCGGCATAGATGCCAATCCATTCGCCGCAGCCAACGCACACGATATCGTCGCCCAGGCTTGCATGCGGGGGAATTTCCACTTCCGCGCCGCAGGCACAAGCGAAAGAGGCGAGCGCGAGCCGTTCGGCGAGCGGCGCGAGGCGCGCGCCGCGCCGATTGGGCGAATATCGTTTCACGCCCCGACCGCGCGCCATCATCGATCCTCGCGTTTCCCTTCAGAAAGCGCCGACTCGAAGCGAAGGTTGCGCAGATCGAAATACGCCCTTGTTGGATGCAGCCTTAATGCGACTATTCGGAATCCGGCGCGCCCCGCGCGAGGATGCCGCGCAGTGCTTCCGTCGCATCGAGCAGCTTTTTGCTCCGCGCCACGCGCAGATGGCTGCGCTGGATCGTCTCCTCGAAATTGAGCACGCGCTGCTGCATCTCGCGCGTGCTCTCCTCGAGGGCGATTTCCGCGACCTTGCCGACGCCGGGAGTGGCGGCCATGACGCGGCGGTCGAAACTCCACAGCTCGAAGCCGCTATAGGTCTCGGAACAGGCCTGGAACACAATGGTGCTCAGCGCGATCGCACGCTCGTCATCCTCGGCGCGGAGCTCTTGCCGCGCCTCGATCGCTCCCCGGCGATCGAGAAAGAATATGCGGTATTCCGCCATCGCACCCCGATCTTCGCTGTGCCGCGTCGCGGCCTCTGTTGCCGCCACAGCTTAGGCACCGCTATGCCCGAAGGCGAGCGCAATCTTGGTTATACCAACAGACCCAAACCGGCGAGAGCCTGCTCGAGCGCTGCGCGCTCCTTATAGACGTGTCCGTGGAAACCGAGTGCGCGCGCCGCGGCAACATTCTCGGCAAGATCATCAATGAACACGCTGCGATGCGGCCTGATGCCGGCGCGCGCCGCGACCAGCCGAAACGCCGACGCATTCGGCTTCAGATCGTGAATCTCGTGGCTGAGATAGGCATCGTAGCGGCCGAGGGAGCCGTCGCCGAGCCGCGTCACATGCTCCCAGTGCTCGCGATTGGTGTTGGAGAAAAGCAGCACCCGCTGGCGCTTCGCCAGCCCCGCGAGCAGCGCCAGCATCGCGTGATCGACGGTGAAATGGCTGCTCCAATCGGCGAGAAACCCCCTCCAATCGCGCGTATAGCCGAGTTCGGCGGCGAGCGCGTCATAAACCGCCCGTACCGGCCGCCTACCGGTCGTGATGTCGGGATCCATCGCCGTCGCGCGGATCCGCTCGACCGCATCCGGCGCCGTGCACGCGTCGGCGAGCCGCCGGTAGAGCCGCTCGTTGTCGTGCAGAATGAAGATGCCGCCAACGTCGAAAACCAGCGCGTCGAGCGGCATCTCCGGCGGACCAGGCGTCGCGTTCATGCCGCGAGCTTAGCAGGAGGCCTGGCGCCTCGCGCGATCAGGCCGCTTTGAACAGATCCACCATCTCGCGGCAGAAGGCCGGCAAATCGTCCGGCTTGCGGCTGGTGACGAGCTTTTCCTCGCGCACCACCTCGCGATCGACCCAATTCGCGCCGGCATTCCTCAGATCGGTCTTGAGCGAGGGCCACGACGTCATCGTGCGCCCTTTCACCACGCCGGCCTCGACCAGCGTCCAAGGCCCATGGCAGATCGCGGCCACCGGCTTGTTCTCCTCGAAGAACTTCTTGATGAAACCCACCGCCTTCGGGATGGTGCGCAGCGTATCGGGATTGGCGACGCCGCCCGGCAGCACCAGCGCCGCGTAGTTCTCCGGCACCACCTCCTCGAGCGTGTGGTCGACATGGACTTTCTGGCCCTTGTCGTGATGCTCCATGCCTTGGATCTCGCCGCTCTTCGGCGCGATGATCTCGACCGTTGCGCCTTCCGCTTCGAGCGCCCTGCGCGGCTCGAGCAATTCCGACTGCTCAAAGCCGTCCGTTGCCACGACGGCGATGCGTTTGCCTTTGAGCGATTGCGCCATGCCTCATCTCCTCGAATTGCGGTCTTTCGAATAGAAGTCGAGGCCGGCGGCACGGTTCCCCGCGCTACGGCGTTAGAAAGCATGGCACCACGACGGCACCTCGGCGATATCCGCATCGGCATTTCCGGCTGGAACTATGCCGGCTGGCGCGGCGTCTTTTATTCGCCGAAACTCGCGCATAAGCGCGAGCTAGCCTTTGCCGCGCGCGCCTTCCGCAGCATCGAGATCAACGGCACGCATTATTCGCTGCAACGGCCGGAAGATTTCGCCCGCTGGGCCGACGAGACGCCGGCGGATTTCGTCTTCGCGATAAAGGGCTCGCGCTACATCACGCATATGATGAAGCTGCGCGATCCCGAAGCCGGCCTCGCCAATTTCTTCGCCCAAGGCCTCTTGCGGCTCGGCGCCAAGCTCGGGCCGATCCTCTGGCAGTTCCCGCCGAATTTCCGCTTCGATCGCGCGCGCATCGAGCCGTTTCTCGCCTTGCTGCCGCGCGACACCGAAGCGGCGCTGAAACTCGCGCGGCAACACGACCATCGCGTCGCCGGCCGGACCTGGCTGAAAATCGACGCGAAGCGGCGGCTGCGCCATGCGATGGAGATTCGGCATGAAAGCTTCGTGACACCCGATTTCATTGCGCTCTTGCGCAAATACGGCGTCGCTCTAGTCTCCGCCGACACGGTCGATTGGCCGCTGCTCATGGATGTGACCTCGGACTTTATCTATTGCCGGCTCCACGGCTCGGAGCAGCTCTATGCCAGCGGCTACGACGCGCCCGCGATCGCCGCCTGGTCCAAGCGCGTCGCCGCGTGGGCGCAAGGCCACGAGACGCCGGATGGCAAGCGCGCCAGCCCCCGCCCCGCTCCGAAACGCGCCCGGCGCGACGTCTTCGTCTATTTCGACAATGATGCGAAGGTACGCGCGCCTTTCGACGCGCAGGCGCTGGTGGAAGCGGTCGAGAAGCGCTTGGCCCGCGCCAGCGGAACCGTCGCCGCGAGGCGGCGTTAGCTCGTCATGGCAGCCACCCGCAAAAAGTCAGCCGGCAAGAAATCGGTCGCCAAGAAATCGGCGAATCAGAACCTTGCGCGCTATCGGGCGAAGCGTAGCTTCGACATCACCCCGGAGCCCAGCGGCGGCACGCCGACGAGCGGCGGCAACAGCTTCGTCGTTCAGAAACACGCGGCGCGCCGACTGCATTACGATTTCCGTCTCGAGCTCGATGGCGTGCTGGTGAGCTGGGCCGTGCCGCGCGGCCCGAGCCTCGATCCCGCCGAAAAGCGCCTCGCCGCCCATGTCGAGGATCATCCGATCGATTACGGCGGCTTCGAGGGCACGATTCCGCAAGGCCAGTATGGCGGCGGCACCGTGATGCTGTGGGATCGCGGCACCTGGGAGCCGCAGCATGGCGAGGATGCGCACGAGGGCTATCGCAAGGGGCGGCTCAAATTCATCCTCCATGGCGAGCGCATGAAGGGCGGCTGGACCTTGGTGCGCATGGGGCCGCGCGGGCAGGAGCGCAACAGCGACAACTGGCTGTTGATCAAGGAGCGCGACGGCGAGGCGCGGCCGGGCGAAGGCACGCTACTCGTCGACAAGGGCATGAAGAGCGTCGCCAGCGGCCGCACCATGGAGCAGATCGCCGACGCGCCCGATCGCGATGTCTGGCACTCGAACCGCGCCGAGGAGGAAAAGCCGGCGCCGAAACGGGCGGCGAAGAAATCCGCGGCGGCGCCTTCAGGTATCGGCGGCGTCAAACGCGGTCCCCTCCCCGATTTCGTGCCGCCGACGTTGGCAACCTTGGTCGATCGCCCACCGAGCGGCGAGCAATGGCTGCACGAGATCAAGATCGATGGCTATCGAATCTTCGCGCGCCGCAAGAACGGCAAAGTCGCGCTGCTCACGCGCAATGCGCTCGACTGGACCGGACGCTTCAAGCCGATCGCCGACGCCATCGCGAAACTCCCCGGCGGCGATCTCGCACTCGACGGCGAGGTCGCGGTGCTCGACCAGAACGGCGGATCGAGCTTCGCCGCGCTGCAGGATGCGCTGTCGCACGGCAAGACCAACTCGATGCGCTACATTATCTTCGACCTGCTCTATCGCGATGGCGAGGATTGGCGCGGCGCCAAGCTGACCGACCGCAAGGCCGCACTCCATGATCTTCTCAAGAATTCGCGCGGGCCGCTGGTCTATTCGGATCACGTGGTCGCGCATGGCGGCGAGGTCTTCCAGCAGGCCTGCAATCTCGCGCTCGAAGGTGTCATCTCGAAACGCGCGGATGTCTCCTATTACGAAGGCCGCACGCGCGACTGGCTCAAGACCAAATGCACCATGCGTCAGGAATTCGTCGTTGTCGGCTATGTCGACAGCAACGCGCATCGCGGCATCGGCGCGCTGGCGCTCGGCTATTACGTGGACGAGAAGCTGCGCTATGCCGGCCGCGTCGGCACCGGCTTCGATCATCGCACCGCGCTCGACCTCGCCAAGCGGCTGAAGCCGATGATCATCGATCGCGTACCGTTCGCCGATCTGCCGAGCGCGGCGCGGCGCGGCGTGCATTGGGTCGAGCCCGAGCTGGTTTGCGAGGTCGCTTTTCTCAACTGGACGCCGGACGGCGTGCTGCGCCATCCCTCCTTCCAGGGCCTGCGCGAGGACAAGCCGGCCAAGAGCGTGAAGCGCGAACGCGCGGTGCCGACCGGCAAAGCGACGAAAAATGCGGAAACGGACGATCCGCCGGCCGAGCCCGCAGCGCCGAAAATGCCGCCGCGCAAAGGCCTCGAGAAGATCGAAGGCGTCGCCATCTCGCATCCCGATCGCGTGATCTTCCCCGATCTCGGCATCACCAAGCGCCAGCTCATCGAATACTACGCGAGCATCGCCGAGTGGATCCTGCCGCATATCGCCAACCGGCCGCTCAGCTTGCTGCGCTGCCCCGGCGGCATCGCCGGCGAATGCTTCTTCCAGAAGCATTTCACGACCGGCATGAAGGGCATCAAGCGCGTCACGATCAAAGAGAAATCGAAGACCAGCGACTATCTCGTGCTGCGCGATGCGCACGATCTCGTGCTGCTGATCCAGGAAGGCGTCGTCGAAATCCATCCCTGGGGCGCGACGGCCGACGATCCCGACAGTCCCGATCAGTTTATTTTCGATTTCGATCCGGCCCCGGGCCTGCCCTTTACCGCCGTCGTCGATGCCGCGAAGACGATGCGCGACTATCTCGCGGCAATGAAGATCGAATCGTTCTGCAAGACGACCGGCGGCAAGGGCCTCCACGTCGTCGCGCCGCTGAAGCGCGGCGTCGACTGGGCCGAGCTGAAGAGCTTTACCAAAAAGATCGCGGCGAACTTCGCCACGGCCGCCCCCGACCGGTTCACCATCAACCCGTTGAAGCGCGAGCGCACCGACCGCATTTTCCTCGACTACCTGCGCAACGATCGGGGCTCGACCGCCGTTGCACCATATGTTGTACGTGCAAGGCCGGGAGCAACAATATCTTTGCCGCTCGATTGGAACGACGTTAATGCACGACTCGATCCTTCGCGCTATACTCTAGCTTCAGTTCCTAAGTTGCTGGCTTCGCGAAAGAATGATCCGTGGGCCGGCATGACAAAGCATCGCCAGACCCTCGCCGCGGCGCAGCGCGCGCTGGGCCTGGCCGCGTAATGTCGGCGTAGTTCTCAGCGCGTCGCAAAGGACGGTGTTATGCCCCACGCCTACTGGTCCGGTTTCCTGCGTTTGTCGCTCGTCTCCTGCCCGATCTATCTCTCGCCGGCGACCAGCGAGCGCGAGCGCATCTCGCTGCATCAGATCAATCCCAAGACCGGCAACCGCATCCGCCTCCAGCCGGTCGATGCCGAAACCGGCGAAGAGCTCGACCGCGCCGATCTGATCCGCGGCTACGAGGTCGAGAAAGGCCAATACATCGAGATCACCAAGGAAGAGCTCGCCGCGCTAAAGATCGAGTCCTCGCGCGTGCTCGAGCTCTCGCGCTTCGTCGAGCGCGAGGAGATCAACGAGCTCTATCTCGATACGCCCTATTACGTCTATCCGGAGAATGCGCAGGCCGAAGAAGCCTATCACGTGATCGCCGCGGCGCTCGCCGAGACCGATCGCGTCGGCATCGGCCGCATCGTGATGTCGCAACGCGAGCGCCCAGTGGCGCTGCAGCCTTTCGACAAGGGCATGCTGCTCTCGACCTTGCACACCTCCGAGGAGGTCCGGCTCGCGGAGTTCGATACGCCGAAGCACAAGCTCGACCCGCAGATGGTCGAGATCGCGACGACGATCGTCGAGCGTCTCGCCGGCAAGTTCGAGCCCAAGGGCTTCCGCGATCAGTATCAGGATGCGCTACGAGAGCTGGTCGAATCGAAGCAGAAGGGCAAGCCGATCCAGCGCCCCCGCTTCGAGGAGCCGAGCAGCAACGTCGTCGATCTCATGTCGGTGCTGAAGAAGAGCCTCGCCTCGACCGGCAGCGGCGTCGCCAACGAGAACGAGACCGAGCGCAAACCCGCCAAGAAAGCCCGGGGCAAGAAGAGCGACGCGCGCCAGCGCTCGCTGCTGCTGCCGATCGACAGCGGCAAGAAAGGCGCCGCCGCAAAGCGCGGCGCCGAGCATGCGCCGCGTTCCACGACGGCCAAGCGCCGCAAGCGCGCTTAAAGGACTCGCCGCCCTTTAAAGAGGCCCCCTCGCACGGCAAAACGGCCCCGGTTTTCCGGGGCCGTTCGCGTTGGCGACGGTACCGAACCGTCAGCGGGTGTTGATACTGGGATTGACGGCCGGGTTGTTGGCCGTCGGATTGTTGAGATCGGGGCTCTGCCCGAGCTGATCGTTCATCGTGTTCGGGCTGTTGATACCGGCATTCGGGCTCACCCCGATGCCGGTATGGGCGTTGGCGCCGACGCCGGTGTTCGTGTTGAGATTGGTGCTGCCGACGCCGCCGGAGCCGATGCCCGCGCCGCTGGTGGCGTTGCTGCCGACGCCCGAATCGCTCGATCCGTTCAGCGCCCCGGTTCCGCCGGAGCCATTGAGCGAGCCGGCGCTGCCGCCGATCGCCCCCGCGCCGCCGGTGCCCACGGCACCGGTCCCGCCGCCGCTTACACCCGCGGTCGCGCTACCGCCGGCACCGCCGCCAGCGCCCGCTCCGCCGCCCCCGCCCGTGCCGCCGCCTTGTGCAAAAGCCGCTGCCGGGGCCAGCGCCAGGCTCAGCACGACGGCCGTCGTCATGAGATGTTGTTTCAATTGCATCTGCGACCCTCTCTGATCCGTGTCCCATCAGGGACAGTTCAGGAGTCAACTAAGGGATTATCCCGGCGGTTCCCGGGTGATCCGCCGCAGCACAGAACCTTGCAAATCGAACTCCGATTGCTTATTTCTTAAAGGTAGCCATGCGGCGATCGCAACTCATATCAGTTCTCGGTCTATGCGCGGGTTTCGCCGCGCCGGCGGTCCACGGCGCCCACGCCGCGAGCCAGGTGCTGACCTACAATGTCGAGCATCCGAGCTACGGCGACATCGGCACCTACACCAATACCGTGTCGCAAAACGGCAACACGGCCGAGGTCAAGACCGATCTCCACATTGCCGTGAAGATGATCGGCATTCCCGTCTTCCATCAGGATGCGACCCGCGACGAGCAGTGGCAGAATCAGCGCCTCGTCGCCTTCCGCAGCCAGACCGACGACAACGGCACGAATATCAACGTGAGCGGCAAGGCCGAGGGCACCAATTTTGCCATCACCTCGACCACCAACGGCAAGCTCAGCGCGCCGCCCCAGGTGCATCCTTCCAACCCCTGGGCGCCCTTCGTGCTGAAGACCGATACGATGATGTCGACCAAGACCGGCAAGATCAGCCCGGTCACCGTCAAGGACACCGGCGAGGTCACCATGACCTTCGATGGCCGGCCGATGCGGGTCCATCAATGGTTCGTCGATGACGATAAGCACCAGGTCGTGTGGATCGACGAGCGCGGTGTCGTGGTCGCCTTCCAGACCCAGGAACAGGGCGCGGCGATCAATTTCGTCCTGAAGAATGAGACGGCCTCGGCGGATTTCACGCCGATCTTCGCCAGCCGCTAATTCCCCATCCTGCCACAATTGACGCGGCCCAGCGCCTTGATTGACGCGCGCTTCGCGCGGGGGTAACCCCTCGCCATGATCCCGCGTTACAGCCGCCCGGCGATGACCGCTATCTGGGAGCCGGAAAACCGCTTCCGCATCTGGTTCGAGATCGAGGCCCTCGCCTGCGACGCCCTCGCCGAGGCCGGCATCATCCCGAAATCGGCCGCCCAGACCATCCGCGCCAAGGGCAAGTTCGAGATCGAGCGGATCGACGCGATAGAGCGCGAGATCCATCACGATGTCGTCGCCTTCCTGACCAACCTTGCCGAGCATATCGGCCCGGACGCGCGCTTCCTCCATCAGGGCATGACCTCGAGCGACGTGCTCGACACCTGTCTCGCGGTGCAGTTGAAGCAGGCCTCCGACATCCTGCTCGCGGATCTCGATGGCTTGCTCAAGGTGCTGCAACGGCGCGCGCATGAGTTCAAGCA
>Ga0335085_10017236_pt1 | contig 10416 bp, 9 predicted proteins | sample Lox_Sample_45_FD_206712 | JGI IMG/M metagenome (GOLD analysis project Ga0335085, IMG submission 206712) | Soil microbial communities from Loxahatchee National Wildlife Refuge, Florida, United States - Lox_Sample_4.5 | ecosystem: Environmental > Terrestrial > Soil > Wetlands | place: USA: Florida...
CGACGTCCCATGCGACGGCGAACGACGCCGATCTCGATGAGGATTCGCGTTTCAATCGGTAGCGTCAGGGTGCTTCGGGTGCCGTAACGAGCGCCTCGTAGATCCGCTCGGTCAGCTCTCGCAAGTGCGTCACCTTGTGGTTGCTGATGTCCTTGTTCCTCGACGCCAGCCCTTCGATGTCGACGCCGCGGCTCTGGATGATTGCCGCGGCGATGATGGCCCTCGCCTGAATCTGCGCATCAGTCACGTCGCACCGCCTCTCCGCTGATTTCAATAGATGAAGGGAATTACGCGCCACCGAACCTCAGCGGCGTACCTCGCGTACGCGTCGCCGAACGCCGTGCGCATCGATTGCTCCTCCCAGGGAATCGCGATCACGAGATAGATCGACGTCAGGATCGCGAACGTCAGGCGATCACCGGTCATATGCGGCGATCCGAAAACGGCCAGCATCCATCCCAGATAGAGCGGATGCCGGACGAACCGGTATGGGCCCGTGACTTGCAACGTCTCGCTGGGCGGCAGCCGCCTGATGCCGGCGAGCACAAGCGGATCGATCGTCGACACCGACCGCGCGATCAGACGGATGCCCAGCAACTGAACCAGAATGTCCAACCAGGCGAGGAGACCGTGATGATCGCGGAACGCGCCGCCGACGTGCTGCCAGAATCCGCACATCGCCATGAGCAGCAGGCTCGCCACCCAGACGTAGAACGACCGGGCCTCGTCGCCGAACATCGACGTCAGTCGCGATTTGATACGCTCGCGCGCGAAGACGCTATGGTGCAACGCGAAGATCGTGACGAGCGCGGCATCCCACACGACGGGTGCGGAACCGGCCCACGGACGATCGACCCCGAACGGAACGAGATAGGACCACAGGCAATACGCGAGCGCTGCGACGAAGATTCCGCCGCCGATCCAGACGAACGCCCGCGCGACACGCACCGTGCGATTATAGGGGCGGCATGACGCGCGTCGCGATCACCGGCATCGGCGCCGTTTCTCCGTTCGGCATCGGGCGCGAGCGTTACTGGGACGGGGTGCGCCAGGGCTGCAGCGGCACGCGCACGATCAGTCGCTTCGATGCGACCGATCTCGGCTGCCGCGTCGCCGCGTCGATTCCGCCGGTCTCGATCCACGACGTGCCGCCGCTCGACGGAGACGACGCCGGCGATCCGGGATACCGCGCCGATCCGGAGCGGTACTCGCGTGCGGCGCTCATCGCCGTCATCGCGGCGCGAGAGGCGTGGGCCGACGCGGGCCTGTCGATCGCCGAACCGGGCGCCGGCGTCATCATCGGCAGCGGCGGCGGCGGCATCGACGTCGGCGAGCGTCAGTACTACGACTACTTCGTCGACGGCGGCCGGCGCGTCTCGCCGTACGCGATTCCCGTCTCCATCGTCGGCATGATGTCGAGCGAGATTTCGATTTCGCTGCGCCTGCACGGCATCAGCCATGTCCTCTCGTGCGGCTGCACGAGCTCCACCGACGCGCTCGGCTACGCGGCGTCGCTGATTCGAAGCGGCGAAGCAGACGTCCTGCTGTCGGGCGGCGCCGATGCGCCGGTCACGCCCGGCATGATCTTCGGGTTCTCGCGCATGCGGGTCGTCTCGAAGGCGTTCAACGATCGGCCGGCGGAAGCGTCGCGGCCGTTCGAGAAGCATCGCGATGGGTTCGTGCTCGGCGAAGGCGCGTGGATGCTCGTCCTCGAGCGCGAGGATCGCGCGCGGGCGCGGGGCGCGCGCGTCTACGCGACGATCGACGGCTACGGCTCGACGTGCGACGCGTATCACCGCGTGCAGATGGCGCCGGACGGCGAGCAGATCGTGCGCGCGATGACGCTGGCGCTCGAGCGCGCCGGACGGGCGCACGAAGAGATCGGCTACGTCAATTTCCACGGTACGTCGACCGTGCTGAACGACGCCGTCGAATCGCGCTGCGTCCGGCAATTCTTCGGCGGACACGCCGATCGACTGGCGGGATCGTCCGTCAAGTCGATGATCGGTCACCCGCAGGGCGCAAGCGGGGCCGCCGGCGTCGTGGCGAGCGCGCTTGCGCTGTCGCGCGGATTCCTTCCGCCGACGATTAACCATCGCGAGCCGGATCCGGCCTGCGATCTCGACTTCATTCCGAATGAGGGACGCGCCGCCGACATCGAGGCGGCGATGTGCAACTGCCTCGGCTTCGGATCGAAGAACAGCGTCATCGTGATTGGACGCGCCTAGCACCTTGCCGCAGGCGGTAAGCACCCTGCAGGTGCGACGACCCACGTTGCAGACTGCTGCGGGCACGATGAACGCGCTGGCAGGACAAACGAAACGTGCCGATAGATGACGTGCTGGTCGTCGGCGCCGGACCGGCCGGATCGATTGCCGGCCTGGTGCTGGCGCGCGCCGGTGTTCGAGTGCGCATCGTCGATCGCGCCTCGTTTCCGCGCGACAAGCTGTGCGGCGACACGGTCAATCCCGGCACGCTCGCGCGGCTGCGCGCGCTCGGCGTGGCGGACGAGGTCGACGCGCGCGGACTGCGCGTCGACGGGATGATCGTCACGAGCGAGCGCGACGCGATCGTCGGTCGGTATCCGCGCGGCTTATGCGGACGCGCGATCCTGCGGCGCGATCTGGACTGGCTGCTGCTCCGTCAGGCGATCGCCGCCGGCTGTGCGTTCGATCCGCGCGTCGTCGTCACGGGCACGGATGTGGACGATGGGCGCGTCGTCGGGGTGCGTGTCGCCGGCGCGCGATCATGCCGGCTCGCGGCGCGCGTGACGATCGCCGCCGACGGACGCCGGTCCGCGATCGCGTGGAGTCTTGGCGCCGCGCGTCATCCGCCAAGTCCGAAGCGATGGGCAGTCGGCGCGTATTTTGCGTCGGGGACGCAGTCGATTCCGTCCCCGATTTTCGGGGAAATGCACGTGCGCAAGAACTGCTACATCGGCGTTGCGCCGGTGGGGCCAAAACTCACCAACGTGTGTCTGGTGAAACCGTCGCACCCAGCTGACGCGTCCTTGCGCGACCCGGCGGGACTGCTCCATGACAGCCTGAGTACGGATCCGCAGCTCGCGCCGCGCTTCGCGAGCGCCACGATGATCGATGCGCCCGTGGTGATGGGCCCGCTCGCTGTCGACGTGGCCCCGCCCTCGATGGACGGGCTACTCCTGGCCGGCGATGCTGCCGGCTTCATTGATCCCATGACCGGCGACGGATTGCGCTTCGCCGTGCGCGGCGGCGAACTGGCTGCCGACGCGGCGCTTGACGCGCTCGCCCACGGCTGGACCGGGGTGCACGCTCGGCTCGCCCGGCGCCGGCGCGACGAATTCGGCGGCAAACAGCACTTCAACCGCGGGCTGCGCGCGCTCGTGGGATCGCCTGCGCTCGTCGACGCCGCGGCGATCGGCGCGCGGATCGCGCCGGCCGTCCTGCAGCGCGTCGTTTTGCGCGCTGGCGACTGCGACATCGCGGCACCGCTCGGCTGAAGCCTCGCGCTCCATGCTGGCTGCAATCGCGCTTGCGGTGTATATCCCGATGCTGATTGAAGCGATCGTCGCCGCGCGCCACGAGCGCGCGCAGCGTGCGCGCGGCGGTGTCGAGCCGCTACATGATGTATTCCGCGTGATGCGGGTGGCCTATCCGGCGGCGTTTGGTGTGATGATCGCGGAGGGTGTCATACGCGGCGGCCCCGTGCCGGCCGTATTTGCCGCCGGCGTGGCAGTGTTCGTTCTTGCGAAGGCGCTGAAATGGTGGGCCATTGCGGCGCTCGGCGCTGCGTGGACCTTCCGCGTGATCGTCGTGCCGGGCGACGCGCTGGTGGCGCGCGGGCCGTATCGTGCGCTGCGGCATCCCAACTACCTGGCGGTCTGCGGCGAGCTGATTGGGGCCGCGTGCATGACCGGCGCGGCGATCGCCGGCCCACTTGCGACGGGGCTGTTCTGCGCGCTGATGCTGCGGCGGATTCGCGTCGAAGAACACGCGCTCGACACGTCGCGGACGAGCTGAGCGCCTCGTCTCGGCGTCCTATAATACGAACCAGTTATGCCTGTTTCGCGGTTGTCCCTCCTGACCGGCGCGCTCCTCGTCTTCGCGCTGCCCACGTGCGGGACCGCACAGGCGCCCCGGCGGCCGCCGTCTCCGATGCAGGCTGCCCAACGGGCGCTCCTCGAAGGGCGCTACGACGAGATTGATGCCCTCACGGAGAAGCTGGATCAGCGCGATCCGGCGGTTGTCGCCGTCCGCGCCCGCGCGATGATTGCACGGGGACGGTATGCCGACGCCGAAGCGGCGCTTCGTCCTGCCGCTCAGCGCGCGCCGACGAGCGAGGCGGCGCTGCAGGTAGGGCTCCTCGCGCAGATGCTCGGTCAGAACGTGACCGGCGTCCTCGGCAAGGTCGCCTCGCTTGCCGAAACCAGCGACGATCCGATCGAAGTCGCGCGCGCCGCGCGCGCACTGCGCGCCCTCGGCCGCTTCCAGGAAGCGAACAGCGCGTACCGCGACGCCGCGATGGCCGCGGGCGCCAATCCCGAGATTCAGACCGCCTGGGGCGATCTCTTTCTCGAGAAGTACAACAACGTCGAGGCGCTGCGCTCGTACCAGATGGCGCTGCAGTACGACGCGAAGTATGCACCCGCGCTCATCGGCGCGGCGCGTACGCTCGCGGACGAAAATCCGCCGCAGGCGATCGCGTTCGCGAAGCGCGCGCTCGAGATCAACCCGTCGGACGTCGACGCCGACCTGTTCCTGGCCGAGCAGTCGGCCGACGCCGATCGCAACGACGAAGCGCGCGACTATCTGAAGAAAGCGCTCGAGGTGAACCCGTCGAGCCTCGAGGCGCACGCGCTGGTCGCGGCGATCGCGTTCGCCGAGGACAAGCCGCAGGATTTCGACGCCGAAGTCACCAGGACGCTCGCGATCGCGCCGAGCTACAGCGAGGTGTATCACGTCGCCGGGGAGCGCGCCGCGCACAAATACCGCTTCGACGACGCGGTGACGCTCGAACGGCGGGCGCTGGCGCTCGACCCGAAGAACGCGCGGGCGCTGTCGGACCTCGGCATGGATCTGCTGCGGACCGGCGACGAGCCTGGCGCGCGCCGGGCGCTCGAGGAGTCGTTCAATATCGACGGGTACGACAGGGTGACGTTCAATCTGCTCGCGGTGATGGACAAGCTCGACAAGTTCACCACCGTGCGCGACGGCGATCTCATCGTTCGCATGGGCGCGGACGAAGCGCCCGTTCTGGCCGAATACGCCGTTCCGCTCGCCAAACGCGCGCTCGACACATTCTCGAAGCGCTACGAGTTCGTCCCACGCGGACCGATCCTGGTCGAGATTTTCCCGAAGCACGACGACTTCGCCGTCAGAAACCTCGGCCTGCCCGGCGCCATCGGCGCGCTCGGCATCTGCTTCGGCCGCGTCGTGTCGCTCGATTCGCCGCACGCGCGGCCGCCAGGCGAGTTCCAGTGGGAAGCGACGCTCTGGCACGAGCTCGCGCACGTCATCACGCTGCAGATGTCGAATCAGCGGGTGCCGCGGTGGCTCACCGAAGGCATCTCCGAGTACGAGGAGACGCGCGCGCACCCGGAGTGGCGCCGCGACATGGACCTCGAGTTCGCGGGCCTGCTGAACCGGCGCGAGGACATCAAGCTGAAGGATCTGAACGCCGCGTTCCAGGATCCCAAGCGCATCCAGCTCGCGTACTACGAGGTTTCGTTGGTCGTCGAGCACATGGTGAAGACCTACGGCGACGCCGCGATGAACCGCCTGCTGCGCGCCTACGGGCAGGGGCTCGACACCGACGCCGCCCTCGAGGCCACGCTCCACGTCGATCTCGCCGCGATGCAGACCGGCTTCGACGAGACCATCGAGAAGAAGTTTGGGGACATGCGGCGCGCCATGGCGATGCCAGAAGGCGTGACGCAACTCGGACGGCTGCCGTTGCCCGAACTGCAGGGACTGGCGCAGCAGCAGCCGAAGACCTTTCCGATTCAGATGGCGCTCGGGATGTCGTTGCGCAAGGCGAATCAGCCGGACGAGGCGATGCACGCGTTCGAGCGCGCAGCCGCGCTGATCCCGTCTGCCGCCGGCCACGATGGTCCGCACGCGCAGATGGCCGCGATTGCGATGCAGAAGAAAGACGACGCCCGCGCGATGGCCGAGCTGACGGCCGTCGTGGAACGCGACGGCAGCGACGTCGAATCGGCGCGCGCCCTGGCCGGCGTCATGCGCAAAGCGAAGATCGACGATGCGGCGAAGCTGCGCCCGGTGTACCAGTTGATTGCGTCGGTCGATCCGTTCGATGCCGAGGCTCATGCGTGGCTCGGCCACGACGCGCTCGCGCGCAACGACGCCGACGCAGCCATTCGCGAATTTCGCGCCGTCGTCGCGCTGGGGCCCGTCGACCGCGCGGCCGCCTACACCGACCTGGCGGAGAGCTACTTCAAGAGCGGCAAGCGGGCTGAGGCGAAGAAGCAGACGCTGGCAGCGCTCGAGATTGCGCCGACCTACGAACGCGCACAGGACTTGCTGTTAAAGCTCGTCGACCGATGAAGTGGAAACTCGCGCTGGCCGTCGCGTCGCTCCTCGCTATGGTCCCGGCTCTGCAGCCGCGCGTCGACGCGCAGTTGCCGAATGCGCCGGACGATCGCTACGCCGGGCTGCAGTGGCGCTTCGTGCGGATCCGCTATCACTTCATCACGGAAGGGACGCACATCCAGCAGGACTTCTACGGCGAGCCGTGGTACATCGACGCGCCGGCGGCGGAGCAGAACCTGTCGCGCCGCGTCAAGACGGCGACCGCGATCCAGGTCGAGGAGCCGATCGTCCTCACGCTCGACGATCCGCGTCTGTTTCAGTATCCGTGGATCTACTTCGTCGAGCCGGGCAACCTGAAGATGACGGACGGCGACGTCGCGACGCTGCGCGAATTCCTGCTGCGCGGCGGCACGGCGACGTTCGACGATTTCCACGGCCCGTTCGAATGGCAGAACCTCGAAAAGGAGCTGAAGCGCGTCTTTCCGGACCGGACGATCGTCGAAGTACCCAAGGATCATCCGGTGTTCAGCTGCTTCTACAAGATCGACACGTATCCCCAGGTAGCCGGACTCGGATCGTTTCTGTCGGGACGCTCGTGGGAGAAGGGCGGGTTCGTGTCGCATCTGCGGACGATCCTGGACGACACGGGCCGTCCGATGGTTTTCATCAACTGGAACACCGACATGGGCGACGGTTGGGAGTGGTCCAATGCCGAGGACTATCCCGGCTACATCAAATACACTTCGATGGCGTACCACATGGGCATCAACGAAATCGTCTACGCCCTCACGCATTAAGGAACGCACATGGATTCGCCGGTAGCCACGCTCGGCGCAGACAGAGTCGCCGAGGGTCGCGAGCGTATTCTCGCGGAGCTGAGGAAAGTGATCGTCGGGCAGGACGAGGTGCTCGATCAGGTGCTGATCGCGCTCTTCACGGGCGGACACTGCTTGATCACGGGCGTCCCCGGTCTCGCGAAGACGCTGCTGATCAAAACGCTCGCGGACATTCTGGACCTCGAGTTCAAGCGCATTCAGTTCACACCGGACCTGATGCCGTCGGACATCACCGGGACCGAGATTCTCGATGAGGAGCAGGGCACGCGACGGCTGCGGTTCGTGAAGGGGCCGATCTTCGCGCAGATCATCCTCGCCGACGAGATCAACCGTACGCCGCCGAAGACGCAGGCCGCGCTGCTCGAGGCGATGCAGGAGTACACGGTCACCGCGGCCGGGCGCACCTATCCGCTCGAACGGCCGTTCTTTGTCCTGGCGACGCAGAATCCGATCGAGCTCGAGGGTACATATCCGCTGCCTGAAGCGCAGCTCGATCGCTTCATGTTCAACATCGTCATCAACTACCTGAAACAGGATGACGAGGTGACGGTGGTGACGCAGACCACCAGCGCGGAGACGCGACAGCCGGAGCGCGTGCTGCGTGGCGCCGACATCCTGCAGTTCCAGGAGGTAGCCAAGCAGGTCGTGATCGCCGAAGAGATCGCGCGTTATACCGTGCGGCTCGTGAGCGCGTCGCGGCCGGGTGTCGAGGGCGCACCCGACTTCGTCGAGAAATGGGTGAAGTGGGGCGCCGGCCTGCGCGGATCGCAGGCGCTCGTGCGCGGCGCGAAGGCGCGCGCGCTGATGGACGGCCGCTACCACGTGTCGATCAAGGACATCCAGCGGCTGGCGAAACCGATCCTGCGCCACCGCATCATGACGAACTTCTATGCCGAGTCGGAGCGCGTCAACTCCGATGCGATCATCGATCGGCTGCTCGAGACCGTTCCTCCGCCGAAGAGCGGCATGTAGATGGCGCCCTGGACCGCGCACGACCGGCCGTTCCTCGACCCGGCGGTGGTGGCGCGCCTCGGGACGCTCGAACTGAAGGCGCGCACGATCGTCGAGGGCTTTCTCTCGGGACTCCACCGCAGTCCATTCAAGGGCTTCAGCGTCGAGTTCGCGGAGTACCGGCAGTACATCCCTGGCGACGATCTCTCGACGATCGACTGGAAGGTCTACGCGCGCAGCGACCGCTACTACATCAAGAAGTTCGAAGAAGAGACGAATCTCGACTGCCACCTGATGCTCGACGTCAGCGGCTCGATGGGATACGGCTCGCACCACGCGATGACGAAATTCGACTACGGCGCCGTGCTCGCCGCATCGCTCGCGTACCTGATGAACCGCCAGCGCGACGCCGTCGGCCTGACCGCGTTCGACGAGCGCGTCGTGCAGATGCTGCCGGCGAGCTCGCGACCGGGGCATCTCCGCGCGGTGCTCGTGACGCTCGATCGGTTGAAGACCGCACATCGCACCGACGTATCGAAGCCGCTGCATCTGCTCGCCGAGTCGCTGACCAAGCGCGGCATGGTCGTGCTGATTTCCGATCTGATCGACGATCCGGACGCCGTCATACGCGGCCTGAAACATTTCCTGTATCGCGGCATCGACGTCATCGTCTTTCACGTGCTCGATCCCGATGAGATCGACTTTCCGTTCGAGCGCGCTACGCGGTTCGAGGATCTCGAGACAGACGAGGAAGTGCTCGTGGTGCCCGGCGCCGTCCGCGACCACTATCTGAAGGCGATTGGCGGCCTCGTCGAACGGTACAAACGCGAGCTTGGCGCTGCCGGCATCGACTACGTGCAATTGAACACGAAGCATCCGCTCGAACTGGCGCTGCTGTCGTATCTCTCGACGCGGGCGAGGGCGCTGTGAGTTTTCTGGCGCCGCTGTTCCTGGTCGGCGCGACGGCGGCTGCCGTGCCGATCATCCTGCATCTGCTGAAGCGGGACCCGGACGTGCGCGTGAAGTTCGCGGCCGTGCGTTTGCTGAAGCAGGCGCCCGTGGAGCACACGGAACGGCACCATCTGCGGGAACTTCTGTTGCTCGCGATGCGCGTGGCGGCGTTCGTGCTGCTCGCGCTCGCCTTCGCGCGCCCGTTCTTTCCGAGCGGCGCCGCCGCCACCAACTCGACGGTGACGATCGTCGCGCTCGACACGTCTGCGAGCGTTTCGGAACCGGCACGGTTTGCGCACGCGAAGCAACTGGCGACGGACGCGATCGATCGCGCGGCGGCCGGCGATCTCGTCGGCGTCGTGACCTTCTCCGACGAAGCGACAATCGCGGCGAAACCGAGCAGCGATCGCGTGCTCGCGCGATCGGCGGTGAACGATGCCGCAGCCGGCTTCGGATCGACCCGCTATCGTGCCGCGCTGTCGACGTCGGCGCAGGCGATGAACGGCCGTCGCGGGACGATCGTGGTCGTCACCGACCTTCAGGACAGCGGCTGGGACGCCGGCGACCGCGCCAGCGTACCCGAAGGCGCCGCGATTCGGATCGCGGACGTCGGTCCGATGCCGCCAAATCTCGCCCTCGTCAACGCGCGCATCGCCGGCGATCGCCTGCTGGCGACGGTCCGCAACGCGGGACCGCAGTCACGAGAGGCCCGGGTGCATTTGCGCATCGACGGTCGTCCGGCAGGGGACGCGACCACGACGATCGCGGCGAATCAGTCCGGAGAGGTGACGTTCGCCGGAGTGCACGGACGCGCCGCCGAGATAACCGTCGAGGATCCGGACGGCCTGCAGGCGGACAACACGCGCTATCTCGTCGTCGATGCCACCGGCGGCGCGCAGGTGGCGGTCGTCACCGGCAGCGGCGACCTAGCGAAGGACGCCTTTTACGTGCAACACGCGCTTGCCGCAGGCGGCATGCGTGCCTATCGACCGAACGGCGTCAGCGGCGCAAGCCTCGCGTCGATGCCGGCGAACGGCCTCGACGATGACGCCGCGGTCGTGCTGATGTCGACGCGCGGTCTCGAGCGCCGCGGACGCGAACTGCTGGCCAATTACGTGCGCGGAGGCGGCGGCTTGGTACTGGCGCTCGGG